>Ga0318554_10000513_pt1 | contig 14048 bp, 5 predicted proteins | sample GRESIP082b2f22_FD_203687 | JGI IMG/M metagenome (GOLD analysis project Ga0318554, IMG submission 203687) | Tropical soil microbial communities from Luquillo Experimental Forest, Puerto Rico - GRE.SIPMG.082b2f22 | ecosystem: Environmental > Terrestrial > Soil > Tropical forest > Bulk soil... | reverse complement strand
CGGCTACCGGACGACGTCGATGCTCGTGGTGCCCATGAAGACCTCGGAGGGAGAGGTGGTCGGGGTGCTGCAGCTCATCAACCGCAAGCCCGAATCCGGCCGGCCGCTGGCCGCCCCGGAAGCCCTCCACGACGAGGTCTCGCCCTTCCCCGTGCGCTACGCGATGCTGGCGGCCTCCCTCGCCTCCCAGGCGGGCGTGGCTATCCAGAACGCACAGCTCCTCGAGGAGCTTCGCGCCACCTTGCAGAAGCTCGAGGCGTCGCAGCAGCAGATGGTGCAGGCGGAGCGGCTGGGGGCCCTCGGCGAGATGGCGGCGGGGGTGGCACACGACTTCAACAATCTGCTCGCGGTGATCGTGGGCCGCGCCGAGCTCCTCCTCCGAACAAATCCGGAGCCGACGATGGCGCGAGATGTGAAGCTCATCCGCCAGGCGGCCTGGGATGGTGCCCAGACGGTTCGCCGGATCCAGGAGTTCACGCGGACACGTCAGACGCGTCCGTCCGGGCGCGTGAGCATTTCCGAGCTCCTGCACGACGTCGTCGAGCTCACGCGGGGACGCTGGAAGGGTGAAGCGCAGAGCCTCGGTGTGTCCTACGAGGTGCGCGTGGAGGCAGGCGAGGTGCCGTCGGTGACGGGCATCGCCTCCGAGCTGCGCGAGGTGTTCATGAACCTGCTCATCAACGGGCTCGACGCCATGTCCGCGGGCGGGCGGTTTACCTTCCGGGTATCCGCGGACGCCGCAACGGTGACCATCGCCGCCGCCGACACCGGCTGTGGCATGTCGGAGGAGACGCGGCGCAAGGTGCTCGAGCCCTTCTTCACCACCAAGGGCGTGCGTGGGACCGGGCTCGGCCTCTCCGTCTCCTGGGGCATCGTGAAGCGCCACGGCGGCACCATCGAGATCGAGAGCGAGGTGGGGGTGGGCAGCACCTTCGTGGTACGCCTGCCCGCATCGACGGACGACGTGGCCGTCCCGGCCCGGGAGCTGGCTCCCGCCACCGGGCGCGCTGCGCGTGTGCTGGTCATCGACGACGAGGACGAGGTGCGCTCGGTCCTCCGCGACGTGCTCACTTCCATGGGCCACACCGTGGTGGAAGCGGCGAGCGGCGAAGAGGGGTTGGCGTGCTGCGAGCGCGAGGCGGTGGACGTGATCCTGGCCGACGTGTCGATGCCGGGCATGTCGGGGTGGGACGTCGCCGCGGCCTGCCGGCGCCGCTTCCCGCGCGTGCCTCTCGGCTTCGTCACGGGCTGGGGCGACCGGCTCGATCCGGAGGAGGTCTCGCGCTCCGGGGTGCGCTTCGTGCTGTCAAAGCCCTTCGCGCCGGTCGACCTGCAGTCGCTCGTGGCGGGTGTCCTCCTGCCCACGGGCACCACGTAGCGCGCTCGGCGATCAGCCGAGATCCGGTCCCCGTTCGGGCAGCTCCACGCGAAAGGTCGCGCCCGGCCCCGGGCGCTCCACGTGGGCGAGGGAGCCCCGGTGCTCACGTGCGATCTCCAGGCACACGAAGAGCCCGAGCCCCGTACCCAGGCCCACCGACTTGGTCGTGTAGAAGGGTTCGAAGAGATGGGCGCGGGCGTCCGCGGAGAGCCCGAGACCCGTGTCCGAGACCTCGAAGGCCACGTGACTCGTCTCCGGTATGGCCACCGTCTGCAGGGTGAGGCGCCGCGGAGCGGGGCGGCCTCGCATGGCTTGGAGCGCGTTGGCGATCAGGTGGGCGGCGAGCTCGTGGAGCCGGCGCGCGTCCCCCATGACGGTGGGCAGGTCGGGGATCAGCTCCAGCACCACGTTGATGCGGGCGCGCTTCAGCGCGTGGTCGAAGAGGTCGACCACGTCGCGCAGCACGTCGTTCAGCGCCACGGGCGCCCGCTCGCTCGGATAGTCGCTGGTCATGGCCGTGAAGCGCCGGACGATGTCTCCCGCGCGCCGCGCTTGCTCCGCCACTCGCTGCGCCTGCTCCGCCACCGGGCCGTATCCGGCCAACTGCTCGATGGCGCGGGCCTGAGCCACCGTGCCCGAGAGCGAGCCGTCGAGCTCGTGGGCGAGACCGCCCAGCAGCTCGCCGAGGGCGGCCATGCGCTCGCTCCGGAACAGTGCCTGCCGCTGTCGCCGCGCGGCCGTCCGCCCGCGCCGGAGCGTGTCCATCGCGTGAACGGTGCCGATGATCACGGGCTCGCCGCGCCGGACCACGCGCCGCCCGTCCGTCTCCACGAGCACGATGGTCCCGTCGGGGCGGATGAGGCGGAAGGTCGCGCGGAAGGTCTCGCCGCGAAATCGGCGCTCGAAGTTGCGGGCGACCGTCGGGCGATCCTCGGGATGCACCACCTCCAGCAGGACGAGACGTCCTGTGATGTCCTCCACGGCGTAGCCGGAAATCCTGGCGAGGGTCTCGTTGGCGTAGAGGATACGGTCGTACGCGGCCACGTAGACGCCGATGAGGGACTGCTGGGCGAGGGCGTCGAAGTACTGCTCGGCCTCGGTGAGAAGGGCGGTGCGGCGCTCGAGCACGGTGACCATCTCGTCGAGTGCGCGGGCCATGTCCCCCGGTTGCCTGGCCAGCTCCGCGCGCGCGGTGGGATCGCCGGCGGCCAGCCGACGGGTCAGGTCGACGAGCGAAGGATCCAGGTCCGCTCCGCTAACCCGCCTGCTTGGGCGCGGCCGGCCGGCCTTGGCCGCCGCCGGGGCCCTTGCCGCCGCCCCGGATCTCCACCTTGGCTCCGGAGGTGAGACGCGGCTGTCCGTCGGTCACGACCTGCTCGCCAGGCTGGAGCCCCGAGGAGATCACGGTGTCACTGCCCTGGGTGCGCGCGACCACCACGCGCCGATTCTCGACGGTGGAGTCGGGCTTCACCACGAAGACGTACGGTCCCTGCGCACCGGTTTGCACCGCTTGTGAGGGTACCACGATGGCCTGCGGATCGACGGTGAGCGTCAAGGTCACATTGGCGAACTGGCCGGGCCAGAGCCGCTTCTCCGAATTGCGGAAGCTCGCCTTGAGGCGCACGGTGCCCGTGGCGGGATCGATGGCGTTGTCGACGAAGGTGACCACGCCGCGCTCGGGGCGCGTCTCGCCTGCGGGCAGCGCCTCTACGCCGAGGGTGCCCGCCTGCATGTACGTCTTGATCGCGGAGAGCTGCTGCTGGGGCACCGTGAAGGAGACGTAGATGGGCTGGATCTGGTTGATGACGAGGAGCGTGGAGTCCGAGGTGCCTCCCGAGCGAACCACGTTCCCCTCGTGCAGCATGAGGCTGCCCGTGCGGCCATCCACGGGCGAGCGGATCTCCGTGTAGGCGAGGTTGAGCTGCGCCGCTTCCACCAGTGATTCGTCGGCGCGCACGAGAGCACGGGCGGTGGCCACCGCGGCCTTGTCGGCCTCGAGGGTCGCCTCCGCCGTCTTGTATGCGGTGAGGAACTGATCGTACTGCTCTCGCGCCACGAAGCCCCCGCCGACGAGTTTCTTGTACCGCTCCTCCTCGACCCGCGCATTCTCGAGCTGGGCCTGGTCGCGGGCCAGGTTCGCCTCGGCCTGTCGCACCTGCGCTTGGTGCTGGGCGAGCGTCGCTTGGGCCTGGGCGAGGGCGGCCTCGAAGGGGCGTCGGTCGATGGTGAAGAGCAGGTCGCCCTTCTTCACGTCCTGGCCTTCCTTGAAGTGCACCTTGACGAGCTCGCCGCCGACCTGGGCCTTCACGGAGACCACCGTGTAGGCTTCCACGCTGCCGATGGCCTGGATCTGTACGGGCATCGACTTCTGCTCGGCGGTGGCCACCGCCACGGGGACGGGCAGGACACGCGGGCCGCTCTTGGACTCGGCTTTGGACTCGGCCTTCTTCGAGCAGGCGAGGCCGCCGAGGGCCACGACGAAGAGGAGGCCCAGGCCCAGGACACGTCGGGCGCCGGTACAGCGCGACGTCATGATCCTCCGTCTCCTTGCGATGTCACGACCGGGCCGGGAATCCGAAGAGTGGACGCGCGCGGCTGGCGGCGGGTGAGCCGCAGCCGGAAGCGCTCCAGGTAGAGGTAGACGACGGGAGTAGTGTACAGGGTCAGCAGCTGGGAAACCAAGAGTCCCCCGACGATGGTGATGCCGAGGGGCCGGCGCATCTCGGCGCCCACCCCCGTGCCGAGCGCCAAGGGCAGTGCGCCCAAGAGGGCGGCCGCCGTCGTCATCATGATCGGCCGGAAGCGCAGCAGGCAGGCCTGGTAGATCGCATCCTGGGGCGACTTATTTTGATCGCGCTGGACGTCGAGGGCGAAGTCGATCATGAGAATGGCGTTCTTCTTCACGATACCGATGAGCAGGATGATCCCGATCATGCCGATGATGTTCAGCTCGTCTCCGCAGAGGAGGAGGGCGAGGATGGCCCCCACGCCCGCCGAGGGCAGGGTGGACAGGATGGTGATGGGATGGATGAAGCTCTCGTAGAGCACGCCCAGCACGATGTACACCGTCACGAGAGCGGCCAGGATGAGGACGGGCTGGCTCGACAGTGATGCCTGGAAGGCCTGAGCGGTGCCCTGGAAGCTCGCCTGGATGGAGGGCGGCATGTTCATCTGCCGCTCCGCCGCCTGGATGCGGGTCACCGCGTCGCCCAGGGCCACCCCGGGGGCGAGGTTGAACGACAGCGTGACGGCGGGGAAGAAACCCTGGTGGTTCACGGCGAGCGGCGTGGTGCTTTCCGCGAAGTGCGTGAAGGCGGAGAGGGGGACCTGCTTGCCCGTGCTCGACTTGACGTAGATCGACTTGAGCGCGTCGGGATTCTGCTGGTACTGCGGGGGCACTTCGAGGATCACGTGGTACTGGTTGAGCGGCGTGTAGATGTTGGAGACCTGGCGCTGGCCGAAGGCATCGTAGAGCGTGTCGTCGATGAGCTGGGGGAGAATGCCGAGCCGGGAGGCGGTGTCCCGGTCGATAACGAGAGCAGCCTGGAGCCCGCGGTTCTGCTGGTCCGTCGAGACGTCGCGCAGTCCCTCGATGGTGCGGAGCTTGGCGAGCATGCGCGGGGCGAAGGCGTTCAGCTCGTTGAGATCCGTGCTCTGCAGCGTGTACTGGTATTGCGAGTTGCCCATGCGGCCGCCGATGCGCACGTCCTGCACCGCCTGGAGGAAGAGGGTCGCCCCCGGCACATGGGCGAGCTTGCCGCGGAGGCGCTGGATCACGAGATCCACGGGCAGCTTGCGCTCCCCCCACGGCTTGAGCACCACGAAGAGCCGTCCGGTGTTCGTGGTGTTGCCCGTGCCGCCCGTGAAGGCGACCACGTTGCTCACGTCGGGATCGGCCATGACCGTGGTGACGAACTCGCGCATCTTCTCGCGCATGGCCACCGAGGAGATGTCCTGCTCCGCCTGAATGGCCCCCGTGATGCGCCCCACGTCCTGCTGCGGGAAGAATCCCTTGGGCACCACGGTGTAGAGGTAGATGTTCACGCATACGGTGAGGACGGTCACCACGAGGGTGAACCGACGGTGGCGGAGGACCCAGCGCAGGGTGCGACTGTAGAGGCCGGCCAGCCCGTCGAAGGCGCGCTCGGCCACGCGATAGAGAAAGCCGTGGCCCGAGGCCCGGGTGGGCCGGAGGAAGCGTGAGCACATCATGGGGGTGACGCTCAGGGAGACGATCAGGGACAGCGTCACCGCGATGGTGAGGGTGACCGCGAACTCTCGGAAGAGCCGGCCCACCAGGCCGCCCATGAGCAGGATGGGAATGAAGACGGAGACGAGGGAGATGGTCATGGACAGCACGGTGAAGCCGATCTCCCGGGCGCCTCGCAGGGCGGCGGCGAAGGGCGCCTCCCCCTCCTCGATGTAGCGCGTGATGTTCTCGAGGACCACGATGGCGTCGTCCACCACGAAGCCCGTGGAGATGGTGAGCGCCATGAGGGAGAGGTTGTCCAGGCTGTAGCCGAGGAGGTACATGCCGCCGAACGTGCCCACCAGCGACAGCGGCACGGCCACGCTGGGGATGAGGGTGGCGGACACGCTGCGCAGGAAGACGAAGACCACGAGCACCACCAGCACTACGGCGATGCCGAGGCTGATCTGCACGTCGTGGAAGGCGGCGCGGATCGAGGTGGTGCGATCCAGGGCCACCGAGAGCGTGATGGCAGGAGGAATGGACGCGCGGAGCTCGGGCAGGAGCGCGTAGACCCGGTCCACCGTCTCGATCATGTTCGATCCCGGCTGCCGGAAGAGCACGAGGGCGACCGCGCGCTTTCCGTCGGCGACTCCGCCGGTGCGGACGTCCTCCACGGACGTGGAGACGTCGGCGACGTCTCCGAGACGGATGGCCGCGCCCTTCTGATAGGCCACGATCACTGGTCGGTACTGCTCCGCGTCGAGAAGCTGATCGGACGCGTTGAGGGTCCACGCGGTGGTCGGCCCGGAGAGCTCGCCTTTGGGCGAGTTGGCGTTCACGTTGCTCAGCCCTGCGCGCACGTCCTCGAGCCCATAGCCGAGTGAGCTCAGCTGGCCCGGGTCGACCTGCACCCGGACGGCGGGCTTGGCCCCGCCGCCCACGAACACCTGGCCCACGCCGTCGACCTGGGAGAGCTTCTGGGCGAGGATCGAATCAGCGGCGTCGTAGAGCTTGGCCACGGGGAAGGTGTCGGAGGTGAGCGCGAGGATCATGATCGGCGCATCGGCCGGATTCACCTTCCGGTAGGACGGGTTGTTCGGCAGGTTGGGCGGGAGCTGACTGCGCGCGGCGTTGATGGCCGCCTGCACGTCGCGGGCCGCTGCGTCGATGTTGCGGTTGAGGTCGAACTGGAGCACCACCGTGCTCGCCCCGAGCAGGCTCGTCGACGTCATCTCCGTCACCCCCGCGATGCGGCCGAACTGTCGCTCGAGCGGAGTGGCGACGGCAGAGGCCATGGTCTCGGGGCTGGCCCCGGGCAGGACGGCCTGGACCTGGATCACCGGGAACTCGACCTGAGGCAGGGGCGCCACCGGAAGGTGGCGGTAGGCAATGATGCCAGCCAGCAGCAGTCCCACCGCGAGAAGGGAAGTGCCGATGGGGCGGCGGATGAAGGGTTCGGAGATATTCACGATGCGCCTAGTCGGCCACGGCGGGGGCAGGCAGCGAGCCCGGGGCCGGCGCGCGGCGGAAGCGCCGGGCGAGGCGATCGAAGTAGAGATACACCACGGGCGTGGTGTAGAGCGTGAGCACCTGGGAGAGGATGAGGCCGCCCACGATAGTGACGCCGAGGGGCCGGCGCAGCTCCGATCCCGTGCCCGTGCCGAGGGCGAGGGGCAGGCCGCCGAGGAGCGCGGCCATGGTCGTCATCATGATGGGTCGGAAGCGGAGGAGACAGGCCTGGTAGATCGCCTCCGCGGGCGGCTTGCCCTCCTCGCGCTCGGCCTCCAGGGCGAAGTCGATCATCATGATGGCGTTCTTCTTCACGATGCCGATGAGGAGGATGATGCCGATGAGGGCACTGATGTCGAGGTGCATGCGGAAGATCTGGAGCGCGAGGCTAGCCCCCACCCCCGCCGAGGGCAGCGTGGAGAGAATCGTGATGGGGTGGATGTAGCTCTCGTAGAGCACGCCCAGCACGATGTACACGGTGATGAGGGCGGCCAGGATGAGCAGCGGCTGGCTCGACAGCGAGGCCTGGAACGCCTGGGCGGTGCCCTGGAAGCTCGCGCGGATCGAGGCGGGGAGCCCAATCTGCTGCTCCGCGTTCTTGATGGCGCGCACGGCGTGCCCGAGGGCGGCGCCGGGCGCCAGGTTGAACGACAAGGTCACCGCGGGGAACTGGCCCTGGTGGTTCACGGCGAGCGGCGTGGTCCCCGGCACGAAGCGGGTGAAGGAGGACAGCGGCACCTGCGCGCCCGTGGCCGACTTGACGTAGATGCTCTTGAGCGCGTCGGGATTCTCCTGGTAGACGGGGAGGACCTCCAGGACCACGTGGTACTGGTTGAGCTGGGTGTAGATGGTCGAGACCTGGCGCTGGCCGAAGGCGTCGTAGAGGGTGTCGTCGATGAGCTGGGGCACGATGCCGAGCCGCGAGGCGGTGTCGCGGTCGATGTCGAGCATGGCCTGGAGCCCGCCGATCTGCTGGTCGCTCGCCACATCGTGGAGCTCGGGCAGATCTTTCAGTCGTGCGACGAGGCGAGGCGTCCACTCCGAGAGCTCGCGGGCGTCCGCGTCCTCCAGCGTGTATTGATACTGCGTGCGGCTCACGCGGTTCTCCACCGTCAGGTCCTGCACGGGCTGCATGTAGAGGGTGATGCCGTCCACGGCGGCGAGGGCGGGCTGCAGACGCCGGATGATCTCCGTGGAATCCGCGTGCCGTTCCTCGCGCGGCTTGAGATTGATCTGGATGCGCCCGCTGTTGGGCGTCATGTTGGTCCCGTCCACCCCGATGAAGGAGGACAGGCTCGCCACGTCGGGATCCTTGAGAATCACGCGCACGAGGGCCTGCTGCCGCTCTGCCATGGCCGCGAAGGATATTGTCTCGGGAGCCTCGGAGACGCCGAGGATGACGCCGGTGTCCTGCACGGGGAAGAAGCCCTTGGGCACCACGATGTACAGCACGATGGTGAGGACGAGGGTGGCGATGGTGACCGCGAGGGTGCCCGGCTGATGGCGCAGCACCCAGCGCAGGGTCGTTCCGTAGCGGTCGATCATCCAGGTGAAGGCGCGCTCGGTGAAGCGATAGAAGCGCGTGTGCCTGGCCTCGTGCCCGCTCCGGAGGATCCTGGCGCACATCATGGGGGTGAGGGTCAGCGACACCACCGCGGAGACGAGGATGGCCACGCTCAGGGTCACCGCGAACTCGCGGAAGAGCCGTCCGACGATGTCTCCCATGAAGAGGAGCGGGATGAGCACGGCGATGAGGGACACGGTGAGGGAGACGATGGTGAACCCGATCTGCTCCGAGCCCTTGAGGGCGGCGTTGAAAGGCGAGTCCCCCGCCTCGATGTAGCGTGCGATGTTCTCGATCATCACGATGGCGTCGTCCACCACGAAGCCCGTGGAGATGGTCAGCGCCATCAGGGAGAGGTTGTCCAGGCTGTAGCCGAGGAGGTACATGACGCCGAAGGTGCCCACGATGGAGATGGGCACGGCCACGCTGGGGATGATGGTGGCGGAGAGGCTGCGCAGGAAGAGGAACATCACCATGACCACGAGGGCAATGGTGAGGACGAGGGTGAACTGCACGTCCGCCACCGAGGCGCGGATGGTCGTGGTGCGGTCGGTGAGGGTGGTGATCTCGATCGACGAGGGCAAGGAGGCCTTGAGCTGGGGGAGAAGGCGCTTGATCCGGTCCACCACCGCGATGATGTTGGCCCCGGGCTGGCGCTGGATGTTCACGATGACCGCGGGCCTCTCGTTCATCCACGCGGCCAGCTTCACGTTCTCCACCCCGTCGATCACGGTGGCCACGTCGGAGAGCCGCACGGGCGCGCCGTTCTTGTAGGTGACCACGATCTTCTTGTACTCGTCGCTCGACAGGAGCTGATCGTTGGCCCCGATGGTGAAGGACTGCCGCGGCCCTTCCAGGTTGCCCTTGGCCTGGTCGACGTTGGCTTGGCCGAGGACGGCGCGCAGGTCCTCCAGGCCGAGGCCGTAGGAGGCGAGTGCGGTGGGATCCGCCTGCACCCGGACGGCGGGACGCTGGCCGCCGCTGATCGACACGAGGCCCACGCCAGGGAGCTGCGAGATCTTCTGGGCGAGGTTGGTATCGGCGAGGTCTTCCACGCGGCTCAGAGGCAAGCTGTCCGAGGTGAGGGCGAGGGTAAGGATCGGCGTGTCGGCGGGATTGACCTTGCTGTAGATGGGAGGGTTGGGGAGATCACGCGGGAGATAGGTGGCGGCGACGTTGATCGCCGCCTGCACCTCCTGCTCCGCCACGTCGATGGAATGCTCCAGGGTGAACTGCAGGGTGATGAGCGAGGCGCCGAAGGAGCTCGTCGACGTCATCTGCTTGAGGCCGGGGAGTTGGCCGAATTGGCGCTCGAGTGGTGACGTCACCGAGGAGGCCATCACGTCGGGGCTCGCCCCCGGATAGAAGGTCAGGACCTGGATCGTCGGATAGTCGACCTGGGGCAGGGCGGAGATGGGAAGCTGCGTATAGGCCACGGCGCCCGCCAGCAGCACCGCCACCGTGAGGAGGGTCGTAGCGATGGGCTGGAGGATGAAGATCCGTGACGGATTCACGGCCTCACCGCACCACGACCGAGGGGCTCGAGGCCAATCTTCGTGAAGCACACCCGCATATGACCTATGGTAGCCCAGCCTGGGTTGCGCGAGCAGACCGGAAATGAAAAGTTTTTGCTCTCGTCCGTGAAGAAGTGTGAAGCGCCGAGGCCGTCGAGGCGAGCTGAGCCGCTCCCCCTCGTCTTGGCCCTCGCCCCCGTGGTCCGGTGTATTGTGTGGGGGCTCGCTCATGTACTTCGACCGACGTCTCTGGGCCTTCACACGCGGGGTACGCCTGCGCATCGCGGGCACCGTGCTGCTCGGCCTGCTCGCCGTGGGCGCAGGCATTGCGCGCCTCGCCCTCTTCGGCTGGCTCCTCGCCCGGGTCATCGAGGGCGCTGGCCCACGCTCCGTCCTTTCCCTCCTCGGCCTCACTGCGGCTGCGGTGATCGCCCGCAGCGCGCTTGATCACTGGCGCGCCATGGCCGCCCACAAGACGGCGGCGGTGGTCCAGGGCGTACTCCGCCAGGCCATCTACGACCGCGTGACCGCCCTCGGTCCCGCGCACTTCACCCGCTCCCGAACGGGCGACGTGATCCTCTCCATGGTGGAAGGCGTGCAACAGCTCGAGGTCTACTTCGGCCAGTACCTACCGCAGCTCGCGGTGGCCGTGCTCACCCCCGTGCTCATCTTCGGCTTCGTGGCCTTCGTGGACCTGCCCGTGGCTCTCGTCCTCCTCACGGCGGCTCTCGTCACTTTGCTCGCCCCGTCGCTCTGGCATCGCAAGGACAGCCGCCAGAGCCTCTTCCGCCAGAAGGCCTACGCGGCCTTCGGTGCGGAGTTCCTCGACTCGGTACAGGGCCTGACCACGCTGAAGGCCTTCGGGCAGAGCAGCGCACGGTCGCGGATGCTCGAGACGAAAGGGCGTGATCTTTTCCAGAGCACCATGGGTGTGCTCGGCGCCAACACCTTCGCGCGCGGCATCACCGACACCGGCATGGCGGCGGGGGCGGTGGCGGCGCTGGGCCTGGGCGCCTGGCGCGTGCACGAAGGCAACATGACGCTGGCTGCCCTCCTCGTCATCCTCATGCTGGGCATCGAGGTGTTCCGACCGCTCCGCGAGCTGCGGGTGGTGCTGCACCAGGGCATGCTGGGCCTCTCCGCGGCCACGGGCATCATGGAGATCCTCGACGCGCGTCCCCGGGTGAGCGATCGCGCCACGCCCCTCCTCGATGCCGCCGCGCTGTCGCCCATCGTGGCCTTCGAGGACGTGAGCTTCTCCTATCCGGGTGGGCGGCGCGCCGCTCACGAGGGTCTCACCTTCGAGGTGAAGGCGGGAGAACGCGTGGGCATCGTGGGCCCGAGCGGGGCTGGCAAGTCCACGGTGGCCCGGCTTCTTCTGCGCTTCTACGATCCCGACCGCGGGCGGGTCACCATCGGCGGCCGCGATATCAGCGATCTCACCCTCGATCAGCTCCGCAGCCTCATCGCGGTGGTGAGCCAGGATACCTATCTCTTCCACGGCACGGTGGAGGACAACCTGCGCATGGGCAAGCCGGAGGCGACGCCCGCCGAGCTCCAGGCGGCGGCACGCGCCGCCAACGCCGAGGAGTTCATCACACGTCTGCCTCAGGGCTATCAGACGGTGGTGGGTGAGCGCGGCGTGCGTCTCTCCGGCGGGCAGCGCCAGCGCATCGCCATCGCCCGCGCGCTGCTCCGCGACGCGCCCCTCCTCATCCTCGACGAGGCGCTCTCTTCCGTGGATGCGGAGAGCGAGGCGGTGATCCAGCAAGCGCTCGACCGGCTCATGGAAGGTCGGACCACGCTCATCTTCGCGCATCGGCTGTCCAGCGTGATCGGCGCCGATCGCATCCTCGCCCTTGAGAACGGCCGCGTGGTGGAGAGTGGCACGCATGCCGAGCTGATGGCCCGCGGCGGCGCGTATCACCGGCTCATGGCCGGGCAGGCGCAGGACGCGGTTGCGCCCGTCGAGCTCTTGGCGCGCGCGGAGCCGGCCGCGGAAGGCGAGGCGAGCGGGAGCGAATCGGTCACGGGGGACGCTCCCGAGCCCACGGACGCCATCGTGCGCGCGGAAGGACTGGGCTGGGCTCGTCTCATCCGTATCCTGCTCGGCATGGTCGGCGCCTATCGCGCCCGGCTCGTCATCACCTTCGTGCTCGGGGTCGCCCGCGTGGTCTCCCTCATCGGGGTGGGCGTGTTGAGCGCGCTCATCGTGCGCGCGGTGAAGCACGGGCAGCCCTTCGGCCGGCTCATGGTCGCTCTCGCCATCGCGGCGCCCTTCGCCGGCTTCCTCCACTGGCTCGAGTCGTGGCTGGCCCACGACATGGCATACCGGCTACTTCTCGACATGCGGCTCGACATGTTCCGCAAGCTCGACGCCCTCGCGCCCGCCTATCTCTCGCGCCGGCGCACGGGCGATCTGGTCGGGGTGGCCACGCGCGACGTCGAGCTGATCGAGTATTTCTTCGCTCACACCATCACGCCCGCCTTCGTAGCCGTGCTCGTGCCCGTGGGCGTGCTCGCCGCCCTCGGCTACTACGGGTGGCCCATCGCCCTGGCCCTCCTGCCCTTCCTCGCATGGGCGGGGCTCACGCCGGTGCTCGGCCGCGCCCGCATCGACCGGCTCGGCTCGCAAGCGCGCGAGGTCTCCGGCGATCTGACCGCGCACGCGGTGGACTCCGTGCAGGGCCTGGGTGAGATCGTGGCCTTCCGCCAGATCGCGGCACGCGGCCGTGAATTCGCGGCAAAGGCGCAGCACTACCTCCAGGTCCGCATGCCCCTTCTCCACGATCTGAGCCTGCAGACGTCTCTGCAGGAAGTGGCCACGGGGCTGGGCGCGCTTGCCGTGGTTGGCGTGGGCGCCGTGCTCGGCTCATCGGGACGACTCGACACCGCCCTCTTGCCGCTGCTGACCCTCCTCGCCATGTCGGCCTTCGTGCCGGTGTGGGAAATCGCCCAGGTCGGACGCCAGCTCGCCGACACGCTGGGCGCAGCGCGACGTGTGTATGGCGTGCACGCGGAGCCAGTGCCGGTGACGGACGGCCCCGGCGTCCGTCGGAGCGCCGAAGATCTGCGTCGACCGGCCCTCGTGCTGTCGCAGGTGACCTTTACCTATCCGGGGCGGCACCGACCCGCGCTCACCGACGTGTCGTTCGAGGTGCCGCGCGGCAGCACGGTCGCGTTGGTGGGTCCGTCGGGCGCGGGAAAGACCACTATCGCGAGCCTCTGCCTACGCTTCTGGGATCCGGATCGCGGAGTGATCAGGCTGGACGGGCACGACCTCGGGGCCTACGGCCTCGACGAACTGCGTCGGTGCGTCGCCCTCGTTGCCCAGGATACCTATCTCTTCAACGACACACTGCGGAACAACGTGCTGCTGGCCAAGCCCGAGGCGAGCGAAGAAGAGCTGAGGGCGGCCATCGAGCAGGCCGCCCTGGTGGACTTCGTGGCCGGGCTTCCGGAGGGGCTCGAGACGATCGTGGGTGAGCGCGGCGCGCAGCTCTCGGGCGGCCAGCGCCAGCGCGTGGCCATCGCGCGCGCCTTCCTGAAGGACGCGCCCATCCTCATTTTGGACGAGGCGACCTCGCACCTGGACGCGGTGAGCGAGCAGGCGGTGCGAGGCGCCCTCGACGTGCTGGCGCGCAACCGGACTACGCTGGTGATCGCGCATCGGCTCTCCACCGTGCGGGGGGCGGATCGGATCATCGTGATGGAGGATGGGAGGGTGGCCGAGATCGGGAATCACCGTGAGCTCCTCGCGCGGGGTGGGCTCTACGCGCATCTCGTCTCTCGTCAGCTCGCCAGCGCTACCGTCTAGCGTGTTCTCCGTCGCCGCGTCGGAGTCGGTGGCGAGCTAACGGGGCGAGCGGGGGGGGGCGCGCTCCCCAGACC
>Ga0318554_10000508_pt1 | contig 14085 bp, 14 predicted proteins | sample GRESIP082b2f22_FD_203687 | JGI IMG/M metagenome (GOLD analysis project Ga0318554, IMG submission 203687) | Tropical soil microbial communities from Luquillo Experimental Forest, Puerto Rico - GRE.SIPMG.082b2f22 | ecosystem: Environmental > Terrestrial > Soil > Tropical forest > Bulk soil... | reverse complement strand
CGACGGAGACCGGGTCGCCGCCCTGGCGCGAACGGTGCTGGATCGCTACGGCCGGGTAGACGTGCTGGTGAACAACGTGGGCCACTGGCTGCGCCACCCGGGCAATTTCGTCGACACCGACCCGCGATTGTGGGACGACCTCTACCGCATCAACCTGCACCACGTCTTCCTTGTCACCCACGCATTCCTGCCGGCGATGATCGATCAGCGCGGGGGCGCGATCGTCAACGTCTCGTCGGTCGAAGGGTTACGCGGCTACCCGGAGGATCCGGTTTATGCGGCCTTCAAGGCCGCCGTCATCCACTTCACCCGCAGCCTCGCGGTCCAGGTGGGCCGCGACGGGGTGCGGGTCAACGGAATCGGCCCCGACGTCACCGAGTCACTACAGGTGCCCTACTCGCAGTGGCTGTCTGCCGAGGAGCAGACGCAATGGCCCCAGTGGGTGCCCGTCGGACGGATGGGGCTGCCCGAAGACCAGGCCCGCGTGATTCTGTTCCTGGCCTCCGACCTGTCGGCGTTTGTCACCGGCCACACCATCCCGACCGACGGCGGCACCGGCGCGGCGGGCGGATGGTTCCGCTCGTCGCGCCGGGCCGACCGGGACTGGACGAACCGTCCAGTCGCTCCCTGATCGCTCAGGCGGTCCTCATGCAAGGCCCAATGCGGTGTCCTCCGCGCGGATCCGCACGGCGAGCACCAGGGCATTGGCCACGCTGAACGCGATCGCCGTCAGCCACGCCGAATGAACCAGCGGAAGCGCCGCAACCTCCGCGGCGACCGCGGTGTAGTTGGGGTGGCGCACCCATCGATACATTCCCTCCCGAACCAGCGGCGCGCCCGGGATCACAATGAGCCGTGGGTTCCAGTGTTTACCGAGCGTCGCGACACACCGCCAGCGGACCACGGTGCTGAGCACCACGATGGCAAGCATCGGCCAGCCCAGCCAACCGATGAATGGCCGGCCGAGGGCCCACACTTCCACGATGCACGAAACCAGAAGCAGCGCATGCATACTGACCATCGCCGGGTAGTGATCGCGGCCGAACTCCTTGCCTCCGTGGGCAAAGGACCATTTCGCGTTTCGCTGCGCGACGGCCAGCTCAACCAACCGCTCAGCGCCGATGGCGAGGATGAACAGTGAGTAATACATGGTTCGTCACCTCACCACTGCAGCAACAGCAGCTCGAAGCTGAAGCCCGGACCCATCGCCAGCATCACTCCGAAGGCGCCCTGAGCCGGGGGCTCGGCGACCGTACGGCGCAGCACGTCAAGCACGGATACCGACGACATATTGCCGTTCTCCCGCATGGAGTTTCGGCTGTGCGCCACGGCTTCCGGCGGCAGACCTATCGCGTTCTCGATCGAATCGAGCACCTTCGGGCCACCCGGATGGCACACCCACGTCGAGATGTCGGCGATCGACAAATCGTGGTCGGCGAGGAAGCTGTCGACCTCTGCACGCAGATAGTCATCGGCCATCTTCGGGACATCACGGGACATCACCAGCTGGAATCCGCTGGAGCTGACGTTCCAGCCCATCACGTCGACGGTCTCGGTAATGACGCGACTACGCGTCGCTAGAACGCGCGGACCCCGATGTGCGTTGGAGCCCAATGGTGTTCGGTTGGCGCCGGTGGCAACCACTGCGGCCGCACCATCCCCGAACAGAGACACACCGATCAGAGCCGGGATGGAGGTGTCGTCGCGCTGCAGCGTGAGCGAGCACAGCTCGACGGACAGCAGTACGGCCACGTCCTCCGGGTACCCATGCAGATAGTCGTAGACGCGTGCCATCCCGGCGGCGCCCGCCACGCAGCCGAGGCCGAACAGCGGCACCCGCTTGATGTTGGGCCGCAGCCCGATTCGCGACATCAGCCGCGCGTCGATGGTGGGCACCGCTATTCCCGTGCTGGAGACCATCACGATGGTGTCGACCTCGTGAGGTTCGATGTTCGCCGCGGCCAGCGCCGAGCGCACTGCCTGCTCACCGAGGTCGACGGCAACCTCGAGGTAGGCGTTGTTCGCCTCGGTGAAGCCACTCAGTTCGGGGTAACGCGACAGCGGTAGCGCGAGGCTGCGATTGTCGACTCCGGTCGTTTGCGCGAAGCGCATGAAACCCGGGTCGGTGAAATCGGTGAGCTCGCGGGCCACCTCATCCTGGTTGTACCGGTGCGGTGTCAACGCCACCGCGGTGCCGGCGATGTGAGGCGCGCCGCGGGCATTATCGGCAGCCCGGTCGGCGAATGTGGAATACGTTGTTGCGGTCATGCTCATGCCGACGAGTGGCCTGCCGTCGACGGTTCATCGGGTCACGGGGAAGGTGAACTAAAACACACTCCTGCGGTTTTGTGAACTCACCGCGGGCTGTGAGGTCACGCGTATTGTGCTTCGCCGTTGCCGAACGACCAGTTCTCCTTTGCCACCTCGGTCAGCACGATCAATACATCCTGGGGTCGGACGTCGGCCTCGGCGCTGAGCCGTTCGGCAGCGGTTGCGTAAAACTGCCGCTTCAACTCCACGGCGCGCCCGGCGTTGAGGGTGATGTCGATGATGAAGGCGTTGGCGGCCCGGTCGATGCCGAGGTAGGCCGGATCGATGCGCAGGGAGTCGGCGTCGTGGGCGGTGATGATCTGAAACTTGTCGCCGTCCGGGACGTTGAGGACGTCGACCATCGCCTGGTAGACGATGTCTCCGATGAGACCGTGCCGTTCGGATTCGATGCTGTTAGGAAGGTCAATTCTGACGAGAGGCATTGTGGGAGTGTATAAAACGTAGGTAGAGTCGATGCCCTTAGGCGGACCCGCCGATGATGTGCCGGTGCAATTCCTCTGTGAGGGACTGGATTTGGCGGGTCAACTCTGTGTTGGTTTTGAGTTCTAATTCCTGAGCCTGATAGTCGTGGTCGGCTTTGGCCTGCTGGAAGGCGGCCTGGCGGTTCTGGCCGATCATGATGAACGTCGACAGGAAGATCGCTTCGAGTGACACGGTCAGCGCCAGTATCGGCCAGGGGTACGCCTCCAATAGCCCAATCCACACGGCGAACGAGATCATGTGAATGTAGACGAAAGTCATCGAGCCCGCGTATGCGGTGATGCGATCGGCCAGCCGGAGGTGAACTTTCTCGCTTCGCCGCTTGGCGTCCTCCAGCACGGCGGGACTGTGGATTTGAGTATCGCGCAGCAAAAGATGAGGAATGAGTTGGGGAAGCTTCCGATCGTTCTTGGAGCGTGGGGTCGTCATACGGATTCCTTCCGGATCAATCGGGACCTAATTCTGGCTTGTTTGCGGCGCCGGGACAGTCGTGTCACGGGACGTGAGATTACGAGACGAATCAGTCTCTACCACCGCGGCGTTCGCTGACAGATAAAGGGCCCGTCGAAATCGAGCGCGACCTTCAGATCACGGTCACCGGGATGCCGTTGAGGGCACCGTTGCCAGACGGCTCGTCGATGAACGTCGGCGGGGACAGCGCGTTGGTGTTGGCGCCCGGTGAACCGTTGGCCACCGCCATGCGCGTGCCGGGCTTGCCGTGTCCCCAGCCGTGCGGCATCGACACCACGCCGGGCTTGATCGCGTCGGTGATCTCGACGGGGACTTTGATTTCGCCGGCCTCCGACTTCACCGTGACGATGTCGTCGTCGCCGACGCCGAAGCGGGCGGCATCGTCGGGGTGGATCAGCAGCGTGCACCGGTCCTTCCCCTTCATCAGCGCGGGCACATTGTGCAGCCAGGTGTTGTTCGACCGCAGGTGTCTTCGGCTCACCAGGACCAATGGCTCGGCGGGCCGTTCCAGGCGCGCGGCCAGCCGCGGCAGGTCATCGAGCAGGTATTGCGGGGCGAGCCGGATTTTCTTGTCGGCGGTGCCCAGGATTTCGGGCAGCTGGGGCACCATGGGCCCGAAGTCGATTCCGTTCGGGTTGGCCTTGAGCATGTCCAACGTGAGCCCGCCGGGGTTCTGGCCGTACTGGTCCCCGAAGGGTCCGGTTCGCAGCGTGAGGTCGAGCATCCGCTCCGGGCCGCCTTTCAAGCCGGCATCGTCGTAGAGCTTGCGGATCGCCGCGCCGTCGAGGCCGCGGGTGAAGGCCAGGTAGTCGAAGAAGCCATCGTCGATCGCGGCGACGTCGACGTCCTCGGCGGGTGTGCCGGTGCATAGCCCCGTAAGCCGGATCAGAATCTCCCATTCGTGGGGGCGATCGCCCGGGTCGAACACCGGGGCCGAGTAGTTCGCGATGCTGCGGATCGCAAATAGCAGGATGAGGTCGTCGTGGTGAGGCTGTTCGAGCGGTGACAGCCCCGGCAGGATCACGTCGGCGTGACGCGTTGTCTCGTTGAGCCAAAGGTCCACCGATATCATCGCTTCCAGCATCGGCAGCACCTCATCGAGTTTGTCGCCGCCGGGCGTGGACAACACAGGGTTGCCCGCGACCGTGATCAGCGCCTTGAGCTGCCCGTCCCCCGGTGTGGCGATCTCCTCGGCCATGCACGACACCGGCGCCTGTCCGAGGACCTCCTTCGCGCCGCGCACCCGGGTGTGCCAGCGGCCGAATTCGGGGGCGCCGCCCTCCAGGCCGGGCAGCGGCTGCGCGGTGATCGACCAGGCCGCCGGCTTGGGGAACATCGCGCCACCGGGGGTGTCGAAATGGCCTGTCAAAATGTTGATCACGTCGACGAGCCAGCTGGCGAGGCTGCCAAACTCCTGATTGCACAACCCAATTCGGCCGTATACCACCGACTTCTCGGTGCCGGCCAGCTCGCGGGCCAGTCGGCGGATGCGGTCTTCGTCGATGCCGGTGACGGCGCTGACCCGGCTCGGTGGCCAATCCGCGGCAACGCGGCGCATCGTGTCGACACCTTCGACGTGTGGTCCCGGATCGACCAGATCCTCGTCGAAGAGTGTGTGCGCGACGGCCAGCAGCAGCGCGGCGTCGGTGCCCGGGACGATCGGAAGCCACTCGTCGGCGTGGGCGGCGGTGCGAGTGCGCACCGGGTCGATCACGATGACCTTGCCCCGTTTGCGGATCGCGTCGATCAGGCCCATCACGTCGGGCGCGGCCAGTAGCGAACCCTGCGACGCGGCGGGGTTGGCTCCCATGATGACCAGCAGGTCGGTGCGCTCGATGTCTGGTACCGGAAAGTTCCACCAGAGGCCGTACATCAGGTGCGACGACAGGTTCTTCGGCCATTGGTCGACGGTCCCCGGCGAATAGGTGACCGGAATGCCGGACATGCCCAGCAGCACCCCCGCGTAGCGGGCCAGCGAGAACGAGTGCGCCAGCGGGTTGCCGGTGTAGGCGGTAACCGCGCCGATCCCGTACTTGCGGATCACCGGCGTCAGCAACTCGGTGCAGCGGCGAAACGCCTCGTCCCAGCTGACCTCCTGCCAGCGCCCGTCGACCTTGATCAGCGGGCTGCGGATGCGGTCGGGGTCGTCGTGCAACGCCGCCAGCGACACGCCCTTCGGGCAGATGTGTCCGCGGCTCCAGACGTCGTCGCGGTTGCCGCGGATGCTGGTGACCCGGCCGCCCTCGACCTGAATCTCCAAGCCGCACATAGCTTCACACAATGGACACGTACGCACGTGCCTGCCGTCGTCGCCGGTCGTCACCCGAATACTGTATTCCGCTACCGCAAGTAGCGGAAGTGGCAAAAATTCGTGTCAGGATGCCCAGGGCCCGATGCCGCCGACCTTGTCGATGCGGATGCGGGTGAGGAATCCGGGCGGTGCGTTGTCCGGCGGGAACTTCATGTTCGGGTCGCCCAGAACGGGATTGAGCTCCCTGAGGAGCTCGGGGGCGCCGCCCTCGACGATCCGCGCGGTCCCGGTAGTGGAGAGGTAGGGCCGCATCCCCTTGCCCGGCGCGTCGAGCGACAGGATCGTGACGGCGACGCGCGGATCGTTGCGGACGTTGCGTACCTTCTTGTGCTCGGCGAGGTGGGCCGTGACGAGTTCGTCCCCGTCGGGCGTCGACCGCAGCGCTACCCAGACCACACTCACCTGGGGGCTGCCGTCGGGATTGAGGGTGACGAGGGTGGCGTCGGCACCCTTGCCGATGAGGTCACGTGCGGCGTCGTTGAGTTTCATGCGTTGTTCTACAGTCGGGCGTCGCGATTCATTCCCGCAGGCGGCGCCGGGGTCGGGCGGCCATTGAATCGGTGAGAGGCTATTCGTCATGACCGGTTTGCTCGATGCCGTGCTCGCGGCGCACGGAGGGCTTGAGCGGTGGCGCCGATTCAGCTCGATGGAGGCGACCATCGTCAGCGGCGGCTCGCTATGGGAGATCAAGGGTCAACCGCAAGATCCGGCGCCGCGACGAATGAGCGTGGCGCTGCACCGCGAATGGGCATCCGTTCAGCCGTTTGGCGCCGCAGACCAGAAAACCGACTTCACACCGGAACGCGTCGCCATCGAAAAGCTGGACGGCCGCGTGGTCGCCGAGCGAAGCAACCCGCGAGAATCGTTCAGCGGTCACGGCTTGACGACACCGTGGGATCCGTTGCAGCGCGCCTACTTTAACGGCTACGCGCTGTGGACCTACCTGACCACCCCGTTCCTGATGACGCTTCCGGGGTTCACCGTCACCGAACTCGATCCCATCGAGGACAACGGTGAGCGGTGGTCAGGGCTGCGGGCGCATTTTCCAGACCGCTTCCCCAGCCACAGCAGTCTGCAGGAGTTCTACTTCGACAGCGACTTCTTGCTGCGCCGGCACGACTATCGTGTCGACGTGGCCGGCGGGTTCTCCGCCATCCAATACGTTTACGACGTGGTGGAGGCTGACGGTATCAAGCTGCCGTCCAGGCGCCGGGCGTACCGCTGTGGGGCCGACGGCCGGCTCATAGCCGACCAGCTCATGGTGTCGATTGACATCAGCGACGTGCGCCTGACATGAATTACCCAAGGAGTGAGCCGGGTGAGGAGCGACGACGGTGGAGATGTGGGAACTTGTTGCCCGTGAGCGGATCCGGGACACTCTGGCGCGGTACAACTGGTCGGGTGACGCCGGTCGACTCGACGGTCTCGCGGAGACGTTCTGCGCGGACGGCGTGCTCGAGATACGCGGTTTGCAGCCGCTGCGCGGGCGACCCGAGATCGCGTCGTTCCTCAGCGATGTCGCCGGCAACGTCGCCGATGGCGTCGACGTCAAGCCCGTCGTCCGGCACAACCTCGCCAATGTGCTGTTCACCGGGTTGACCCCGCAGGAGGCGCAGGTCTCGTCGTACTTCACCGTGGTCACCCATATTGGGCTCGACCATTTCGGCCGCTATCGCGACACCCTGGTACCCGACGGCGGCACCTGGCTGATCAGGCATCGCAAGGTGTCGACCGACTGGGCGGCGCCCAACTCGACCATGGCTCGGCAGTCACCCGGCGGCTGAGTCAGGAGCGCGGCGCTGGCGCCCCAATCGTCATGACGTCGAGCCGGCATCCCTGCGGACCCGCGCGCCAGGCGTGGTCCACGCCCGTGACCACGACACTGTCGCCCGGCGCGAGCGGGTGCTCACCGTCATCGAGGATCAAATCAACCGACCCGGAAAGCACGACATCGAGATCGACCGTGTCCGTGTGGTGCATGGAAAACCCGGCGCCCGGTGCGTAGTCGACCACCGTCCAGCGCATCGCGCCCGGCGGGACTGCCAGGTCGAGGAAGTCGGCGACGCGCCCGCCGCCGGTAGAAATCGACGGAAGGGACGGCGCCGCGTACAGCACCGAATAGAGGATGCCGTCGACGCCGGCGTTGCCCTGCAGCGTGATCGGGCCGTCCTGCGCCGCGCACGAGCGTCCGGCTGGGTCGACGCCGGTGACCAGCAAGCGGTTGGTGGTAAAAGTTCCCGGCGAACGCTCCCGGGCGGACTGTTCACCGCTGCCGGGTTGCGCCGTTTGGTTCGTCACGTCAGGTGGCTTATGTCGTGTTAGGACGATGAGGTTGGTTACTGGTGCGGTCGGTTGCCGCCGTGTCTTCCAGATAGGAGGTCAACCCGAATGTCTCAGCGAGCGTCCGCAAATCTGCCCCCGAGGCCACATAGGCAGGGCGTTCATTCGGCCTTGGCACATTGCCGCGCCACGAAAATCGAAATCCCGCCCCCCTCATGTCGAGACACCCGATGGTCAGTGGCTGCACACCGGGAACACACACGACCAGGCCGGTGATCGCGGGGTAGCTATACGTGCTGCCGTCGCCGCTGGTGACAGCATCGGGCTGGAAGTTTGCCGGTGTAGCAGTGACCTGCGCGCGCGAAGCCGAGGCGCTGAGCGCATCGGTGTTCGGGTCGGTCACCTGCATCGCGTCGTTGTCCACGTCAAGGACCAGGCTCGGTTTCGAGAGTGATCGCTGAAGTCGAAGTTGTTTTCGGAAGGCAAACGATCCCGCCTGTTCGGCCAAATAGGGGTTCGGAAACAGCAGACACCGAGTCGGTTCCCCCAGTGCGGGCCCGCGCACATCCACTCCACTCGGGCGGCCGCTCATGGCGAGAAGCTCATCGAACTCTGAGACCCACAACCAGGCGTCGACGCTCTGGACAGGCGGCGCGTCGAGCCGCGTTGTGGGGGCAATGCGACGATCTCGTCCGCCGAGAACAAACCGGTGAGAGCCACATTGCAGGTGAAGGGCCAGGCCCATGTTCACCCATGGGCCCAGCTTTGCATCAACGAATGGAAAAACGTCACGCCGCTGATTGACGGTCAGGCCATCGCTCCTGACGCCGATGATGACCTTTCGGCGCGAACGCCACCACACGTACGCGGTCCCCGCCATACCGAAAATCCCGAGCGCCACGAATCCCGCGGTGGCGATCGCCATGCCCTGGCTTCGCCCGGTGACGAACCCCACGACCATTACCAAGATCAACGCGAAGCCCGCCGCCTGCACACCGTACATTCCCTTTCCAGTGGCAAACGCGGTCATTTGGGAGGACATGGACGGCGAGGATGCCACGAACTGGCGCGGCGCCGATCCGTCGTTGACGTTCATCCCGAATGTCTCCCGCTTCCCTCGGCCCGGGCTCCTATTCTTTGCTGACCGCTGCGCATATCCCCGGACAGTATGCGCCCGGTCGCACTTCGGAACATAGGGAATTTCAAGGAGATACAAATCAGCGGAACACCGCTGCCGCTCGTCGCGACGGCATGGCAGGGTGAATGCGTGGCACACACTCCTGAACCGACCGTCGAACAAGACCTGCGTGAAATCGATACTCCGAAGGGCGCTTTGCGCTATTACGACTGCGGCCCGAATTCCGGCCCGACGCTGCTCTTCCTGCACGGTTCCGGCCCCGGGGTCACCGGCTGGCGCAACTTCCGCGGCGTACTCCCCACGTTCGCAGAGCACTACCGCTGCCTGGTGCTGGAATTCCCCGGATTCGGTGTCAGCCCCGACTTCGGCGGCCACCCGATGGTCACCGCGCACGGCGCCGTCGTGCCTTTCCTGGACGGACTCGGAGTGGACAAAGTCCACATCATCGGCAATTCGATGGGCGGCGGCGTGGGCCTCAACTTCGCCATCCGCAACCCGGAGCGCATCGGCCGGCTGGTGACGATCGGCGGTATCGGCATAAACATCTTCAGCGCCAGCCCCAGTGAGGGCATTCGGCTGTTGCAGGAGTTCGTCGAGGACCCGACCCGGCAGCGGCTCGTCGACTGGCTCAAGTCGATGGTGTACGACCAGGCCCTGGTCACAGACGAACTGATCGAGGAACGCTGGCAGCTGGCCACCGATCCGGAGACGTTGGCCGCCGCGCGCCGCATGTACGGAAAGGCGGCGTTCGCCGCGATGACAGCCGCGATGGAGGCCTCCGACAGGCCGATGCCGTGGGCGGTCATGCACAAGCTGGCGGCGCCGACGTTGCTGACGTGGGGCCGAGACGACAGGGTGAGCCCGCCCGATATGGCCCTCATCCCGATGCGGACCATCCCCAACGCGGAACTTCACATATTCCCCAACTCCGGACACTGGGTGATGATCGAGGCCAAGCAGGCGTTCGAAAGTACCGTGCTGGCATTCCTGTCACGCGGATAGCCCACGATTAGTTCGCCCACATACGTAAAGGACGTCAGCATGAGCGAACGCGTTATCGACCGGGTAGTGGCTCTGGCCGACCAGTTGCGCGACCAGGCCGCCGAAGCCGAGAGGATCGGCCGGCTTACCGACGACACCGTCAAGCTGATGAAAGGGGCCGGCCTGATCCGGCTCCTGCAGACCAAAACCTACCGAGGATTCGAAGCCCATCCCCGCGAGTGGGCCGAGACGGTGATGGCCACCGCGGCACTCGATCCGGCCGCCGGCTGGATCGTCGGTGTGGTGGGCGTGCACCCCTACCAGTTGGCCTATGCGGATCCGAAGGTGCCCGCGGAGATCTGGGCCGACGACGTCGACACATGGATGGCGTCCCCGTACGCGCCGCAGGGTGTAGCCAAGCCCATTGAAGGAGGGGCCGGCGGCTACATCTTCAACGGCCGCTGGCAGTTCAGCTCGGGCACCGACCACTGCGACTGGATCATTCTGGGAGCGATGATCGGCGACGCCGAGGGCAAACCGATCATGCCGCCCCAGATGCTGCACATGATCCTGCCCCGCAAGGACTACGAGATCGTCGAGGATTCGTGGAATGTGGTGGGGCTGCGCGGAACCGGCTCCAAGGACGTCATCGTCAAGGACGCGTTCGTCCCCACCTACCGGACCATGGACGCGACGAAGGTGATGGACGGCACCGCCCAGCGTGAGGCCGGCATGACCGAGCCGCTGTATCTGATGCCGTGGTCGACGATGTTCCCGCTCGGCATCTCCGCGGCCACCGTCGGCATCGCCGAGGGAGCGCTCGCCGCGCACCTCGACTACCAACGGGAACGCGTCGGCGCCACGGGCACCGCGATCAAGGACGACCCGTACGTCATGTACGCCGTCGGCGAGGCCGCGGCCGATATCAACGCCGCCCGCCAGGAGCTGCTCGCTAACGCTGATCGCATCTACGACATGGTCGCTGCGGGCAAGGAAGTGTCATTCGCGGACCGCGCGGCCGGTCGGCGCACACAGGTGCGCGCGGTGTGGCGCGCGGTGTCGGCGGTCGACGAGATCTTCGCCCGCTCGGGCGGCAACGCGGCACGGATGGACAAGCCGCTGCAGCGGTACTGGCGCGACGTGCACGTCGGTCATTTGCATGCCATTCATGTCCCCGGCACCAGCTACCACGCGTCGGCGTTGAGTTCGCTCGGCATCGATCCGCCGCAGGGCCCGCTGCGGGCCCTGATCTAGGAGGCCCCACGTGAGCGACCTGAAAAGCCTTGGCTACATCAATATTTCGACCAGCAGCATCGACCGCTGGCGGCATTTCGCCTTCGGCGTCCTGGGTTTCGCGGAGGGTAAGGGGCCTCAAAATGGCGACGCGTCGGCGCTGTACCTGCGGATGGACGAACGCGCCGCGCGGATCATCGTTGTTCCCGGCGAGACCGACCGGGTGCTCACCGTCGGCTGGGAGGTGCGCGATCACTCGGCGCTGCAACGGGTCAAGGCCGTCCTCGACGGCGCCGGGGTCGCCTTCAAACAACTGTCGGTCGCCGAGGCCGGGGCCCGGCGCGTGGAAGAAGTGATCACCTTCGAAGACCCGGCCGGCACCACGCTCGAGGTGTTTCACGGTCCGGTGCTTGACCACAGTCCCGTGATCACCCCGTTCGGAGCCAAATTCGTCACCGGCGATCAGGGCCTCGGCCACATCGTCCTGCCGGCCACCGACCCGGGTGGCACGTTCGACTTCTACACCGAGGTGCTGGGTTTCCGTTCTCGCGGCGCGTTCCGGGTGCCTTTAACACCCAAGGGGCCGAAAGAGTTCGGCCCGGTGCGGGTGCGCTTCCTCGGTATCAACGAACGCCACCACAGCCTGGCGATCTGCCCGGCCGCGCACCAGCGCGACCCAAGAGTCGTCCACATCATGGTGGAGGTCGACACCCTCGACGCGGTCGGTCAGGCGCTGGACCGCATCAACGCCGAGGGCATCCAGTTGTCATCCACCCTGGGCCGCCACACCAACGACAAGATGGTGTCCTTCTACGTCCGCGCACCCGGTGATTGGGACATCGAATTCGGCACCGACGGCATGCGAGTCGACGAAACCTATTACACCGCAGAGGAAATCACGGCGGACAGCTACTGGGGACATCAGTGGGTCGGTGACTTGCCCGCGGCAATGCGGCTGTGACGCCTGCTGTTTCGTCGACGATCGGCAAGTCACCGTGTCGTGCCGCCTCTGTGATCGACTCGCTCAGCGCTGAGCACGCCAGAAACACTCCCCCGCCAGCGTGCGCCGGCATCCTGTCGGCTTCCGCGCGCTCGGCGCACCGAGCCGTCGCGTCGGCGTTCCACTGCACGCTGGTCTGATTCCAGCTGCTCTTGCGGGCCAGCACCCGGGCACCGCAGTTCCGGCACGCCACCGGCCTCATCGGCATCTCGGCGAGGCGATTGTCGGCCCACGAATCGAGCACCATCACACGGCGCCCGTGCTGGCTGCCTGGGCAGCCATGTTCGCGTCGACTTCTTTCATCCACGCCTCGCGGGGCCGGGTGGTGTCGAGCTCAAACTCGAAGCGGTCCACCATATCTGGTTGCACATCGGCGGCGTCGACGTAGAACTGCTGGTACCAGCGACGCAACTGGTAGACGGGGCCGTCCTCCTCGACCAAGAGCGGGTTGTCGATGCGCGCCTTGTGCCGCCAGATTTGCACGTCCTGCTCGAACCCCAGCTTCACGAAGTCGCCCAGCCTGATCGCGGTCTTCATGGCTTGATCGCCGGGCGACTCGTTCGATTTCTTCACGATGATGCCGTATTGCAGGACAAAGGAATTCGCATCAATCGGGTAATGGCAATTGATGAGAATCGTTTGCGCGTCGCCGCTCTCGTAGTGGTAGGTCAGGTCGTCGATCATGAAAGAGGGGCCATGGTAGGACGCCACCGATGTCGTACCGAGCATTCGGGTGCCTTCGGGGCCGCCCAGGTCGGGTCGGCCGGCGCCGTTCATGTACTGCGTGGCCACCTGCCCCTCGAAGATGTTCTTGAAATATGTGGGCAGCGAACCGTGGATGTAGAAGAAGTGCGCCATATCCACGACGTTGTCGATGATTTCGCGACAGTTGCTGTGCACGACGGTGGTGTACCAGTGCCAGTCGGTCCAGTCGTCACTCGTGGCGCCCTCGATTCGCGGGATCGTGACCTGCGGTGGCGGTGGCTTGCGCTCGGGGTCATTCCACACGAACAACATCCCGTCCTGTTGCAGCGTCGTCCAGGCCGCCGTACGCGCCAGTTTGGGTGTGCGCCGGCTGTAGGGCACCTGCTTGCATCGCCCGTCACCGCCCCAGCGCCAGTCGTGGAACGGGCATGCGATCTCGTTGCCCTTGACCTCGCCGTGCGAGAGGTCGCCGCCCATGTGGCGGCAGTACGCGTCCAGCACGTTGATGTTGCCGTCCGCACTACGGAAAATGACCAGCTTCTGCCCGAAGGCGTTAACCGCGTGCGGCTTGCCGTCACCGAAGTCTCTGATCAGACCCAGACAGTGCCAGCCGCGGGCGAACCTCGTCGGCACCGCGCGCGCTTCAATGAGCCGAACTTCGTCCGCGTCAGGCTGCGACATCATAGGGACCATTGAACCCCCGCGCCCGGTTTTGTGGGAGCGGTCAGTAGGCCTACTTTTGGGTCCGCGATCGATCCATCCAGAGCCAGACGACCCCCACAGCGACGACAACGACCCCCGCCACATACAGCAGCAATCCAAACGCCGGCGAGACTTTCACGATGCCTTCGGCCTTGCCGTTGTTTTCAGAAACATCGAGGTACGAGACCACCACGACGACAACGAGCAGGACGACCGCGACGCTGAGCCCGATAAGGCGCCCGTCCGCCAAGGCGGATCCGGACAGGCTGGGCCACGCCAACAACACCGTCACCGCGGCCAGTAGGAAAACGACTAACCGCCCAGTTCCGGTGGCCGAAACCTCGTGCGCACGGAAAGTCATCCCGAACAGGTGGATGCTGACCGTCGCAAACGGGAGGAAAATTGCAACGACCGCGATGACGAGTCCGCCGAAGACAAGCAACCCCGCGATCG
>Ga0318554_10000501_pt1 | contig 14188 bp, 10 predicted proteins | sample GRESIP082b2f22_FD_203687 | JGI IMG/M metagenome (GOLD analysis project Ga0318554, IMG submission 203687) | Tropical soil microbial communities from Luquillo Experimental Forest, Puerto Rico - GRE.SIPMG.082b2f22 | ecosystem: Environmental > Terrestrial > Soil > Tropical forest > Bulk soil... | reverse complement strand
TCGGCTGGCTGATGTTCGTCGAGCTGCCGGCCGAGGAGGCCTACGCGCCGCTCTACGCGGCGTTGCAGCGGCTCGCCTTCGTGCTCTTGGGCGCGCTCGGCTTTGCCGTGCTCGCCGGGATGTTTCTCGCCGGCCGCATGGTCGGCCCGATCCAAGCGCTGCAGACCGGCGCCGTGCGCATCGGCCGCGGCGATCTATCCCAGCGCATCGCGATCAAGACCGGCGACGAATTGGAGGCGCTCGCGGATCAGTTCAACGACATGGCGGGCCAGCTGCAGGAATCCTATGCCGGGTTGGAAAAGAAGGTCGAGCAACGTACCCACGAGTTGAGCGAAGCGCTCGAGCAGCAAACCGCGACCTCGGAGGTGCTCGGCGTCATCAGCCGCTCGTCGGGCGATCTCGCTCCGGTTTTCGAAACCATCCTCGCCAATGCCACGCGCATCTGCGAGGCCGAATTCGGCACGATGTTCCTCTACGAGGGAGGCGCCTTTCGGGTTGTAGCGCAGAAAGATGCGCCGCGCGCCTACATCGAGCGATGGTCGAGCGAACCCGTCCTCGTAGTTGCAGACCATCCCTCCGTTCCCCTTGCCCGCCTCGCAAAGACCAGGGAAGTGCAGCACATCCCCAATGTGGCCCTTGAGCAGGCCTACATCGAGCGCGATCCTCCTTTCGTCGGACTCGTTGATCTCGCGGGCGCGCGGACCCTGATCGCGGTGCCGATGCTCAAGGAGAGCGAGCTGATCGGTGCGATTGCAATTTTCCGCCAGGAGGTGCGCCCCTTCACCGACAAGCAGATCGACCTGGTCACAAACTTCGCCAGCCAAGCTGTCATCGCCATCGAGAACGTTCGCCTACTCACCGAGTTGCGCGCCCGAACTGACGAGCTCGGGCAGTCGGTCGAGGAGCTGCGGGCGCTGGGCGAAGTCAGCCAGGCGGTCAACTCGACGCTCGATCTCAAGACCGTGCTCGACACGATCGTGGCCAAGGCGACCCAGCTCTCCGGCACCGAGACCGGTGCGATCTACGTCCGCGACACGACCGACGAATTCGCGCTGCGCGCCACCTACGGCATGAGCGAAGACCTGATCGCGGCCATCAACGACCACCACGTCGGCATTTCCGAGGCCGTGCGCGAAGCCACCGATCAACGCGAGCCGGTGCAAGTCGCCGATCTGCGCGACGAGCCGCCCTCGCCGGCGCAAGAGATCATGCTCCGGGCGGGATATCGGTCGCGGCTGGTCGTGCCGCTCATCGGCGCCGACGAGGTCGTCGGCGCGCTCGTGGTCCGCCGCCGGCAACCCGGCGAGTTCTCCAAGAGCACGATCGACCTCCTGCAGACGTTCGCGGCGCAATCCGTGCTGGCGATCCAGAACGCCAACCTGTTCACGGAAGTGGAGGAAAAAGGCCGCCAGCTCGAACTGGCGAGCCAGCACAAGTCGCAATTCGTCGCCAGCATGAGCCACGAGCTGCGCACCCCGCTCAACGCCATCATCGGCTTGACCGAGATGATGGTCACCAACGCGGCCCGCTTCGGCACCGAAAAGGCGGCCGAGCCGCTGCGTCGGGTGCATCGCGCCGGGCAGCACCTCCTCGGGCTCATCAATCAAGTGCTCGACCTCTCCAAGATCGAAGCTGGCAAGCTCGAGCTCAACCCCGAGTCGGTGAATTTGGCGCCGCTGATCGACGAGGTCGTCGGCACCGCGCGCCAGCTGGCACAGCAGAACAAGAACAACCTCGTGGTGGACGCGCAGGAGAAGCTCGGGGCGCTGACGGTCGATCCCATGCGGCTGCGGCAGATCCTGCTCAATCTCTTGAGCAATGCCTGCAAGTTCACCACGCAGGGCGAGGTGAAGCTGCGGGTCCGGAAAGTCGCCGACGGCCGCAACTGGGTCGAGTTCGCGGTCGCCGACACCGGTATCGGCATGACGCCGGAGCAGCAGGCCAAGCTGTTCGAGGAATTCACCCAGGCCGATTCCTCGACCGCGCGCCGCTACGGCGGCACCGGGCTCGGCCTTGCCATCACGCGCAAGCTCGCGCGCATGATGGGCGGCGACGTGACGGTGGCGAGTGAACCGGGCAAGGGCTCGGTCTTCACGGTGCGCCTACCGGCCGGGGCCGAGCGCGCGACAAGAGCCGCAACCAACGGCGGCCGACCGCCGAGCACCGACTGCGTGCTCGTCGTCGACGACGATGCCACCGCGCGCGAGCTCATCGCCGAGCAGCTCAAGGCCGAAGGCTTTTCGGTCGCAACGGCGGCGGGCGGGTTGGAGGGGCTCAAGCTCGCCAAGGACTTGCGGCCGATCGCGATCACGCTCGACGTGATGATGCCCGACCTGGACGGCTGGTCGGTCCTTGCCGCGCTGCGGCAGGATCCCGAGCTCGCCGAGATTCCGGTCATCATGATCACGATCCTCGATGAGCACCGCCGCGGAGTTGCGCTCGGCGCGGCGGGCTATCTCACCAAGCCCATCGACCGCGAGCGGCTCCATCGAATGGTCAGCCGTTTCCGAGCGTCGGCGCGGCCGACACGGGTCCTGCTGGTGGAGGACGATAAGGATCAGCGCGAGCGCCTGCGCGGATGGCTCCAGGGCGAGCAGTGGGTCGTGCAGGAGAGCGCGAACGGGCGCGAGGCACTGACGCGCCTGCAAGCGGATAAACCCGACGTGATCCTGCTCGATCTGATGATGCCGGAGATGGACGGCTTTGCGGTCGTGGCCGCGCTGCAGAAGGAGCCGCGCTGGCGGGACATTCCGGTCATCGTCATTACCGCGCGCGACCTCGATGCCAAGGATCGCGAGCGATTGAACTCCGGCGTGCAATCGGTGCTCGTCAAGGAGACATTCCGGCCTCGGGAGCTGGTCGAGCGCATCCGCCAGCTGGTGCAGAGCAAGCCTCAAGTCGGCAGCGAAATGGAAGCGGCGTCGTGACCAAAGTACTCTATGTCGAGGACAACGACGACAACGTCTACATGCTCAAGATGCGGCTCGAGCTGCTGGACGACTTCGAGGTTCTGACGGCAGAGGACGGCGAGAAGGGCTGCGCGATGGCGCTGAGCGAGCGCCCGGACATTATCTTAATGGATCTCGAAATGCCGGTGGTCGACGGCTGGGAGGCGACGCGGCGACTGAAGGAGAACCCGCAAACGCGCGACATCCCGATCATCGCGCTCTCCGCGCATGCGCTCGCGGGCTCCCGCGAAAAGGCGCTCGCCGCCGGATGCGACGAGTTCGACACCAAGCCGATCGAGTTCGAGCGGCTGGTCGCGACGCTGCGGCGGTTGCTCGCAGATCACAAGTGAGGCTCGCCACAGCCGGCCCTGCCGGGTTAACGTTCACGGTGTTGGACAGGTCGCGCGCCCATGACCAAGCACCGTAAAAGGCGGACATCCACAGCGGCACCGCGGCAGCGGCGGCGCGCGCCGCGCCGCACGCGCCGCCCGCGCGGCCCGCTCTCCGAAAAGAAAAATACCGCCCTGCTCGCGCACGAGCTCTCCGAGGCGCGCGAGCAGCAGGCGGCAACCTCCGAGGTGCTGCGCGTGATTTCGAGCTCGCCGGGGGACCTCAAGCCCGTGTTCGAGACCATGCTGGCGAACGCGATACGGCTCTGCGAGGCCAAGCTCGGTAGCTTGTTCCTGCGCGAGGGAGAGGGCTTTCGCAACGTCTGCATCATCGGCGAGCGATCCGGTTACGCCGAGTGGTACCAGCGAGAACCGATGATTGTCTTACGCGATCATCATCCAGGCATGCCGCTCGCCCGCATCGCCGGAAGCAAAGCGGTGATCCACATTCCCGACCTTGCCGTAGAGCAAGCCTACATGGAGCGCGATCCTCGAATGATCGCCCTCGTCGAAGCCGCCGGCGCGCGTAGTCTACTCGGGGTGCCGATGCTCAAAGAGAACGAGCTGGTCGGCGCAACCGCCATCTATCGGCAGGAGGTACGGCCCTTCACCGACAAGCAGATCGATCTGGTCACGAACTTCGCCAGCCAAGCCGTCATCGCCATCGAGAACACGCGGCTGCTCAACGAGCTGCGCGAATCGCTGCAGCAGCAGACCGCCACCGCCGACGTGCTCAAGGTCATCAGCCGCTCGACCTTCGACCTGCAGGCCGTGCTCGATACGCTGGTGCAGTCGGCGGCACGGCTGTGCGCGGCCGAATGCGCGTTCCTTTTCCGTCTCGAGGAAGGCGCCTACCATCTGGCCGCAAACCACGGCTTTTCCGATGAATATCGAGACTACATCAAGCGCAATCCGATCCGTCCGGGCCGCAACACGCTGGTAGGACGCACCGCTTTGACGGCCCATACGGTTCACCTGCCCGACTGTCTCGCCGATCCGGAGTACAAATGGTTCGAGTCGCAGAAGATCGGCGGGTTCCGCACCATGCTGGGCGTGCCGCTGTTGCGCGAGGGCAGCCCGATCGGCGTGCTGGCCTTGACGCGCTCCCAAGTTCAGCCGTTCAGCGAGCGAGAGATCGAACTCATCACCACCTTCGCCGACCAGGCGGTGATTGCGATCGAGAACGTGCGGCTGTTCGACGAGGTACAGGCGCGCACGCGCGAGCTCTCCGAGGCGCTGGAGCAGCAGACCGCGACATCGGAAGTGCTGCGGGTCATCAGCAGTTCGCCTGGCGACTTGCAGCCGGTGTTTCAAGCCATGCTGGAGAACGCCACGCGCATCTGCGAGGCAAAATTCGGATCGATGTACCTCTACGAAGGAGACGCCTTCCGTTTCGTTGCGCAGCACAATGCACCACTTGCGTTTGTCGAAGCACGCACACGCGACCCAATCGTCCGCCCGCCACCCGATACCCCGCTGGCCCGTGTCGCCGCCACGATGCAGGTAAGCCAAATCACCGACATGAGAACAATACCTTCCTACGTCTCACAAGATCCGTTTGTCGTCTCCGCCGTTGAACTTGGTAATTATCGCGCCGTCCTCGCCGTCCCAATGGTTAAAGAAAATGAACTCATCGGCTCCATCAACATCCAACGACAACAGGCCCAGCCGTTTACCGACAAAGAGATCGAGCTTGTCAGCAATTTTTCCAAACAGGCCGTCATCGCCATTGAGAACGCGCGCCTGCTCAACGAGCTGCGCGAGTCGCTGCAGCAGCAGACCGCCACCGCCGACGTGCTCAAGGTGATCAGCAGCTCGCCCGGCGAGTTGCGGCCGGTGTTCCAAGCCATGCTGGAGAACGCCACGCGCATCTGCGAGGCGAAGTTCGGCGTGATGTGGCTTTCCGAGGGCGGCGGGTTCCGGTCCGTCGCGGTGCATGGACCGGCAGCGCATGTCGCATCGCGGCACCGTCACCCGGTCATTCACCCCGGCCCGGAGCTTCCTCTCGGGCGACTCGCTCACACGCGGCAGATCGTTCACATCGCCGACATCAGGATGGAGCAAGCCTATGTTGAAGGTGAACCAACCTTCGTTCAGCTCGCGGATGCCGGCGGCGCCCGCACCCTTCTGCTCGTTCCAATGCTCAAAGAGCAAGAGCTCGTTGGAGCGATCTCCATCTACCGCCAGCAGGTGCGCCCGTTCGCCGACAAGCAAATCGAACTCTTGCAAAACTTCGCCGCGCAGGCGGTCATCGCCATCGAGAACACGCGGCTGCTCAACGAGCTGCGCGAATCGCTGCAGCAGCAAACCGCCACCGCCGACGTGCTCAAGGTGATCAGCCGCTCGACTTTCGATCTGCAGACCGTGCTCGACACGCTCGCCGAATCGGCTGCCCATCTCTGCGAGGCCGATATAGCGGTCATTACCCGCCTAAGAGGCACGACATACCGCCACGCCGCCAGCTACGGCGTGCCGCCCGAACTCCGTGACTGGCTGCAGTGCGTTGAAATCGAACCTGGACCAGGGACCATCTCTGGGCGCACCGCGCTCGAGGGCAGGGTCATCCACGTCGCAGACGTCCAAGCCGATCCGCAGTTCACCTTTATGGAAGGCGCGACAAAGCTCGGTTCGCGCACCCAGCTCGGCGTCCCGCTGCTGCGCGAAGGACAGCGTATTGGTGTGATCGTCTTGATGCGTCGGGCCGTCCGGCCGTTCACGGACAAGCAGATCGAATTGGTCAGCACCTTCGCCGACCAGGCGGTGATCGCGATCGAGAACGTACGCCTGTTCGATGAAATCCAAGACAAGAGCCGCCAGCTCGAACTGGCCAACCAGCACAAGTCACAGTTCCTCGCCAGCATGAGCCACGAGCTGCGCACCCCGCTCAACGCCATCATCGGCTTGACCGAGATGATGGTCACCAACGCGCCGCGTTTCGGCACGGAAAAAGCGGCCGAACCGCTGCGCCGGGTGCATCGCGCCGGCACTCACCTCCTCGGCCTCATCAACCAGGTGCTCGACCTCTCGAAAATCGAAGCCGGCAAGCTCGAGCTCAGCCCCGAGTCGGTGAATTTGGCCGCGCTGATCGACGAGGTCGTCGGCACCGCGCGCCAACTCGCCGAGCAGAACAAAAACCGCCTCGTGGTCGAAGCGCAGGAGAAACTCGGGGCGCTGACCGTCGATCCCATGCGGCTGCGGCAGATCCTGCTCAATCTCTTGAGCAATGCCTGCAAGTTCACCACGCAGGGCGAGGTTGCGCTGCAGGCGCGCAAGGTGGTGGACGGACGCAACTGGATCGAGTTTGCGGTCGCCGATACCGGCATCGGCATGACGGCGGAGCAGCAGGCCAAGCTGTTCGAGGAATTCACCCAGGCCGACAGCTCGACCGCGCAACGCTACGGCGGAACGGGGCTCGGCTTTGCCATCACGCGCAAGCTCGCGCGCATGATGTGCGGCGATGTGACGGTGATGAGCGAACCCGGCAAGGGCTCGGTCTTCACCGTCCGCCTGCCGAGCGTCGGCAGCGCACCTGCAGCAAACTCAACCGATGGTATCACGCAAGGTGGCGATGCCACCGCGCGCGACAGCGGGATGGAAGCAGCATCGTGACCAAAGTGCTCTACGTCGAGGATAACGAGGACAACGTCTATATGCTCAAGATGCGGCTCGAGCTGCTGGAGGACTTCGAGGTCGTGACCGCGGAGGACGGCGAGAAGGGCTGCGCCATGGCGCTGAGCGAGCGCCCCGACATCATCCTGATGGATCTCGAAATGCCGGTGGTCGACGGCTGGGAAGCGACGCGGCGACTGAAAGAGGACCCGCAAACGCGCGACATCCCCATCATCGCGCTCTCCGCGCATGCGCTCGCCGGCGAGCGCGAGAAGGCGCTTGGCGCCGGCTGCGACGAGTTCGACACCAAGCCGATCGAATTCGAGCGGTTGGTCGCGACGCTGCGGCGGGTGCTCGCGGCTCGCAAGTGATCCAACCCCCGCCCAAACCCAATTCAATGGCAATAAACGGAGTGCCCAAGCCTTATTGACGCGTGATCCTCCGTCAGCATGAGCGGGGTTGCGCGAGCCCTCGACCCCTATTTGCCATCGCCCAAGCGCCTCGGGTGATCGACGCAGATCGCCGCGATCCGTTTATGGCGTGGCATTTCCAACTCGCCGGGAGTTCAATTAATGACGGAATCCCTCGTTAGGAAACGTTTTGGCGCCATCGATGACGAGCGGCAACGAGCCATGAGCGGGCTCGAATTCGTTCAGGGGCTCGTCGACGGCACCTTGCCCCTGAACACGATGGCGCAAACGCTGGGCTATGACATTGTCGAAGTTTCCAAGGGCCGCGTCGTTGCCGCTGTAGAACCCCACGCCGGGCACCTCAACCCTGCTGGCACCGTGCACGGAGGCCTTGCCGCGACTTTGCTCGATAGCTGCATGGGGCTCGCGATCCGCTCCATGCTCGACAAGGGCTTTGCGCAGACAACGCTCGAGTTCAAGATTTCCCTTCTTCGGCCGATCACCCCGCAGACCGGCCTGGTGAAGGCTGAAGGCAAGGTCATTACCTGTGGGCGCCGTGTCGGTACGGCCGAGGGAAAGCTGACCGACAAGGATGGCCGCGTTCTCGCCCACGGCTCGACGACGTGCTTGATCTTCGAGCACTAAACCGCAACGGCGATGCCCCCGGCAAACCCTAGGCGACCGCGGTTTTGCCTCGGCCTACGGTCTGCCGGACCTCGAAACCCTCGAATTGCGGATGGTCGATGTAGAGCGGCTTGTTCTGGCCGGCATCCTTGTGGGCGGCACGAAACGCCTCCGACTTGGTCCACGCTTCGAAAGCCCCCTGGTTTTGCCAGACCGTATGCGACGCGTAGAGCGTGAAGTCCTCGTGCTCGGGTCCCTTGAGCAGGTGAAACTCGACGAAGCCCGGCACCTTGTTCAACTGCGAGTCGCGGCTGAGCCACACCTTCTCGAACGCCTGTTCAGACCCCTTCTTCACCCGGAAGCGGTTCATGGCAATGAACATCTTTGCTTCTCCTCGTTGACGGTTGAGATATCGCCGTCATCCATGCCGCTCCTGAAAGCGCGAGACGGACTCAGGAGATCAGTCGGACCAGCAGGTCCCCATAGCCCCAGATCCCAGTACCCACGATGCCAGTGAGATAGCCGAGATACGAAAGCACCATATACGATTTGGGCGGTTCGAGGCGAAGCTCGATTTCTCTGGACACCGATACGAGGCCTTCTTTGAGCGCCCTCGCGAGTGCACGCTGGTAGAAATTGGCAAGCCTGAAGGTGGCTGCCGCGCCGGCCAAAGCCATGACCGAGCCTGACCGCGCAAACCAATCGGCGCCCGTCGTCCTGGACAGATAAAAGGACAATAGCGCAAACAACCAGGCAGCCGCCAGCAGCACACCCAATGCAGTAACGGTGCGGTAGAGTCCCGCGTACAGCGATCTTACTCTGACTTGATCGGTGGCCATTTTTCACGCCTCAGCGTCAAAGGAATACCCAACTTACGGGAATGAAATGTACCGCACCTCGTCCGCGCCGCCGACCAGGTACGGAACGTTCGTCGGCGCGCGCGAGCAGCGTCGGATGATCCACGACCGCGGCGGGCGGACCACACGACGGCGCAGGTCTGCTTCGCCCCAAAAGCAACCATCCGATGCTGAAGCAGACTCCAGAGAGACGAGGTCGGGACAGCGCCGAATTCCTGTGCGGGGGTAGCGAGCAACCTAACCTTTCTTCGGCGACCAACGATAGGCTTTGGCGCACGCGCCGCCCATCAGCATCGCTCGCTCACTGTCGCTCAGGCGGTCAGTCTTGAGGAAGGGCTCGACGGCCTGCTCGTAGTTGACGACGGCGTATGCGCGCGTCCAGTCCGTGCCCCACAGGCAGCGGTCTAAACCCCAGGCATCGAACACGCGGGCGAGCGGATTCCAGATGTCCGGAAACGGGTACGGTTGCCGGGACAGCGTGCAGGCACCGCTCACTTTGATCACCGCGTTCTTGCGCTTGGCAAGGTCCAGCACCTTCGGCAGCTCCGCCCACGGCTGCGGCGGGGCCGGGGGTGTGCGGGGCTGCAGGATAGCCAGATGGTCGATGATGAAGCGCGTATCGGGGTGACGGTCGATCAACGCCGTGCCCGCATCCACGTTGCCCCAGCACAATATGTTGACCGGCAAGTCGTGCTTTACGGCCGCGCGCAGGATGCGATCGAGGCCCGGGTCGTTCGGCTCGCGCTTCGCCTCCTTCGTCATCATGACGCGGATGCCGACAGCGCCCGGTGTCTGCTTCCAGTCGGCGATGACATCGCCCACGGCTGGATCATCCGGGTCGACCGGCTTGACGATCGCGAACCGACCGGGATGGGCCCGTTGCACGTCCACCGCATAACTCGCGTCGTAGCGGTACATGGAAAAGGCCGAGATGAAGATCGCGCCGTCGATGCCGACCTTGTCCATCGCCACTACCATCTCGTCACCCGTAACGTGGTCGGGCCAGTTCGGCACGCTGTGCCAGGGTCGCTTCGGAGTGTTCGCCTCATAAGCGTGGACCTGGGAATCGATGATCGTCATCGGGGAAGCTCCTCAATTGCTAGGAGAGTTCGGTACCGCCACAAGCCGCGCCAGCCGTGTCCTCGCTGTCGTTTAGGCTATTCTAGCCGATTACTGGCCGATGTCCGCTTCGCTCCGAAAGCGGACTTTCTGTCAAGGCATCGCCGCCTGACGCTTCGTGCCAATCGCCGACATTCGAAATGGCGGGGCACCGAGGGGAGAAGCTTGCGGGAGCGGCCCGGCTATGGCCTTTGTGCAGCCAAACCCGATGGACCAGAAGGCGAGCCGATGGTGGCATTGTTTGAACTCGGTGCAAGAAGGGCAGCGGACGCGGTCCGCAACGGCGAGCAAACGGCAGAAGCGCTGGTCGAGGCGCTGTTGGCGCGCTGCGCGGCGTCACCGCTCAACGCGTTCATCACCCTCGAGGCGGACCGCCTGCGCGCCGCGGCACGGGCCGCCGACCAGCGGCGTCAGCGCGGCGAGCGGCTCGGGCCGCTACACGGGGTGCCGCTCGCGTTCAAGGACAACATCGATACGGCCGATTTTCCGACCACCGGCGGAACGCCCGCCCTCGCGGCGCATCGCCCGAAACGCAACGCACCGATCGTGCAGCACTTGCTCGATGCCGGCGCTATCGTGCTCGGCAAAACCAATTTGCAAGAGCTCGCCTATGGTCCGACCAACAACAACGCGGCGTTTGGTCCGGCGCGCAACCCGTACGATCCCACGCGCATCCCGGGCGGCTCGAGCGGTGGTAGCGCCGCCGCTGTTGCAGCGCGCCTCGCGCCGGCCGCCCTGGGCACGGATACCGGCGGGTCCATACGCGTCCCGGCCGCACTTTGCGGGATCACGAGCATGCGCCCGACCACCTTGCGCTGGTCGCAAGCCGGCATCATTCCGCTTTCGCATACCCGTGACACCGCCGGACCGATGGCGCGTCATGTTGCCGACTGCGTGCTCCTCGACGGCGTCATTACCGGCGGTCCGACCGAGGTCGCTCCCGCTCCTCTCAAAGGGCTGCGCCTCGGGCTGCCACGCGACTATTTCTGGGAAAATCTCGACGCCGAGCTCGCCGCGATTCTCGAAGCAGCGCTGGCACGACTGCACGAGGCCGGTGTCGTGCTGGTCGAGGGCGAGGTTGCCAATGTCGCCGCGCTCGACGCCGCTGCCGGCTTTCCGATCATGCTTTACGAGACGGTGATCGAGCTCGAGCGGTATCTGGCCGAGCATGAAACCGGCCTCGACTTTGCGAGCCTCATGGCACAAGTGAAGAGCCCGTCGGTCAAGCAAGCGCTCGCGAGCCTGCGCGGCGCTGACGCGGTGTCCGAAGCCAGCTATCGCGAGGCGCTCACCAAACATCGCCCAGCGCTGCAGGAGACGTACCGTTGCTATTTCCAGGAGCGTGGTGTCGCCGCGATGGTGTTCCCGACGACGCCGCTGCCAGCCGCGAAGATCGGGGAGGATGACACGGTCATGCTCAACGGCGTGCCGGTGTCGACCTTGTCCACCTTTATCCGCAACCTCGCCCCCGGCAGCGCCGCGGGCATCCCCGGCCTTAGTCTGCCGGCCGGCATGACCAAAGCCGGGCTCCCTGTCGGCATGGCAATCGACGCGCCGGAAAAAAGCGACCACCAGCTTCTGGCGATTGGGCTCGCGCTCGAAACCGTGCTGCCCCGCTTGCCTGCGCCGCCCCCTTGACGGATCAAGGCTCGCGGACTCGGCGCGGGTCGGACCACATTGCTACGGATCTCAAGACCGAAAAAGCCTCGCGGGAGGGGCGTACTCCGGATGGAGCTAGTGCCACTGCGAGAGTTCTATGGTCACCCCTTCGGGGCCGTCGATGAACACCAACTTTCGTGAGTGGAAATCCATGATCTCGTTTCTGGTCTTAAACCCGTTCGTTCTGAGCTTGGCAACTTCAGCCTCGATGTTTTCGACCGCAAAACAGATGTGGTTCACCCCAAGTTTGTAAAGGTCGCGAATGTGCGGATCGGGCAGTGGCTCGGGCTGCCGGTACCGCAGGAGTTGGATTTCCGTTCGTGGCGACGCGTTCTCCAGTACGAGCGTGACGTGATCGGCCTCGATACCTGGAACACCCATGTAACTGGCAAATGGCTCTCCAGCAATCACAACGGACATGGCTTCTTTGAACCCCAAGAATCCAAAAAATTTCTTGGCGCGGTCAACATCGCGCACGACGATCGTGCAGTGGTCGAAATGTTTTACCATGCGTCTGCACTCCGTGCGTGCCTAACCGCGATCATACCGCGAGTGCCAGTCACGTATCGGATCCGAGCGACCGTCCGTAATTCCCATCGATTTTTCAGGTGCGTCGACAATTTCCAACGCTGACGGCCCGGGATTTCGTCCGATATCGGAAATTCCTATGCAGTCATTTCCACCCACTCGCTAAGCGGTGGTAGCGGGGGCCGGGATCGAACCGGCGACCTACGGATTATGATTGCGTTGGCACGGCCTCACACAGCGCCACATAGTGTCACAGAGGCCCCAGTTATTTCAGCCTAACCGTCTGTTATTCCGGAATTTGTTGGCGTATGTTGCCAACATTAGGCAACAGTGCCTAACACCTGCGCCTGTGCACCTCTTGTGCGCCCTGGAGACCAATTAATAATGAACAAACCGTTGACCGCCGCGGCGGTCCAGAAATACGCGCCGCACCCTGGCAAGCGCCGGGTCATCCGCGATGCCGGCGCACGCAGTCTGTTTCTTGTCATCACGCCCACTGGGCACAAAAGCTGGCTGATGCGCTTCCGCACCACCGGCGGCCGCATTGGCAAGCTGGTGCTGGGCCCCGTCGATGTCAGCGGCCGCGAGCTGACGGGTGATCCGGCGGTGGGGCAGCCGCTCACCCTGGCGGCCGCCCGCCAGCTGGCGGCAGAGGTGCTGCGGCAGCGCGCCCTGGGGCACGATCCGGTGGCCGATCACAAGGCGCGCAAGCTGCGCCAGCGTGCCGCCGTGCGGGAGGCCGCCAGCAACACCTTCGGCGCCGCCGCCAAGAACTTCATCACCAAATATTCGCGCCAGCGTGTGCGCCGCTGGAAGGAGCAAGCACGGCTGCTCGGCCTGCAGCCGACGACGGACGGCCTCGAAGTCATCCCCGGCGGCTTGGCGCAGCGCTGGGCCGACAAGCCGCTGGCAGCGATAGACGGCCACGACATTCATCAGCTGGTCGCTGAAACGCGCGAGCGCGGCGCGCCCGGCCTGGAACGCCGCAGTGATGGTCCGACCGAGACGCGGGCTCGGGCGATGCTCACTTGCCTCTCCCGCTTGTTCAGGTGGCTGGTGCAGCATCGCCGGGTGGAGACGAACCCTTGTGCTGGGGTGCATCGGCCAGAGGCATCGAAGGCCCGCGACCGGGTGCTGAACAATGATGAAATCAAAGCGTTTTGGCGGGCGACTGACGGCAAGGAGATACGGCCGCAATTCGGTGCTGTGCTGAAATTGCTGTTGTTGACCGGCTGCCGGCTCAACGAGATCGCGGCCCTGCGCTGGGAGGAGCTGGGCGCGGATGGCACCCAGATCAACCTGCCCGGTAGCAGGACGAAGAACCATCGGCCCCATGTGGTGCCGCTGGTGCCGCTGGCGCAATCAATCATCGCCGAGATGCCGCGCATCGCCGACTGCCCGTATGTGTTCACGACCCACGGCGAGGCGCCGCTAGCCATCGGCAGCAAGATCAAACAACGCCTCGATGAAGCCATGGGCTCGCCAGAATGGCGGATCCACGATTTGCGCCGCACCGCGGTCACCGGCATGGCGGAGTTGGGCATTCGGCCCGACGTGATTGAGCTGGTTGTCAACCACGTATCCGGCTCACGCGGCGGCATTGCGGGCGTCTACAACCGGTCGGAGCTGTTGCCGGACCGGCGCAATGCACTGGAGCGCTGGGCCGTGCAGGTGCAAGGGCTCGTGTCCGGCGAACCGGACAAGGTCGTGTCCATGGCACGCACGGGAGGGCGCGAATGACTGTGGAGCGCAGTACCAGAGGGCTGCTCACTAACACGCCGCTTGACCCCACTCGAGTGCCTGAGCTGCGGCAGCGGATCGCCGATCACATCCTATTTTGGCGACAGTTTGCAGACGCCCTAAAGGAAGCCGCCAAAAAACCGGGCGGGCGTGATGTAAAGCCCACACAGGCCAATATAGTACTCGACCTAAAGCGCGCCTCCGCGCACGTCCGTAGACAGACTGATAGGGTGGACGCCTACCTCATGCGCATTGAGCACGATTTCGCAAAGGGACGTGCACCTAACCTGACCGCCATCCACTGT
>Ga0318554_10000497_pt1 | contig 14225 bp, 14 predicted proteins | sample GRESIP082b2f22_FD_203687 | JGI IMG/M metagenome (GOLD analysis project Ga0318554, IMG submission 203687) | Tropical soil microbial communities from Luquillo Experimental Forest, Puerto Rico - GRE.SIPMG.082b2f22 | ecosystem: Environmental > Terrestrial > Soil > Tropical forest > Bulk soil... | reverse complement strand
GTTGGCCGCGCGGTAGATGTTGGACACCGCGGCCATCGCGGCGAAGTCGAGGTGCTGATCGCCGATCCGGTGGCGGATGTCGCGCTCGGCCCGCACGAGGTCGGTGGCGCTGCCAGCGGCAAGGCGACGGGGCATACCGTGATCGTACGTGCCGCGAGCCGGTGAACCCGCGGGATCAGGGCGCGTCGAACGCTATGGACGGCAGGTCAACCGCGGTGCCGCCGCCGTCGACGGTGAGCACGGCCCCGGATACGCCCGACGCGTGCCCGCTGGCCAGGAAGGCCACGACCGCGGCGACCTCCTGCGCTTCGGCGGGCCTGCGCAGCGGCACCTGCGCCGTGGCCAGCGTGTACGCGGCGTCCCGGTCCGGCAGGCCGTGCTGGGCGGCCAGCTGGTCCATCTCCTCGTCGGCCATGGGGGTGCGCACCCATCCCGGGCACACGGTGTTGACCCGGACGCCGCGCGGGCCGAAGTCGCGGGTCATCGACCGGGCCAGGCCGATCACCCCGTGCTTGGCGGTCGTGTAGCCCACGGACTCCGGCGTGGCGAACAGGCCGGCGACCGACGACACCACGACCACGCAGCCACGCCGCTCGACGAGCTGGGGCAGGCACGCGCGCGCCGAGACCAGGCACGTGGTCATGTTGGCGCGAATGTCCTGCGACCAGGTGTCGTCGGTGACGTCCGCCGCCGTCCCCGGCGCGGTGGCGCCGGCGTTCGCGACCAGGATGTCCAGGCCGCCGAACCGCGCCCGGGCCGCCCGGGCCACCCCGGCCATGTCGGCGGCGTCCGCGGCGTCGCCCGGGACGGCCAAAGCCCGGTCGCCGAGCGCCGCGGCCACGTCGCGCAGCGGCCCCGGCCGCCGTCCGGTCAGCACGACCGCGGCGCCCTCCGCGACGAACCGCGCCGCCGTGGCCGCCCCGATCCCGGTCCCCGCCCCGGTGATCACCGCGACCTGGCCGTCCAGCCACCCGACCGTTGCGTTCATCGTGAGCCTTTCGGGTTCAGCCGGCGGCCAGCCGCTCGACGCGTGCGTGCAGCTCAGGCAGGTAGCTCTCGGCCTCGGGCTTCATCAGCACGCTGCGCAGGATTCTTGCACCCGGTAGGTCCGGCTCGACGCCGGGATGGCGGCGGGCGAAATCGGCCGCCGGGATCCGCAGCGTGGACAGGTACACCGGGCGGGCCGGGTCGGCCATGCCGTCGGCCAGCATCCGGGCGCTGGCCTGGTCGATCGCGCTCAGGCGGCGCGGCTCGGCGGCCGGGAAGTACGAGACGATGTCCAGCTCCGGCGGCTGGTAGAGCTCCAGCCGCGCCGAGCCGGAGATCAGCCGCGACCACTCCAGCGCGGCCCGGCGGCCGGCCGCCAGCACCCGGCCGAGCCCGTCCGCCGTGGGCGGCAGCAGCCGGAACGTCAGCCACAGCGCGGCGGCCGCCGCGCCGGCCCGGGAGCACTCCAGGCTGATCTCGCCGAGGTGCAGCTCGTCGGAGGTGAAGTAGGTGTAGGGGGAGTCGTGCAGGTAGAAGCGCCCGACGTCCGGGTCCCGGAACAGCACGGCCCCGCACCCGTAAGGCTGCAACCCGTGCTTGTGCGGGTCGACCACCACCGAGTCGCACTCGGCGATGGCCCGCCACGGCGCCTCGTCCAGCCCGGCCGGGCCGGCCGCGCCCGCCAGCAGGGTGAAGAAGCCGCCGTACGCGGCGTCGACGTGCACCCGGACGCCGTGGGCGCGGGCCACGGCGAGCACCTCGTGCACGGGGTCAATGGCGCCCAGCCCGGTCGTGCCGGCCGTCGCGACCACGGTCCCGATGCCGCCCCGGGCCAGCCGCGCGTCCAGCGCGCCGGGATCCAGCCGCCCGGCGCCGTCCACCTCGACCGGCGTGCCCTCGATGCCGAGCACGCCGCACATGCGGGCGTGGGTGTAGTGCGCCTCGGCGCTGTAGGCGACGCCGCGCCCCGGGTGCAGCTCGCGCGCCACGTACAGGGCCTCCAGGTTCGCGATCGTGCCGCTGGTGGTCAGGTGGCCCAGGTGCGTAGCCAGGCCGAACATCCCGGCCAGCTGCGCGACCACCTCTTTCTCCATGGGGCCGGTGACCGGGCCTCCGTCGAGCGCGTGGTTGTTGGGGTTGATCAGCATCGTCGCGAGGTAGCCGGCCACCGCGGCGGGATGCGGGGGCTTCAGCATCTGGCCGGCGTAGCACGGGTGGAAGAACGGGTAGTTCTCCCGCAGCCGCTCGGTGAACTCGCCGAACGCGCCGGCGAACTGCTCGTCGGTCACCCGCAGCGACGCGTCGGGCTCGAACGGCCCGAATCCTGCCTGCCAGTCCTCGATCGCGTCCACGCCGCCGGTCAGCCAGCGCCGCACGTCCATGTCCCACATCCCCGGGTCGGATCCTTCGTGGATTCTCCCGCATACACCGTCATCCCGGGCACGCTGCTGGGCCTGACCGCCCTGCTGGCCCGGGCGTGCGCCGCTACGCCGGGGACCGGGCGGTGCTGGCCGGTGCGAGGCCCGCCAGCAAATTGGCCGCGGCGGCCTGGAACCGGGCGATGTCCCCGTAGGGGCGGGCGACCAGCATGGCCCCCTCCAGCCCGCCCACGATCATGCGGGCGGTGTCGCGCGCGGACCCGGCGAACTGCAGGCTGCCGTCCTGCCGGCCCTGCCCCAGGACGTCTTCCAGCCAGGTCTCGTTGCGGTCGAAGAACCCGATGACCGCCTCCTGCATGGGCGGCGGGAGCGTCTGGTACTCGGCGGCGAGCATCCCGCACAGGCACATCTTGCTCGCGCGGAGCACCCGCAGGTACAGGTCGGCGTAGCCGGCCAGCTTGTCACTGGCCTCGCCGGGCCCGGCGTCGACCTCGGCGAGCGCGTCGGCGAACCGGCTCGCGTAGCGGGCGATGAGCGCCGCGCCCAGATCGGCCTTGCCGGCGAAGTGGTAGTGCAGCGCGGCCTTGGTGATGTGCAGCTCGGCGGCGATATCGGCGTAGCTGAAGCCGTTGAAGCCGCGGTCCTGGACCAGCCGCTCGGCCACGTCCAGGATCCTGGTGGCCGTGCCGACGTCGTCGTTCCCGCGGCTCGCGGTCATCAAGTTCCTCCCGGCACCTTATTGACGTCTGACCTACCAGTAAGTCAGACTCTGACCTATCGATAAGTAAGTATACGCGATCCATAACGCGACTAGAGGGGCCGATATGGACAAAACGAGGGACTCATCATGAGCACGGTCAGCGAGACGGGCGTTGACGCGGTGGCCGAGGTGGTCGATCGTTTCAACGCGGCGTGGAACGACCACGACCTGGCCGCGGCGATCGCCCTGACCAGCGAGGACTGCGTATTCGAGGCGACCTCGCCGGCCCCGGACGGCCAGCGCTGCGCCGGCCACGCGGCGCTCCGCGCGGCCTGGCAGCCGATCTTCGACGACGTGACGAGCCAATTCACCGTGGAGGACTCGTTCACGGCCGGGCCGCGGGTGGTGCAGCGCTGGCGGTACGACTGGGCGGGCGGTCACGTGCGGGGCGTCGACGTCATCACCGTCTCCGGCGGCCAGGTCACCGAGAAACTCGCCTACGTCAAGGGCTAGGCCCTAGCAGCCGGATCGGCCGGCCGTCGAGGAAGGCGCGGATGGCCTCGACGGCCCCGGTGTAGAAGACCCGGTAGGTGCCCGCGGTGACGTAGCCGACGTGCGGCGTGAGCAGGGTCCTCGGCGCCGTCCGCAGCGGGTGGCCGGCCGGCAGCGGCTCGACGTCGAACACGTCGAGCCCGGCGCCCGCGATGCGGCCCGAGCGCAGCGCGTCGACCAGGGCCGCCTCGTCCACGACCGGGCCGCGCGAGGTGTTGATCAGGTATGCGGTCGGCTTGAGCAGCGCCAGGTCGGCCCCGCCGATCAGCCCGGTCGACCGCTCGCTGAGCCGGACATGGATCGTGACCACGTCCGCGCTGCGCAGCAGATCCTCCTTGCTGACGGCCGCCACGCCGGCCGCGGCGGCCACGGCCGGGTCGAGGTTCTGGCTCCAGGCGATCACGCGCATGCCGAACGCCTGGCCGATCCTGGCCACCTGCAGGCCCAGGTGCCCCAGGCCGATCACGCCGAGGGTGGCGCCGGCCAGGTCGGTGCCGACCGTCTGGCCCCAGCGGCCGGCCCGGATCCCGGCGTCCTCCTCGGCGACGTGCCGCGCCAGTCCGAGGATCAGCGCCCAGGTCAGCTCGGCGGGCGGTTCACCGCGGCCGCCGGTGCCCGACACCGTGATGCCGAGCTCGCGGGCGGCGGCGAGGTCGATGTGGGCGGTGCCCATGCCGGTGCTGACCAGCAGGCGCAACCGCGGGAGCCGGTGCAGGAGCGCACCGGGGAAGCGGGTGCGCTCGCGCGTGGCCACGATCACGTCGAACGGCGCCAGCCGCTCGGTCAGCGCGCTGGCGTCCGTGACGTGGTCGTTGAAGATCGTGACGTCGGCCCGGCCGGCCAGCTCGGCCCACGGCCCGAACTCGCGGGCCGCGTCCTGGTAGTCGTCGATCACCCCCACCTGCGGCGCCGTCGCGGTCATATTGCTCCTTCCTGGGCTACGCCTCCGGCGGGAAATAGCGGTCCAGCAGGTCGTTGCGGAACTTGCCGGCGGGGTCGTAGCGGTGCATCAGCCGCCGGAAATCGTCCCACCGCGGGTACAGCCCGCGCACGGTCTCGGGGCTGGTGCCGAACAGCTTCCCCCAGTGCGGCCGGGCACGCAGCGGCGCCAGCCGCTCCTCGACCAGGGCCAGGGCCGGGGCCACGGCCGCCCAGTCCTTGATCCAGGTGAAGTGGAACCCGGCGGTGTCCCGCTGGTAGGCCGGGCTCAGCCACAGATCGTCTGCGGCGATGGTGCGGATCTCCGAGGTCCGGACGACGGGAGCAAGCCGTTCGGCGACCGGCTGCAGCGCGGCCAGCGCGTCGGTGGCGTGCGCGCGGGGCAGCAGGTACTCGGACTGCAGCTCGTCGCCGGCGCTGGGGGTGAACTCCGGCCGGAAGTGCGGCAGCCGCTCGTGCCAGGGCCCGGGCACCCCGAGCTGCCCGGTGCAGGCGGTGGCCGGCAGGCCGGCCACCGGATGCCGCGGGCCGTCCGCCCGCCGGCCGCCCATCCACCGCGGCCCGGGCGTCCCGGCGTCCGGCGCGTCCGCCCGGCGCTTCAGCCAGGCCTGGCGGATACCGGGCCCGCGCCAGTCGGTGAACAGGCTCACGCTGTACCCGCTGGAGAAGATCTCGTCGAAGTGCTCGAGGACCTGCCCGGCGGGCAGGTCCTCGTAGACGTACTGCCGGATGCCGAAGGCGGGCACCGTGCCGAGCGTCAGCCGGGTGACGATGCCCAGCGTGCCGAGGGCCACGACGGTGCCGGGGAACCCGGCGGGGTCGGTGTCCCGGGCCACGGTCGCCAGGTCGCCGTCCGCGGTGACCATCTCGACGGCCGACACGGCCGTGGCGAGGCCGCCGTTGCCGTCGCCGGACCCGTGCGTCCCGGTGGCGCACGCGCCGGCCACCGAGACGTGCGGCAGCGACGCCAGGTTGGGCAGGGCCCGCCCGGCCCGGTGCAGCGCCGCCGCGACCTCGCCGTACGTCAGGCCCGCGCTGACCGTGACGGTCTCGCCGACGGCGTCCGCCTCGATCAGGCGGGGCAGGCCGGCCACGCTGACCAGGTCGCCGGGGGTGTCCGCCAGGCGGTTGAACGAATGCCCGGTCCCGAGAGCCCGGACCCGCTCGCTGCGGGCCACCAGGCGCTGGAGCTGGGGCACGGACGCGGGCCGGCGGAAGCGCTCGGCGCCGAACGTGACGTTGCCCGCCCAGTTCGCTGGGTTTCCGGTCATTCCGGCGAAAGCCTACCGCCCGGTCTGCTGGCCGGTCTGCTCAGCGGCCGGGTCCTTCGGCCAGCGTCAGGACCAGGCGCCGGGTGGTCTCCAGCACCCCGACCACGACATACCGGTGCGCGGTCCCAACCCGCGGCAGTTCGGCCGCCGAGGTGACCAGGCCCCGGCCGGCGCCGAACCGGACCCCGTAGCAGTAGCTGTCCGGCCAGACGCTGCTGACGGTCGCGGTCACGACCGTTCCTATCGGGTACCGGTCCCGGGCCAGCCGCCACTCCTCGACCGTGAACGCCTCGGCAACATGCCCGCCGCGGCGGAACCGGGGCTCCAAGGGCCACAGCCTGACCCGGCAGGTGCGCCGGCGGCGGGAGAAGTCATGCCGGAGGACCTCGAACGTCGTCTCGGTGCCGACCGGCGGCCAGCGCTGCGGGTCATCGGGCAGGTGCTCGGCGCCGACGAACCCCCGCCCGCCGTCGCCCAGGTCGACGAACACCCCGACGCGAGCGCGTACCGGGATCGCGACGACCCGGCCCGGTACCTGGCCGCCGAGCGGGAACCGCTGCAGGGCGGCCTCGGTGTCTTCCGGCTTGACCACGCCTTCACTGAACCTTTTCATCCGTCGACCTCACGCTCAGAGTATGTGGGCCGCCTGGGGAAAGGTGGAAGAGATCCGCTATGTCGGCTCAAAGGCCGCCGACGGTCTCGCCTGGCCGCGCGAACGCCGGAAGCACCGGGACGGGGCTGGCCCGGCCGGAACGTGCCCGGTATTGAGCCCTTTTCCTCAACCCCGTGGCGGCCCACGTAGCCTGAGCCCTGGCATCCGCGGATGAAGGGGTTTCATTTTTATGCCCATGACCGGCCCCCTGGCCCCCGCTGACCCGCAGACGGTGTTGCGGCTGGCGGGCGTGGACCTGGTCCGCGGCGACCGGCTGCTGCTCGACCGGGTGAGCGTCACGGTACGGGCGGGGGAGCACTGGGCGCTGCTCGGGCCCAACGGAGCGGGCAAGAGCACCCTGCTGCGCATCATGGCGACCTACGCGCACCCGACGCGGGGCGAGGTGCACATCCTCGGCCACCGGCTCGGCCGGGTCAACGTGTTCGCCCTGCGTCCCTGGATCGGCCAGGTCAGCCCGGATCATCCGGTGGCGCCCGCGCGCACCGTCCGCCATGTGGTGCTCACCGGCGCCACCGGCACCCTGGAGATCGTGCCGCGGTGGGCACCGAGCCCGGCCGAGCGGTCACGCGCCGCGGCGCTGATCGACATGATGGGCCTGAGCGCCCTGGCCGGCGCCCGCTGGTCCACCCTGTCCCAGGGAGAGCGTGGCCGCACGCTGATCGCGCGGGCGCTGATGCCCGAGCCCCGCCTGCTGCTGCTGGACGAGCCCGCCGCCGGGCTCGACGTGGCCGGCCGTGAGCAGTTGCTGGCCAGCATCGACGAGCTGCGCGAGCGGCAGCCCGGCCTGGCCACCGTGCTGGTCACGCACCACCTGGAGGAACTGCCGGTCAGCACCTCCCACGCGCTACTGCTGCGGGGAGGGCAGATGCTGGCCGCCGGGCCCGTCGGTGACGTGCTCACCACCGAACTGGTCAGCGCCTGCTTCGACTACCCGATCGCGATCGCCCGGCACGCGGGCCGCTGGGCCTCCACCGCCGGGCTCGCCGTTGAGCTGACCAGGCCGAGATGATGGCCGGACCAGCCCGCGTTCAACGCCGGCGCTAGGCCCGGGTGGGCTGGCCCGGCGCGATGCCCGCCAGGGCGGTGTCCACGACATCGCGGACGAAGCGGTCGTTGAGCGGAGCGTGGCCGTGCAGGAGCCGGTGGTAGAGCGGGCCGTAGAGCATGTCGAGCGCGACCTCGATCTTGGTATCCGCCGGGATCTCGCCGCGTTCGATCGCGCGGCGGAAGACCACGCGGCCCTGCTCACGGCGCGGCTCGACGAAGCGTGTCCGGTATTCGGCGGCGAAGGCCGGGTCCATCTGCGCCTCGGTGATGAGCCCGGCGATCACGCGCCCGTACGGCCGGCTGGCCGCCAGCCGGGCCCACGGGCGCATCAGCGACAACAGGTCGCCCCGCAGCGAGCCGGTGTCCCGCGCGGCCGGCCGGGCGGCCGCCCACTCGTTGAACAGCGCGTCCAGCGCGAGCGACTCCTTGGTGGGCCACCAGCGGTAGATCGTGGCCTTGCTGACGCCCGCCCGCTCGGCCACCGCGTCCATGCTGACCGCGGACAGGCCCTGCACCAGCAGCAGTTCCGCCGCAGCCTCGAGGATCGCCAGGCGCGCCTTCTCGCTGCGCGGCCGCCCGCGCCGCGGCGCCATCTGGCCGGCCTCGCCGTGATCACCGGAGTGCATTGGCTGCATTAGCTGCACATCGAACCACGCTAGCGCCGGTAGGTCGAGGATCTGCCCGCAGCGAGCCGGCGCCCGGCGAACATCCGCGGCTGGTCCGTCACGCCGCGTCGCCAGGCAGCCGGGGCGGCGGCACGTAAAGGCAGGGGCGCAAAGCCGGACCGTGGGGGCCCTGCGCACAGGAGGTCTGGGCGGGCACCAGGCGCTGCAGGCCCGGCGGCAGCCCGGCCGCGCGCTCGCAGGACAGGCACACCTGATCGCGCGGGCCGATGGGCGCGCCGCAACGTTGACACTGCCAGTCATAGCTCACCTTGACCCCCCCAAGCTGCGGGCCATCCCGCCGACCACAATTACTACAGGCAGGTCACAGCCTGCCTGTAGTAGACGTCGCAGCCGCCTTCTTGTAGTACAAGGCGCCTGAGCCCGGCCATCGCGGTCAGCACGCGCCGCCCCGGCCTCGTCCGGATAACCCGCAGCTCAGCTTCCTGGGATCCTGTCAACCAAGAGGCGAACCCGGGCGTCGAACCAGCAAGTATCTCGGACGCCGCCAGGTCGGGGCGTTTGGGGTATGGCCTGCCAGATAATCCTGCGGCAGTGCCCGCCGCGGTGACGCCCGGGGCCGGGCCTGCACCGGCTAAAGCGCGGACCGGCCAATTACCGGAATTCCCGCGTCACGGCGCGTTCCGTGACCTTGCCGGCCGCCGCCAACGATTACGACGCGGGCCTGGCTGAAAGTTCGAAGGGACCAGTGGTGAGTCGTAATGTCCATAACGGATGGCCCGCTGAATCCCGGGTGGGAGGAATCTTAAATGGTGCGTAGCAGAAAGATTCTGGCCGCGGGAGGCGGTGGCTTGGGCGTCGGCCTGCTCCTCCTGGCCGGCGGCCTCATTGTGAAGCACTCTCAGGCGAAAATGCTGGCCGTGTGCTCCAGCGGCCCTGGCCAGTTCGGCCAGGCCCTGGACCCGGACACCGCCCGCCAGTGCGGTAGGGCCCAGGACCTGTCCAGCATGGCCACCGGGGCGATCTGGATTGGCGCGTTTCTGCTGGTGATCGTGGTGGGCGGCGGCATAGCGTACTTGGCCGCGGCGGGCATCACCGCCAGCAGGAAACCTAAGGTTGTGGTGCCCGCGGGAGGTGTCGCCGGGTCGGCGGAGCCCGGTCGGGGGGCGCCGGCGCCGTCGCTCGCCGGCGAAGGCGCGGTGCTGCGGCCCGTTGTCCCCGTCGCCGTCGAGCAACCGGTGGCCGCGGGCCACGCGGGTGGCCTGCCGGGGCCCGGGTGTGGTCATGAGGTGGACGACGGAGCGCGATTCTGCGCCGTTTGCGGGAGCCCGGCCGCTGACGGGCGCAATGGTTTCGCCGCCGACCAGCCGGTGTCGCTTACCGGCTCGGAGATCACGACGGTCCTCCCCGTGTTTGCCCCGCCTGAGCCCGCCGGCGTGCCCGCGCCTGCCATGGCGGCGGACAGGTCCGCGGAAAGATCAATGGTCGGCGTCGGTCCCGGCTCGCAACTGGGCTGGGCTGACCGCCCGCCGGCGCCGGACGGCGTCGACGCCAGCCCGCCCTGGAGCTGGGCCGACCCGCCATCTGCTCCCGGCGCCGTCAAGGCGGGGCCGCCGTGGGAGCAGGCCGGTTCGTCGTCTGTTCCTAGCGCTCCCGGTGCCGTCACTTCCGGGCCGCCGTGGGAGCAGGCCGGTCCGTCGCCCGCTCCCAGCGCTCCCGGTGCCGTCAAGGCGGGGCCGCCGTGGGAGCAGGCCGGTTCGTCGTCTGTTCCTAGCGCTCCCGGTGCCGTCACTTCCGGGCCGCCCTGGGACCACTCCGGTCCGTCGCCCGCTCCCAGCGCTCCCGGTGCCGTCAAGGCGGGGCCGCCGTGGGAGCAGGCCGGTTCGTCGTCTGTTCCTAGCGCTCCCGGTGCCGTCACTTCCGGGCCGCCCTGGGACCACTCCGGTCCGTCGCCGGCTCCCGGCGCCGCCAAGTCCGGGCCACCCTGGGGCAGGGCCGAGCCTTCCCCCGCGCCCGACGGAGCGAGGCCGGACGCGGACGGCAACGTCCCGCGCCAGTCCGGTTCCGGCCGGCACCGTTCCCGCCGGCCCTAGCCGGGCCTAGTCGCAGGGCCCGCCCGCCAGCCACCGGGCTCCCCGTTGGTAGAGCGCCTCCACCTCGGGGCCGGCCAGCCCGGGCATGTCCGGCTTGACGGGGTAGCCCAGGCCTGCCTGCAGGTAGGCCAGGTGCCGGTAGCCGGCCGGGAACCGTTCCAGCTCCTGGCCGGCGAGTTCCAGCCGCGCGGATGGGTCGACCGGGTCCAGCCGGTCCTTCTCGTAGATGGGCTGACGCAGCACGATGCCCCACCGTCCGGCGCGGCGTTCGATGAAGTCGTAGAAACGCCCGGTGCACACCACGTCGCACAGCACGCCGTGGACGCTCCCCCGCTGGGAGATCGTCATCTTCGTCTGCGCGATGGCCCGGTCTCCCGCCACGTCGACGGAGGTTCCCCCGAGGAAGTGCAGAATGCTCACCCCGCGCGCCGCCCCCTCCCGACTGACCTTGATGAATTCCTCGGCGGGACCCTGGAACCAGGTCGCCATCATCCTGCCGTCGGGATGCCAGACGGTCCGGAAGCGCTCCCAGTCGCCCGCGTCGCGCCACACCACCCAGTTCTCGACCAGCTCACGGATCGCCTGCCGGTCGGCTGCCTGGTCGCTCATCATTCCTGCCCTTCACCTGCATCGGCCCTGGGTAGCACCCGCATTCCCGGGCAAATTATGACGCATCCGGAGAGCCTCGCCGCGGCACACCTGCCCGGTGGCGTTACGGAGCGGCGGACGAGTTCGTCAGGCTCCGGTCAGGCATTCACCAAGTATTAGTCAAGAAACGTGGGTAGCTTCAGAGCCCATGTTCTCCCTGCTGCCGACACGTGACCGCGCGCCCCGGGAGCCCCTGGCCCCGGACACGACCCCAGCGACCCGGGAGGGCAGACCCGCGCCGGCCGTAAAGGGCCCGCAGCCGAGGCCGCCCGGGCGCGCCCCGGCCGGCGGCCGCAGGCTCGCCTGGCTGGACGCGCTCCGCGGGATTGCCGCCTTGTGCGTGGTGTATGCCCACTTCGGCACCCGGGTGCTGCCCAAGGTCCACACGGCGGTATACAACTTCTTCGACCCCGGGCTGTACGGGGTGCTCGTCTTCTTCATGATCAGCGGGTACATCGTGCCGGCGTCGCTGGAACGCAAGGGAAGCGTCCGCACCTTCTGGCTGAGCCGGCTGTTCCGCCTGTTCCCGCTCTTCGTGTTCGCCGTCGCGGCCGTGCTGCTGCTGCACGACCTCGGCTGGGCCAGCTTGCGGGGGACGAACACCAACGTCACCGCGTCGGCGTTCGCGCACCTGTTCATGCTCAATGACCTGCTGGGCGGGTCCGACGTCATCGTCGTGCTCTGGACGCTCTCCTACGAGATGGTGTTCTACCTGCTGCTCACCGCGCTGTTCACGGCCGGCCTGCACCAGCGGAGCGGGCGGCTCGCAGGCGGGTTCGCCATCGGCGCGCTGCTGCTCGGCGGCCTGCTGCCCACCGTCTGGCTGTCGCACAGTGCCCTCGGCCCCACCGGCGTCGCGCTGGGCTGCGATGCCCTGATCATGAGCGGCCTGGTCCTGGCGGTGGCCTCCCGCGGGCGGTCACGCGCGCTGGGCGCCTGGCTGGCCGCGGCGACCGCGCTGGTCCTGGTGGTGTTCAACGAGCGGGCGGGCGCGTTCGAGGGCCTGACCATCCTGGCCCTGATGTTCACCGGCACCATGCTGTACCGCGCCGAGCAGGGCCAGATCCGCCGCGGGCGGGCCGTGGCCGCGGCCATCGGCGTCTTCGCAGCCGCCATCGCGGCCGGGGCCTGGCACATCTCGGCGGACGGTGCCTGGCACATCCCGCTGGTCAGCGCACAGCGCCAGACCATGCTCCACCAGCGCGAATGGGCCGTGTCCGTGGCGCTGGCGGGCCTGACGTTCGCGATCGGCATGGCGCTGCGCCACCTGCGCGTGCCGTCGGTCCTGGCCTGGCTGGGCCTGGTGAGCTACTCGCTGTACCTGCTGCACCCGCTGCTCATCGACGTCTACGACGCCATGCCGCTGGCGCACGGCCATCGTCCGGCCGGGTTGCAGGTGGCGCTGGGCATCGGGTTCCTGGCCGTCCTGCTGGCCTGCTGCGCCCTCACCTACCATCTCGTCGAGGCACCGATGCAGCGGCTCGGCCGCCAGGTCACCGCGCGGCTGGACGCCCGCTTCGGGCCCGACCGCGCCGATGCCCGCCTGCAGCCCGCCAGACCGTTGCGGCTCATGCTGGCCGGAGGGCACGACCGGTGAGCGGTCACATCCGGCGGCGGTCAGGCGGTGCCGGTTCGCGCCGCGATGAGCGCCAGCGTCATGTACCGCACCGTGATGCTGCCCCCCAGCGCGTCGATGGCGGCCCCGGTGCCCGCCAGCACCTCCGCCAGCTTGTCCGGCGGGGCCTGGGTGAGGGTGCCCGTGGAGGGCAGGACGTCCAGCCATTCGTCGCGGGTGTACGGCTGCTCCCAGTCGAATTGCCACTGCTCCGGCTCGCCGAACCCGCCCGCCTCCTGCAGCCCGCCGGCCGTCTTGGCGGTGAACACGGCGTACGCGCCGCGCGGCGTGCCGGGCCGCAGGCGGCGCAGCGGCGAGTCGGGCAGCACCCGGCGGTAGACCGCGGCGAAGGCCTCCGCCACCTCGGGCGGTAGCTCGAACACGTTCCAGAACACGGCCAGCAGCCCGCCGGGGCGCAGCACCTGCGCGGCCCTGGCCGCCCCCGCGACCGGGTCCACCCAGTGCCAGGCCTGCCCCGCGACGACCGCGTCGAACTGCCGGCCGGCCGGGTCCCAGGCCTCAATCGTCGCCACCTCGACCTCCACCCCGGTTCGCCGGGCGAAGTCAGCCATGCGCGCGTCGGGCTCGACCCCGAGCACCTTGCCGCCGGCCGCCTGGAACTGCCGGGCGGCTATGCCGGTACCGCAGCCGACGTCCAGGACGTCGGGGCCAGGGCTGGCCGCGACGATCCGCTCCACCAGGGCGTCGGGGTAGCGGGGACGGGCCCGGTCGTAACGTTCCGGGTCGATGCCGAATGACTCCGCTATGTGCCGGTACTGATGGCTCTCCCGGGGCCCGGGCCCGGACGTGCGCTCGGGCGGTATAGTGGGCATGTGCCCACTCTAAGTGGGCGCACGCCCACTTAGACATCGCTTTTCGCGCGCAGCGAAGGAAGACCGGCAGTGCCGACCGGGGTGGCCATCCGTGACGTGCGCGAGCAGCTGTTCGACGCCGCCGAGCGGGTCCTGCTCCGGGACGGACCGGACGCGCTGACCAGCCGGGCGGTCACCACCGAGGCAGGCTGCGCCAAGGGCGTCCTGCACCGGCATTTCGCCGACTTCGACGCCTTCCTCGCCGAGTTCGTGCTGGACCGTGTCAACCGGATGGACAGCCAGGCCGCCGCCCTGCTCGACTCCGCCGGGACCGGCACCGTCACCGGCAACCTCGCCGACGCGCTGACGGCCGTGTTCGGGTCCGTCGCGGTGGCGATCGTCCCCCTGATCACCTTCCGGGATGAGCTGCGCGCCCGGCTGCGCCAGACGTGGCCGGCCGGCGTTCCGGTCCTGACCCAGGCCGTGATCATGATCGCCTCCTACCTCAGCTTCGAGCGCGGCCTGGGCCGCATCGCCGCGGACGCCGACGTCGACACGCTCGCGCCCACGCTGATCGGGGCCGGGCACCTGCTGTTCGCCGACCGGAAGGGCACCCCGCCGCAGGCCGAGGCCGTCCGCAGAATGGTGGCCACGGTCCTGGCCGGCGCCACATAGCGTTCCGGGACAGGACGCGGGCAGGCCAGCACAGGCGCGAAGGTCCGCGTTCGCCGGGACCTTCGGCATCAGGCCCGGTTCGTCGCGGGACCACGGGCCCTAGGTCACGTGGCCGGAGGACCAACGACGGGTTCCGGAATCGCCCTGCCTTCCTAGCGTCGAGGAAAGCCGTAGCCAGAAGCTGCGGCCGGCCCCGCCGGTGAGCTGCCAC
>Ga0318554_10000494_pt1 | contig 14259 bp, 8 predicted proteins | sample GRESIP082b2f22_FD_203687 | JGI IMG/M metagenome (GOLD analysis project Ga0318554, IMG submission 203687) | Tropical soil microbial communities from Luquillo Experimental Forest, Puerto Rico - GRE.SIPMG.082b2f22 | ecosystem: Environmental > Terrestrial > Soil > Tropical forest > Bulk soil... | reverse complement strand
CCGCCCAGGGATTCCCCGTCGAAGACGTCGAGGAGGCGCGCTTCGCGCTGGTGGCCTGGGCCGACGAGGTGCTCTCCAAGGCGAGCTGGGCGGGGCGCGACGACTGGCTGCGCGAGCCGCTGCAGATGCAGCTCTACCGCACCAATCGCGCCGGCAACGAGTTCTTCGCGCACCTCGCGGCGCTGAAGCCGGAGAGCGCTGCGCGCGAGGTGTACTTCCTCGCGCTCGCGCTCGGCTTCGAAGGGCAGCTCCAGGGTCAGGAAGCTGAGCGCCGGGCGCTCGTCGCGCGCGAGTACGAGGTCCTGCGGGCCGCCGGTCGACTCAGCGAGACTGCGCGCGAGTCACAGCTCACACCCGAGGCGTACGAGCTCGAGATCGAGCTGCCGCGCCGCGCGTCGAGCGGGCTGGCGCTCGGGCTGCTCGCGCTGGTGGTGGGCATGGTCGCGGTCTACGGCCTGCTGTGGGTGGTGCTGCACGCGACCGCCGGCGACGTGCCCGTGCCGAGGATCTCCTAGCCGTGCGCGACTGGCTATCCGACTCCCGCGTGCGCCTGGCGGGGCTCGCCGCGGGCGCGGTGGCGCTGATCTCGCTCCTGCTGGGCGCGCTCACGCGCAACTGGCTGGTGGCGCTGTTGATCGCGCTCACGGCGCTGCTCGCGGTGCTGGTCGGCCTGCTGGTGCGGGTGCTGATCCAGCGCGAGCGCGAAGACGCGCTGGTGCTCGGCGTCGGCGACGCGCGCGATCGCCGCGTGGGCCCCGCAGGCGCCGCCTCGGCTGCGAGCGCCGTGCTCTCGCCCGAAGAGCGCTTCGCCGGCGAGCTCGGCGAGGTGCGCGCGCAGCTCTCGGCGCGCGGCGCGCTGAACGAGCTGCCGTGGTTCCTGCTGCTGGGCGAGAGCGGCGGCGGCAAGAGCGCGCTCGTCGCGAGCTCCGGCCTCGACCTCGCGGCGCAGGGCGCGCGCCGCGGCTTCGAGTCGACGCGCTTCGCCGAGGTGGTGGTCGCGAACGAGGCGATCTCGCTCGACACCGCGGGACGCTTCTTCCACGGGGCGGAGCGCGACCGCGAGGAGTGGCTCCGCTTCCTGGGCCAGGTGCGCCACGCCCGAGCCGACTGCCCGATCGACGCCGTGATCGCGGTCGTCCCCGTGTCCTCGCTGCTGCGCCCGCGCGGCGGCGACCTGGACGAGGAAGCGCGCGAGCTGCGCCGGCGCCTGAACGAGATCCGCGTCACGCTGGGGGTCGATCCGCCGGTGTATCTCGTGCTGGCGAAATCCGACCAGCTCGAGGGTTTCGCCGAGACGCTGCATGTGCTGCCTGGCGCGTGGCGCGAGCAGGCCGTCGGCTGGACGAACGATCAGCGCCGGCTCGCGGATCCCGAGGCGCGCGTGGTCGAGGGCCTGGGCGCGCTCGCGGCACGACTCGACGAATTCCTGCCGGAGCTCCTGCTGCGCGAGCCCGACCCGGCGCGGCAGCGGCGCATCTTCGTGCTCCCGGACCAGCTGCAGTCCCTGGCGCGCGCGGCGGCGCGCTTCGCCGGGGTCGCCTTCAAGCGCGATGCGACCAGCGAGGCCGCGCCCTTCTTGCGCGGCGTGTATCTCGCCAGCGCGCGTGCCGGCGAGAACGGACAGAGCGCGTTCCTGCGCGAGCTGTTTCTGGACGTGGTGCGCGGCGACCAGGGCCTCGCGCTGCCCGAGAGCCGGATCGGCCCGCTCGGCCGGCGCGCGATCTTCGGCGCCGGGCTGATCGCGGCAGCGTGGCTGCTCGCGGTCTGGGGCGGCTCGTTCGCACAGAACTACCAGGGCACGCACGAGCTCGCTCGGCGCGCGCAGCGCGTGCTGACTGCCGATCCCTCGCTGCGCGACCTCGGCGACCTGTGGACCGCACTGGCAGACGACGCGCAGGAGGCGCGCAGCGCGATCAACTGGATCGGCTTCAACGAGCTCGGCCGCGCGGTCGAGCGCGGCAAGGCCACCTACCTGTCCGCGTTCTCCGCGCTCGACAAGGAGACCAAGCGCAACCTGGGGAGCGCGCTCGCCGGCCAGGACGAGCGCGCCGTGCGCGCGTCGATCGCGCTCGCGACCGACCTCGACTGGCTGGTCTCGCGCGCCGACGACCTCGACCAGGTGCCCGAGCTCGCCGACTACGTGCCGCAATCGGCCGCGCACGACGTGGCGTCGTACTCGGCCGCGTACGCAGCCTACGTGCGCTGGCTGCCCGAGCGCGAGCGCGAAGACGCGCTGCGCGGCGAGCAGGAGCTGCTCTCGAACGCCGCGGGGCGGCTGCTGAAGCTGCCCGTGCTGGAAGAGATCACGCTGCAGCCGGGCGGCGCGTTCCCCGCGGTGCGCTTCGAGGATTTCGGGCTCAAGTCGCCGGGCGATCCCGCTGCCAGCGCCGTGGCCGGCATCTACACGCGCAAGGGGAACGAGCGGCTGATCGGCCGACTGCTCGGCGCGATCGAGCGCACCGACTCGATTCCACCGGCCGAGCTCTCGTCGTTCAAGTCGCAGTACGGCCAGCGCTACCTCGCCAGCTGGCACCGCTTCTTCAGCGACGTGCCGATCGCGGCGCGCGCCTCGGCCGACGCGAAGAGCTCGCCCTATCTCAAGGTGCTGCCCGAGATCGACCAGAACCTGCAGGTCGAGCTTCCGGGCAAGCCCGACGTGCCGGCCTGGGCGAGCCAGCTCCACGACGTGCTCTCGACCAGCGCGGGCGTCGGCGCGTTCCTGCCCGGCGGGGACCCGCAGCTGAAGGAGCTGGGCCCGCCCTGGTCCGCGTACCAGAAGGCACTCGACGCGGTGGCGCTCGACGTGGAGAGCGCGAGCGCGAAGGGCGAGCGCGCGCTCGCGCTGGCGCGCGACGTAGGCGAGGGCAAGCCGAGCTCGTTCGCCTCGGCGCTCGAGCTGGTGGGCAAGATCACCCGCGCGAGCGGCGATCCCGCGGGGACCGAGAAGCTGCGGGAGCTGCTCGACGCGCCGGTGCTCGACGCGTTCTCCGCGCTGCTGGTCTCCGCACGCGACGAGCTCGACCGGCGCTGGAGCGAGCGCATCGCGAGCCGCTTCGCAGGGGAGCTCACGCCGCAGGCGCTGGCCGAGCTGTACGCGCCCGACAGTGGAGCGCTGCCGAAGTTCGTCAGCGAGGAGCTCGCGCCCTTCTACAAGGACGGCGCGCCGCGGCAGATCCTGGGCGACCGTGCGCTTCCGTTCGGCCGCTCGGCGCTCGCCTGGCTCGTCCGCGCGCACGACATGACCGCGCACCTGGGCGGCGCAGCGGGCGCGACCGGCTCGCAGGCGGTGCGGCTGCGCGGCGTTCCCTCGACGATCGAAGGTGGCGAAGGGCTGCGCGTGCTGCGGCGCGACCTGCGGCTCGCATGTCCCGAGGGCGAGCAGACGTTCCTGTATCGCGAGGGCACGGGCGAGCAGACCTTCAACTGGCGCGCCAGCTGCGACGCCGTCGACCTGCGGGTGGTGCTGGTCTCCGCGGCCAACCCGAACGGCACCGAGCTCGGGCGCGAGTGGCGCGGTCCGCTCGCGCTGCCGCACTTCCTGCAGGACGGCCACCGCGGCGCCGGCGAGGTCTACGAGTGGACGCTCCAGTCCGACGACGGCGTCCACGTGCGCGTGCGCTACCAGCTCGAGTCGGGGACCGACGTGCTGCAGCTCGCGCACGAGGCGCCGCCGGCCTCGCTCGGGAGCTAGCGTGACTCGCGACCGCGCGCTCGGCATGCTGGTCGTCGCGCTGCTCGCGGGCTGCGCCAAGCCGCCGCCCGACCTCGACGGCGAGCCCGGCGGGGCGATCGCGCTGCCGCTCGGCCAGGTGCACGCCGACACGCTGGCGTGCAAGAAGGGCGACTGCGCCGACTGGTACCGCGTCGCCGTCCCCGGTCCGGGCAAGCTCTCGGTCGAGATCGACCCCGCGGGCGGAAAGGAGGGCGGCGCCGGGGTCGCGGCGCGGCTGGTCGACCCCAACGGTGCGGCCCTGGCGCAGGCGGACGGGACCTCGCCCAAGCTACACAGTGAGGTGTCGGAGGGCGCGCTGCTGGTGCAGGTCACGCCGGCCAGCCCCGACGCGGAGCTCGGCTACGAGATCGTCGCGCGCTTCAAGCCGGCGCCGCCGCCCGTCGCAGCCAAGCCTCCCGAGCCGCGCTTCGAGACCCGCACCGCCGCCGTGCTCGAGATCGAGGGCGAGCGCACCGACCACATCGCCGTGCTGCTCGACGCCGGCGAGGGCGCGAAGCTCGTGCCGGGCCTGCGCGGACGGCTGGTGGACCACGGCAAGACGATCGGCGCGATCGTGCTCCAGGACGTCTACCCCGACGGCAGCCGCGCGCGGGTCGAGGGCCGGCTCGCGGGGCAGATCGGGCCACACACCACCGCGGAGATCGAGGTCCCGATCGCGACGGCCGCGCCGCCGGCGGGAGCCGAGACTCCGCCCGGGAAGTGACGTGGCGGCGCGACTGGTCGAGCTGCGCGAGGGCCGGGCGGGCGCGATCTGGCGCGTCGGCCGGCGCGAGCTGGTGATCGGACGCGAGGAGAGCTGCGAGCTGGTGCTCGACGACGCGCGCGTGTCGCGCGAGCACGCGCGGATCGAGCCGCGCGAGGGCGAGCACTTCGTGGTCGACCTGGGCAGCCGCAACGGCACGCGCGTGAATGGCCAGCCGGTCACCCGCCCGGTCGGACTCCACGACGGCGATCTGGTGCAGCTGGGCGACGCGGTCGTGCTGCGCTACGAGCTCGTCGCCGAGCGGTCGCGCCTGCCGTTGATGGCTTCGCTCGCGGGCCTGGGCGTGGCGGTGTTCGCGACCGCGATCTTCTTCGCGCTGCGCAGCGACCCGGTGCTGAGCGAGGCCGCGAACACCGCTCGCTCCGCGCTCGCGGCGTCCGACCGCGGCGATGCGGCGCGGGCGAGAGGCCTGCTGTCCGACGCGGTGGACCGGCTCTACGAAGCAGGTCGGCTCGACGACGTGCCGCGGCTCCACGTGCGCGAGGAAGGGCTGCGGCGGATCGGGCGCGCGCTCGGCCCCGAGGTCGACCTGCTCGCGGTCTACCGCGCGGCGGTGGAGAGCGGGCGCACGCGCCCGGTCGCCGCGGCCCCTCCGGGCCGCGGGCCGTGCCGGCTCGACGAGATCGAGGCCGCCGACTTGAGCCTGTGCGTGCGCGAGCGCGCAGAAGCGATCCTGGTCGACTTGTGGCAGGACCCCGCCAAAGTCCCGGACACGTTCTACCGAAGCGTGCAGGATCAGCTGGTCTTTCTCCTGCGCAGCAATCGCGCCTGGGTCACCGCTTCGCTCGCGCGCGGCCAGAAGCTCGAGCCGATGCTCGTGCGCGAGCTCACGGCCGCGAAAGTGCCGCCGCAGCTGCGCTACCTGGCGATGATCGAGAGCGGCTACAACCCCGGCGCGCAGAGCGGCGCGGGCGCGCGCGGCCTGTGGCAGTTCATCCCGGCGACCGCGCAGCGCTACGGGCTGGTGGTCTCGGGGGGTGTCGACGAGCGGCTCGACCCCGCGAAGTCGACCCGGGCCGCGGCGCGCTACCTGTGCGACCTGGCCTTCGAGTTCGGCGACGAGGCGCTGCTGCTCGCGGTCGCGTCGTACAACAAGGGCGAGAGCGGGATCCGCGCGGCGCTGCACAAGCTCGACGACCCTCGCACCCAGCGCTCCTACTGGGTGCTCGCGCAGCGCGGGCTGCTGCCGGCGGAGACGCGCGATTATGTGCCTCGGCTGATCGCGGCGGCGGTGCTAGGCGAGGCGGGCGTGCCGCCCGAGACGGCGCTCGCCGGGGCTCCCGCGGGCGGCTCTTGAGCCGTCGCGCCCTCGCCGCAGCGCTGCTCGGTCTGGCGCTCGCGGGCGCGGCGCACGCGGGTGACGCCTCCTGGCGCGGCGACCGGCCGGACCCGGGGCCCCGACACGATCCGGTGTACACCCGCCGCTCCTTCTACCTGGAGATGCGCGACGGCGTGCCGATCGCCGTCGACCTGTACCTGCCCGAAGGCGCGGGCGAGAGTGCGCGTGTCCCGGCGATCTTGCGCCAGACGCGCTACTGGCGCTCGCCGCGCTTCCGGGTGCTGGTCCGTCCGTTCCTCGACAGCCCCGGGCCGCTCGCGCAGCGCTTCCTGGCCAGCGGCTACGCCTGGGTCGACGTGGACGTGCGCGGCTCGGGCGCCTCGGGGGGCGTGCAGCGCTCGCTGTTCTCGGACGAGGAGGTGGCCGACGGGGGACAGCTCGTCGACTGGATCGTGCGCCAGCCCTGGTCGAGCGGCGCCGTGGGCGCGCTCGGCGATTCGTACGATGGGACGGCGGCGGAGCTCCTGCTCGCGAACGAGCGGCCTGCGGTGCGTGCGGTGGCACCCCGCTTCTCGCTCTTCGACGGCTACGGCGACATCGCCTTCCCCGGCGGCGTGCGGCTGGTCTGGTTCACGCAGGTCTGGGGGCGGTTCAACGACGCGATCGACCGCGGCCGGCTGTGGAGCGCGTTCCCGTGGTGGGTGCCATTCTTCATCTCGGGCCCGCGCCCGGTCGACGGCCCCGACGGCGACGCCGGCGTGCGCGCCGCGCAGACCGGGCACGCCGCGAACTTCGACGTCGCGCGCGCCGCGCGCGAGGTCGAGTTTCGCGACGACGTCCCACCCGAGATGGGACGGTCGGCGGCGGAGTGGAGCCCCTGCTGCGCGCGCCGCGCGCAGATCGAGGCGTCGGGCGCCGCGGTGTTGAGCGTGAGCGGCTGGTGGGACGGCGCGTACCCGCGCGCCGCGATCACCCGCTTCCGCACGCTGCACAACCCCGGCATGCGGCTCCTGCTCGGGCCCTGGAACCACGGCGGCGATCAGGCGCTCGATCCGCTGCTCGCGACACGCGCGTCGGAGTTCGACCACGCCGCGGAGCTGCTGCGCTTCTTCGACTTCCACCTCAAGGCGAGCGCGAACGGGTGGGACCGGGAGCCGCCGGTCCACTACTTCACCACCGGCGAGCAGCGCTGGAAGTCCGCGTCGAGCTGGCCGCCGCCCGCACGCGCCACGTCCTGGTACCTCGCGCCGGGCCGGACGCTGGCGCGCGACGCGCCGGCGGCGGACGGCGATCCGGATTCGTTCCAGCCCGACCCGCAGAGCGGCACGGGCAGCACCAGCCGCTGGCGCGGGCTGGCGGTGGAGACCTGGACCGGGTACGGCGACCGCGCCTCGGCCGACCGACACAACCTGGTGTACGAGTCCGCGCCGCTCGAGCGCGACCTCGAGGTGACCGGGCATCCGCTCGTGCAGCTGTGGCTCCGCGCCGACGCAGGCGACGCCGCGGTGTTCGCCTATCTCGAAGACGTCGATGCGAAGGGCAACGTCGGCTACGTGACCGAGGGCGACCTGCGCGCGCTGCAGCGCAAGCTGCGCCCCGCCGGCGACGCGCCCTGGGTGGGCGCCGTTCCCTACCACAGCTTCGCGCGCGCGGACGCGGAGCCGCTCCCGCCCGGACAGAGCGCCGAGCTGGTCTTCGATCTGCTGCCGATCTCCCATCTGTTCCGCAGCGGGCACCGCATCCGGCTGGCGCTGGCCGGAGGCGACGCGGACCAGTTCGACGCGGTGCCCGGAGCGGCGGCGTCCTGGCAGCTGGAGCGCAGCCCCGGCGCCGCTTCCCGCCTGGAGCTGCCGGTGGTCGACCGGCCCTGAGGCGCTGCAGCCGCTGCGCTGCATGCCGGCCAGGCTCTGCATTCGCAGCTGCTCCGGAGCGGCGGAAAACCGCTTTCCTGCACGGGATTTGCGGCATGCCTCTTGCTCGAGGCCGGGAGCGGGATGACGCGGCGATCTACAATCCAGGGTGGTTCCAAGGAAGGCCCCCTCGGGGTCCTCATCGACGCGCTGGGCTCGTGCGGGGTGGAGCACATGCCTCACGACTGGGACGACTGGAAAGAGTGGAAGAAATGGAAGGGGCGGCACCGCCACGGCCGGCCCGACTGGAGCCGGCCTGGCCGCGTCTACGGCGCCGAGCGTTCCGAAGAGCAGCGCGAGCGCTCCGAACAGCGCCGTGCCGAACGCGCCGAGCGCTGGGAAGAGCGCGAGGCCGAGCGCGCGCGCCGCCGGGACCGCGACCGCCGCCGCCGCCCCGAGCTCACGCCGCAGGAAGAGGCCTACCGCGAGGCGCGCCGCGCCGCGGAGCACAAGATCCGCTTCTTCCAGCACCTGGTCTCGTACACGTTCGTGATCCTGTTCCTCTTGTTCGTGACTCGCAGCATGTTCGTCGCGACCGTGGTCGGTCTGGGCTGGGGGATCGGGCTCGCCTCTCACTTCTTCCAGGTGGTCGTCGCGCCGAGCCTGCGCCAGAAGTGGGTGCGCGACGAGGTCGAGCGCCAGGTCGCGCGCACCGTGTCGCGCCAGCGCGTGGTGCTCGAGGACGAGAAGCTGCGCTCGCTCGAGGAGCTGTCGGCCTCGATCGCGCACGAGATCCGCAACCCGATCACCGCCGCCAAGAGCCTGGTGCAGCAGCTCGGCGAGGACCCGACCTCCACCGAGAACGTGGAGTACGCGAACATCGCGCTGCAGGAGCTCGACCGGGTCGAGAAGTCGATCTCCCACCTGCTGCGCTACGCGCGCGAAGAGGAGATGCACCCGCAGCAGATGAAGCTCGTCGACGCGGTCGAGAGCGCGCTCGAGACGCTGCGCGACCGGGTGCAGGCCGCGAACGTCAAGATCCGGCGCGACTTCGACTCGCAGGGCGAGCTGGTCGGCGACCGCGAGCAGCTGCGCCGCGTGTTCATCAACGTGATCGGCAACGCGCTCGACGCCTTCACGGAGGCCAAGACGCCGAACCCGTCGCTCGCGATCGGCGTGGGCGAGAACCTGGGCGGCAGCGAGATCTGGGCGCGCGTGCGCGACAACGGTCCCGGCATGGATGCCGAGACCCAGGCGCGCATCTTCAAGCCGTTCTTCACTTCGAAGGCGAACGGCACCGGGCTCGGGCTCGCGATCACGCGCAAGCTGGTCGACGCGCACGGCGGTGCGATCGAGGTCAGCTCGACGCCGGGCCAGGGCAGCGAATTCACCATCCACTTCCCGAAGCAGGCGCAGAGCCCGGAGGCGCGGACATGAGCGCGCGCATCCTGATCGTCGAGGACGAGAAGGCGATCCAGCTGGCGCTGCGCGGGCTGCTGCGCCGCGACGGCTACGACGTCGACCTGGCCGACACCGGTGAGGACGCGCTGCGCAAGCTCGGCGAGGCGGCCTACGACCTGGTGATCACCGACCTCGCGCTCGGCCGCGGGCTCTCCGGCATGGACGTGCTGCGCGCGACCAAGGAAGCGCGCGCCGAGACGGCGGTGGTGATGATCACCGCCCACGGCAGCGAGAAGGTCGCGGTCGACGCGATGAAGCAGGGGGCCGAAGACTACCTGCCCAAGCCCTTCGACAACGAGGAGCTGCGCGTGGTGGTCCGCCACGCGCTCGAACGCACCCAGCTGCAGCGCGAGAACCGGATGCTGCTCGAGCGGGTCGAGCGCGAGTTCAGCTTCGAGAACCTGATCGGCCAGGGCCGCGCGATGCGGCAGATCTTCGAGACGATCCAGAAGGTGGCCGAGACCGATCTCTCGGTGCTGGTGCGCGGCGAGAGCGGCACCGGCAAGGAGCTGGTCGCGCAGGCGCTGCACCAGCGCAGCGCACGGCGCGCGAAGCCCTTCATCGCGGTGAACTGCGCCGCGATCTCGAAGGAGCTGGTCGAGAGCGAGCTGTTCGGCCACGAGAAGGGCGCCTTCACCGGCGCCGACGCGCGCCGCATCGGCAAGTTCGAGGCCGCGAACGGGGGCACGATCTTCCTGGACGAGATCGGCGACATGGCGCCCGAGACCCAGGCCAAGGTGCTGCGGGTGCTGCAGGAGCGCAGCTTCGAGACCGTGGGCGGGAACCGCGCCGTCACCGTCGACGTGCGCGTGGTCGCCGCGACGCACCGCGACCTCGAAGCCGAGGTCAAGGCAGGCCGTTTCCGCGAGGACCTCTACTACCGCTTGAAGGTGGTCGAGATGACGCTGCCTGCGCTGCGCGAGCGGCTCGAAGACGTCCCGCTCCTGGCGCAGCGCTTCCTCGACCAGGTCGCCGAGCGGCTGCGCCGCCCGCGCAAGCCGATCTCGGCCGAGGCGCTGGCGCGGCTGGTCACCCACCCCTGGCGCGGCAACGTGCGCGAGCTGCGCAACGCGATCGAGCGCGCGGCCGTGCTCGCCTCGGGCGACGAGATCCAGGCCTGCGACTTCGCGCTCGACGGCGAGCCCGCGGTCGCAGCGGGCGATCCGCTGGTGCTGCCGGGCGTCCCGTTCCGCGACGCCAAGCGCCACACGGTCGAGAGCTTCGAGCGCGCCTATCTGATCAAGGCGCTGCGCGACCACGGCGGCAACGTCTCGCGCACGGCCGAGGCGATCGGGATGGTGCGCCAGAGCCTGCAGCAGAAGATCCGCGAGCTGGACCTTCGCTCCGAGGATTGGAGCGAGGAGTCCTAGGAGGCGACATGACCTACCCGTACGCACAGCGAAGCTTCTTCGGCCGCGTCCGCGACCTGGTGAGCGGCTTCTTCTCGGTGTGGATCCGCGACCGGGAGGTGCAGAGCCCCGACGCGGTCTACGAGCGCGCGATCGCCGAGCGCGTGCGCCAGTACGCCGAGCTGAAGCGCGCGGTGGCCGGCATCCTCTACATGCGCAACAAGATCGAGGGCGAGATCCGCGACCGCCGCGCGGAGCTCGCGCGGCTGCACGCCGACATCGCGCGCGCCGTCGACAAGAACGACGACGAGGTGGCGGTGGTGCTGATCACGCAGAAGGACTCACTGCTGCAGGACCTCGAGCGCTCCGAGAAGGAGCTCGACGAGGTCTCCGCGGAGTGCGAGTCCGCGAAGACGAACCTGGTCAAGTTCCGCGCCGAGATCCGCAACCTGGAGCGCGAGAAGGTGCGCATGCTCGCGGCGCTCGCGAACGCGCGCGCGCGCAAGCGCATCCAGGAAGCCTTCGAAGGTCTCTCCACCGAAGGCGAGATGCGCGCGCTCGAGAGCGTGCGCGGCGAGATCGAGCGGATGAAGGCCGAGAGCAAGATCGAGCTCGACATGGACGCCGGCCTCGAGAAGCGCGTGCGCGCGATCCGCGACGAGGCCCGGCTCGAAGCCGCGCGCCGCGAGCTCGAGGAGCTGAAGCGCCGGCTGCGGCCTTCGGGTCAGCTCCCCGCCAGCCCGCGCGAGGTCGTGATCGAGACTGCCCCCGTCGCCGCGAGCGCCGGACGCTAGGCCCGTGCGCTACCCTCGGCGGCCTCTCGCCGGGGTGGCGGAATTGGCAGACGCGACGGCCTTAGAAGCCGTTGCCGCAAGGCGTGCAGGTTCGACTCCTGTCCCCGGCACCAGAGTCATCTGGCTCACAGGGCGATCGACTCTTCTCGAGACCCTGGTGGCCCGTAGCGCTTGATGGCCCTGCCTCCGCGCACCAGCGGGGATGAGCGCAATGCGGGCTCGACTGCGCGGAAGAGCAGGTCTGCATCCGGCCCATACATGAAGAGCGTACAGGCGCCCTCTCCGAACTCGTCGCCGTCGAACTCACCTGCTCCGCTCGAGCGAATCATCTGGTCCAACACATCCGTGAGTCGATGAACTGCTTCTCGCTGGTCGTGGGAGCCGAATCCTTCGCCGCCTAGGGCTAGCTGGACAAGGACGGAATGAGTCGGAGCCCGAACGACCGAGCGCGTCCTCTCACGTGCTCGGCGGCGCGCACGCCGCTCAAGCCAGACCACGCACCCGCAGCCCCCGAATATGGCGGCTGCGAGAATCCCGCCGGGAACCTGCATCGACCTTCAGGGAATCGCGCCGCAGGTCCCGGCCGTCCCGGCCTGGCAGGCGAGCGGGCAGGTCGGGCAGGTGGGGCCGATCACCTTTCCGGCCAGGTTGCGGAACACCCCAAGGTCGGCGGCGTTGATCACGGCATTGACCTCGTCGAGGTCGTAGATCGCGCAGGGGTGGGTGCCGCTCGTGCCGCAGGTGTCGACCGCGCGGGACTTTCCGAGCGCCGTGCGGAACTGGCCGAGGTCGGTCGAGCTGACGATCGAGCCCGAGCTGTCGGGGAACTTGGCGTCGCACTTGTTCCCGTAGCCGTCGTGGTCGTCGTCGCGCTGGCCGCCGGTCAGCGTGGCCCACGGATTCGCCACAAGGTACGCGGCCGGGTTCGGAGCCACCTGCGGGTTCGAGATGTTCGTGCAGTTGTCGCAGGCGTCTCCCACGCCGTCGGCGTCCGCGTCGGCCTGGTTGGCGTTGGCGATGGTCGGGCAGTTGTCGGTGGCGTCGGGAACCCCATCGCCGTCGACGTCGGACTGGCCGTAGGAGATGACCATTCCCAGCTGATCGGCTTCGCCCTGAACGAGCGTGACTCCCGTCTCGGTCACTTCCATCGACGAGATGGTGCCGCCGCTGGTGGTGAAGCCGATGAAGTTCCCGGGGAAGAAGAAGCCGGTGCCGCCGTCGGTGCGGAGCCGTCCGGTGTAGCCCGTATATCCAGTGCACGACGCGCAATCGCTGCCTTCCAGGTCGCCGCCCGGGTTCGTGTCGAAGTTGAACGTGGTGCCGTCGCTGAGATGCAGCACGAAGTGGACCGTGCCGAACTCCTGGAAGCCGTCGAACTGCTGCACGTCGCCGATGTAGCCACCGGTCGCGGTGATTCCCGCCGGGAAGGTGACCGTCACTCTCTCGTTGAAGGCGGTCGTGACGAGCAGGCTCATCGCCGTCGGGTTCGGGTTCGCGTCGATCAGGACGGGATGCGAAGTTCCGCCAAATCCGTAGAGCTGAAGTCTCACCGGAGGACAGGGCCCGCAGCCGTAACCCGTCGGGCCGGCTGCAGACGCCGCGAAGGTGATGGCTCCCTGCGGAGCGCCGCTCGACGGGGCGTTGTAGGTGTAGCTCTGCGCCTGGACGGAGAGTCCTGTCCCGCCGGCCAGGGTGTCGAAGTCGAGAAAGCCGACCCTGTTGACGGTGGCGGCGACGTAGAGGATCTCGCCCGGGCCGCCGTTGGCGCCGGTGTAGGTCGTGACGGTGACCCCGGCGGACGCCAGGCCAGTCCACGCGGCGAACACGGAGAAAGCGATCGCGAGACGCACCGACCCCACCCGAATCATGGCAAGACCCCCGTGCATGAATTCGGGGCGGAGTCTACACCCCACAGTGTCGGCGCGGCGGAAAAGTTTCCGTGAGAATCTCGAATCGCCGAACTGGCCGCCCGGACAGACGGGGCAGAACGTGAGAGTACTCTCATGATCGAGTCAGGAAATCGACCGGGGCGACACTTTTCCGTGTAGAAGTCGGCGGCGAGCCCGCTCTGGAAGCGGCGGCTCGTCGGAGGGTGCGTGAGGTCGGCGCCCGCGCACGCGGCCGACCAGGGCCCAGAACACCGCGGTCGGCGGAATCAGCAGGCTGGTGCAGGCGACCCGCGCGACTTCGTGCAGCGCGAGTTGCCTCGACCGCCGCCGCGCGGCGAAGAGCTCCAGCGTACCGCCGACCCTACACCCCGAGGGCCGCCAGCGCCAGCCGGGGTGCGCCGAGCGCCGCAGCACAGAACGCCGTGATCCCCGCCGCAGCGGTCAGGGCGTGGCGGTGCAGCCGCCCGTGGCCTTCACCTGCGCGCCGCCGCCAGCTCGATCCGTAGAGAGCCGCGAGCAGTACGTCGTCGGCGTTTCCGGCCTGCGCGCGCACGCTGTCGAGGAAGCGGTCCGGGCGCGCGACGTGTGTTGCCGAGCGCGTTCCGCGAGTCACTCCGAGCCCCGCCGCCTGTGCACGCAGCAGGAGCTCCGTGTCCTCGCGATGGGGACGCCGGAAGCGCAAGTCGAAGCCTCCGAGAGCGACGAAGTGAGCGCGGCGCATGGCGAGGTCGGAGGTCGCGAAGGACCGGTGTTCGAAGTCGACCGATTTGCGGCCCGGCAGCTCCGGGACGGAGATCCAGCCTCGAGAGACGGCGACTTGGCGGGGCAGCGTCTGCAGGTCGTGGGCGAGCCGCTCGCACCAGTCCGGGTCCGGCACCACGTCGTCGTCCAGGAACACCAGCCACTCCGCCGTCCCGACCCGAGCGCCGGCGTTGCGCGCTGCGGCGGGATCGCGACCGCCGGTGGCCACGATGCACACCAGATGCTGCTCGGAGAGCGACGAAGGCAGCCTCAGCGAGCGCTCGGGATCACGACGATCGTTCACCAGCACGATGTTGTGCGGCTTGGGTCCGCGACTGCAGGACAGCGCGTCGAGCAAGCGCTGCAGGGACTCGCGCCCGATCGTCGGAATCACCAGGTC
>Ga0318554_10000490_pt1 | contig 14282 bp, 15 predicted proteins | sample GRESIP082b2f22_FD_203687 | JGI IMG/M metagenome (GOLD analysis project Ga0318554, IMG submission 203687) | Tropical soil microbial communities from Luquillo Experimental Forest, Puerto Rico - GRE.SIPMG.082b2f22 | ecosystem: Environmental > Terrestrial > Soil > Tropical forest > Bulk soil... | reverse complement strand
CCTGCGGGCTCTTCATGAACTCCTCGACCGCCTCCGCGCGGTCGGCCGCGGTGAAGACCGGGCCGCGGTCGGCGTCCGCGTCCGGGAGGCGGCGGGCCCGGGAGCGGACGACCGGCAGGTACGCGATGCTGCTCGGGGACAGCTTCGGGCTGCCGTCCCGGCCGGCCCGGTCCAGCGGCCGGGACATCCTGGCGTGCGCCTCGGCCAGGCTGATCTGCTCGGACCGGTCGAACTCCTCGTTGTTGCCGCTGATGGCCTCGATCAGCCGGGCCGCGTTGGAGGACACGCCGATCGCGGTGGCGACCGGGATCCCGGCCAGGTCAACCTGGACCACGATGCCGTGCTCGGCCTCGCCGTAGCTGAACGTCACCACGATGGCCTCGTCGTCGCCGAACACGTCGAATCTGCGCCAGGCCTGGCCCGGCGTCACCTTGCCGATCTCGGTCACCCATTCCGGCGGGTAGATGCCCTCACCGGTCAGTTCGGCCAGCGCCCGGCTGGCCGCCCGCCTGGTGGCCTGCGTGCCCAGCGTCATGAGCAGCCGGAGCAGCGCGGCGCCGTCCGGGTTGCGGCGGCGCCGGGCGCCCTGCACCAGCACGGTGTCGATGAACGACTCGATGTCGGCGGGATCCCGCTGGCCCAGCACGTACGGGAAGGCCATGCAGGTCGCGGTCTCGAGTTCGGCCCGCAGCGGATCGCCTGACGCGACCCCTTCCCACAGCTTGGACAGCACGTCCTGGACGATCTCGTCCGCTTCCTGGTCCATCTTGCTTCGGGCCCGGGTCGCGGCCGCCTGGCCTGCCGACGCCGGCCGGCGGCGTGCCTTGTTCTTCTTGCTCACCGCGTCATCCTACGGTCCCCAGCCGACAAAACTCGGCGTCCAGGGCGTCGACCAGATGCCCGAAGGTGACGTCCACCGATTCGGGCAGCCCGAACCCGCCCGCGGTCTGCAGCGTGGCGATCCCGTGGCAGGCAGCCCGCCACATGCGCACCGCGTGGATCAGCGCGGCGCCCTCCAGGCGGTAGCCCGCCAGGGCGGCGGCGATCACGTCCACCGCCTCGGCCGCCACCCGGATGTGCTCGTCGTCACCGGGTGCGGGCGCCAGCACGCTGGCCGCATAACGCCCCGGGTAGTTCAGCGCGTAGGACCGGTAGGCGGCGGAGATGGCCCGCAACGCGTCGACGCCGGTCACGCCCGCCGCGGCCCGGGCCCCGGCGGCGGCCAGTTCGCGCACGGCCAGCAGCGCGATGCCGCGCCGGACCTCTTCCAGCCCGCTGACGTGCTTATACAGGCCGGGCAGCGAGACCCCGCAGCGCTGCGCGACCGCCGCCAGGGTGAGCCGGTCCAGGCCCACCTCGTCGGCGACGGTCGCGGCTTCGGAGATGATCCGCTCCGGGGTCAGCCCGGCGCGCGGCATGTCTCAGTGATCCCTCGGATCGGCGGTCATGCCGATCATGATGCCGCAGCCGGTCATGAAGGCCAGCAGCAGCACCAGCGCGGGCCCGGCCGCGGCCGCCAGCGACGCGATCAGCAGCAGGTACACCAGGCCGGAGCCGGTGATCGCGACGGCCAGCGCGATCCCGGTCCAGCGCAGCCAGCTGGGCAGCACGGCCATGGCGGCCGCGGCCGCGCCCAGGACGGCCAGCGCGAGCATCTTGGCCCCGTCCAGCCGGTCGATCGACGTGAAGAGCAAGCGCGCCGGGTCCGGCGCCGAGGTCGCCGCCAGGGCCAGGCCCAGGCCGAACTGCACAGCCGAGATGATCGCCGCGGCCAGCCCCGCGACCAGCGCGAACCGCGCGGCCAGCGCCTCGCCGTGCCGCCTGGCCGTCCGGGCCAGGACGACCGAGATGACGGCGATGCCCGCAGCCGGCAGGCCCTCGGTCAGGGCGTACTGCGCGGCGACGGCCGGGCCGTGCCCGGACAGCGCCGCGACGATCCCGGCGCCCGTCGCGCCGAACCCCGGGCTGGGCGCCGGGACGGCCAGCCCGGCCACCCAGGACAGCGTGTAGCCCAGGCCGGCCAGGGCGGGGATGGTCAGCAGCCGCCGGCGGTGGCCGGCGCGGAGCAGGGGAGCGGTCGCGCCGCGTGCCATCAAGTTAATTGTCATAGCTACAAGTTAATACAATTAACCTTGCTGTGCAAGTCCTCCGGCCGCGCGGATGACGCCGACCTCCGCCGCGCCGCCGATGACCGGGCTGGTGGCCAGCTCGTCGGGAACCGTGACGCCGAGCAGCCGCAACGCCGCCACGGTGACCGGCGTCCGGGCCCGGTGCGCCCCGTCGTCGATCTTGACCGCGCCGGCCCTGCCGTCGCTCAGCGCGAACGCGTCGACGCCCTCGGCGCCGCCCTTGACCAGCAGGCCGGGCACCGCGTCCATCAGCTTGCGCTCGTCCCGGCTGGTGCCGCTGGTCCACTCCGGGTGCGCGCGCATGGCGTCGGCCACCCGGCGCTCGGGTGTGCCCGGCGCGGCCAGCACCAGCATCCGGAAGGCGCGCGCCAGCCCGGCCAGCGTCAGCGCGAGCAGCGGCGCCCCGCAGCCGTCCACGCCGGTGGCGGGCACTCGCTGGCCGGCCAGCTCCTCGACGGTGCGCAGGATCGCCTGCTGCAGCGGATGCCGCGGATCCAGGTAGCTGCCCGTCGGCCAGCCGTTCACCGCGCAGGTGGCCAGCATGGCCGCGTGCTTGCCCGAGCAGTTCATCCGGATCCGGGACATGCCCTCGCCGCGCGCGATCAGCCGCCGCGCGGTCTCCTGGTCGAGCGGCCAGGACGGCGGGCAGCCCAGATCGGCCTCTGTCAGCCCGGCGCCGGACAAGATCTTCCTGACCCCGTCGACGTGGAAGTCCTCGCCCGAGTGGCTGGCCGAGGCCAGCGCCAGGAGCTCGCCGTCGAGCTCGAGCCCCGCCCGCAGCATGGCCGCGGCCTGCAGCGGCTTGTTCGCCGACCGGGGGAAGAACGGCGCCGCGGTGCCTCCGGCGCCGATCACCTGGGTGCCGTCGGCGGCCAGGCCGGCGACCGCACCGCGGTGCCGCGACTCGACCAAGCCCGAGCGCACGACCTCGGCGACCACGGGGTTCACGCCATCGTGTTCCGGAAAGATCGTCATGCACGCAGTTTGCCCCCTGCTCGTTTCACGCACGCAGCGGGTACCCTGCCGTGCTATGCGGGCAGTGGTACAGCGGGTGAGCCGGGCCAGCGTGGCCGTGGACGGGATCAGCGTCGGAGCGATCGAGGAGCCGGGGTTGCTGGTCCTGGTCGGCGTGACCCACGACGACACCCCGGAGCAGGCCGGCCGGCTGGCCGCCAAGCTGTGGGGGCTGCGCATCCTCGACGGCGAGAAGTCCTGCTCCGACATTGGCGCCCCGCTGCTGGTGATCAGCCAGTTCACGCTCTACGCGGACCTGGCCAAGGGCCGCCGCCCGTCCTGGTCCGCGGCCGCCCCGGGGCCGGTGGCCGAGCCGCTGGTCGGTGCCGTGGTGCAGGCGCTGCGCGACCTCGGCGCCCGGGTCGAGACCGGCGTCTTCGGCGCCGACATGAAGGTCTCCCTGGTCAACGACGGCCCCGTCACGATCATCGTCGACCTCTAGGACCCCGCTAGGACGCGACGGTGACCGGGTCGGCGGAGGGGCCCAGGCCGGCCAGCTCGCACTGCGGCCGCGCGCGCAGCGAGACCTGGTCCCCGGACCGGAACGAGGCCTGGCAGAACGTCCGCGCCTGTGGGCCGCAGTAGTGCAGGACAGCCCCGCCGGTGGAGTTCGGCACGGTGACGCTCACGCAGCCGTGCCCCGAAGTCCCGTACGAGTCATGCGCCGTCGCCCCCCAGGCGGCCAGACCTCCGAAGAGGACGACCACGACGACGGCGGTGATCGCGAAGATCCGCTTCTGCCGCCGCGAGAGGTGCCCCGCCCTCGGGTTGGTCTTGGCGTACATGGATGTCCATGAAATCAGCTCCGTGTGTCCATGGTGTTATCCGTGTAACCACCGTGTTACGCCGCCCTGGCCTAGTCCACCGGCGGCGTGCCGTGGGTGTGGAAGGACTCGATCGTCTTCAGGCCCCAGGCCTGGCCCTTGGCCCGTTCGGCCTCAGTCCAGGTGATCGTGCGCCAGTCCGGTGCCAGCACCAGCCGGGCGACCGGGTTGCACAGCTCGATCCGGTTCCCGCCCGGCTCGTAGACGTAGAGGAAGAATGTCTGCTGGATCGCGTGCTTGTGCGGCCCGGTCTCGATGAAGACCCCGTGGTCCAGGCAGATGTCGGCCGCCCGGATGATGTCCTCGCGGGTGTCGGGGGCGAACGCGACGTGGTGCAGCCGCCCGCGCGTGCCGGTCCAGTCCCGGGTGTACACCAGGTCGTAGCCCTTGTTGGTGAAGTGCAGCCACTGCGCCGAGATCGTGCCGTCGTCGAGCTGAATCTGCTCGGTGACCCGCCCGCCGAGCACGTCGCGGACGAAATCCCCGCTCGGCGGGACGTCCTGGGCCAGGTAGTTGACGTGGTCCAGGCGCCGGACGCACACGCCGCGCCCCGGGTAGGCCTGGGCCTGGTTCTTCAGCGACGGCCTGAGCTCATCGGGCGGCGCGTACCACTCGGTCTCCCAGTACAGCTCCATCTCGTGCCCGTCCGGATCGCGGAACAGATAGGTGGGCCCGATGCCCGGGTCGCCGTCCTTCCAGGCGATGCCGAGCCCGGCCGCCTCGATCGCCGCCACCCGCGCCTCCAGGGCGGCCTGGCTGGAGGCCCGCAGCCCCACCCGGCGGATACCCGAGGTCTCGTGCGCGGTGAGCTTGACCGTGTGGTGCTCGTAGTCGTCCCAGGTGCGCAGGTACACCGAGTTGCCCTCACGGCAGGTCTCGGTCAAGCCGAGCACCTCCACGAAGAACCACAGGCTCTCGCACATCTTGGGCGTCAGCAGCTCGATGTGCCCGAGGTGCGCCACCTCGTGCAGCGGCGGCCGCGACGCCGCGGCCGGCCCGGAACGAATCTGCGGGCTTGTCACCGGGACCTCCGTGGGAAGACGGTGCCGTCGAAGAGCTTGCGCGCGGTGCGCACCACGCCCGAGCGGATCACCGTGGCTGGCTGGCTCGCCTGGTCGACCTCGGCCTCGACCTCCAGGTGACCAGTGGGATGCTCGATGTCGAACCGGGTCTGGCCCGGCTTGATCTCGGCCAGGTCGGCGCCGGCCGCGCCGTCGAGCAGCAGTGAGGTCGCGACGCTGACCGCGCCGAGCACCCCGATCGAGTCGTGCACGCGGACCGGGATGAAGGTCCTGGTGCAGATCGTCCCTCCGTCCGCGGGCGGGGCGACCAGCGAGATCTTCGGCACCGAGGCCGCGGACACGTCGCCCAGGCCCATCAGCTGGCCGGCCGCGAGCCGCAGCGCCCCGATCCGCGCGCCCAGTGCGGTGTCGGCCTCGAGCTCGGCGACGGTCTCGTACCCGCTGCGGCCGAACCTGACGGCGGGCACCACCACTACCGGCATGCCGTTATCGATGCAGGTGACGGTGAGGCCCTCGACGACGTCGGTGACCTGGCCGGTGGGCAGCAGCGCGCCGGTGACCGAGCCCTCGGTCCCGGCGAAGTCGAGCACGATCGGCCCGGCCGTCCCCGGCACCCCGGCGATCGTGGTGTCGCCGTCGTAGTCGACGACGCCGTCCGCTCCCGCGAAGCGCGCGGTGGCTACGCTGCCCGAGTTGACCATGTGGATCCGGACCGGGGCGGCCGCGGCCAGGCCGCGCTCGACCGCGAACGGGCCGACGCCGGCGAGCAGGTTGCCGCAGTTCTGCCGGTCGGAGACGGTGGCCTGGTCGACTCCCACCTGCAGGAAGAGGTAATCGACGTCCGCATCGGGCCGAACGGACTTTGAGATCACCGCCACCTTGGAGGTGAGCGGGTGCGCCCCGCCGATCCCGTCGATCTGCCTGGCGTCCGGGCTTCCCATGATCCGCAGCAGCAGGTCGTCCCGCGCCGCCGGATCCGCGGGCAGGTCCCCGGCGAGGAAGTAGGCCCCCTTCGACGTCCCGCCTCGCATGAGCATGCAGCGCACGCCGTCCTCTACCACGGGGCTCACGCTCATCAGCCGTCCTCGTCCCCGGCCGCGACGTACTCGACGCCGCGCGCGGCGAGCTTGTCGCGCAGGCCGTAGAGGTCCAGGCCGAGCTGGCCGTCGGCCAGGGCCTTGCGGCTCTGCTCCTCCTTGGCCACCCGGGCCCGGGCGGCCGCCAGGGCCCGGCCGACGTCGGCCCGCGGCACGCACACCACGCCGTCGTCGTCGGCGATGATCGCGTCGCCGGGCCGGACGATCTGCCCGCCGATCGAGACCGGCACGTTGACCGAACCCGCCGTCTCCTTGACCGTGCCCTGGGCGCTGACCGCCGCCGACCAGACCGGGAAGCCCATCGCCCGCAGCTCGGCCACGTCCCGGACGCCGGCCTCGATGACCAGGCCGCGGACGCCGCGCGCGGCCAGCGAAGTCGCCAGCAGCTCGCCGAACATCCCGTCGGTGCACGGCGAGGTCGCCGTGACCACCAGCAGGTCTCCGGCCTGGCACTGTTCCACCGCCGCGTGGATCATCAAGTTGTCGCCGGGCCAGCACAGCGCGGTGACCGCGGTCCCCCCGGCCCGCGCGCCGTCCTGGATCGGGCGCAGGCCAGGGCCGAGGTACCCGGCCCGGCCGATCGCCTCGTGCACGGTGGCCACCCCGAGTTCGGCCAGCTGGTCGGTCACCCCGAGGTCGGCGCGGGCCACACCGGTGACGATCACGTTGCGCATCAGATCAGCCTGTCCGTGACCTGCGGGAACACCCGCATGTAGGCCTCGCCCAGGGTGCTGGACGGCAGGCCGAGGTTGGGCCCGGCGTTGCGCCGGAGCTGCGTGCCGCGCCGCCGAGCCAGGTCGGTGTAGTACTCCCAGAGGTGCTGCTGGGCGCCCATGCACTCCATCGCCTTGCGCTTGGCGTCGAAGACCGCCGTGATGTCCAGCAGGACCTCCGGCTTGAAGCCGCACATCTCCGGCTGGTGCGGCTCGAACAGGAAGACCGGCGGCGCGCCGATCGGCTCGCCGGGCGCGGGATACCCGATCGCCTGGGCCAGCACCCGGGCCCGCAGGGCCATCTGCCCGGCCGCCGGGTGATCGCCGTTGTACGGGTCGGCGAGCGTGTGGGTGAGCACCACCGACGGGCTGATCTCCCGGTACACCCGGACGATCCGGTCGATGAGCTCGTCCGACTCGCGCAGCGGGTAGTCCCCGGCATCGAGGAACTCGATGCCGGCCCCCAGCGCGGCCGCGGCGCTGGTCGCCTCGCCCCGGCGCAGCGCCTTGATCTCCTCCAGCGTCTTGCCCGCCCGCCAGGCGCTGGCCGACTCGCCGCGCTCGCCGTAGCTCAGGCACAGCACCGTGACCCGGTCGCCGCGCGACGCGGCCAGCGCGATCGCGCCGCCCGCCCGCCAGACGAAGTCGGCGGCGTGCGCGCTCACCACGAGCATGGATTCCTGCTGGCTCACCTGGCTTCCTCCTCGGCGCTCGGCGCGTGCTGGTCGGTCAGCGCCGAGATGACGCTGCGCAGGTGGCGGCGGATGGCCTCCTCCGCCTCGGCTGGCCGGCGCCCCGCGACGGCGGCGATGATGGCCAGGTGCTCGGGCAGCGAGGCCTGCGGACGCCCCGGGCGCAGCGACAGCTGGAACTGGTGCCGGACCAGCTGGCCGTTCAGCCGCTCGAGCAGGCTGGCCGCCACCGCCTGGCCGGAGATCTCCCGCACCAGCCGGTGCAGCTCGTGGTTGAGCGCCGAGTACTGAAGCAGCTCGCCCTCCGCGACGCTGCGCTCCATCTCGTCGCCTATCTGGCGCAGCCGGGCCACGTCGGGTTCGGTGACCCGCTCGGCCGCCTTGGCCGCGCACAGCCCCTCGAGCGCCATCCGGCACTCGGTGATCGCGATCGCCTCGTCCAGGGTGACGGCCCGCACCCGGGCGCCGCGGTTCGGTATCCGCTCGACCAGCCCCTCGGCCGCCAGGTCGAACAGCGCCGCGCGGAGACTGGCGCGGGTCACCCCGAGCGTCCCGGCCAGCTCCTCCTCGACCAGCCGCTGCCCGGGCGCCATGTCGCCGGCCAGTATCGCCTGCCGCAGCCGTTCGACCGCCAGCCGCCGCCCGGTGGCGCCCGCCACCGGCGACGCAAATCCTTCAGCAAGCCCATCCAGCGCTGGCGTCTCAATAACCTCATCCACTGCTATGATCCCAGCAACCTCGGGAACCCGATTGCCGCTGGCGTCATATCGTTAGCCGCACCCACGGGACGAGCTTAAAAATGTCCAACAAAATTGTCAACAATCCATCGGGCTTCCCGGCCCCGCCGCCGTCCCAGCCCGTCAGCAGGCGATCCTGAAATCGGACTTCCGCCACATTGGTCCCGTCCGCCCCACATCGTAAGGCGTGGATGCCACATCCACGTCGTATCAACGACATGGCTGGGACATCCAGGTCGTATCAACGAGCCGTCGGGCCCTCACGGATCATGCATCTGGCGGAACAGGCGTCCCAGAACTCACGGTGCACAACCGGCGCCGCAGGCAGCGCTGGGCAGCGGCCGGACCGGAACCGGGATACCTCGGCCGGAGGGGTGGCGTCGGTCTCGCCCCGGCCGCCAGGCGCGTGAGTCGGCTCGGGTCGGGTCGTCGCGGGCCGGGCTGATCCCGGTGGGAGCCGCGTCGTCGCCGGGTAGGCGGCCATCGGATCCCCGGCGCCCCCGACGCGGCCCCGAGGGCAGCTGGCCGCGGGAGCGCCGCTCCTGCCATGCGTCGAGGATCCCGTACCCGAAGAAGCCCGACGCCGCGATGAGCGCGAAGGAGGCCGCGACGATCAGCAGGAAGTTATCGGCCAGGAATGCGGCCTCCGCCAGGGCGACCGCGAGGAGCAGGCAGATCCCCGACCTGCGGGCCGCCCTCGCCATCGTCCGGGCGGGCGTGCTGGGTGGCCGCCCTGCGGCAGCGGACCCCGTGGCGGCCAGGCTGGCGGCGGCCAGGCTGGCGGCGGCCAGGCTTGCGGCGGGCGAGTCGGCGGGGATGTCGGCGGTCAGCGCGGCCAGCTCCGCGTAGGTCCGTGACGCGAACGCCCGGCCCACCCGCACCTCGAGTTCGTCCATGGTCAGCCTGCCCTGCGCGTACGCCGCCTTGAGCATCGTGATCGCCTGCTCGCGGTCGGACTGAGCCGCCCGCAGGTGCCCGCGGCCCGGCAGTGCCCCCTCGTCCGGTCCTGTCATCACCGGCACCTCCCAGGCCGCACGACGCAGGCAAAGCCTAACTCGGCCACTCCCCGAAAGACCATCCGCCGTCTGTGCGCCGGATCACGATGACCTTCTGTATTCTCGTCGCCGTGGATCGTCCCGTCAGTCCGCAGACCCAGCGCTGGCTCGACCAGGTCGCCGTGGCGCACCCGGTCTTCGAGCTGCGCCCGGACTACAACGCGCTGATTCTCGTGGCCGAGGGACTGCGCCCCGGTCCGAGCGACGAGGCCACCGGCGCGCTGCTGAACGACGCCGAAGCGCAGGCCCGGGCCGCGCTGGCCGGCCGGGACGCCGGGGAGCTAGCGCCCGTGGCCGCCTGGCGCGCCGCCTATCGGGCCTTCGGGGCCAAGCCGAAGCGGACCAGGCCGAGCGTCGAGGCGCTGCTGCGCCGGGTGGAGGACGGGCTGCCCAGGATCGACCGGGTCACCGACATCTACAACGCGATCTCGGTGCGGCACCTGCTGCCGGTCGGCGGGGAAGATCTCGCCAGGTACCGCGGACCGGCCCGGCTGGCCCGGGCGGCCGGGGACGAACCGTTCGACACCGTGCGCGACGGGGAGCCGGTCACCGGCCACCCCGAGCCCGGCGAGGTGATCTGGCGCGACGACGACGGCGTGACCTGCCGCTGCTGGAACTGGCGGCAGTGCGTCCGGACCCGGATCACGCACGCCACCACCAGCGCCTTGTTCATCCTCGACGGCCTGGCCGAGCTCGGGCCCGGCGGCCTGGCGGAGGCCGGCCGGGACCTGGCCGGCCAGCTCGCGGCGCTGCACCCGGGCGCCCGGCTCAGCTCGCGCCAGATCGGCCCGAGCCCGGGCGGCTGACCTGGCCGAGGAACACCGGCAGGCTGGTCACGGTATCGACGATCGCGAACAGGAACGGCCGGTCCACGAGCATCGTGACCGCCGGCGGCGGCCGCATGGCGGCCAGCGTCCTCATCACCACCGCGGTGGCCGCCGCGGCCTCGGTGCCCCGCTCGTCGACGTCGACGTACGCCTTGTGCGCCACCGCACCGATCTGCAGCGGCTCGGCCTCGGTGATGCCGCCGAAGTCGGCGTGGTCGCCGAACGCCTCGGCGACACCGAGCCGCCTCAGCGCCGGGATGAGGTCGAACGCCGCCTCCAGCCGGAACCTGGGCATCGACAGCGTGACCTGGTGCCTGGACGTCCCGGCCAGCAGGCCGCCCAGGCCGGCCGCGGCGACCTTCGGCCGCAACGCCGCCAGCGGCCCGTCGGGCAGCAGCACGGCCATGGCCAGGCCGATGTCCTGGTAGGGGAGGAGCACGGCCTGGTATCCGTCGCCGCGAAGGTAGGCGCGCGACGCGGTGCCGCGCATCGTCGGCACGGCCAGCCCGGGGCGCCCCGGGCCGTCCGGGTAGAACGGCGCGTCCGCCGTCGCGCGGTCCGGGAACGGATCGGCCCACGCCGCCTTCAGGTACACCGCGCTGGCCAGCACCAGCCTGGTGAGCGCGGTGATGGCGCCGGGCGGCAGCAAGCCGGTGATCTTGCCCTCGGTCTGCCCGGCGATCACCCGGTTGATCTCGTCCCGCGCCGCGTCGGGGGCGGCGGTGAAGTCGGTGCGGGCCGGCGTGGCGGCGGCCCGGTTCAGCCGTTCGGTGAACTCGGCCCGCAGCGGCAGGCCGGACTGGATCCACGCGGTGTTCGGCGCCCGGAAGACCGCGGACCCGCCGTCCTTCCCGGCGGACACCAGGCTCAGCCCGCTCACCGCCGCGTCCTCCGGCCGCGAGGATCCGTTCAGGTGCAGGGCCCGGGCCAGTTCGGCCGCCGTCCGGCCGCGCGCCCCGCACAGCGCCATCCGCAGCGCGCTGGCCACGCTGGCCGGTGAGAAGACCGTGTCCGCGGCGTCCTCGGCCAGCACCAGGTACAGGTCCGTGCCGAAGGCCGCGTCGGCCGCCGCCGCGCGCGCCGCTAGTTCGTCCTGCACCGTCCGTACCTACCCGCCCAGGATGAAACCATGACCCCCATGAGCTGGTTCATGACTACGGATACCGGACGGTTCCTGGACGTGGCGGGGGAGTTCCTGCGCGCCGACCCGGCCGGGAACTCGGTGATGCTGACCGTGACCGAGAACCTCCGGGTCGGCGCCGCCGCCTCGGGCGAGATGCTCTTCGGCTGGTGGCAGCCGGACGGGGATCCGGTCGGGGCCGCGTTCATGCACACGCCGGACTACCCCCTCTTTCTCTCCCGGACGAGCGGCCCGGCCGCCGCCCGGCTGGCCCGCGATCTCACCGAGGTCGGCCGGCGGGTCCCCGGCGTCAGCGCCGGCCAGGAGGCGGCCGACGCGTTCGCGGCGGCCTGGCGGGACCGCACCGGGGACGCGGTCGCGGTCTTCCGCCGGATGCGCCTGTTCCGGCTCGGCGAGCTGCTGCCGCCCAGGCCCGGGCCAGAGGGAACCGGCAGGCCCGCCGCGGAAACCGACCGTGACCTGCTGGCCGGGTGGTTCGGCGCGTTCGCCCTCGAGGCCGGCGAGCCGCCCGGGCAGGATCAACGCGCGGCCGTGGCCGAACGGCTCGGCTATGGCGGCCTCATCGTATGGGAGGCCGGGGGTGTCCCGGTCTCGGTCGCGGGCCGGACCCGGGCGGTGGCCGGGATGGTCCGGGTGGGACCCGTCTACACACCGCCAGAGCTCCGCGGCCACGGCTACGCGGCCGCCGCGACCGCGGCCGTCAGCCGGGCGGCGCTGGACGCCGGCGTCCGGGAGGTCGTGCTCTACACCGATCTGGCCAACCCCACGAGCAACGCCCTGTACCAGCGTCTCGGCTACCTCCCGGTGGAGGACCGCGTGATGCTCTCCTTCACGCCCGCACGTCACGGGTTACGCTTCATCCGTGAGCGGACTCGAGGACTTCGCCCGGCTGGTCGACGGTGATCACGGCCTGTGCGTGGTATCCACGCTACGGCCGGACGGCACGATCCAGTCGTCGGTGGTGAACGCGGGCGTGCTCCCGCACCCGGTGTCCGGGGCCCAGGTCGTCGGCCTGGTCAGCCGCGGTGACGCGCACCGGCTGGCCAACCTGCGGGCCCGGCCGCGGGCCACCGTGCTGATCCGTGCGGGCTGGCAGTGGGCCGGCGTCGAGGGGCCGGTGGAGCTGGCCGGGCCCGACGACCCGATGCCCGGGGTCGACGCCGAGCGGCTGCGCCTGCTGCTGCGCGAGATCTTCACCGCCGCGGGCGGGACGCACGACGACTTCGCCACCTACGACCGGGTGATGGCCGACGAGCGGCGGGTCGCCGTGCTGGTCACCCCGGCCCGGATCTCCCCGCGCGGCTGAGGGCTCGCCGATGCCGACCTGGCCGGCCTCGCGGCATAAGCCGGCGTCGGGCTTGCCCCGGTTCCGGTACCGGAACTTGAACAGGCCGTAGGCGATCGGTCCGGCGAGCAGTGGCACCCAGTACGAGGCGATCCGGTAGGTGAGCGTGGCCAGCACGGCCTGGCTGGAGTTCACCTCGGCCAGTACCAGGAGCCCGGTCAGGCTGGCCTCGACGATGCCCAGACCGCCAGGGGTTACCGGGATCATCCCGATGATGCCGGCCACCGCGTAGGCGACCAGGATCAGCGAGGGGCGCGGGTGGCTGCCGGTCGCCCGCAGCGCCAGCAGCAGGCACAGGTAGTCGAACGCCAGGCGGCCGGCGGACAGCAGCAGCGCCTGCCACCATTGCTGACCCAGCGCCGCCCGGATCTGATTACGCTGCGCGAGCAGGGTTTGGTCCAGCCCTTCCAGCCGGGGCCGCTTCCGCCGCACCCAGTTCGCCACGTACTGCGCCGCCCGGCCGGCCCAGCGCAGCGGTGGGTCGTAGGTCAGTACGACCGCGCCGAATGCGGCGAAGGCCACGAATCCCACGGCTCCCAGCAACGCCGCATGCTCCAGCCCCCGGTTGACGGGTGCGCCGAGCAGGATGACCGGCAGGGCGAAGACCGGGAGCGCGAGCAGGCCGCCCACGCCGAGGAGGGAGAACGACGCCAGACCGCCCACAGTCTCGGTGGTGTCCATACCGCTGGTCGCCAGCATCCGGAACTGCACCGCGGCCCCCACGGCCGCCCCTCCCGGGATGATGAGGGTGATCGCGTTGCCGGCCAGCGTGGAGGTGATGACCGAGAACCACGCCTTGGTCCGCAGCGCCAGGCGCTGCAGCGCGAACGTGCAGGCGAAGTGCGCGACTTCCGCGGCGATCGCCGCGATGAGCCACCAGGGGTGCAGGGTGGACAGGCGCGGCCAGGACGCGAGCACTTCGGTGATCGCCGGGAACACGAGGTAGATGGCGAGGCCGGCGACGACGGCCATCGCGGCGCGCTTGGCCACCGTCTTCCAGGCCAGCGGCTTCGACTTCTCCTCGTCGATCCTCGCGGCCAGGGACGGCTTGCCCGGGACCACCGATTGATCACTCATGACGGCGGGCCGCGGTTACACCCCGGGCCGGGCGGCCAGCCGCCCCGAGCCGACCGCGGCGGCGGACGCGGCTCCGCCAAGACGCCTCCTCTTTCATAGGTACTCCCGCCTGCGCAGCCAGACCAGGGTGATCCAGCCCCAGATGGGCGGCAGGTACGAGGAGAACAGGCGCTGGATGAAGACCGCGGCGGTGGCGTCGGCCTCCGCGACCCCGGCCGCGGTGAGGCCCAGGATCATGCCCGCCTCCACCACGCCCAGGCCGCCGGGCGACGGGGCGATCCCGCCGATGATCGCGGCCAGGGTGATGACCACGATCAGGATCGGCAGCCGGAGATGGTCGCCGAACGCGCGCAGCGACACCGACAGCGCCATGGCCACCAGCAGGTCCCGGCCGAACGCGCCGCCCAGAAGTTGCACCAGCTTGCCCGGGGAGCTGGCCACGGTCTTGAGGTTGCCCCAGATATCACGCAGCTTGGGCCGCATCTTCTCGGCGGCCAGCCTGCGCAGCCTGGGTACGGCCAGGGCCAGGCCGATGACCAGGCCGACCAGGACGACGAGGGCCAGGATGATCCACACCAGCTTCGAATCTCCGCCCAGCTGAGGGGTGGC
>Ga0318554_10000489_pt1 | contig 14287 bp, 11 predicted proteins | sample GRESIP082b2f22_FD_203687 | JGI IMG/M metagenome (GOLD analysis project Ga0318554, IMG submission 203687) | Tropical soil microbial communities from Luquillo Experimental Forest, Puerto Rico - GRE.SIPMG.082b2f22 | ecosystem: Environmental > Terrestrial > Soil > Tropical forest > Bulk soil... | reverse complement strand
GTCCCCCGGCGCGCCACCGCTCAGCACCGCGGACTCGACCGGCTCGACCGCGGCGAGCTTCATCCCCGGCATCACCTCGCGCAGCGCCGCGCCCACCCCCATCAGCGTGCCGCCGGTGCCGATGCCGGCCACGAACCAGTCGAGCCGGCGCACGCCCTGCGCGCGCAGCTGGGCGATCAGCTCGACCCCGGTGGTGTCGCGGTGGCAGCGCGTGTTGTCGGGGTTGCCGAACTGATCCGGAATCCAGTGGCCGGGCTTGCCGCGGTAGGCATCGCGGCGCGCCACCGCGCCGGCGAAGCTCTCGGCGCGCGGGGTCAGCTGGACGCTGGCCCCCAGCTGCTCGAGCATCTGGACGCGCTCGACGCTCATGTGCTCGGGCATGAAGATCAGCACCGGATGGCCGAGCATGCGCCCGATCCAGGCCAGCGCGATGCCGGTGTTGCCCGAGGTGGCCTCGACGATGGTGTCGCCGGGGTTCAACTCGCCGCGCCGGCGCGCCGCCTCGATCATGTAGCGCGCGATGCGGTCCTTGACGCTCCCGCCCGGGTTCGCGCACTCGAGCTTGACGTAGACGCCCTCGATCGCGACCAGGGGTGTGTTTCCGATCCGCTCCACGACCGACACGCGCTCTCCTCCGGGCGTTGGTCCCCGCCCGCGGCTCAGCCGCTCTCGAGCGCCTCGAAGCGCCGGGCGACCTCCTCGAGTGCCTGGCGCGACAGCAGCTGCCGCGCCATGGGAAACAGAATATCCTCTTCCTTCGCAAAGTGCAGGTCGAGGAGCCGGAGGATCTCGGCGCCAGTGGCCCGCAGGGCGGCGGCGCTCGCGCCGGCCGCCACCATGGTGCGCAGCGCCTCGCCGCCGGCGACGATCGCCGGGTGCTCGACCTCCTCGAGCTCGCGCAGCGTGCGGCGGAAGGTCTCGGCCTGGGCGTGGATCTCCTGGTGCTCGAGCCGCATGACCGCCGTCGGTCCGCCTTCGGTGCCGAACACCTGCTCCAGCGCCGGGAACAGCGCCTCGTCCTCCCGGCGCGCGTGGGCCAGAAGGCACGTGCCCATCATGTGCGCCACCGCCGCCAGCGCGGTGCGGGCGCCGGGCAGCGCGGCCTCGCCACGTTGCTTCAGATCAGCGACCGCGCGCCGCAGCGGCGCGACCTCGGCCATGATCGCGGCGTGCTCCTCGAGCAGCCGAGCGATCGGATCGTCCATGGTCAGGCCTGTGCCGCGCCCGGCAGCACGATGGTGCGCATGCCCTCGCCGCGGCGCAGCAGGTCGAAGGCGTCGTTGATGCGCTCGAGCGGCATGCGTGCCGTCACCATGGGCAAGAGCTGGATGCGCCCGCGCCGCACCAGGTCGATCAACCGCGGGTACTCGACCGGCGGGCAGCCCAGGCTCCCCACCACCTCGATCTCGTAGTACATGATCTTCGCCACCGGCAGCGGCACCTCGTCCATGCAGTAGCCCACCACGCACAGCCGCCCGCCACGCCGCACCGAATCGAACGCCTGGCGGATGGTGTCGCCGCGCCCGATGCATTCGAACGCGACGTCCACCCCGCCGCCGGTGAGCTTGCGGATCTCCTTGTCGGGCCGTCCGACGCTCCCCGGGTCGAGCGTGGTCTCGGCGCCGAGGCGCCGTGCCATCGCCAGCTTCTCCTGGTTCAGGTCCACCGCGATCACGCTGGCGCCGAAGGCCAGCGCGCACTGCACCACGTTCATGCCCAGCCCGCCACAGCCGAACACCGCCACCCGGTCGCCGGGCTGCACCCGGGCGCGGTTCTTGACCGCGTGGTAGGGGGTCGAGATGGCGTCGGCGATGATCGCCCCCTCCTCGAGCGGCACGTCGTCGGGTAGCAGGATGCAGTCCTTGGCCGGCGCCACCACGAACTCGGCGTAGGCGCCCGGCACGTTGTTGCCGAACATGCGCAGCGAGTCGCAGATGTTCTCGCGCCCGCGCCGGCAGTTCTCGCAGGCGCCGCACGGCAGCACCGCGGGCAGCAGCACGCGCTCGCCGACCTTGCGGCCGCGCGCGTTGGGACCCAGCTCGGCGATGATCCCCGCCGCCTCGTGGCCGAGGATCAGCGGCGGCGCCATGAAGGTCTTGACGCCGTGGTCAACGTAGTGGAGATCGGTGTGGCACACCCCGCAGGCCGCGACCCGCACCAGCACCTCGCCCTCGCCGGGACGCGGGCGCGGCACCTCTTCGAGCGCGAGCGGTTGGTGCGCCTCGTGGAACACCGCTGCTTTCATGGCTTCCTCCGTTCAGGCCGCGGCCACGCCGCGCGTGGCTGGCTCGCCGGCCGCGCCCGCGGCCCGCGCTTCTCCCAGCGCCGCCGGCCCAGCAGCGCGGCGCCGATCGCGCCCGCGTACTCACCGTCGGGCGCGCAGTTGACCGTCATCCCCAGCCGATCGCGCAGCACCTTGACCATCGCCGGGTTGTGGACCAGGCCGCCGGTAAGCGTGACCTCGGGGGTCAGCCCGGCCTGCTTGACCAGCGGCATGATGCGGTCGCAGATCGAGTCGTGGGCGCCATAGAGGATGTCCTCGGTGCGGAACTCCTGGCTCACCAGGTTGATGACCTCGGACTCGGCCAGCACCGCGCACACGCTGCTGATCGGCTGCGGCTCGCGCGACTGCAGCGCGAGCGGGCCAAGCTGCTCGAGCGGGACCTCGAGCGACAGCGAGACGCGCTCGAGGAAGCGCCCCGCCCCCGCCGCGCACTTGTCGTTCATCTTGAAGCGCGCCACCCGGCCCTCGGGCGAGAGCGCCACCACCCGGGTGTTCTGGGCCCCCATGTCGAGCACGGTGCGGGTGCCCGGGAACAGGTGGAGCGCGCCGATGCCGTGCGAGGTCATCTCGGTGATCTGGAGGTCGCGGAACGGCACCAGCGCCCGGCCGTAGCCAGTCGTGGCGACGTAGTCGACCCGCACGCGCTCGACCCCGGCGGCATCGAGCGCCTGCTCGAACATCGCCGCGGCGGCGCGGGCGAAGAACGCGCCGCTCGGCTGCGCCGCGCGGGCGGCGATCGCGCCGTCGCCGTCCAGCACCACCGCGCGCGTCGCGCGCGCGCCCACGTCGATGCCGACGATCCAGGGTCCCATGTCAGCTCCTCATGCCCCCGCCGCCGCGGCCGCCGGCGAGTGGCCGGTCAGGGCGCGGTCGAGCGCGAACAGGGCGGCGCCGATCGCCCCCATGTACTGGGAATCCGGGCTCACGTTGAGGTGCCGCTCCAGCTTCTCCTCGAGCGCGGCGCAAATGCCGACGTTGCGCGACACCCCACCGGTGAAGGTGATCTCGGGGTCGAGCCCGACGCGGCGCATCAGCGCCACGCTGCGCCCGGCGATCGCCAGGTGGACGCCGCGCAGGACGTCGGCGGGCGAGCGGCCGCGCGCCAGGTGGGCGAGGATCTCGGACTCGACGAACACCGTGCACACGTTGGTGATCTTGATGCTCTGGCGGTGCTGGAGCGACAGCGGGCCGATCTCGTCGAGCGGCAGCGCCATCGTCGTGGCGGCGGCCTCGAGGAAGCGCCCGGTGCCGGCCGCGCACTTGTCGTTCATGCAGAAGTCCTCGACCTCGCCGCCGCGCGCGATGCGGATCGCCTTGGTGTCCTGGCCGCCGATGTCGAGGATGATGCGGGTGTGCGGGAACAGGTAGGCGGCGCCGCGCGCGTGGCAGCTGATCTCGGTGACCTGGGCGTGCCCGAACGTCACCTTGTAGCGCCCGTAGCCGGTCCCCACCACCTGGGTGACGTCGTGCTCCTCGATGCCCGCGGTCTCCACGGTCTCGCGGAACACCCGCTCGGCGGCCTTGACCACATTGGCGCCGGTCTTGATGCAGGAGCGCGCCAGGATGTGGCGGTTCTCGTCGATCAGGATCGCCTTGGTGGCGGTCGAGCCCACGTCCACGCCGGCCGCGATCACGGGCGCACCTCGAGCACCGGGAGCGGGCGCGCCGGCGCCGCACCGGTGAGCTTGCGGTGCGCCAGCCCCTCGAAGAAGGCGTCGATGCGGTTGCGCAGCTGCGCGGCCGAGAAATAGCGCGGGTCGGCGAGATCGGACTCGATGAACAGGGTCGGGATGCCATACTCGTTCGAGAACACCTCGCGGGTGTCGGCCTGGCCGACCGAGAACGAGCGGCAGCTCTTCACCGAGTGGATGACCAGGCCGTCGGCGCGGTAGTCCTCGAGGTAGCGCCGGATCAGGTCGCGCCGCAGCCCCAGGTTCCAGTTGGTGTAGCAGTTCATGCAGTACTCGGCCATGCTCTCGAGCGGCCGCGCCGGATCGTGGCGCACCCCCTGGTCGAACAGCCCGCCGACCTTGGAGTAGGTCGAGGCCACCGCGACCACGCCCCAGCGCTGGAACATCTCCCAGAAGGCGCGGAAGTGCGGCCAGGGCGGCGGGCCCTCGACCACCACGCGGAAGCGCTCCTCGCCGGCCGGCCCGATGCCGTGGGCGATGCGCTCCTCGATCTCGCGCCACGCCGCCTCGTAGTAGCGCAGGCAATCGGGGCTGCCGCGCAGGGTGTAGAGCGGCGCCATGAAAAACACCGCCTCGAAGTAGGAGTCGAACGGCGACGGGACGCGGCGCGCCGACTCGAGGATCCTGACCCAGTACTCCTCGGCCTTCGCGGTGTCGGCGAGGTCGGCGCGGAAGCGGTCGATGTCGAAGCGTTTACCGGTGAGCTTCTCGCACAGCGCGATCAGCTCGTTCATCTGCCCGGTGACGTAGGCCAGGTCGCCGGGGTCGATCTCGTCGTCGCGGCGGTAGGGCACGTCGAGCATGAACAGCGGCGCCTTGTAGAACTCCGCCAGCGCCTCGAACCATTTCACGTAGGTGCGGCAGCCGCTGTAGTTGCACACCAGCAGCGTGGGGGGCGGGAGCTTCCCCATCGGCGAGGCGTTGCCGGAATGGAGCAGCCCGATGTCGTTCTTGACGTAGCCGCACACGTCCGGCGAGTAGCCCAACTCCTCGGCCTTGAGGATGAAGTTGCCGGCGGTCTTCTTGATCCCGCACTGGAGCGCCGTGACCTCGGGGTAGACCAGGTGGAAGCCGAAGTTCGACAGCAGCTCGGCGATGTTGCCGCTGATGAACAGGTAGGCCACCGGCTCGCCGCGCGCCGGCGCCTGCGACAGGCGCTGGAACCAGTCGCCCAGCATGTCCTTCTGCAGGTTGCGCCCCGTGCCCTGGTACCGGTACTCGTCCGCCATGGCTCCCCCGCCGCTCACGAGAACAAGAGGATCGACTCGACGAACGTCTCGAGCTGGGTCCGAATGCTCTCGAAGGTGCTCATCTTCTCCTCGAACTCGAACGACAGGTACGGAATGCTCTCCGCCTCGAGCGCGCGCTTGAGCAGCGCGAAGTCGTAGAGCGCCGGCTCGCAGAACTTGGCGATGCAGAACACCACGCCCTCGGCCTTCGCGGCGCGCGCCTTGGCGAGCAGCGCGGCGCCGCGGCCCTGCGGGCCGGGATGGTGGACCGCCGACGGCACGCAGCGCTGCAGGATGTGGCGCGCCAGCGCCTCGAGCGGATCGCCGTCGAGCGGCAGCGGCGCGGTGTGCCAGCGCAGGCCGAGCAGATAGTCGTCGTTGACCACGTAGCAGCCCGACTCCTCGATGGTCTGGAGCAGCTCGAGCGAGGGCTGCTCGCAGAACGAGCCCTCGACGATCACCCGCACCCGGTCCTGGGGCCGCCCGCCGGCCGCGCGCCAGGTGGCGAGCGCCTGCTCGAGCAGCGGCAGGTGCTGCTCGCGCGGCATCATGCCGCCGGCGCGCACCAGCGCGTAGGCGTCGGCGAGCGGCACGTTCCACGGCGCGGCAGCGCGCAGCGCGTACAACTCGTTCACCGCCGCCTGCCAGCGGTTGACGCGCTCGAAGGTGCGCCGGTAGTCGTCGGGGCCCGGCGCGTGGCCCGAGATCGCCGTCAGGCGCTGCTCGAGGCGCTGAAGCTCGTGGCGCAGGTAGGGCACGGCGTGGGCGGACTGGAAGTTCTCGGGGAAGTGGATGAACTCGGCCAGGTGGTCGGGCAGGTTGCGGCGCCACAGCCCCGAGAGGTTCCTCGCCACGTCGCAGATCGAGGGGAACAGCATGCCGTCGAGCATCGCGAGGCGTTTCGTGAGCCCGAGCTCGAAGGTGCTGCGGGTGATCGAGCACACGAACGACTGCATGCGGCTGTCGGCGTGGTCGATCTCGACCATGGTGCCGCCGCCGAACAGGTGGACCGGGACGAGCCGGGCGGCCATCACCACCTCTTCGGGGGTGTAGACCGGGAAGCAGCCGATCAGGCGGCGTCCCTGCTCGCGCAGCGCGCGCAGGCGGCCGAAGTCGGGATCGGTGAACCACTCGCGGCACTCGGCGAGGATCTGCTCGTGGGTCATCGTGCCCTCCTCAGGCGCTCTCGGCGGCCAGCGCCTGCCCGCCGTCGACGCGCAGCACCGCGCCGGTGATGTGGCGTGCGCCGTCGCCGCACAGGAAATCGACCGCCGCCGCCACGTCCTCGGGCTCGCCGAGGCGCTGGAGCGCCGCCTCGCCGCGCGCGCGCTCCAGTACCGGCGCCGGCAGCGCCGCGGTCATGGGCGTGCGGATCATGCCCGGCGCCACGACGTTGACGTTGATCCCGCTCGCGCCCAGCTCGAGCGCCAGGGTGCGGGCGAGCCCGATCAGCCCCGCCTTGGCGGCGGCGTAGTTGGCCTGCCCGGGCTTGCCGCGCAGGCCGTTGATCGACGACACGAACACGATGCGGCCGGCGCGCTGCTCGCGCATCACGGCGGCCGCGGCGCGCGCGTAGTTGAACGCGCCCTTGAGGTCCACCCCCAGCACCTCGTCCCACTCGGCCTCGGACATCTTCCAGCTCATGCGGTCGCGCGCCACGCCCGCGTTCGCGACCAGGTAGTCGAGGCGGCCGAGGCGCTCGACCACCGCGGCCACCACCTCGCCGGCGCGCGTGAAGTCGCGCACGTCGGCGACGAAGAACGCCCACGGCGCGGCGCCGTCGCCGAGCGCCGCGCGCGCGCTGGCCTCGCCCGCGGCGTCGCAGTCCACCACCGCCACCGCCACGCCACGCCGCGCCCAGGCGCGCGCGACCGCGAGGCCGATCCCGCGCCCGCCCCCGGTCACCAGCCCGACCGGGCGCCCCGCGCCGGCGCGCTCAGGCACGGCCCGTCCCGCCCGCCGGCACCGCGGCCGCGAGCGCCGCGCCGCAGCGGCCGCAGTGCTCGAAGCGCTCCGGCAGTCCGGTGGCGCCGCAGCGCGGGCAGCGCCGCGCGTAGGCCCCCCACGGCAGCTCGGGCGACTGGTCGAGCGCCGCGCGCTCGCGCAGCTCGCGGTAGCGCACCTTGCGCTTCTCGACAAACGCGTTCATGCCCTCGAGCGGCTCGGCGCAGGCGTAGTGGAGCGCCAGCCACTCGCGCGCGTGTCCCACGGTCGAGTGCCACACGAAGTTCTTGAGGAAGTTGACCTGCTCCTTGGTGTAGCGCGTGCACTCGGGGAACGACTCGAGCAGCTGGCCGCACAGCTCGTCGGTCGCCCGGTCGAGCTGCTCGAGCGAGATCGCGTAGCCGTCGCGGCCCTCGAGCGCCAGCTTGATCTGAGCCTCGGTCGCCTCACCCACGAACGCCCCGTCCCGGGTCACCGACGGCGCGACCCGATTGACCAGGCCCCACTCCAGCGCCCGGCGCGCCGGCACCGGGCGGTTGAGCATCAGCATCTCGCGGGCGCGCTTGTCGCCGATGTTGAGCGGCAGCCACTGGGTGGCGCCGCCGCATGCCACGCTTCCCACGTGCGTCCCGACCTGGCGCAGCGCGGCATGCTCGGCGATCACCGACAGGTCGCAGGCCAGGTGGGACTCGTTGCCGCCCCCCACCGCCATGCCGTTGACGCGCGCGATGGTGGGCTTGCCCGAGTCGAGGATCGCCTCGATATAGGCGCGGAACAGGTTCATGTACTTCCAGTAGTCGCGCGGGCGCTGGACGTACTCCTCGGCGTACTCCTTGACGTCGCCGCCGGTGCAGAACGCGCGGTCCCCGGCCCCGCTCAGCACGATGACGCCCACCGCGTCGTCGTGGGCGGCGTCGTGGAGGGCCGCCGCCAGCTCCTCGAGCGCGCGGGTCGAGTAGGCGTTGTAGCGCTGCGGGCGGTTGATGGTGATGCGGGCGACGTGGTCTTGCTTGTCGTAGATCACCTCGGACAGCTCGAGCGAGCGGGCGGGCCGCGATGCGAAGTGCCTCATGATTCCTCCCTCAGCGCCGGCGGGCCGCGCGGCCAGGCCGCGGGCGCCCGGCGCGGGCGGGCCGTGGGCGTGGGCGCGGGCGCCGCGGCGTCTCGAGCCCGGACATGAACAGGTCGGCGAATACGCGCCCCACCTCGGCGGCGCGGCGGCGGCCGGTGGGCCGGTACCAGCGCGCGATCCAGTTGATGGAGCCGAGGATCGCGAAGGCGGCGAGCTTGGGATCGGCGCGCCGGAAGGCGCGCGAGCGCACGCCGCGCGCGATCGTGGCGCGCAGGATGCGCTCGTACTGGTCGCGGCGCCGCACCACCGCGGCCAGCCGCGGCCCGCTCAGCGCCCCCAGCTCGAGCGCGAGCGCGGTGCCGTGGAACTCCTCGATCATGATCGCGACATGGCGCTCGATCAGCTCGCGGAGCGCCACCTCCGGACGGACATGGGTCCGCCGCACCGTGCGCGCCACGGCGTGGATGTGGTCCAGCGCGCGCTCGTGGCAGCGGAACAGGATCTCTTCCTTGTCCGGGAAGTAGTAGTAGAGGCTGCCCTTGGTGCGCTCGAGCGCCCGGCCGATGTCCTGCATCGAGGTCCCGGCGTAGCCCTTGTGACGGAAGGCGCTGAGGGCGACGTCGAGGATCTGGTCCTTGCGGGCCTGGTAACGCGAGGACCCGACGACTCCCGACGTGTGCGTGAGCTTCTCGTTCATGACCGGCGCTCCGTTGTATGGTCCATGCTTGGACTATCGGCTCCGGGTCGAGCGCGCTTGACGAATTACCTTGACGCGTTTGACCGCTCGTTCAATATTTGACCGCTCGTTCAAATCACGTCAAGGGAATCCGGGGGATACTTATGGATACGGCCTGGATCGCGGCGGCGCGGCGCACGGCGTTCACCCGGGCGGGCAAAGGGGCCTTCGCCGCCACCCGTCCCGACGAGCTGCTGGCCATGGTGTTCCGCGGCCTGCTCGCCGGCCTGCCGCCGGGCGCGCAGGAGCGGATCGACGAGGTGATCGTGGGCTGCGCCTACCCCGAGGCCGAGCAGGGCCGCAACTCCGCCCGGGTCGTGGCGTTGCGGGCCGGCCTCCCCGACCGCGTCCCGGCCATGACTCTGACCCGCATGTGTGCCAGCAGCCTCGAGGCCACCGCTGTGGCCTGCGACCGGGTGCGGCTCGGCGAGGCGCGCATGGTGCTGGTGGGCGGCATGGAGAGCATGAGCATGATCCCGATGGGCGGGGTCAAACCCGCCCCCAATACGTCGCTCCAGTCCGAGCGCCCCGACGCCTACCTGAGCATGGGCGAGACCGCCGAGGAGGTGGCGACCGCCTGCCAGGTGCCGCGCGCCGACCAGGACGCCTGGGCGCTAAGGAGCCACCAGCGCGTAGCCGCCGCCAGGGAGCGCGGCGTGTTCGCCGAGGAGATCGTGCCGTTGCCGCCCGCCGGGCAGGGAGGAGCGGCGGTGGCGGCTGACGACGCGTTGCGGCCCGACACCACGCTTGCCAGGCTCGCCGCGCTCCCGCCCATCTTCCGCGAACGCGGCAGCGTGACCGCCGGCAACGCCTGCCCCACCAACGACGGCGCCGCGGCGCTGATCGTCGCCTCCGAGCCCACCGTCAAAGCACTCGGACTCGCGCCGCTCGGGCGCTTCGTCTCCTACGCGGTCGCCGGGGTGAGCCCGCGCCTGATGGGGATCGGGCCGGTCGAAGCGGTGCCGATCGCCCTCGAGCGCGCACGGCTCGAGATCGAGGACCTTGGCGCAATCGAGCTCAACGAGGCCTTCGCGTCGCAGGTGCTGGCGGTGATGCGGGCGCTCAAGCTCCCCGAGGAGCGCACCAACGTGAACGGCGGCGCGATCGCGATCGGTCACCCGCTGGGCGCCACCGGGGCGCGGCTGGTCGGCACCCTGCTGCACCAGCTCAGGCGCAGCCGCCAGCGCTACGGGCTCGCCACCCTGTGCGTGGGCGGTGGCATGGGTGCCGCGATGGTGCTCGAGAACCCGGACGGCGAGGGCAGCCGGCGGGCGGCGCCGGCGGAGCCCGGAGGCGCCCCATGAGCGCGGTGTCGTTGGAGCTCCACGGCCGGATGGCGCGGGTGATCCTCGACCGCCCGCCGCTCAACATTGTGGACCTCGCGCTCGCGCGCGAGCTGGTCGAGACCTTGGAGCGCGTTCGCGCCCGCCCCGGGCTCTGCGCGGTCGTGCTGTCGGCGCGCGGGCGCGCGTTCTGCGCCGGCGTCGACGTCCGCGACCACCTTCCCGACCGCGGTGAGGAGATGATCCGCACCTTCGATCAGGCGTGCGCACTCCTGCTCGAGATCGAGGCGCCGGTGGTGGCGGCGGTGCACGGCGCGGCCCTCGGCGGCGGCGCCGAGATGGCGCTCGCCTGCGACCTCGTGTGGGCGGCCGAGAGCGCCACGTTCGGATTCCCCGAGATCAGGCTGGGCGTGTTCCCGCCGGTGGCCGCGGCGCTGCTCGCGAGCGTGATTTCTGCCCCGCTCGCGGCCGAGATGGTTCTCACCGGGCGCGTCATCAAAGCCGCCGAAGCGGGGCGCATCGGACTAGTGAACCGCGTGGTCCCCGAGGCCGGCCTCGCCGGCGCGGTCGAGGATCTCGTCGGCCCGCTCGCGGCCCTGAGCCCCAACGCGCTGCGGGTCGCCAAGCGGGCGCTGCGGCTCGGTCGGGGACGGGCGGCCGCGGAGGCGATCGGCGCCGCGGAGCAGCTCTATCTCGACGAGCGCCTCGAGGCCGCCGACGCGGTCGAAGGCCTGCGCTCGTTCATGGAGAAGCGGCCGCCGTCGTGGGCGAAGGAGTAGGCCTGCCGAGATTCGCGTACCTGACGTATGGCGAAGGGTCCGGGTTCGGCGAGAAGCACAGCGGCTGCACGCGGTTTGGATCGGGCGCGCTCCCGCGGTTGACTGTCTGAGTTCGCTTCCCTCATCGCGAGGCTTCGCCCAAGCGCGCCGGCGGCGCTAGAATCCATGCGAGGACTCCTTGCCCCTCCTGGAGGACCTCGACCATGCACGCTCGCGATCATCATCCCTGCCTGATCCTTGCCTGTCTCCTTGCGCTCACGTCTGCGCCATCGATTGCGCTTGCCGGGCCCGCGACGACTCTCACGCCGACACCACAACTTCTGACCGGGGGCGCGAGCGAGCTCTCCCTCGGCGCGCGCCGGCGCCTGGCCACGGCCGCGCTGGACAGCGTGCTCGCGCCCTGGCAGCGGGACTTCATGATCGGCGTTGCGCGTGGCGGGGTGGCAGGAGCCGCCGGGGCGGGAAGTGCAGACCCGGTCCGCTGGTCCGCATCTGAGGACGTGATCCCCGCCGACGGCCGCTGGGCCCCGGAGCCGCCGCCCAACGCTCGCTACCACCACACCGCGGCCTATGACCCGGTACGCGATCGCATGGTGGTGTTTGGCGGATACGCCGAGCACTACAAACTCGTCAACGACGTGTGGGTACTGTCGCTGTCGGGGAGCCCGAAATGGACGAAGGTGACGCCGTTGGGCACGCCGCCGAGCGCCAGGCACCAGCACTCCGCGATCTACGATCCGGTGCGTGACCGGGTCGTGGTGTTCGGGGGTTACGAGGTGAGCTCGGTCGCCTACCTCAACGACGCGTGGGCCCTCTCGCTCGGCGACAGCCCTAGATGGACGCGGCTTGCGCCGGCGGGGACGCCCCCCATCACGCGGTTTGCTCACAGTGCCATCTATGATGCTCAGCACGATCGCATGATCGTGTTCGGCGGCTACCACTCGGACCCCAACGGCACCAACGCAGGACCCTTGAATGACGTATGGGGGCTGTCGCTCTCGGACAGCACCGTGTGGACGGAGATATCCCCAACCGGGGCGCCTCCGATTGCACGATATGGGCACAGCGCGATCTACGATCCGGTGCGGCGCTCCATGATTGTCTTTGCGGGCTTCGCAGGAGGTGTGCTCAGCGACGATGTATGGGAGCTGTCGCTCTCCGAGAGCCCCGCGTGGACCGAGCTATCACCCACCGGGACGGCACCGGTCTCGCGGGAGTATTTCGCCGCGATCTACGACCCCATGGGCGATCGGATGGTTATCTTTGGGGGCTACGGCAACGCTTACCTCGGTGATTCGTGGGCGCTATCGCTGACGGGCGCGCCGCAGTGGAGTCCGCTCACCCCCGCAGGGCCGCAACCGATCGGCCGTTCCGGGCAGAGCGGGATCTACGATCCGTTGCGTCGCCGCATGCTGGTCTACGGTGGGGCTCCCGATGGGCAAAGCCTGCTCGTTGAGGTTTGGGGACTGTCACTGGATGGTGGCACAAGCTGGGCGAACCTATTCCCGAACGGAGGGCCGCCATTAGGCCAGCTCCAATGCAGTGCGATCTACGACCCGTTACGCGACCGCATGGTTCTGTTCGGTGGGGGGACGGCATCCTATGTCTTCGGCGATGTGTGGGCCCTATCGCTCGCGGGCGACGCGGCCTGGACTCTGCTCACGCCATCGGGGACACCGCCCGGTGCGCGGTCCGGGCATTCGGCGATCTACGACCCGGTGCGCGACCGCATGGTGGTGTTCGGGGGCGCCGACGAGGGCGGGAACGTGCTGAACGACACCTGGGCACTGTGCTTCTCGGGAAACCCCGCCTGGACCCAGCTCAATCCCTCCGGGATACCACCCGACGGGCGCGAAGGGCATACGGCGATCTATGACGCCGCGAACGACCGCATGGTGGTGTTCGGGGGGGCGAGCTGCTGCAGATACCTCAACGATGTCTGGGCCCTGTCACTCGCGGGCGACCCCGCCTGGACTCCCATAACACCGCCCGGGGCACCTCCAGACACGCGTGGTTTTCACTCGGCGATTTATGACCCCGTGCGCGTTCGCATGATCGTGTATGGCGGACTCACATATGGATTGTACTTTCTCAACGACATTTGGGTGCTCCCTCTCGTAGGCGTCCAACCATGGTCGAGAATCACGCCCGGAGGCCAGACGCCTCGGGGCAGCGAAGGGCACACAGCGATCTACGATCCGATAGCCGATCGCATGGTGGTGTTCGGGGGATTCAATTACGACGACATAGGGTTCAGTAATCAGACCGGCGCGCTTTCATTGACGGTCGGCCCGACATGGGGGCTTCTCGCCACCGGGGGGACACCGCCAGACGGTCGGTACCTTCACAGCGCGATCTACGACCCGGTGCGCGACCGGATGCTGATCTTCGGCGGCTACCCGTTCCCCCATGATGCTTGGGAACTGACCTGGGGGCGCGATCTCCCACTGGCCGTGCCTGTTGCCCCCGGGGCCCGTGCCTCTGCGCAGCTCTTCGCCTACCCAAACCCCTCCCGCGGCGACGTAACCATCTCCTTCGCGCTTCCCAAGGCTAGCGCGATGACCCTGCGGGTGTTCGACGTTTCAGGCCGAGTCGTGAGTACCCTGCTCAACGAGATCCTGCCGGCCGGACCCTATTCAGCTCACTGGGATCGCCGCACGGCATCAGGCGCTGTGGCCCAGCCGGGCCTGTACATCTACGAGCTCGATGCGGGCGGTCAGCGGGCGGCCCGGACGCTGGTGCTCGTTCGTTGATAGTGGCTTCCAGTTGATTGCACATGGTGGTCTTGCTAGCGTGACCCCGTTTCGCGCCACAGGGCGCGATTCGAGACCAATCTTCGATCACCCTCGGGAGGCAGCGATGAAATCGATTCGTGTGGGGTCGTGGTTCGCGCTCGGTCTCGTGATGCTGGCCGCTCTTCCCGCCGCGGCGGCTGACAAGGCGATCAACCTGTCGCTGTTCACGCCCATCTCGCTGGCCAAGGCGGAGGATGCCGTGACCGCCTTCCGATTCAACCTGATCTACGGCCGGAACACATCGGTGAAGGTCGTCGACCTGGGCTTCGTGAACCACACGACCGCGGGCGTGTCGAACGGGCTGCAGTGGGGCTTCGCGAACTACGCCGAAAGCGAGTTCAGCGGCGTGCAACTCGGAGCCGTGAACTTCGACAAAGGGACCGGCAAGGGCCTGCTGCTCGGCGCGTTCAACTACACCATGAACGGTGGCGGGCTGCATCTGGCTTTCGTCAACTATGCGGAGAAGCTCCAGGG
>Ga0318554_10000483_pt1 | contig 14333 bp, 12 predicted proteins | sample GRESIP082b2f22_FD_203687 | JGI IMG/M metagenome (GOLD analysis project Ga0318554, IMG submission 203687) | Tropical soil microbial communities from Luquillo Experimental Forest, Puerto Rico - GRE.SIPMG.082b2f22 | ecosystem: Environmental > Terrestrial > Soil > Tropical forest > Bulk soil... | reverse complement strand
CCCCTGACGAGCGTGGCCCGGTCGGTCCGGGCCGCCGCGCCCGCCGCGGGGCCATGCCCCGCTGGCCGGAGGAGCGTGCGTGCCCCGAGCCATAGGAGGTAAAGGCCGCCGGCGACGGTCAGCGCCTTCAGCGAGGCCGGAGTCCTGGCCACGAGGGCGCCAACCCCGGCCGCGACGACGATGGTGATTGCGGCGTAGCCGATCACAATGCCGCTCACGGCCAGGACCACCGGGCGGCCGCTGAGGACGGTGCCGATCACGTAGGCCCAGTCGGCGCCGGGAACGGCGATCAGGAGTGCGGCAACGGCCCAGAAGGCGGCTATCGAGCTCACGGCCATGGAAGGTTCTCCCTCGCACTAGGCATCTATGAGGGAAACTATCTCTATCAGTCCAGAAAGTGTTTCCAAATTTTCCTCCCAGAAGTGATGATGTGGAAGAATAAACTCCATGGACACTGTGAACCGCAAGATCCTTGCGCTGCTGCAGGAAGACGGGCGGCTGACCGTCACCGAACTGGCGGACAAGGTGGGCCTGAGCATCTCCCCTTGCCACCGGCGGGTGCGGGAACTGGAGCGCACCGGGGCGATCCGCGGCTACCGGGCCGTGGTGGATCCGGAGGCCGTCGGCCTGGGTTTCGAGGCGATCGTCTTCATCACGATGCGCCAGGAAGACCGGGAGACCCTGATGGCCTTCGAAGCAGCGGTCACCGCCATCCCGCAGGTGCTGCAGGCCGAACGGCTCTTCGGCGAGCCTGACTACCTGCTGCGCATCGTGACCAGCGACCTCGCCGCATACCAGCGGCTGCAAGACGACAAGCTGGCCGTGCTGCCGGGCCTCTTGCGCATGACGTCCACCCTGGTCATGAAGCGCATTGCGCACGACCGGCCGCTGCCGGCCTGAGCCACCGGGCCGGTCAAGGCTCGCGGGCCGGGCGCTACCTCAGCGGGATGTGCTCGTCGCCGATGTGCGCGATGATCTCCAGCCTGCCGCCGAGTGCCCCCACATAGGCGGCGAGCGTGCGGACCTCCGTGGCGCCGGGCTCGGCACGCTCGATCGCCGAGACCCGCTCCTGGCGGACGTTCATCCGTTCGGCCACCTGCGCCTGGGTCAGCCTCATCCGCTGCCGGGCCTCGGCGAGGGTGTACGCGCGGCTGCGCGCGACGAGCGCGCCCGCCCCGATCTCGACCTCGGTTTCCGCGCCCGGGAAGAACTCGTCGAGGAACGATTCCGCGTCATAGGAGGTGAAGGCGCCCTCGGGCGACGGCGTCCCGTCCGGCGCGGGGCCCTGGGGCAAGCGGCCCGCGCCGGCCCAGGCCGCGGCCTGGTAGTCCTCCCGTGACCGGCCAGCACCTGCGACCTGGGCCACCAGTACTGCCGTGTCTTCGGGCTCCACCAGGAAAAGCACCCCGGCCCGCCGATCATCGGGAGCACCTAGCAGCAGCACCATCATGCCCGGCGGCAGCGGAATGGCGCCGTGATCTCCGGGCTCGTCCCCCGGCGCAAGGTTGAGATCCCGTAGGCGATCGTCTCCTGCGACCGCCGCCGCGGCCAGCGCTGGCGAAGCGCCCTGCTCCGGCGGCACCTCCGCATCACCGGTCTGTGCACGCAGGTCGCCCATGGCCTCCCTGACCCGCTGGGATGCCTCGGCGGCCGTGTAGCTGGCCTTGACCGTCTCCTTCCGGACCCGGAACGCCTCAACCTTCGCCTGCAGGCGCTGGCTGGCGACCGTCAGCCGTTCCTCCTGACCGGTCAGCACGAGATGCTGGCGGCGCAACTCAGACAGCTGGTCCCGGACCCCCGCCTCCTGCTCCCGGACCGCCTCCGCGAGATCCTCCCGCTCGGCTCCGACGGCCTCCCTGAGCTGGCTGGCAAGCTTGGCGGCTTGCTGCTCAAGCGCGCTGAGCTGCAAGTCGACGCGCTTGCGCGACGTCGCCACGTCGGCGACGCCGCGGCGGACCTTCGTCAGGATTTCGAGCTGCCGCTGGTAGGAGAGGTCCAGGGCCTCCCGGGGATCATCCAGTTGCCGGAGCACGGTTTCCAGCGGGACGACCAGCGGCGGGCCGAGGGCGCTGCCCGCCTCGAGCAGCGCCAGTACCGCCTCGCCGGCGAGGCGGGCCGATTCGGGTTCGGTGTCGCGCAGGCCGGTGAGCCAGGCGCGGACTTCGTTGTGCATCCGGAACTGGTAACCCATGATCACATCCCCGGCCTAGTACTTACATGTACTGTGCCAGCGGCCATCCGCCGCGCGCAAGACACCCGGGCAAGCCAACTGCGGCCGTCACGGCTACTTCCGGTGGCGATAGCTGAGCCGTTCCCGCGCCACCTTGGTTCTCCCCGAGGCTTCATTGGCGGCGGCCACCCGCAGCGCGCGGGCCAGATCCGGGCGGCCAATCAAGCCATTCGTGAGCAGGAACTGGGCAAGCTGGCGCTGGTGGTGCTGTTCGTTCCAGATGCGCCGCTGGAGTTCCTTCTTGAACTCCCCCACCGTTCCCTCGCTGCTGAGGTCCAGTGCGATGGCAACTTCGATCATCGATGTGGTCTGCGGGGCAACCGTGCCGAGTATGTAATCCCGGTAGTAGTAGGCCAGGGCCATCCGGGCGAGGCCGTTCCGCTCGAGGTAGGCATCCACCCGGGACACCGCGTCCGGCAGCGCCGGGCCGCCGGACCCGGGGACCAGCGTGGGCCCGACCGTGTTCTTCTCCTCCCTGGCGGGGCCGGGATCCTCGCCGGAGGCTTCCACGGGCCGCTGATCGTCGTCCTGCGCGGTGACGATGCGCAGCGGCAGTACCCATTTCCCCACGCTGATCACCCAGGCGCCCTCGGCCAGCTGCACCGGGTGCGTCTCGAAACGCGGCAGCGCGGGCGGCAGGGTGTCCACGGCCCGCGCCTGCACCTCCTGGAACTGCCGGGGCGCTCCGTCGGCATACGGCGCCAGGTATACCGCGTGCGTCGTATCCCGGCTGAACAGTTCCCAGCGGTACTGCACGTGCCGCAGGCCCGGGCAGCGGGGGGACCGGTGCAGTGTCGGGTCCTGGCCAGCGCTGAGCGTGGTCCGGTCCAGCCAGGTGATCTGATCGGTCGGGCAGCTGGCCCATTCGCTGTGCCCCGCGGGCAGGATGACGAGTTCTGCCATCGGCACTTATCCGCCGCCCCCGTGGATGGCCCAGAAGGCGCACCCGTCAGCTGACGCCATGCTAGCGATGATAATCAGGACGTTGACCGGCGGTGCGCGCCCTCAGGCCGCACCCCGGGCGGCGCGCCCTCATCGGGCGCGTACTCACCGGTCTGCCCCTGCTCGCCCCACAGCCACGCGAGCAGGGACGTGCCAGCATCGGGAAGCCGGGGCTCCCCGGGCACTTCCCGGCGGCGGGGCACCGGTCATCCCGCTTCGTGCTCGTCATGGCCCGCGGCGCGGGGCCGCGCGGCCACCCCGGCGCCCGGCTGCGCCGCCACCCCGGCGCCCGGCGGCGCCGCCACCCCGGCGGCTTCAGTAAGAGTGCCCAGGTCGAGCGTGCCGCCATGGTCGGGCGGGTCGGCGCCCGGGCCGTCCAGCGTGGTCCCGGGGCTCGGGGCGACCTTCCATGACTGCGCCTCGCCAGCCGGCCCGCCGGGGCGCCATTGGCCGCGCAGCTGCGCGCTCCGGGGCTCATGGGTGACCCGGGGGCCGACGAGGAAGCCGGCATCGGGCTGGTTCTCGACCCGCTTGCGCACGGCGGTCAGCTGCGCCCAGGCCCGTTCGGCCATCGTGTCCGGGGAGCCGGGGCAGCGCATCTGCGGGTCGGTGCGCAGCCACTGGCCCACGAGCATGTCCAGGTCCTCGGGCACGTAGCTGATCAGGTCGCGGACGCCAACCGGCGTCACCGTGCTGATCAGTTTCCTGATGTCCGGGTGGGACTCGTACTGCCCTGCCCGGTCGATGACATGCAGCGCGCGGGCCTCCCGGTACAGCGGCGGGTAGCCGGTAAGCATCCGGTAGATCACCGCGCCCAGGGCGCGGATGTCCGCGTTTCTGCTGATCCAGTTGGTCTGCCGGGCCATCTGCTCGGGCGGGGCATAGAACGGGGTGAAGCGCGCCGCCGCGGTCGTATCGTTGCCGCCGTTGGCCCGCTGGTAGTGCTGTGCCAGGCCGAAATCGATGAGCTTGACCTGCCCATCCTCGGTCAAGGCGACGTTGGCGGGCTTGAGGTCGAGGTGGACGAGGCCCAGGTCCCAGGCGGCGCGGAGCCCGCCGAGGATCTGGACGGCGAAGTCCAGCACCTGGCCGAGGGTCAGCGTGTCCTGCTCGGCCGCCGCCTGCAGATACTGTTCCAGCGAGGCCGGGTACCGGCGCGTCACGATGTAGAAGCCATGCGCCACGTCGAGGTCGCAGTCCAGCACCTCGGCGATGTTCTCGTGGACCGGTCCGAGCGGCAGCGACATCTCCATCTGGGCGTGACGCTGCTCCCCGAGCGCCTTGCTGCCCACGGCCCCCGGCGGCGGCGCGATTATCTTGACAACGACCTCGGAGGCGACTGCCCCGGTCAGGTCCACGGCCACGAACGGGACCCGGCCCGAGTGCGGCGCGTCGGCGAGCGGCCGCTGGATCTGCCACCGGTTCCCGATCACCCAGCCCCGGCCGGCCCCGGCGGCAGGTTCCGTGGCGGGGCTCCCGGTCACCCCGCTACCAGGCACCCCAATGCCGCTCCGCCCATTCCCGCCGACCCCGTTCCCACCGGGCCCGTTCCCGCCGACCCCGTTACCAGTCAGCCCGTTCCCGCTGAGCCCGGACCCGGTCAGGACCGCGCTGCCCGCAGCGTCAGTTGCGAAGCCCGCCGGGCCCTCCGCGCCGGTCTGCAGGCCGGGGTACAGCGCCATGATGCGCTGGTGGTACTCGGCCTCGGTCACGGCCTGGTGGGACTTGAGGTCGAAGTCACGGGTGATGGCCTGCTTGTGGCTCTCATGATCGACATCGGCGACCGCGTCGGTGCGCGCGTTGCGGACCAGGCGGACCGCCGCGTTGCGCTGGAGGGTGTCGCAGACGGTGCCCGGCGAGAACGTCTTGAGCAGGACCGGGGCGAGGTCGATGAACATCAGTGCCAGCCACACCAGCAGGCGCCGCAGCAGGAAACCCGGATTCTGCCTGCTCAGCGTGTCCAGCGCCCGCTCGCGGGCCAGCAGGCCGTTGTCGGCGTTGATCTTCTGGGTCGCTACCGCGATCTTGCCGGCCGTCTGCCGGCTGAGCGCCGCCGCCTGCCTCCGCGCCTGGGCGGCCGCGCTGCTGACCGTCTGCTGGGCCTTGTCCTGCAGGCGCACGTCGGCCCGCCAGATCTGATAGTCCTGCGTGGTCTGCGGCCCGAGGCCGGGCACCTGGGTGACCAGGCCGGGCGGCAGGTTGCGGCACTGCGCGGTCAGTTCGCAGAGGTAGATCCGGTGCGCCTCATCGGCCTTGCGGGTGGCAGCCCGCAGGGCCTTCTGGCCGGCCGTAACGGGCCGGTTGATGATCACGAGCTGTTTGGCGGCCGCGGCGTTGATCTGCGCGGTCTGCTGGTTTATGTCGGCGACATGCTGGGCCGCGAGCTGCTGGTTGATCTCCGGGCCGAATATCGCCAGCACGATTGGCTCGCTGATCACCAGGCCGACGAGGGCGGCCATGATGAAGCGGACCGTGAAATGCACCGCCTTGGACCAGTTGCGCGGCCGCTGGCCGGGCGCCCCGTCCTCGGCGGTCAGCGGGCCGTAATCGAGGCTGCTCACGATCCAGCGGTCGAAGTTGAGCACGATCGCGCCCCACAGCAGGCCCACCGGCAGGTACAACGGCCAGTCCCGGGCCGTGAAGACCAGCGACAGCGCCACCGTGAGCGAGGCGGCGGCCGCCGTCGCGGTGAGCAAGACGATGGCACCCATCGATGTGTAGCGGACCCGGTCCGGCACGGTCTGCACGTGCCGCGGATCCACGCCCGCCACGTGCAGCAGTGCGCGGGTGCGCACCAGCCACCACACCGTCAGCGGGACCAGCACTATCGCGGCGCATAGCACCGCCAGGGCGACCGCAGGCATGGATATCCCCTTCCGCCGGGGCGGAACCGGTACCGGGCGCGGCGGTTACCCGATGACCACCATGGAGACCGGCGCGCTGGACTGCTGGCCCCACCGGATGGCGTCCCCGTCCCGGATGATGTGCTCACTTGTCAGGGGGGTGCCGTTCAGCAGCACCCCGTTGCGGCCCAGGGCGGTGATCCGCCACTCGCCGCCGGCGCAGGTGAAGGTGGCGTGCACCCGGGAGATCGTGGGCTCCTCGGGCAACGGGAGTTCCACGGCCTTGCCCCGTCCGGCGCGAGCACCGGAAACGCGGGTTTCGGCGGCGGCGCCGTTGGTGATCAGCCGCAGCGGGGGAGGCAGGGCAGGCTCGGCCATCGTCGCTGCGCCCGTCATGAAGGTGGGGGCCGCCGCCAGGCCGGGTTGGGTCCTGCCATCGCGGAACGGGCCGACGCCCGCGCTTGCCAGATACCTCCCGTCCCCCGGGCGCGCCCCCTGCGCCGGGCCTGCCACAGCGGTCAGGCCGGGCGCGCTGACCGGGTAGGCCGCGCACACCGGGTCTGCGCTCGCAGCCAGGCTTGCGCTGGTAGCCGGGTCCATGCTCGTGGCCAGGCCTGCGCTGGTAGCCGGGTCCGCGCTCGCAGCCAGGCCTGCGCTGGTAGCCAGGTCCGCGGCCGGGTTCAAGGCACCCGGCGCCGGCCGCTGGCGGAGCCGGTAGCGGCCCGGGGGGACCCCCGGGTCCGCGACGACGCCCACCTCAAGCGGGACGTTGCTGACGACCCGGGCGGAGTGACCGGCGACCTCCGCCGCGTAGGCCTCGGCCGCGCTGGCGCTGACCAGGCTGAGGTCGATCAGTTCGGCCAGTGACTCAATATCGTCAGGGTTCATCCGCAACTCCACCGCGTTCGGTGCCAGCAGGGAGCCCTGCGGGGTCACGATGAACACCTCGGGCAGATGGCGCAGCGCCGCCTGCAAGACATCCCGCCCGTCGCGCCAGGGCCGGCTGGCGGCCCGGTGAAACCACGGGTGATCCCTGCCGAAGCCGAAGACACGCAGGACCACAAGGACACCGGCGGCGATGGCTCCCAGCAGGAACAGCAGCGTGGTACCGGCCATCACCGAACTGGTGCCCATCAGCAGGGCCAGCCAGCACCCGGTTATCCCGGCCGCCAGCAGCCAGCGCCGCCGGCTCCGCGCCGGCAGCGGGGCCCGGCCGCGCGCCGCGGTGCTGCGGTAAGCCATCGGCAATCCTTCCGGAACGTCGGCGGCGCGGGGCTGCCGTGCCTGGTGTGCCGTCGGTGATTCGCTGCCCAGGATCGGCGGCGCCGCGCGACCAGGTCAACGATCCGCCGGGAGTTCCCAGACTCCTGGGAAAACGCGCGGCCTAGTCCGGCAGCAATGCCAGCCGCAGCCGCCGCAGCCGGCCCGGGTCGGCGATCACGTCGATGGCGGTGATCCGGCGGTCCGCGCCGACCGTCAGGGCCAGCACGCTCCGCAGGTGACCGGCGGGCGCGAAGACGATGCCCACGGCCCCGTCCACCAGGGCCAGCCGGGATTCCTCGGCCAGGGTGGCGGCCGCGGCCGCGCCGGTGGCGACCTGCTGCGCACCGTGGAGCACGACCGCCCGGCCGGACGGGACGGCGGCGGCATCGGCGGTCAGCGTCACCTCGGAGTCCAGCAGCGCGACGAGGGCCGACAGGTTCCCGCCACGGGAGGCGGCGAGGAACGCCGTGGCCACCTCCCGCTGGCGGGCGAGGTCGGCGGCATGATCCGGGCTGGGCGCGCCGCGGACCCGGCGCCGGGCCCGGCTCGCGAGCTGCCGCGCGGCGTCCGGCGACCGCCCGAGCACGCCCGCCACCTCGGTGAACGACATCGCGAACATGTCGTGCAGGACGAACGCGAGCCGTTCGGCGGGCGTGAGCGTGTCCAGCACCACCAGCAGGGCAAGGCCGACCGAGTCGGCGAGCACCGCCTCGTCCTCCGGATCGCCGAGCGAGCCGGGCGCGCCGCCCCCGGGCGCCCCGGCCACCGGGCCGTCCCCGGCCGCCGCCTCGACCGAAGCGGGCCAGGAGTCACCCACCGGCTGCTCGGGGTGGCGCCGCCGGGACCGGAGCATGTTCAGCGATACCCGGGCGACGATCGTCGTCAGCCACCCGCCGAGGTTCTCCACGTCGCTGGCATCGGCGCCGGCCAGCCGTAGCCAGGTGTCCTGGACCGCGTCGTCGGCGTCGCTCATCGAGCCGAGCATCCGGTAGGCCACCGCGCGCAGGTGCTGGCGGTGTTCCTCGAAGGCACCGGCCAGCCAGTCACTGTCGGCCATCTGTCACATTCCCTCGTTGCCTGGTGTCACCACCTTGACACCGGGCCGACCACAGACGTGACAGGCGGCCGGGTGCCAGCCATGAGCGGTATTTGGTGAGGAGGAAACAAATGACATCACCCATTCTGGTCACCGGCGGTACCGGCACGCTCGGCCGCCATATCGTGCCGCGCCTGCGGGCGGCGGGCTGCCAGGTGCGCGTGCTCAGCCGGTCGCCCCACGAGGCGGCGGATGATATCGAGCACGTGACCGGTGACCTGCTCGAGGACGAGGGAATCGCGGCCGCGGTGGCGGGCGCCGGGATCATCGTGCATTGCGCCGGGGGCCGGAAGGACGACGACGTGGCGACCAGGAACCTGGTCCGGGCCGCGGCGCGGGCCGGCGCGCCGCACCTGGTTTACATCTCGGTGGTCGGGGCCGACCGGATCCCCGTGGTCAGCGCCGCCGACCGGGCGATGTTCGGCTACTTCGGGTTCAAGCTGGCCGCGGAGCGGATCGTAGCCGAGTCCGGTCTGCCCTGGACCACGCTGCGCGCCACCCAGTTCCACGACCTGTCCCTGACGGTGGCGGAGCAGATGGCGAAGCTGCCGGTGATCCCGGTCCCGGGAGTCCGGTTCCAGCCGGTCGACACCGACGAGGTCGCCGCCCGGCTGGTGGAGCTGGCGCTCGGCGCCCCGGCCGGGCTGGTGCCAGACATGGCCGGGCCGCAGGTGGTCAGCCTGGCCGGCCTGCTCCGCGGCTACCTGCGGGCCCGCGGCAAGCGCCGGCTGCTGGTGCCGGTCCGGGTGCCGGGCAGGGCCGCCCGCGCGGTGCGGGACGGCGCGAACCTGGCCCCGGACCGGGCGGTGGGCCGCCGGACCTGGGAGGAGTTCCTGGCCGACCGGGGCCGCGAGCGCGACTGGGCAATGCGGTGACCGCGGCGGCCCGGGCGCTGGCCGGTTCGGTGATCAGCCAAGAGCCGCGGCCACGACCGCCCGGGCCTCCTCCTGGATGGCGGCCAGTTGCCCGGGGCCACGGAACGACTCGGCGTACAGCTTGTAGACGTCCTCGGTGCCGGACGGCCGGGCGGCGAACCACCCGGTCTCAGTTACCACCTTGAGCCCGCCGATCGGCTCGCCGTTGCCCGGTGCCTCGGTCAGCACCGCGGTGATCTTCTCGCCGGCCAGCCGGTCGGCCGTGATCTGGTCCGGGGACAGCTTGGCCAGCGCCGCCTTCTGCTCCCGGGTGGCCGCGGTGTCGATGCGCGCGTACGCGGGCTCGCCGTACCGGGCCACCAGGCCGCGGTACAGTTCGGACGGCGTCTTCCCGGTCACCGCGGTGATCTCCGAGGCGAGCAGGGCGAGGAGGATCCCGTCCTTGTCGGTCGTCCACACCGACCCGTCGCGCTGCAGGAACGACGCCCCGGCGCTTTCCTCACCGCCAAACGCGACCGACCCGTCGAGCAGGCCCGGCACGAACCACTTGAACCCGACCGGGACCTCCAGCAGGCGGCGGCCCAGGCCCTCGGCCACCCGGTCGATCATCGACGAGCTGACCAGCGTCTTGCCCACCGCCGCGGTGGCCGGCCAGCCGTCGCGGTGCCGGTAGAGGTAGTCGATGGCCACGGCCAGGTAGTGGTTGGGGTTGAGCAGCCCGCCGTCCGGGGTGACGATGCCGTGCCGGTCGGCGTCGGTGTCGTTGCCGGTCGCGATCGTGAAGTCGTGCTGGCGGGCGATCAGCGCGGCCATGGCGTTCGGCGACGAGCAGTCCATCCGGATCTTGCCGTCCCAGTCCAGGGTCATGAAGCGGAACGTGGCGTCCACAATCGGGTTGACGACCGTGAGGTCCAGGCCGTATCGCTCGCCGATCGCGCCCCAGTAGGCGACGCTGGCCCCGCCGAGCGGGTCAGCGCCGATGCGCACCCCGGCCGCCTGCACCGCGGCCAGGTCGACCGCCCGCCCGAGGGCGGACACATACTCCCCGAGGAAGTCGAAACGGCCGGTGGTGGCGGCCGCGGCGGCCCGCGCGTACGGGATCCGCCGCACGCCGGCCAGGCCGCCGGCGAGCAGCGTGTTGGCCCGGTCCTGGATCCACCGGGTGATGTCCGTGCCGGCCGGGCCGCCGTCGGGCGGGTTGTACTTGAAGCCGCCGTCCGGCGGCGGGTTGTGCGACGGGGTGACCACGATCCCGTCGGCGCGGGAGCCCGAGCCGGACGCGTTGTGGGCCAGGATCGCCCGGGACACGGCCGGGGTCGGCGTATACCCGCCACGCGCGGCGCACAGCACCAGGGCGTCGTTGGCGGCCAGCACCTCCAGCGCGGTGACCTGCGCCGGCTCGGACAGCGCGTGGGTGTCGGCGCCCAGGTAAAGCGGGCCGTCGATGCCCTGCGCGGCCCGGTACTCACAGATCGCCTGGGTGGTGGCGGCGATGTGGTCCTCGTTGAACGTGGCGCTGAACGCGGACCCGCGGTGGCCGGAGGTCCCGAACGACACCCGCTGGGCGGGCTCGCCCGGGTCGGGATGCACCGCGAAGTAGGCGGTGACCAGCTTCGCGACATCGACGAGGTCACTGGGCGCGGCAGGCTGGCCGGCCCGCGGGCTGGTCATGCCCGCACCCCGGCCGGGCCGCCGCCGGAGCGGTCCGGGCCTGCGGTCAGCTGGACTTTGGCGGGCATCGGACTCCTCATGACCCCTCTGGGTAGCCATCTTCCCAGCCGCGCCCCTTGATCTCATCGAGGGCCGGCCCGGCGCGGCACCGGGAGTTGACATCAAGTCGACTTTAACAACGACGATGGCGGGTGACCGACGTCCAATGGCGACGCAAACAGGAGGCACCCCATGACCGCGCCCCACACCCCCGCCGACGACATCCCCGCCGGCCTGCCGGTGGCGTGCTCACTCACCCGGGCGGGCCTCGCGGAGCAGGCAGGCCGCTGGGGGCGGCTCGCGGCCCGCGCGCTGACCGGGCAGGAGAAGACCGCCGACGGCATCCGCCTCAGCTTCCGCGCGGAGCCGGGTGCCGAACAGGAACTGCGCGCCCTGGCTGCCGTGGAAGCCGGGTGCTGCCCCTGGGCCAGCTGGGCGGTCCGGGCCAGCGCCGCGCGGCTTGTGCTGGACGTCCGTGCGGCCGGCGACGGCGTCGCCGCCCTGCACGGGATGTTTACCGGCCTGCGGCGGGCCCCGGTGCCACGGTAGGCCCCGCGCCCGGCCGTTCCCGGTTCCGGCGGCGCCCGGCGCTCAGCTGACCGTGCCCCGGGCGTCCGGCGCTCCGGCGGCGCTCAGCCCGATGTCGGCCGGCCCGGTCGCGCGAGAGGTCCACCGCCCGGTGCACGCGGGCTTGTCCAGGCAGTACCAGCGAACGTCGGCGCAGGCGCCGCCGCCGTCGGCCATCATGTGGTCAGCGGGCAAGCGGATCCCACACAGCCAGCAAGTCTGGACGCTCCCTGTCCCGGCTGGGGCGGAGGACAGGTGCTCTTCATCGGGCATGGATCTGCTCCCCTTCCGGGGTGGCTTGCCGTTCCACGCAGGGACCGCAGAATGGCACCGGGCCAGCCCGGGCTTGCGGCCGGCCGGCAACCACCCGAGCAGTCTCGCACGTCACGCCCGGCGACGCACCCCGTGTGCTACTCAGGACCCATGGAACTCACCGACTTCGAGGCGCTGAGCTTCGACTGCTACGGCACCCTGATCGACTGGGAGAGCGGCCTGCTGGCCGTGCTCGCACCGTGGGCGCGGGCCCGCGGGCTGGACATGACCGGCGAGGACCTGCTGACCGGGTACGCGCAGGCCGAGGCGGCGGCCGAAGCGGAGCACCCGGCCGACCTGTACCCGGATATCCTGGCCCGCGCCATGCGGCTCCTCGGCGGCACGCTCGGCGCCGAGGTCACCGACGAGGACGCAGCCCGCCTGGCCGGCTCCGTCCCCGACTGGCCCGCGTTCCCCGATTCGCATGACGCGCTGGCCGCGCTGAGCGCGCGGTTCAAGCTGATCATCCTGTCCAACGTGGACCGCGCCTCGTTCGCCGGGTCGAACGCCCGGCTCGGGGTCGCGTTCACCAGCGTCATCACGGCGCAGGACGTCGGCTCGTACAAGCCAGCGCAGCGGAACTTCGAGGCCCTGACCAGCGAGGCGGCCCGGCTGGGCATCAGACCGGGCGGGCTGTTGCACGTGGCGCAGAGCCTGTACCACGACCATGTGCCCGCCCAGCGGGCCGGGCTTCCCACGGTGTGGATCCACCGGCGGCACGACCGGGGCGGCTGGGGCGCTACCCCGCAGCCCCCGGCGCCGGTAACCCCGGACTGGGAGTTCCCGTCCATGGCCGCCTTCGCTGCCGCCGCCGTAACCCAGTCTGGATCAAAGGGGGATTCGGCCGTCCCCTGACGGAGGAACGGGGCCGCAGGCCAGCGGGGGTTCCAGGGGTCACCCCGGGACCGCACGAGCAGCTTGCCGGTGCCATCCGCCCCGGTCCGGTCGGCCAGGTCGCCGATCAGTCCGGGCGGGTACGGGACCCGGAATCGGTCGTAATACCCGGCCGTGCCCCGATACAGGTCGCTTCGGAACTCCGGGCCGGCCACCACACCATTGTCATGGCCCGGCGGCCGGCCGGGGTTACAGGGTCCAGAGCGCCTCGGTGGGAGCCATGCGGGCGGCGCGGAGTGCGGGCAGCAGCCCGGCGGCGGCGCCGATGACCAGGGCAGCGCCGAGGCCGCCGGCCCAGGCCAGCGGCGGAATGACGGTCGCCCAGCCCTTGGCGTGGGCGTAGACGGTCGTGGCGGCGATGCCGAAGATCACCCCGGCGGCGCCGCCGGCGACCGCGAGCAGGATGGCTTCGGCGAGGAACTGGATCCGGATGTGCCCCTTGGTGGCGCCCAGGGCCCGGCGCAGCCCGATTTCGGAGCGGCGTTCCAGGACGGAGATGACCATGATGTTGGCGACGCCGACGGCGCCGACGAGCAGGGCCACCGCGCCCAGGCCCAGGAACAGGACGTCGAAGGCGCCCTGGGCGTCGGCCTGGGCGGTGAGCGCGGCCGAGGGCTGGGAGACGTTGACCTCTTCGGGTTGTTGCGGGTTGGCCTGGGCGGCGAGCAGGTTGTCCACCCGGTTGGTCTGGCTGGTGACGGTGCGCACGTAGATGGTGGTCGGCTGCCCGGTGTACCCCAGGTAGGTGTGCGCGGCGGGGTAGCCGATCAGCACCGCGGAATCGATCTCCGGGGCGAGCACCGCGGGGTGGAGGATGCCCACCACATAGAACCATTGGGAGCCGACCCAGATCCGTTCCCCGGGCCAGATGCGGTCGATGCCCATCCGCTGCGCGGCGGCGGCGCCAAGCACCGCCACCGGTTCCCGCTCGGTGGCGGCGTTCAGGAAGGTGCCGTGGGCCAGGCTGGTGCCCACCGCGCCCGGCAGGCCCAGGCTGGCCGCATCCACGCTGAGCGCGTTGGTGTCCACCGAGGGGATCAGCGGGGACCGGAAGGCGTTCTTGCTGCCGACGGTGCCGATGTCCTGCACGTTGGTGACCCCCTGCATCAGGGAGATCATCCCGGGGGATGACTTGGGCAGCTGCGCGATGCCGCCGGTCAGCGACTGCCCGGTCTGCACCGTCAGCAGGTTGGTGCCCAGCGCCGAGATCTCAGCCAGCAACCCGGACTGCGAGGACGACGACAGGCCCAGCACCGCCACGATCGCGGCCACCCCGATCGCAATGCCGAGCGCCGACAGCGCGGCGCGCAGCTTGCGGGTGCGCAGCCCGACCGCGGCCAGGCGGGCCAGGTCCGCCGGGTGCAGCCGGGCGGCCGAGGGCGTGATCGTGGTCATGACGTCCGCTCCTGGTCCCTGGCCGGCCACGGCCGCCACGGAGGCCGGGCATCGTCGCGGCCACGCCATCCCCGCCCACGCCGCACCGCCGCGCCCGGTGCCCGGCCGGGCAGCGCCTCCCCGGGCGCGCCCGGCGCCGGCGCCTCGCCCGCTGCTCCCTAAGGCGCCGCCACGCCCGGCGTCGGCCCGGGCCGGGCCTCCGCGGC
>Ga0318554_10000482_pt1 | contig 14336 bp, 12 predicted proteins | sample GRESIP082b2f22_FD_203687 | JGI IMG/M metagenome (GOLD analysis project Ga0318554, IMG submission 203687) | Tropical soil microbial communities from Luquillo Experimental Forest, Puerto Rico - GRE.SIPMG.082b2f22 | ecosystem: Environmental > Terrestrial > Soil > Tropical forest > Bulk soil... | reverse complement strand
GTGTGAGGCCGGCCGACAGGACGATCCGCCACCGCGCGTTCGTCAGATCGCGCGCGATCGACCACTCGATCGGCTGGCGCGCCTCGCCTTCGCTCCAGCGCGCCGCGCTGTCGAGCAGGAGCGCCGCGGCGCGCTTGCGGTACTGCAGATACTTCACGCTCGGCGTGAACGGCTGCAGCCCTTCGAGCTCGGCCGACGCCGCCGGCAGCTTGATCGTCTTGATCACCGGCACCGAGTAGCCCTGGAGGTCTTCCGGCTTCTCGTCGCCGTGGAACTGCAGGGCGCCGAGGCCGCACGCCTCCACGATCGACTTGACGTGGCCGGCCGGATGGTCCCAGAAGATGCCGACGGCGGTCACGAACGGCGGCAGCGCGCGAACGATCGGGGCAACCTGGACGGGCGTCACGAAGCGCGGCGTGTGCTCGACGAAGATGAAGCCGAGCGCGTCGGCGCCCGCCTCGACCGCCGTCATCGCGTCCTCGAGGTTGGTGATACCGCAGATTTTCACACGGGTCATGGCCAGAGCGTGAGCTCCCTGATCTTCGCGGGCACGTCGCCGGCTCGGACGAGACCTTCGCCGACGAGGACGGCGTGGGCGCCGGCCGCCACGACCTGACGGACGTCGGCCGCGGTGAAGAACCCGCTCTCGCTGACCACGATGGGGCCGGGCGGGATCAGCGGCAATAGCTCGAGGGTCGTCGTGATGCGCGTCTCGAAGGTCGCCAGATCGCGGTTGTTGATCCCGACGATGCGGCTGCCGGCCGCGAGCGCCTGGTCCAGCTCGGCCGCGGTGTGGCATTCGACGAGGGCCGCCAGGCCGAGCCCCTTGGCGGCGGCGGCGAGTTCGGCCAGACGCTCGGGCTCGAGGATCGAGACGATCAGGAGAACCGCGTCGGCACCGGCCGCGCGCGACTCCCAGAGCTGGTACTCGTCGATCGTGAAGTCCTTGCGCAGGAGCGGGACGTCGACGGCCGAGCGCACGCGGCGCAGATCGTCGAGGCTGCCCTTGAAGTACTTCTCGTCGGTGAGGACCGAGATCGCGTGGGCGCCGTGCGTCGCGTACGTCGTGGCGAGTGCCGCCGGATCGAGACCGCTCGCGAGGATCCCGCGCGAGGGCGAGGCCTTCTTGACCTCCGCGATCAGCCGCACCTCGCCGGGGGACGGGCGCAGCGCCGCTTCGAAGTCGCGTGTGGAGGCCGCCGCTGTGCACTGGCGCTCGAGCGCCGCCCGCGGCACGACGGATTTCCGCCGGGCCACCTCGGCGCGCGTGTTTGCGACGATCTCGTCGAGGACCGACATAGCTCGGCGCTAGAAATCGCGCCGGAGCCCCTGCCGTCGCAGCGTGTCGAGCGGGACCGACCTGAGCTGATCGAGGACGAAGTCGCGGATGGTGCGCGGGGGCGGCAGATCGCGAACGACACGTCCGCCGCGAACCAGCGGCTTGAGCAAGGACTCCCAGCTCCCGCCGTCGGGGGGACGCTGCCCCTGCGGGACGACGACGGTCTCGCGCGTCCCGTGCCGCCGGTAGACTTCCTTGGCGCCCGACCACTTGCCGCGCTTGGCCATGGGCCTGCCCTCGATCTCCATGATGTCGAGGGCGAAGTTGAGCACGGGCGCGTTGGCGATCGACGTGCCGACGCCGTAGCCGTCGGCGACCGGGTTCAGCGCCATGATCTCGTACTCGTCGACACCGCCCGAAGCGAGGATCTTCACGTGATTGTGGCCGCGCAGGTTGAGCTCCCAGCGCACCTCTTCGAGGATGCGATAGAAGTCGCCGCGCCGCGACGACGGCGTGTCGAGCCGGATCGCATAGAGGTCCTTGCCCAGCGCCTCCGCGACGCGAATGGCCTCGAACTTCTCGTCCTGCAGGGTGTCGATGAGTGCCACGCGCCGCACCTTCGGGTCGACGACTGTGTCGAAGGCCCGGAGCGCCTCGACCGTGTCACCGATCATGAGGACCAGCGAGTGCGGAATCGTCCCCATCGGGTCGGCGTCGATCAGCTCGGCCGACTTGGTCACCGCCACGCCGTCGCATCCGCCGATGAATGCGTTGCGCTCGATCATCGGCGCCAGCGAGGGATGCATGCGCCGCGCGCCGAACGAGATCACCTGGCGCTCACCCGCGGCCTTCTTGCACCGCGCCGCCTTCGTGGCGATGCCCGAGGCCTGACAGAGCAGACCGAGCAGCGCGGTCTCGAACTTTGCCCACTCGACGTACGTACCCTCGATGCGGAGGACGGGCTGGTAGGGCTCGAAGAGGAGCCCTTCGTCCATCGCCGCCACGTCCACCGGCTGGCCCTCGAGCAGCGCCGCAAGCTCTTCGACGCCGGCGAGGACCCCCCACTGCCAGTCTTCCGGCAGCGACTTCAGGTAGACCTCGGCCTTCACCCGCTTGCGGTCGTTGCGATGGGTCAGGATCTGGACGGTGCGCGCGAAGTAGACGTCCGAAACCTCGCCGCTCTTGATGTCGGCGTCGGCGGCGGTGTGAAACGGGCGCTTCGGGGCGTTCGGCATAGTCTCTGTGACCCTCGGCCCAGTCCGAAGGTGGCGAAAAGTGTGTCAGAACCAGAGGGTCAAGTCAAACTTGGGTTGGCCAGCGGGCGCGCTCAGAAGCTGAGCGACTTCAGGTACGCGCGGAAGTCGGCGGACAGATCGGGCCGGGCCAGTGCGAACTCGACGGTGGCCTTGAGGAAGCCCAGCTTGTCGCCCGTGTCGTAGCGCCGGCCCTCGAACTCGACGCCGTACATGGGGCGCCGCTTGCGTAGGATCCGGAGCGCGTCGGTCAGCTGGATCTCGCCGCGCGAGTCGGCGCCCGTGCCGGACAGGATGTCAAAGATGTCCGGCGGCAGCACGTAGCGGCCGATGATCGCCAGGTCCGACGGCGCATCCACGGCCTTGGGCTTCTCGACCAGATCGAGGATCTCGTGCACGCGGCTCTCGACGGGCCGCGCTGCGATGACCCCGTACTGGTGGATCTGCGAACGGGGCACGCGCTGGATGGCGAGCACCGGCGCCTCGTAACGGCTGCTCACGTCGAGGAGCTGGCGCATGCAGGGCGTCGGCGTGCCGCCGATGATGTCGTCGCCCAGGAAGACGGCGAACGGCTCGTCGCCCACCAGCGAGCGCGCGCAGAGGATCGCGTGGCCGAGGCCGAGCGGCTCGCGCTGGCGCACGTACGAGACCGACGCGAGCTCGGAGATGGTCTTGATCTGGGCGAGCTCGTCGCTCTTGCCCCGATCGTTCAGGTAGTACTCGAGCTCGAAGTTGGTGTCGAAGTGATCCTCGATCGCGCGCTTGCCGCGGCCGGTCACGATGATGATCTCGGAGAGCCCCGAGGCAACCGCCTCCTCGACGACGTACTGGATCATCGGCTTGTCGACGAGCGGGAGCATCTCCTTCGGCTGTGCTTTCGTCGCGGGAAGGAAACGCGTGCCGAGCCCAGCGGCCGGAAAGACCGCCTTGCGGACCTTCATGGAATCATTATACGTGCCGCGCGCGGGCCGCCCTACGTCGTCGCAGGAGCACGAAGGCCGTGACGTACGTGAACGCGCCCGCGACGGCTCCCACAGCGGCCGTGCCGATCAGGAGCGCCAGTGAGACGTTCCGGAAGAGATCGAACATGTCGGCCGCCGAGAGCGCCGACGAGGCGTGCAGCAGCTCGACGATCTCCCCGACGTCGGCGCCGTGCAGGTCCGGCACGATCAAGGCACCGATGCGCAGCGCGAAGCCGTACACGAGCGGAGCGAACCACGGCAAGTTGAGCCAGGCGCCGGTGACCGTCACGGCGCGGTTCAGGCGGAAGAGCGTGGCGATCACCAGCGACAGCAGCGTCTGTAAGCCCCAGAACGGCGTGCAGCTGATGAAGACGCCGACCGCCAGCGCGAGCGCCACGCGCCAGGGCGGATCGTCGAGGCGTAGCACCGCGCCGAGCCGCGCGAGCACGGGGCGCCACACGCTCCTCACGACCGCGGCCTCCACCGGCCGACCCCTTCCAGCACCGCCACGATCGCCAGGATGCACGCGGCCTGGATCAGGATCAGGACCGCCTCGCGCGGCGTGGCGTCCTTCAGGAGAATCGCGGAGAGGCCCAGGGTCGAGGCCAGGAAGAAGATCAGCAGCACGCTCTGCTTGCGGGTGAGGCCGAGCGCCTCGAACCGGTGGTGGATGTGGTCACGACCCGTGTAGGCGAGCCATTCGTGCAGCGAGTGCACCTTGCCCGTCACGACGCGCGCCACCCCCACGAAGCCGATGTCGAACAGCGGCACCCCCAGAATCAGCGACGGCGTCAGCAGGGCGATGACCGGGTTCCCCTCAGTCCATTCTCCCATCACCGCGAGGCCCGCGAGCGTGAAACCGATGAATGTGGCCCCGCTGTCCCCCAGGAAGATCTGGGCACGTCCCGGACGGAAGTTATAGGGTAAAAACCCGAGGCAGGCGCCCACGATCGCGGCCGACAGGTACATGAGATAACGCTGGTCGGTCTGCAGGGCCGCGACGCTGAAGAAGATTCCGGCGATCACGCCGAGGCCGGCGGCGAGACCGTCCATCCCGTCCAGGAACTGGACGGCGTTGGTGACCGTCACGAACCAGAGGATCGTCAGGATCACGTTGATCCACACGTACGCGGGCACCCAGACCGGCGTGACGTTGAGGACGACCCCGTAGGCGATCGCGGCCGCGGCCGCACCGACATGGCCCGCGAGCTTGAGCGACGCCGGCAGATCGGTGAGGTCGTCCAGGATGCCGATCCCGACGACGAGCGTCGCGCCGACCACGACGCCCTTGAGCTGCAACGAGAAGTCGAAGCTCGTGAGCACGGTCACGGCGAATCCGCAGTAGACGGCGGTGCCGCCCATCAGCGGGGTCGCGACCTCGTGCACCTTGCGGGCGGCCGGCATGTCGAGGACGCGCCGGCGCTGGGCGACCGCGCGGGCCACCGGCGTCGCGAAGAACGCGACCGCGAACGCGAGCATGACCAGGTAGAGCCACGGCAATCGCGCCGCGTGGTCACGGCCCCAGATTGGCACCAGCATGAGCAGCCCCACGAGCGTGAGGCGCACGAGATGCGGGGTCGCGAGACCGGGCTTGGCGGGGCGGGCGAGCTCGGAGCGCATCGGGGACGACAGGTGAGAGGTGTGGTCCGGCCCGGTCGTCATAGGAGCGCCTCGGCCAGCGCGGCCGTCACCGTGTCGGCCTCGCCGTCAGTGAGGAGCGGATAGCATGGCAGCGACAGGCACTGGCTCCAGAGCCACTCGGCGGTCGGATAGCCGGTGAGTCCGAGCGCCCGATGAATCGGGCGGAAGACCGGCCGCCGCGCGGCCACCCCGCGCCGATCGAGGTGCGCCACGATCGGCTCGAGCGGCCGGTCGATCGCGACCACGAACCGGTGGTACACGTGGCGCTCGCCCGCGTCGGCCGGCACGCGGCAGCGCGGCGCGCGCGCGAGTGCCATGCGGTAGCGCGCGGCGAGCGCGCGGCGCCGCGCGATGAACGTGTCGAGCCGCGCCCGCTGGCTCCGGCCTGCATGTCGGTCATCTTGTAGTTGAAGCGCGGCGCCAGCTCGGTGCGCTCGTCGTAGTCGCGCGTGTCGCGCGCGCGCGCGACGAGGTCAGCCGGGCCCGCGACCGCCCCGCCCTCGCCGGTCGTCAGGAGCTTCGTCGCGTAGAACGAGCAGACCGCGAGTTCTCCGCGCGCGCCGACCGGGCGGCCGGCGCAGGTCGCGCCGAGCGTCTGGGCGCAGTCCTCGACGAGCGGAACGCCAAGGCGCTGAAAGTCGGCGAGGTCCACGGCGAGCCCGAACGGATGCACGACGATGACCGCGCGGGTCCGCGCGGTGCGCCGGCGCGCGACGTCCGCGCCCGAGAGCCCGAGCGTGTCGGGATCGGCATCCGCCAGCACCGGCGTCGCGCCGCATCGCGTGACCGCGTGATAGACCGCGTCGCACGCGTAGGTCGGGATGATGACCTCGTGACCCGCGCCCACGTCGAGGGCGCGCAGCGCGAGCTCGAGCGCGGCGCTGCCGGAGCTGACCGCCGCCGCGGCGGCGACCCCCAGACGCTGAGCGAGCTCGCGCTCGAGTCCCGCGACCTCGGGGCCTTGCGCCAGCTGACCCCCGCGCACGACGCGCGCGACGCGCTCGGCGTCGTCGTCGGTCAAGGTCGGGCGAGAGTGCGGAATGATTCGCTGAGACCTCAGAGGTTGAGGAGCAATCGGACCGACTGGAAGGCCTCCGCGTACTTGACCCGCGCCTGGATGCCGCGGAAGTTCGCGCACGAGCGGGCCAGCTCCAGGATCGTCAGGTCCTCGATATTGGTCTTCGTCACCTGCGACTCGTGCGCCGCGAGCGCCGCCAGCTTCGTCTCGAGCGCGTCGGCGATGTCGGAGGCGCAGTTCGGTGTGAAGTTCACGGTCGACGGCACCTCGAAGAAGAGCACGTTGGGCACGTAGCGCGTCGCCGACAGGGCGCTCTGGGCCAGGTTGCGATGGTCCTGGTGCGTGTCCTCCGGCGAGTTGACGAAGATCATCCGGGGATCGGTCGTGCGGATCACCGACTCGAGCCGCGCGATCAGCTCGCGGCTCATCGGCACCTCGGTGTCCCGGTAGTCGCCCCAGAACACCTCGCGCACGCCGAGGATGCGCGCGGCGTCCTTCTGCTCGTGTCGGCGCACCTCGGAATCGCCGCCGAGCGCCCCGTCCGAGGCGACGAACATGTAGACCGCGTGGCCGCGCTCGGCGTACTTGGCGAGCATTCCGCCGCAGCCGTATTCGATGTCGTCGGGGTGGGCGCCGAGCGCGAGGATATTCACCTATTTCGGCTCGGGCGAGAGGCGCGACCACGTGCTCCCCCCACAGACAATGTCGAGGGCCTCATCGCCGTGTATCAATAATATGTCAACGGCCGAGAGAGCCGGAACGAATTCCCCGTGTTGCTGGGCGTACACGGGAGGCTCGTAGTGCTGGGCCTCCACCGCGATGCCAGCGTCCGCGAACTTGGCGATATCCATGTAGAGCGTGCCGTCGCGGCCGGCCAGATAGGTGTCCGCGCCGACCGCGCGGCAGAGCCCGACGAGCCGGGCGGTCGCGTCCGCCTGTGCCCCATCCGGGAGCGCGATCTCCGAGGCCAGGCGCGCCGGGGTCGCGATGCCGAGCCCGCGGGCCAGCCACTCGGCGCTGGCCGCCGCGACGGGCGCCAGCTGCTCCCACTCCCGACCGTAGAGGGCGTGAAGGTCGTCACGATGGCGCGCCCAGCACGGCGCCCCGCCGTAGGCGCTCTCGAGCGCGGTGAAGTGCCGCGCACGCCAGGGCTGGCTCGAGTCAACCAGCACCTCGCGGATCGGCGTGCCGAGCCTGGCCCGGACCGGCACCGTGAGCCAGCGGGCTCCCTCGCGCGTCTTGATCCGGTTGCGGTTCTGCCAGCCGTTCTTCTCGTACTGCACCGTGTCGAGGAACACGAACAGATCGGCCGCCGCCCACTTGGCGAAGTAGCCGAGCCACGGCAGGTAGTGCGGCTGGTGAATGGCGACCTTCACGCGCACTCCGCGCCCGCCGACGCCAAGCCGACGGCGACAAGCCACGCGACGGCCGCGGCGCGCCTCACCGGAGCCCCTTGGCGCGGACCAGGTCGGCGTAGACGGCCAGGAGCTTCTCCCGCGCCACCGAGGCCGAGAACGATTCGGCCCGCACCTCCGCGGCCTCGCCGAGCTTTCGACGCAGCGCCTCGTCGCGCCCCAGCTCGATCAGCGCTGCCGAGAACGCGTCGGCGTCCTCGGGCGCGACCAGCCGGCCGCACTCACCGTCGACGACGACGTCGGGAATGCCGCCGACCGCCGTCGCCACCACCGGGATCCGGAGCGCCATCGCCTCGACCATGACGCGGCCCATCCCCTCGTTGCGCGACGGCACGGCGAGCACGTCGGCCGCTGCCAGGTGCGTCGTCACGCCGAAGACCTCCCCGGCCAGGTCGAGCCGCGCGCCCACGCCGAGCGCGCAGGCGAGCGCGTCGAGGCGCCCGCGCTCGGCGCCGTCGCCGACCAGCACGACGCGCGTCGACGGGATCTGGGCGGCGACAGCGGGCAGCGCCCGCACGAGGAGGTCGAAGCCCTTGATCGGGACGAGCCGGCCGAGGCCGACGACCACGAACGTGTCGGGGGCGAGACCGAGCCGCGCGCGCGCCTCGGTCCGCGTCGGCGCCCCCGCCCGCAGCTCGGCGGTCGGCACGCCGCTGGGCACCGCGACGTATTGCGCGGCGCGGCCGATGCCGCGCGCCAGGTGCTCGGCCGCGCCGCGATCGGTCAGGGTGACGATGCGATCGGTCCAGCGCGCCGCCTGGCGCTCGAGCGCTGTGAAGACCGCTGTCCGGCGCGGGCTGTAGTAGCCGTAGAACACGTGGCCGTGCGGCTGGTGGATCACCGCCGGCACACGCGCGATCACCGCCGCGAGCCGGCCGATGAAGCCCGCCTTCGAGGTATGCGTGTGGACGATCGCCGGCCGCTCGCGCCGGATGAGCCGGAGAATCTGCGCCAGCGCGGTCAGGTCGGCCAGCGGCGCGACCTCGCGCCCGAGCGCCGGCAGGTCGACCACCCGGCATCCGCGCCGGCGCGCGTCGACGAGCGAGGCGGCGTCCGATTCCCGGAACGACGCGGCCAGGGTGCACTCGAACCCGGCGCGGTCGAGCGCGACGCACGACGCGATGGTGTTCTCCGACGAGCCGCCCAGGGTGAGCCGGGTGATCGCGTGCAGGACGCGCACGGTCACCGCGGGCCCTTTCGCGCGTAGAGCTCGACGGACGGTCCGACGAGCCAGCGGCCGCGCGAGAGCTCGGCGAGCGCCGCCGCGCCCGCGGCGATCGCCGCGCGGCCCCAGTGCGGAAGCGTCTCGACCGCGGGACGCTTGGCCACGGGCTCACGCGAGGCCACGGCCGAGTTCGAGACCTCGAGCACCTCGAAGCCCGCGCGCTCGACGAGCTGGCGCAGGCCCGCCGGCGTGAACGCGAAGTGATGCATCACCGGGTAGGTGTCCCAGCCTCGGGATCGCGCGAGCGGGCCGAGCTCGATGAAAAATCTGGCCCACGGCTGGTGGAAGCGCGCGTTCGGGACGCGCAGGGCGAGCAGCCCCCCGCCGACGAGCACGCGGTGGGCCTCGCGCAGGATCGTCAGCGGCTCGTGCGCCTGATCGACGACGTTGACCAGGGTCACCATGTCGGCGGAGCCGCCGCGAAGCGGCAGCAGCGCGCCGTCGCCCTGGACCGCGGCCTCGCCGTTGCGCCCAGCGACGGCGCACGCCTGATGCGCGATATCCACGCCGACGGCGAGCCAGCGGCGGCCGCGCGCGAGCGCCGCCAGGTGGCCCCCGCCGCAGCCCACGTCAATCAGGCGTGGCCGCTCCGAGCGCGCGCGGGCGAGCACCCCGAGCCGGTCGAGCAACACGCCGAAGAGGCCGGCCCGCTCGGAGGACACCTGCTCCGGCGCGAAAAGGAGCGGATACTCCGTCTCATAGATGTGGCGAAGCTCGGACGCGCTCGGCAGCTCCGTCGAGAGCAAGCTTCGACAGCTCGGACACCGGCGATAACGCACGCCCCGATAGACGAGCCGGCTCGGGCGCGTCGGCGCTCCGCACGCCGGACAGGCGAGGCCCGGGTCGGTCCCCGAGAGTCTCGGCGGCAGCGTGTCGGACGGCGCGGCGCGCCCGCCGGCATTCACCTGCCGGAGGGCGCCTTCGAGCTCGGCAGTGACGCGCTCCCACGTGTAGTGACGCTCGACATGCGCGCGGCACGCGCCGCGCAACCGCGCGTAGGCGTCCGGATCGCGCTCCCTGGCGGTGAGGAAGCCCTCGAGGTCCTCGGCCATCGTCTCCGGCGTCGTGTCGCGGAACACGAGCGTCGGGCACAGCGCGCTCAGGATCTCGGGCGTCGCGCCGACCGGCGTGCCGAGCACGGGCGTGCCGCACGCGAGCGCCTCCACGGTGACGAGCCCGAAGCCCTCGAGCTCTCGCGTGGGCAGCACGAACAGATCGGCCGCCTGGTCGTAGCGCGGCAGCTCCGCGTCTGGCACGAATCCCAGAAACTTCACGTGATCGCCCAGACCGAGGGCCTGGCTCTGCGCCTCGAGGGCGCCGCGCAGCGAGCCGGCGCCGCCGATCAGCAGGAGCGCGCGCGGACAGCGGGCCTTCAACCGCGCCATCGCGTCGAGCAAGGTGTCGAGACCCATCCGCGCTTCGAGGTTGCGCACCGTGAGCAGGAGCGGCCGATCGGTAGCAAGCCCGAGCGCGCTTCGGACCGCGCCGCGGTCCGGCGCCGGCACGAACCGATCCGTCGCCGCCGCGCCCCGGATCCTCACGATGCGCTCGCGCGGCACCGCGTAGAGCTTCCAGAGCTGGTCGGCGGAGAAGTCGCTCAGCACGTGCACCAGCCGGGCGCGCCGGAGGCAGGCGCGTTCGATCGCCCAGAGCAGCACCGTCCCCGTCGCGCCCACCAGGCCCGCGCGATGCCGCGCCGTCATGCCGCGGCGCGAGCGGTACTCGAGCGGCGCCGGGGAATAGAAGCTATAGAGGCTCGGAAGCCGGGCGCCGGCCCGGGACCGCAGCGCGCCGTAGCCGGCGAGCGGCTGGTGCACGTGCAGCACGTCCGCCGCCTCGCGGTCGAGCGTCTCCGACACCGCCCGCCGCGCGCCGAGGATCGAGCTCCGGATGAAGCGCGCGATCGAGCCCCGATCCGCGAGGAAGTGCTGGACCCGCACACGCTCGTGCTCGGCCGAGGCGGGCGCGGTCGCGTCGGCATCGACGCGGCTCACGACGCGCACGTCGTGGCCGCGCGCGGCGAGGCCGCGGGCCTGCTCCCAGAGGATCCGCTCTCCTCCGCCGAGCGGACGCGCCGGCGAGACGTCGGAGACCATCAGGACGCGGAGCCGGTCGCTCATGCGCGGCTCACCGGAGCGTCCAGCGACCGCGCGCGTCGAGATATTCGCGGGTCCACAGCTCCAGCATCATCAAGGTCCAGAGCCGGTCGGCGTGGGTGCGCGCGCCGCTCAGGTGCTCTCGCTTCAGGGTCTCGACCGCGCAGGGGTCGAACAGGCCGCGAGCCCGGACGCGATCCGGCGCCAGCAGATCGTCCATGGTCGAGCGCAGGTCGTGCCGGAGCCAGTCGCCGAGCGGGATCATGAAGCCTTGCTTGCGATGGGTCAGGACTTCCTTGGGCAGGACGCCGGCGAACGCGGCCTTGAGAAGCCCCTTCAAGCGCCCACCCGGCATCTTGTCGCCCGACGTCAGGCGCAGGCTCTCCTCGATGATCCGATGGTCGCAGAAGGGCGCCCGCACCTCGAGCGAGCTGGCCATGCTCATCCGATCGGCCATCGTGAGGAGATTGTCGGGAAGGTAGGTCGCCAGGTCGATGCGGAAGGCTCCGTCGACCAGGTCGTCCGGACTGCCCGACGCGAAGGCGCTCTGCTGGTCGGCGTCCGCGTGAGCCCCGAGGTGCGCCGCCAGCGCGGGCTGCGCGAGCGTCGCGAGCCTCGTGTCGCCGAAGAATCGCGTCCAGCCGATGTAGCGGTCGGCCGGCGCCGCGTCGGGATCCGCGGTGAAGCGCCGCGCCCAGTCGGCGAAGTTACGGCTCGAAGCGGAGTCGGGCAGGCGGTGCGCGAACGCGCGCGAGGCGTGACGGATCCAGCGCGGAAGCTTGGCGTGAAAGGCCGAGACGCGGAGCCCGAGATAGCGCGGGTAGCCGGCGAACGTCTCGTCGCCGCCGATGCCCGAGAGCGCGACCTTCACGTGCCGCGCGGTCGCCTGCGCGACGACATACGTCGGGATCGCGGAGGAGTCCCCGAACGGCTCGTCGAAGGCCCGCACGACGTCCGGCAGGACCGTGCGCACGTCGGGCTCGAGGATCTCCTCGTGGTGGTCGGTCGCGAAGCGCTGGGCGACGAGCCGCGCGTTTGGCAGCTCGTCGTAGGTCGGTGCCGTGCGCCCGAAGCCGACCGAGAAGGTCGCGATCCGGCCCGACGTCACCTCGCGCATGCTGGCGACGACCGCGCTCGAGTCGACGCCGCCCGACAGGAAGACGCCGAGCGGCACGTCGCTCTCCAGACGCAAGCGCACGGCCTCGCGCAGGCCCGCGCGCACCGTCGCCGCGCTCTCTTCTCGCGAGGCCCGCGGCCCCGTCGTCGCGACCGCCGCCGGCAGCTGCCAGTACCGACGTTGCGTCAGCCGGCCATCGGCGAGCCTGGCGGTGTGCGCCGGCGGCAGCTTCCGGATCGAGTCGAAGATCGAGCGCGTCGCCGGCGTGAAGCCGAAGGCTAGATAGTGATGGAGCGCGGACCAGTCGAGCGCTCGGGGGACCAGCGGGTGGCAGAGCAGCGCCTTCGGCTCGGACGCGAACAGGAACAGCCGGTCGCGGTGCCAGTAGTAGAGCGGCTTCTTGCCCAGCCGATCGCGGGCGAGGAAGAGCCGGCGCGCGGCGTCGTCCCAGATGGCGAAGGCGAACATGCCGACGAGCCGCTCGACGCATGCCTCGCCGTGGACAGCGTAGGCGTGCAGGATCACCTCGGTGTCGCTTCGCGTCTGAAACCGGCGGCCCGCGGTCATGAGCTCGGCGCGCAGCTGGCGATAGTTGTAGATCTCGCCGTTGAAGACGATCCAGTAGCGGCCGGTGGGGTCGCTCATGGGCTGGCGCCCGGTCACGAGATCGATGATCGCCAGCCGCGTCATCCCGAGCCCGACGTCGCCGGCGGTGTGGATGCCCGAGTCGTCGGGGCCGCGATGCTTGAGAAGGCCGAGCATCGCGGGCAAGAGCTCGCGCGGGGTCGCGCCGACGTGGCCGGCGATGCCGCACATCAGCCGATCCTCACGGTCGAGCCGGCGACCGCGGCGGCGCCCTCGTGCACGTCGCGCAGGAGCGCCAGGACGCGTCCGGTGGTGCGCGGGGGCGTGTAGAGACCGGCGCGCGCGAGGGCTCGGCGCCGCAAATCCTCTGCGAGGGTCACATCGGACAGCACGCGTGCGAGCAGCGCGGCGAGCTCCTGCTCCCGCTCCGCGTCGAACAGGAGGCCGGCGTCGGCGACCACTTCCGGCAGGGCACCGCGGTTCGAGCTGATCACGGGCGCTCCGCACGCCATCGCCTCGAGCACGGTCGCGCCGAAGCCCTCCTGCAGCGACGGCGTGACGCACACGGAGGCCTCCGAGTAAAGCGCCGGCAGGTCGGCGTCGTCGACGCGCCCGGGGAAGAATACGCGGTCCTTCAGGCCCAGTGAGTCGGCGAGCCGGGCCAGCTTGGGCCGGCCGTGGCCGTAGCCGCCGGCGAGGACGAGAGTGTGCCGGCTGCGTACCGGGCCGGGCAAGAGCCCGAAGGCGCGGATCAGCCGCGGGATGTTCTTGTGCGGGTTGAAGTTGCCGACGTAGAGCACGTAGGGCGAAGTCAGGCCATAACGAGCCCGGGCCGCCTGCGTCAAGGAAGCGGGCTTGAACTCGCTGCCCAGCGCGACCGGGATCACGTTCACCTTCGCCGCGCGCACCCCGAGCCGCGCTACGATCGTGCGCTTGGAGTACTCCGAGTCGCTGATGATCGCCGCCGCCCGGCCGGCGTACAGGCGGGCCGCGCGGGCGACGAGGGTCTCGTAGATCGGCCGACGCCGGCCCGGATAATCGATGAAGTAGAGGTCGTGGATCGTCAGCACGACCGGGCACGGGGCGCGGACCGGTCCCTTGTAATAGGGCGAGAGAAACACGGTAATCCGATCGCGACCGAGCGCGCGGGGCAAGGTCACCTGGTCCCACCACTGGGTCCACGGGCCGTCGAGCGCGGTGAACGTGACGCCGGGAAAGGTCTGATCGAGCTGCGTTCTCGCGTCGCCGTACACCACGCACGGCCAGCCCTCGAGCGAGGCCGCGCGGAGGATCTCGAGCAGGTACCGCCGGATCCCGGTGCGCACGCCCGGCCGGAATTCGCGCCCGTCGACACCGAGCCGGATCAGCGCCGCCTCGCTTCCGGCGCCGGGCGCCCGAGCACCTCGTCGTACACGCGCTCGACGCCGTCGACGTGCGCGCCCAGGCTGAAGGTCGACTCCGCCCGCGCACGGCCCGCGGCGCCGAAACGGGCCGCGCGCGCCGGATCGTCGAGCAGCGCGCGCACCGCCTCGGCGAGCGCGGCGGGATCGGCCGGCGGGACCAAGAGCCCGGTCTCGCCCGCGACGACGACGTCGGGGACGCCGCCGATCGCGGTGGCGACGACCGCCCGGCCCATCGCCATCGCCTCGACCAGCACGCGGCCGAAGCCCTCGCTCTCGGATGGCAGGACGCACACGTCGGCGAGCGCCAGCACGTCGGCGACGTCGTCACGCCATCCCGTAAAG
>Ga0318554_10000481_pt1 | contig 14336 bp, 13 predicted proteins | sample GRESIP082b2f22_FD_203687 | JGI IMG/M metagenome (GOLD analysis project Ga0318554, IMG submission 203687) | Tropical soil microbial communities from Luquillo Experimental Forest, Puerto Rico - GRE.SIPMG.082b2f22 | ecosystem: Environmental > Terrestrial > Soil > Tropical forest > Bulk soil... | reverse complement strand
TCGCCCGGATGCTGCTGGCGGGCGGCATCATGCTGGCCCCGCAGGCGGCTGCGGTGCCTGTGCTCATGCTCTCCCCCGATCACGTCGGCTCCGCCGTGCCAGTGCTGGCCGTGCTGCTGCTGCTGGATCGGGCACCGCCACGCTGGTGGGTACCCACGCTTACCGGGATCGTGCTGGCCGGTGCGCTGGTGGCGGACAAGGTGCTGATAGTCACGGCGGTGCTGCCGCTGCTGGTGATCAGCACCGGGCGCGTCTGCTCTGGCGTGGCCCACCGCCAGCCGCTGCGGTCCCGCTGGCTGGAACTCTCGCTCATCTGCGCCGCGGTCGCCGCCGTCGGGGTCTCCAATGGGATTCTCGCCCTCATCGCCGCCCATGGCGGATTCACGGTCTGGTCCGTCAGGGCCAGGCTGGCGCCGTGGCCGCAGGTGCTGACGCACCTCAAGGTGCTCCCGCACGGGCTGGCGCTGCTGTTCGGGGCGAGCACAACGAGCCACGCAGCGCTTGCCCGCGGCCTGGCGCTGCTGCATCTGGCCGGGGTGGGCCTGGCGATCTGGGGAGTCGGTGCCGCGCTCTGGCGGTTCCCGCGATTGAGTTTCGTCGACCAGCTGCTGGTGAGCGCGGTGCTGATCAACCTGCTCGCCTACCTCCTTCTCACCCCGGGCACCTTGCCGTACTCGGCCAGGGATTACAGCGCGGTGTTGCCACTGTCGGCCGCGCTGGCCGGGCGGATGGCGGGCAGATGGCTACTGTCGGCCCGGCTGGCGCCGGTGGCGGCCGCCGTCCTCGCGGGCTACGTCCTGAGCCTCGCGGCGGTCATGGTGGCACCCTCCGCGCCGCCGCCCAAGGATGCGCGCCTCGCCGATTGGCTGCTGGCCCACCACCTGGACTATGGCCTGGGAGCGTACGGGACTGGTAACGCCCTGACGTTGTATGCGGGCGGCCGGGTCCATGTCGTCGTGGTGGTGTTCCGCGGTGGCCGCTGTTATCCCCTCCAGTGGGAAGCGCAGGCGCCCGATTATGAGGCCCGGCTGCATGACGCGACCTTCATCGTGCAGACCATGCCTGCCGCCGCTATCCGCAGGGTCTTCGGCATCCCCGACCACGTCTACCACGTCGGTGCCACCAGAGTGCTGATCTGGCACAAGAACCTGCTGACGGACGTCCAGCCGATATCATCACGGCCCGGTCACGGCGCCGCCGGCCGCCACGCGTTGCCCGGCGGCCTATAAGCAGGGCGGAGAGCGCTTGGCCCAGCTCGGGTTCCCGGGTAAAGAATGTTGCCGGCGAGCCGGAGGAACCGGGCCCGGCCCGCGCCTTTAGATCTCGCCGAAGAGGCGGTCGCCGGCGTCCCCCAGGCCCGGCACGATGAAGCCGCGGTCGTTCAGCCGCTCGTCGAGCGCAGCCGTCACCACGCGGACCGGGACGGGGCCATCGCCGGGGAAGGCGGCCTCCAGGCGGGCGATGCCCTCGGGGGCCGCCAGCAGGCTGATCCCGGTCACGGTGCCGGCACCACGGTCGATCAGCATGCGGAACACGGTTTCCAGCGTGCCGCCGGTGGCCAGCATGGGGTCGAGCACGAAGACGGCCCGGCCGGACAGGTCGGCGGGCAGCCGGTTGGCGTAGATGCTGGCGACCAGGGACTCCTCGTCCCTGGCCAGTCCCACGAAGCCCACATCGGCGGTGGGCAGGAGCCGGGCCATGCCGTCGAGCATGCCGATGCCCGCCCGCAGCACCGGTACCACGAGGGGAACCGGCCTGGCCATCTTGACCCCGGTGGCGTCGGCCACCGGGGTGCGGACGGTGACCGGGCGCACCGGGACCTCGCGGGTCGCCTCGTAGGCGAGCAGGGTCACCAGCTCGTCGGTGAGCCGGCGGAACGTCGGGGCCTCGGTGGACTCGTCCCGCAGCACGGTGAGCTTGTGGGTGACCAGCGGATGATCGACAACCAGAGTTTGCATGACGGGTAGTTTCCCAGCCGGGTGGCCTCCCGCGTCCGGCTCACGCCGAAATCGGCTGCCGCGGACTGGCCGGCTCGCCGGACGGCCCGGCCGCGCCGGCGTCCCGGCGGCCGCGCGGCAGCGAGGCGAGAGCGGCGAGTCCCGCTAGGGCGCCGACCATCACCAGTACCACGGACAGGCCCTGGTGGAACGGCCCGGAGATCAGTTCCGGGAAGAACCGCCTGCCGGTGAGCACCCGCTGTTGCGCGGCGGACAGGGCGGACTGGGCGCCGTGGGACGCCAGCACGTGCTGCACCTCAGCGGGCCAGGTCGCCAGCCAGCCGCGCGATCCCGTCGGCCCAGCCAGAGACCTGTGCCAGCGGCAGGTACGCCGTCCCGCCCGCCGTGTGGTCCACCATCGGCGAGGCGACGAAACGCTCCCGGCCCTGGGCATCGATGAAGTACACCGCCGAGGTGTGGATGATGTCAGCGTTCGGCTTGGGTGCCTCGACCGCGATGTTGTAATCGCGCCACGCGGTATGCAGGGCAGGCACCGGGCCGGTGAAGAAATGCCAGCTCGGGATCGTGTTCAGCCGCTGCGCGTCGGAGAAGGTGGCCACGTCGGCCACCGCCGCGTGGTACTGATTCACGTTGATCGCAGCAAAGACGATCTTGCCCGCCTGCGCCCCCAGCTTGCGGTAGGCGTCGACGAACTCCTGCGACACGATCGGGCAGATGTCGGTGCAGTGCGGGTCCATGAACTCCAGCACCACGACCTTGCCGCGCAGGCTGGCCAGGCTCATCGTGTGGCCGCGCTGGTCGGTGAGGGTGAACCCGGGCGCCCGGGCACCGGGGATCGGGGAAAGCTGCATCAGGTTGGCGAGGCTGGTCGAGATGTCCTGCGGGATGCCCGACGGCCGCACGTTCGCGCCCGCGGTGGCGTTGTCCTCACGAGTGAGCACGTACGCCGCGAAGCCGCTCAGGACGATGAGCAGCACCGCGACCACGCCGAGGATGATCCACATCTGACGGCGGCGCGCGGACCGGCGCGCGCCGGCGCCCGCTTCGGTGGCCTCGGCTGCCGTGCCGGTGGCCGCCGGTTCGTGCTGCTTGCCTCCCGCGATCCGCACCCGAGCCTCCTGCGAAAGCCGGGCCATGCCCGTTCTCCTGCTATTGGCCGAGCATAACGCGGTCGGCCGCACCCGTCGTTCGCGTGCCACCGGCCGCCCCGGCTGACAGGTGTACCGGCGGGTACCGTACAAAGTCACCATGTCCTTGAAGTCATCCGACCTGTCCGGGCGCACCTTCCTGGTTACCGGGGCCAATACCGGGATCGGCCGCGCCACGGCCGGCGCCCTGGCCGACCGGGGCGGCAAGGTGTTCATGGCCTGCCGCTCGGCGGAGAAGGGCCGTGCTGCAGCGGCGGAGATCACCGCCGCCACCGGGAACGACGCGGTCTGCTTCGTCCCGCTGGACCTGGCCGACCTGGCCTCGGTCCGCAACTGCGCGGCCGGGTTCCTGGCCCGTGGGGAGCCGCTGCACGTACTGATCAGCAACGCGGGCGTGGGCGGGGCGCGGGGCCTCACCAAGGACGGCTTCGAGCTGGGGTTCGGCATCAACCATCTCGGGCACTTCGCGCTGACCATGGCGCTGCTTGACTGCCTGGCCGCCAGCGCGCCCGCCCGGGTGGTCACGGTCGCCAGCGACGCGCACTACCAGGCCAGCGGGATCGACTTCGAGGCGGTCCGCCGGCCCACGGCAAGCCGGACCGGGCTGCGCGAGTACGCCGTCTCCAAGCTGAGCAACGTGCTTTTTTCCGCCGAACTCGCGCGACGCACGCAGGGGAGCGGGATCACGACCTACGCGCTGCACCCGGGGGTGGTCGCCTCCGACATCTGGCGCCGGGTCCCGTGGCCGGTCCGCCCGCTCATGAAGATGCGGATGATCTCCACAGAGCAGGGCGCGGCGACCTCGCTGTACTGCGCCACCGCCCCGGAACTGGCCGAGGTCAGCGGCCGGTTCTACGACGACTGCCGGGAGCGGGCACCCAGCGCGGTCGCCACCCCGGAACTTGCCGGGGCGCTGTGGGAACACAGCGAGGCCTGGACCGCCGCCTGACCCCGCCGCGCCGCGCGCGGCCACACCGCCTGGCGACATTAGCTTCCGGCCGGCCCGTGAATCAGCTGCCGGGCTGCGCGTCCGGGGCGCCCTCGGTATAGGTGTAGGTGTAGGGGTTATGCAGCACCCGGGTCTCCGGGATCTCCGGGTGCATCCCCTCGGTCCAGGCCTCCGGGCCGAGCTGGCCTTGCAGGTACTCCACCGTCTGCTCGACCGCCCGCCGGGCCTTGGCCAGGTCCGCGCCGACGAGCCGGTGATCGTACTTCACCACCCGGCCGTTGACGACCACCGTGTGCACGTCGGCGCGCTGGGCCTGGAAGACGACGTGGCCGTACGGGTGGAGCAGCGGCACCATGGCCGGCGAGTCGTCGTTCTTGATGAGCACGACGTCGGCCTTCTTGCCGGGCTCCAGGCTGCCGGTCACCCCGTCCAGGCCCAGTGCGTGGGCCCCGCCGCGGGTGGCCCAGCTCACGACCTGCTCGGCGCGCAGTTTGTGGTGGGTCACGGTCTCGTCGCGGGCGTGCGCCTCCAGGTGCTCCCTGGCCCGGTCCGCGCTCAGCGTCGCGCGCATGGCCGAGAACAGGTCGCCGCTCCACCACACGCTGGTGTCCATGGACAGGGACACGGGTATGCCGTGCTGGCGCAGCTTCCACGTGGGCGGGTAACCCTGCCCGGCGCTGCACTCGCTCTCGGTGGACAGCGATGCCGAGCCGCCGGTGGCCGCGATCCGGTTGTAGGAGTCGGTGCTCAGGGTCGCGGCGTGCACATAGATCGTGCCCGGGGTCATGAAGCCGTGCTCGTGCATGAGCCGGATGCCGTCGTCGGTGGTGACCTTCCAGACCCCGGCGTGGGTGGTGACCGGCACGCCCAGTTCACGCGCCACCTCGAAGGCCGCCTTCTCCGGGAAGTCCGGGCTGGCCGGTGGGACGTCGAAGGCCATCTGAAAGCCGAGCATGTCGTCGCCGGCGCTGAAGTTCCTGCTGACAAAGTCACGGAACTCGGGGGTGGCCGACCACTCCCAGGGTGCTCCCTGGATGTTGCCGTACCCCAGGACGAACCGCCCGGGCACCTCTTTGAGCGCGGCCAGCGCAGCCTCGGCGTGATCCACCGTCTGCAGGTTGTGTGACCAGTCCACCGAGGTGGTGACGCCGGCGTCGACCGCCTCGATCGCCGACAGCAGGTTGCCGGCGTAGATGTCCTGGGGCCGGAAGGATTTGCCCCACTGCAGGTAGTTCCAGACGAAGTACTGGGTGAGCGTCCAGTCGGCGCCGTACCCGCGCATCGCGGTCTGCCACATGTGCCGGTGGGTGTCGATCATTCCGGGCATGACAATGCCGCCGGTCGCGTCGATCTCGACGGCGCCCGCGGGGGCCTCGAGGGCAGGGCCCACCGCGGCGATCCGCTCACCGGTAACCAGCACGTCCGCGCCGCGGAAGACGTGATGCCCTTCGTCCATGGTCAGCACGGTGGCGTTGCGGAACACCAGCGGTCGCCCGGGTACCAGATCTTCCGGCGCCGGACTGGGTGGGGTTGTCATCTCCTACCTCCGGTTCAGGCGGTGGTCATCCTAGGATCGGACAAGCGTCCGTAGAGCGGTCACGCCTAGCTTGACGGACCGCTGGCCTGTTCGCAGGCCGCTGTCCTAGGAGATCAGGAGCCGCCATGGCCACCGTCGCCGCGGTCATCGCATCCACCCATCACCCGTTCTACTACCGGGCAAGCACCGCGACCGGGGAGGACCGGCCGCCGTTCGCGGACGAGTGGGTCGCCAAGATCGAGGCGTTCCGGGAAACCCTCACCAGGGCCCGCCCGGACGTGCTGGTGATGGTCGGCTCGGATCACTTCCACCAGATCTGGCTGGACAACATGCCGCAGTTCCTCATCGGGAAGGCGCCGTACTACGACGGCAATTTCTACAACGAGGAGCGGGAGTTCGGCCTGCCGCGGATGTTCATGCCGGGGCACGAAGAACTGTCCGCTTACCTGCTGCGCGAGGGCATCGACGCCGGCTTCGACCTGGCGTTCAGCAATGAACTTCGCGTCGACCACAGCATCACCTGCCCGCTGATCACCCTGCGGCCAGCGGCGGACCTGCCGATCGTGCCCGTGTACACCAACATCTTCGCCCCGCCCATGCCGCGGCCGAAGCGGTTCGTGGAGCTGGGCAAGACGATCCGCCGGCTGGTCGAGGCCTGGCCGAGCGACCAGCGGGTGGCGATCATCGGCACCGGCCATCTCTCCCTGGAGCTTGGCGGGCCACGGCAGTTCGGCCCGCACGGGCCGGACCCCGAGTTCGACCGCAAGGCGGTCGGCTGGATCGCGTCGGCCGACCTGGGCTCGGCCCTGGCGGAGGTCAGCCTGGACAGCCTGTGGGAACCGGGCAACGCGACCCACGGCTTCATGGACTTCATGCTGATGATGGGCGTGGCGGGGGAGAACGCCAAGGCCGACTACGCCGACTCGCTGGACCTCTTCCACACCATGGAGGCCTACTTCACCTGGTACCCGAACGGGGTGGACGCGCCGTGAGCAAGTACCTGCTGAACAAGTTCCTGTACACCATCGACCGCGACCCGGAACTGGTCGAGCGTTACCGCGCCGACCCGCGCGGCACCGTGGCCTGGTGGGAGGCCGAGCGGGCCAACGTGATCCTCAACTGCCCCGCGGCCGAGTGCAGCACCTGGCTGACGTTCACCGACGCCGAACGGGAGGCCCTGGCCACCCACGACTACGTCACGCTGTTCGAGATGGGCGCGCACAACTTCCTGACGCTGACCCTGTTCATCGCGCTCTTCGAGCGCGACTACGCCGAGCCGCTGGCCTTCCAGCGGGAATACGCCGCCCGGCTCAGCCACTGGAGCGTGCCCTACCCCGACATCTCCACCTGACCCAGCTCCGCCGGGGGAATGGCTGTGGAGCTGGCTGCGGCGCAGGCAGCGCTGCCGGTTTCCGGATCAGGCCGTCAGGGCCAGGGCCAGCAGCACCATGGCCGAGGAAACCTCCACCAGGGCACCGAACACGTCGCCGGTCATTCCGCCGAGGCGGCGCACGGCGAGGCGGCGCAGCAGCCCCGCCGCGCACAGGCCGGCCAGCACCGCGATCACCGCACGCGCGGCCGGGTACCAGCCCCACGCGGCGGCGGTCGCGGCGGCCGCCGCGAGCAGCACGGCAACGGCCGTGATCCGCGCCCGCGCGCTCGTGGCCCCGGCCACCAGCGCGCCGAACCCGTCCGGCCGGGCCGCCGGGGATCCCGGGCCGGTCGCCAGCACCACGGCGGTCCGGCCGGTGACGGCGGCCACGGCCAGGGCGGCGACGCCCGGCCACCCCGCCGTCACCGTTGCCAGGGCGGTGACCTGCACCAGGACCGTGAACAGCAGTGCCACGACGCCGAACGGCCCGACGTCGGACCGGCGCATGATCGCGAGGGCCTCGTCCCTGGGGCGGCGGCTGCCCAGCCCGTCCGCGGTGTCCGCCAGGCCGTCCAGGTGCAGCCCGCCGGTGAGCAGGGCCAGCACGCCAATCGCCAGGGCCGCGGCCAGCAGCCGGCGAGGCGCGGAGCCGCCGCCGGCCTGCACGCCAAGCAGGACTCCGGCGGCCGGGACCGAGAGCAGCAGCCCCGCCACCGGCAGCCAGAGCACCGCCCGGGCCGCGTCGGGCCGGCCGATCTCCGGTACCGCCCGCACGGGGAGGATCGTGAACAGGCCGAGCGCGGATCGCAGCGGGAGCGCGGCGGCCGGCCACGGGCGCCCCGGCCGGGCCGGCCCGGCTTGCGGGGCCTGCGTCATCGCAGCCGCCGGGCGATCCCCGCGGTGCACAGCCAGACCTCGTCACTGTCCGCGGCAATGCGCGCGTTCAGCCGCCCCAGCTCGTCGCGGAACCGCCGCCCGGAGGCCGTGCCGGGCACCACGCCGGAGCCGATCTCGTTGCTCACCGCGATGACCTGCCTGCGGGTATGCCGCCAGGCCTCCAGCACCTGGTCGGTCCGGGTCGCCAGGGCCCAGGCGGTGCCCTCGGCGTCGTCCCAGGCCGCGCAGTCGTCCATCACCCGGGCCAGCCAGGTGGTGAGGCAGTCCACCAGGACCGGGGCCGGGCCCGGCGCGGCAAGCACCTCCGCCAGCGCCAGCGTCTCCACGGTCCGCCAGTGCGGCGGGCGGCGCCGCTGGTGCTCGGCCACCCGGGCGTCCCATTCCGCATCGCCCGAGCCCGGCGGCGTGCCGGTCGCCACGTAGTCCACCGGGCAGTCGCCGGCCACCATGCCCTCCGCCGCTGCGGACTTCCCGGACCGTGCTCCGCCGAGCACCAGCACCCGGTGCCCCGGCCGCCCTGCGGCGGTGGCGGCGCCGGCCGCAGAAGAGGCAGCCGGGCCGGCGGGCGGGGCGCCGCGGCCGGCGGCGGGCCGGTCGGCGCTCGTGGCGGCCGCTGGCCCGGGCGCCGGTTCTGGGGCAGCCGCGCCGCCGCTGCCCGAGCCGGGGGACGGCGAGGCGGCGGGCGGCAGGAGATCACCGGCGGCCAGCTGGGCGACGTCGCCGATCACCACGACCGCCGGGTTGGTGACGCCGGCCACCCGTGCCGCGTCGGCCAGGTCCCGCAGCGGTTCCGTGACCACCCGCTGTTGCCGGCTCCAGCCGTCGGACACCACGGCGGCCGGGGTGCCGCCGTCCAGGCCGGCGGAGATCAGCGTGTCCGCGATCTCGGCCAGATGGTCGATCGCCATCAGCAGGACCAGGGTCATCCCGCTGCGGGCGAGCGCTGCCCAGTCCACCGAACTGCGCGAGTCCCCGGGCCGGACGTGCCCGGCGAGCACGCAGAAGCCCTGGCTGACGCCGCGGTGGGTGACGGGGATGCCTGCCGCGGCCGGGACCGAGATGGCGCTGGTCACGCCGGGTATCACCTCGACCGGGACGCCCGCCGTCAGGCATGCCTCGACCTCCTCGCGGCCGCGCCCGAACACGAACGGGTCGCCGCCCTTCAGCCGGACCACGGCACGGCCCGCCCGGGCGTGCTCCACCAGCGCGTGGTTGATGTGGTCCTGCCGCATCGACGGCCCGCCCGGCACCTTGGCCGCGTCCACCACGTGCACGCCGGGCGCCAGCTGCTCCAGCAGCGCCACCGGTGCGAGACGGTCGGTCACCACCACGTCTGCTGCCCGCAGCCGGTGCAGCCCGGTGACCGTGATCAGGCCGGGATCGCCCGGCCCGCCGCCGACGATCGACACGCGGCCGGTCCTGGGCGGACGACCGGTCGCCCGCTCCGCTGCTTCGCTGACCGAACGATCTGCCTCCTCCACCGTGTCCAGGAAGCGATCACGCAGTCCGGCGGCGCGACGCGGGTCGCGGCCCGCGTTGACCGCCACGGTCACCCCGCCCGCGCGGCCCACCGCGGGCACCCAGGCGGCGGAGGCGGCCGCGTCGTCGGCACGGGCGCACCACAGGCCCTGCCGCTCGGCGTCCGCGGCCACGGCCTCGTTGACCTCCGGCCGGTCCGTGCAGGCCAGGACCAGCCAGGCGCGGTCGAGGTCACCGGGCTGGTAATCACGCTGGCGTGCGGTGATCTGCCCGCGGGCCGCCAGGTCGGCCAGCGCCGGGGTGAGCTGCGGGGCCACCACCACAACCTCGGCACCGGCCTCGCGCAGGCCGGCCACCCGGCGGAGTGCGACGGCACCGCCGCCGACCACCAGCACCCGGCGCCCGGCCAGCCGCAGGCTGAGCGGATAAACGGGGATGTCCGCGCCGGCCATATCCCGCCCTCACTCCTTGGCGCCGGACACGCCGGCGCTGTCGAACGTCGCGACGTCGCGCAGCACCCGGGCGGCGGCCTGCACCAGCGGGACCGCTAGCACGGCGCCGGACCCCTCGCCGAGCCGCATGTCCAGGTCGAGCAGCGGCCGCAGGCCCAGCACGGTCAGCGCCCGGCGGGCGCCAGGCTCGGTGGACATGTGCCCGGCCACCAGGCAGTCCACCACGTCCGGGGCCATCGCCCGGGCGGCGAGCGCCGCAGCGCAGGCGATCACGCCGTCGAGCACCACGGGGGTCCGCAGCGCCGCCGCGCCCAGCAGGAACCCCGCCAGCGCGGCGTGCTCCAGGCCGCCCACCGCTGCCAGCACCGCCAGCGGGTCCGCCGGGTCCGGCCGGTGCCGGGCCAGCGCGCGGCGGATCACGCCGACCTTCCGCTCCCAGGTCTCGTCGTCGATGCCGGTGCCCCTGCCGGTGACCTCCTGCGCCTCCGCGCCGGTGAACACCGCGATCAGGGCCGCGGACGCGGTGGTGTTCGCGATCCCCATATCCCCGGTGACCAGGCACCGGTTGCCCGCCGCCACCAGGTCCCGCGCGGTCTCGATGCCGGCCTCTACCGCGCGCCGCGCCTCATCGGCGCTCATCGCCGGGCCGGCGGTCATGTCCGCGGTCCCCGGCCGCACCTTGCGCGGCAGCAGCCCCGGCGCGGGCGGAAGCTCGGCCGCGACCCCCACGTCCACTACGCAGACCTCCGCGCCCGCCTGGGCGGCGATCGCGTTCACCACCGCGCCGCCGGCTAGGAAGTTCGCCACCATCTGCGTGGTGACCTCCTGCGGCCAGGGCGTGACGCCCTGGGCGTGCACGCCGTGGTCGGCGGCGAACACCGCGACGGCCGCGGGCTCCGGCACGGGGGGCGGGCAGTCCCCGGCCACCCCGGCCAGCCGCACCGAGAGGTCTTCGAGCACGCCGAGCGACCCGCTGGGCTTGGTGAGCCGCTCCTGCCGCTCCCTGGCCTGGGCCATGGCACCGGCGTCCGCGGGCCGGACGGCGGCCAGGGTGTCGGCCAGCAGGCTCACCCCGGTTCCCCCGGGCAGCCCGCGCTGGCCCCACCGCCCGTCGTGGACGGCCCAGGCCAGCGGGCGCCGCCGCGCCCAGCCGGACAGCGCCAGTTCCGGTCCGGGCGGGAATTCGGTCACGTGGCCCACGCACAGGTAGGCCACGACCTCCAGATGCGCGGGCAGGCCCAGGGTGGCCGACAGCTCCCGCTCGTCGAAGAAGCTGACCCAGCCCACCCCGAGCCCCTCGGCCCGGGCGGCGAGCCACAGGTTCTGCACCGCGCACACGCTGGAGTACGCGGCGACCTGCGGCTGGGCGTGCCGGCCCAGGACATGCCGGCCGCCTCTGGTCGGGTCACAGGTCACCACGATGTTGACGGGGGTGTCCAGGATGGCCTCGACCTTCAGGTCGCCGAACCGCAGCGCCCGGGACCGGGGCAGCGACCCGGCGAACACGTCCTGCTGCCTGCGTGCCAGGGCGCGCACCCGCTCGCGCACCGCCCGGTCCCTGATGATGAGGAAATCCCACGGCTGGCTCAGCCCCACGCTGGGTGCCTGGTGCGCCGCGGTCAGCACCCGGGTCAGCACCTCGTCGGAGACCGGGCCGGGCAGGAAACCGTTGCGCATGTCCCGGCGCGCGGCCACCAGGCGGTAGAACGCGTCGATGTCCTGCTGTGGCATGGGCTCGCCGGGCAGGGCCCCGCCGGGCCCGGTCACGACAGCACCTGATGAGCGGCGTGGGCATGCCGGTGCCCCGCCTCGTCGTCCGGATGGAAGTGCGGGGCCTGCGGGCGCCCGACCTTGTCCGCGAAGCCGGGCAGCGCGACCCGGTAGGCGCAGGTGTCGCAGTTCATCCTGATGTCGCCGCCCAGTGCCTCGTCGTAGCGCTCCAGCACCAGCCCGGTCAGTTCGGTGCAGGCCCCGATCAGGCCCGCCACCGAGACCGTGAGCCCCCGGTGCCCGGCGGCGAACTCCCGCGCCTGGGCCGCCACCCGGTCCGGCAGCACCCCGGGGAACAGGAAGTACGGCGCCACCACGATGCGGCGCGCCCCCAGCAGCACGGCCCGCTCCAGGGCTCCCGGGACCGAGGGTTCCGCCAGGGAGATGAAGCAGAACTCCACCGCGGCATAGCCCCGGCCCTCCCACAGCAGCCGGGCCACCTTGGCGACCTCGGCGTTCGCGTCGGGATCGGTGGAGCCGCGCCCCGCCAGCACCACGTGCACGTCCTGGCGGGGCGCGCCCGCCAGCGCGGCGTCGATCCTGGCCTCCAGAATGTCCTGGAGCACCGGGTGCGGGCCGAGCGGGCGCCCATAGGAGTAGGACAGGCCCGGGTGGCGGGCCAGTTCCCGGGCCAGCGCGGCCGGGATGTCCCCCTTGCCGTGCCCGGCGGCGGTGAGCACCAGGGGCACCGCGACGATGGGCCGCGGGCCGCCCGCCCCGGGCGAAACCAGCCGGGCTACCGCGTCCGCCACGGACGGCCTGGACAGCTCGATGAACCCGCCGTCCACGGCCGCCACCCGGCCGGCGGCGCGGTCGCGCACCAGCCCGACGAGCCGGGTGAACCCGGCCGCGCCCGCGTCGCTGCGGGTGCCGTGGCCAACGATGAGCAGGGGTGGCGTGGTCACGATGGCGGCTCCTTGTCGTCGAGCGGGTCGCCGTAGATCAGGGCGTTGAGAGCGGCCGCGGCGACCGCGGCGCCGCCCTTCTCGCCCTTGTTGGTCACCGCGGGCAGCCCGCTGTCCCGCAGTGCCTGTTTCGCTTCGACGGCCCCCACGAATCCCACCGGCAGGCCGATGACCAGGGCCGGGGCCGGGCCGCGCGCGAGGAGATCTGCCAGGGCCGTGGGCGCGGTGCCGATGACCCACACCGCGCCGGGCCCGACCTCGCTGCCGGCCACCCGGATGCCGGCGGCCGCGCGGGTGATTCCGAGCACCCGGGTCAGCGCCGCGGCCCGCCGGTCATCGATCCGGCAGACCGCCTCGCGGGCGGTGATCCCGGCGGCCGTCATCGCCGAGTCGGCCGCCACCGCCGCGCCGCCGCGCAGCGCCTGGGCGGCCGCGGCCAGGTCCGCTTCCGCGCACACCAGGTCGTCGAGGTAGCCGAGATCGGCACTGGCGTGGATGACCCGCTCCACCACGGCCCGCGTCCACGGCGGCAGCGCCGAGGTGTCCGCCCGCGCGCGGAGGATCTCATACGACTGCTTCTCTATCGGGTGCACTGCGCGGGCCATCATGCTGTCCTCCCCGCCGAGGCCACGGTGCCTGCCAGGAGAGGAACCGGCATGGTCTCGGTGATCGCATCCACCGGGCAGACCTCGATGCACTCACCGCACCCCACGCACCGCGGCGCCAGGACCACCAGGGTCCCCCCGGAAGGTCGTATCGCATGCTCTGGACAGGTGAGCAGGCATGCCCCGCAGCCCTGGCAGGCGCCGATCGCCACGATGCCCGGGCGGGGCGGCGGGGTCGGGGCTAGGGCTGCCACCGGTACCCCCTCCGGGTGACCATCCGGCCGGCGATGATCCGGGTGCTGGCCGAGCCGACGATGACCACGCTGCTCATGTCCGCTACGGCCGGGTCGGCCTCGGCCAGGGTGGTGACCAGCACCCGCTGGCCGGGCCGGAATGCGTCGTGCACCACGCCGACCGGCGTGCCGGGGTCCCGGTGGCCGGCCAGGATCTCCAGCGCCGCCCCGAGCTGCCAGTCCCGCTGCTTGCTGCGCGGGTTGTAGAAGGCCACCACGAAGTCCCCCGCCGCGGCCGCCCGGATCCGCCGCTCGATGATCTCCCACGGCGAATGCAGATCGGACAGGGACATGATCACATGGTCGTGGCCCAGCGGGGCGCCCAGCAGGGCGGCGGCCGCGAGCCCGGCGGTCACCCCCGGCACCCCGACCACATCGATGTCCGCGCCAGCGATCTCCAGCGCCGGGCTGGCCATCGCGTAGACGCCCACGTCACCGGAACCGACCAGGGCGACCGCGTGCCCCTTGCGGGCTTCGGCCACGGCGGAGGAGGCCCGTTGCTCCTCGTCGCCGAGACCGCTGCGCAGCACCCGGGTGCCGGGCCGGAGCACGTCGTGGATCTGGTCCACGTACCGCTCCAGGCCGACCACGACGGAGGCGCGCTGCAGCTCCTTGATGGCCCGGGGAGCGACCAGCTCCCGGTCGCCGGGGCCGAGGCTGACCAGGGTCAGCCGGCCACGCGGGCGGATCCGGGCCAGCGCCACGGTGGCCATGGCCGACGTCCGCTTGGCCACGATCAGCTCGTCGCCGTAGGTCAGGGCCGCCGCCTCGGCCACGCTCGGGGTGCCGACGGCGGCCAGCACCGCGTCGCTCGGATTCGGCACCGGGACGGCGGCGAGCTGGCGGGCCGGGTAGCTGTGCACCGGCCAGCCGCCCTGCCGCGCGGCCGTCACGATCCCGTCCTCCTCCGCCTTGGCGTCGACCGTGGCCAGCGCGGTCACCGAGTCCCGGGACAGCCCGCCCACGGCCAG
>Ga0318554_10000475_pt1 | contig 14429 bp, 15 predicted proteins | sample GRESIP082b2f22_FD_203687 | JGI IMG/M metagenome (GOLD analysis project Ga0318554, IMG submission 203687) | Tropical soil microbial communities from Luquillo Experimental Forest, Puerto Rico - GRE.SIPMG.082b2f22 | ecosystem: Environmental > Terrestrial > Soil > Tropical forest > Bulk soil... | reverse complement strand
CCCTGGGGTTGAGCGCGCGCGGTGACCCGGCGTTCCGCGCCGCCATCACCAGCCCGGCGTTCAACCGGCTGCCCTACCTCGCGGAGCTGCGCCAGGCGATCAGGATGGTCCTGGGGCCGCAGGCGTTCAGTTACCCGGCCAAGGTGCTGCGCGCCGTCTACCCCGAGCGTCCGCCCGGGGTGGCCCGCGGCCGCTACGTGCACCAGGACTACGCGGTCTCCGGGGTTCAGGACATGCTCACCACCTGGGTGCCGCTGATCGACATCCCGGTCCGGCTCGGCGGCCTGGCGGTGCAGCCGGGAAGCCATCTCGGCCCGCCGCAGCGCCCGCGCGTGCTCGGCCCGGGTGAGCGCGGCTGGGCCACCGCGCATTACCGGACCGGCGACGCGCTGATCTTCCACTGCCTGACCTCGCACGCCGCGCTGCCCAACCGCGACGGTTCGCTGCGGTTGTCCGGGGACTTCCGCTGGCAGTGCTCCGACCAGCCCGCGCCGACCCAGCTCGTGCTCGGCCCGGGCGGCCAGCGGGAGCTGTTCAGCCGCCTGTTCGCCCGCCAGCCCTGGTGGGAGCCGGTTCCCGGCGGGATGCCGCTGATCCCGCGCGAGCGCCTGGCCACCATCTCGCCCGGACCGTCGCGTTACTTCGCCGTGCACCCAGGCTGGCGGCACTGGCAGCACCCGGACGGCGCGGTCCACTAGGCCGACTGCCTCACCAGCCGAGCTCGTCGAGCCGCTCGTCACTGATGCCGAAGTGATGGGCCACCTCGTGGATCACGGTCCGGCGCACCTGCTCCACCACTTCCTGCTCGGTGGCGCAGATCGCGCAGATCGCCCGGCGGTAAATGGTGATCCGGTCGGGCAGCACCCCCGCGTACCCCGTGGCCGTGCGGCTGGTGAGCGGGATTCCCTGGTAGAGCCCGAGCAGCCCGGGCGGGCCCGGGCCGTGCTCGACGGTCACGGCGACGTTGCGCATGAGCCGGCCAAGGTCGTCGGGCAGCGAGTCCAGCGCGTCGGCGACCATGTCCTCGAACCGCTCGGGTTCCACCCTGATCAAACGGCGCCCTCATCCGCGGGTAATCTTCGCCAGCTCATCGCCGATCTTACGAAGCCCCGCGGCCGGATGGTGCGCGGCTCAGCCCCAGATGTTCCAGCTCGTGGTGGGCTCCGGGCTCGGGTCATCGACCGGCGCGTGCATCGGGCAGGTGAGCAGCCCGGGCTTGACGGCCATCACGCACCGGTCACCGCCCGCGGTCCGGAACGCGCACCGCTTGCGGCCGGCCAGGTTGTATCGCGGGCCGGGCTGGCCCGCCAGCGGCCCGGTGATCCAGACGTCGCCGTTGACGGTGCCGATGATGGCGCCGACGAACGGGCGCTTGCGGACGGTGTCCAGCCGGGTCGCGAGCCAGGAGATCGCCTGGGGCGGCAGGTCGAGATCAAAGGCCTCGATGGTCTGCTTGTCGTCTGACTGGGCCACGAACGCAGCTTGCTCGCCCGCTCGCACCGCCACGTACTTCTGGACGCCCGGGCTGCTGTGCTGCTGAACGCGCACATAGGCGATAGATGCCACCGTCAAGATTGCTCCCCGCTGGTGAACCGGCCGATTCTGCTGCGTCGCTGTCGTTAGTAAGCGATGGCCATGCGCCAGGATATTAGGCCATCAAATGGCGTAACCGGGAAACGACACAGGCGCTCATCATTTGCGGCTTCGGCCGCCACGGCCCGCCGGGCGGGCGAATCCCGCCTCGCATCGGACTGGAGCGGGCTCTTATTGTGGTGCGTGTGCTGACCGGACCCCGCCTGCGCCAGGTGGCCGTGGTGGCGCGCGACTGCGACACGGTGGCCGGCGAGCTATCCCAGGCCTTCGGCTGGGCGCAGCCGTACCACGACCCGGGGGTGGGACAGTTCGGCCTGACCAACGCGGTGTTCGCGGTGGGCGACACGTTCCTGGAGGTGGTGGCCCCGGCCGCGCCGGATACCACGGCCGGCCGGTATCTCGCCCGGCGCGGCGGTGACGGCGGGTACATGGCGATATTCCAGGTTCCGGACCTGGCGGCGGCCCGCCGCCGGCTTCCCGGCCTGGGGGTGCGGGTGGTCTGGACGGCCGACCTGCCCGACATCGCCGGCACCCACCTGCACCCCAGGGATGTCCCCGGGGCCATCGTGTCCCTCGACTGGGCGGACCCTCCGGAGTCGTGGAGGTGGGCGGGCCCGTCGTGGACCGGACGGGCGCCCGGGCATGCTCCCGGCGGCGTGACCGGATTGACGGTCGAGGTCAATGACCCGGCCGCCGCGGCACGGCGCTGGGCGGAGGTGCTCGGGGTTCCCGCCGCCGGCGAGGACACCGCGGTCGAGCTGCCGGCCTGCGGCCAGCGGCTGCGGTTCGTGCCGGCCCGCGCCGGGCAGGGCGAGGGCATCACCGCGGTGACCATCGCCGGGCTGCCCGGCGGCCCGCGGGTGATCGGCGGGGTCCGCTACGCCAGCGAGGAAGATATGTCCGAGCCGAAGGGGCGCGCCGCCGTCTGGACTGACGAGCGAGGGCGCGAGGAACGAGCGCCCGAGCGAGGAGGGAAGACGGCAGTGAAGAGGGATGGGGAGGCGGGCGGGGCCCCGGAGGCGAGCAGAAAACACAGCGCGAGGGGATAAGAGCATGACCAAGCTCGACACCGGGACCGAGGATCTGCGCGCTGAGATCGACGACGGCGTCGCGGTGATCACCATGAACCGTCCCGACCGGCGGAACGCCTTCTCCCCGGACATGATCTCCGCCATGGGGGCGGTGCTGGCCCGGGTGGAGACCGACGAGGCGGTGGGCTGCGTCGTGCTCACCGGGGCCGCGGGCGCGTTCAGTGCCGGCGGCGACGTGAAGAGCATGGCCGACCGCGGCGGGGACGGCTCCAGCCGGTCGGTCGACGCCGCCATCCACCGCCAGCGGCTGAACCAGCGGGCCACGAGCGGCCGCCTGTGGAGCATGCCCAAGCCGACCATCGCCGCGATCGGCGGGCCTGCGGCCGGGGCCGGCCTGTCGCTGGCGCTGGCCTGCGACCTGCGTTACGCGGTCCCGGGCGCCGTGCTGACCACTGCTTTCGCCCGGGTCGCCTTCGCCGGAGACTACGGCGGGACCTGGTTCCTCACCCGGCTGGTGGGCAGCGGCAAGGCCAAGGAGCTCTATTACTTCTCGGAGCGGCTGACCGCCGAGGACGCCGAGCGGCTCGGGATCGTCAACGCCATATTCCCGGCGACGGACTTCGAGGAGGAGGTCATGGCGCGGGCACGCCGGCTGGCCCAGGGACCGTCGATCGCCTACCGCTACATGAAGGAGAACCTGAACCGGGCCGTGGCCGGCGAGCTGGGCGAGTGCATGGACCTCGAAGTGACCCACCACGTGCACACCGGGCTCACCGAGGACCACCGTGAGGCCGCCCAGGCCTTCGTCGACAAGCGCGAACCGCGTTTCCGCGGCCGGTAAGCCGGCGGCGGCTCCCGCCGCGTTCCCCCGGCCGATCTTCGTCATCCTCGCGCGCTTCCGCCATGCTGGGAGCGGATACCTGCCCCGGCTGCCGACTAGGGGGTTCCCGAGATGATCATCGATTGCGCGCATTACCAAGACGGCCGCAGGCGTGACGAGGGCCCGGTCTCCCTGGAGGAGGCGGCGGCCCGGTGCCAGCAGGGCGGGTTCGTGTGGCTGGGGCTGTTCGAGCCCAGCGCCGAAGAGATGGCCGAGGTCCGGGACACCTTCGGCCTGCACGAGCTGGCGGTCGAGGATGCCCAGAACCTGCACATCCGGCCGAAGGTCGAGCTCTACGACCAGGACGTGCGGCTGGTCATCTTGCGCACCGCGCGCTACGACGACGCCGCCGAGCAGGTCGAGTCCGGGGAGATCAGCGTCTTCCTCGCGCCGACCTTCGTGATCGCGGTGCGGCAGGGGGTGGCGAGCGAGCTACGCGCGGCCCGGCAGCGGCTGGAACAGCGGCCGGAACTGCTCGCCGCGGGCAGCCCGTCGGCGCTATGGGCGATCCTGGACCAGGTGGTCGACGACTATGCGCCGGTCGTGGCCGGTCTCGACTACGACATCGACCAGATCGAAGCCACCGTGTTCTCCGGCGCCGTGGCGCCGACCGAACGGATCTACTCGCTGCGCCGCCAGGTCACCGACTTCTACCGCGCCGTGCATCCGCTGCTCGCGGTGGTCACCACCATCGAGCGCGCCACCGAAGCGCCGCAGCTGCAGCCCTACCTGCGCGATGTGCAAGACCACCTGCTGCTGGTCAACGAGGAGGTCGCCGCGCAGCGCGACCTGCTCGGCACGGTGCTGGAGGCCAACATGGCGGTGATCTCGGTCGAGCAGACCAAGGTCGGCGTCCGGCAGAACGCCACCATGGAGCAGCTCACCATCCTGGCCACGGTCTTCCTGCCGCTGACCTTCATCACCGGTTTCTTCGGGCAGAACTTCAGCTGGCTGGTCGGGCACATCAGCGGCCGGGCCGCGTTCATGGTCTACGGCATCGGCGGCCTCCTCGTGCCGCTGGGGCTGCTGTTCTGGTGGCTGAGGCTCCGCGCCCTGCCCGCCGGTACCGCTGCCGCGGCTGACGAGCACTGACCCTATGGCCGAGCTTGCGCCGACGGCAGGTCCCGGCCGGCCAGCGCGCCCGACGCCCGCCGCGCTGGCCGCGGCCGGGCAGCTGACCATCCCCGACGTGGCCGCGCCCGGCCTGCGCGTCCTGTTCTCCGGGATCAACCCCGGCCTGTACTCCGCCGCCACCGGGTACCACTTCGCCCGGCCGGGCAACCGCTTCTGGCCGGCCCTGCACCAGTCTGGCTTCACCCCGCGCCAGTTCCGGCCCGACGAGCAGGAGCAGCTGCTCGGCCTCGGCCTGGGCATCACCAACATCGTCGACCGCGCCACCGCCCGAGCCGACGAGCTCACCGCGCAGGAACTGCGCGACGGCGGCGCGGCGCTGCTCGCCAAGGCCGCGCGGCTGCGCCCGCGGTGGCTGGCGGTTGTGGGCGTCACCGCCTACCGGACAGCATTCGGCCGGCCGGAGGCCGGCGTGGGATCGCAGGAGCTCACCGCCGGGGACACCCGGCTGTGGGTGCTGCCCAACCCAAGCGGCCTGAACGCTCACTGGCCGCTACCTAAGCTCATTGAGGCGTTCCGAGACTTGCGGCTACACGCCGAGGGCTAAGCAAGGTCGAAAGGCGAGGTCTAGCTAGGTGGTGGCACAAACCCCTGAATAAATTGTCCGATACTCCTGAGCTCTCGCCGTTCTGTCTCCCAGCTCAGCAGCACCTTGCTATGCCCATCTCCGTCCGGAAAGAGTTCATTGATTCTTCTCTCGATCCTTGCTACGCGGACTGACAAGGTTGCTATGAAACGGCCGAGGCTCCAGTAGCAAATAAGGCCGAAAAGGAAAACCGCTCCGGCAAGTGACGCGAGCACGTAGGTGCCTCCACTGAAAAACGGATGGCTGCTTGCGACGGCGAGTATTGCAGCGGCCGCCGTCAGGAAACCGAGAAATTGATAGCGTGCCGACAAGCGTGCAATTATTTGCGCGGTAAGATACTGGTATTCCATCCCCAATACCTGGATGATCCGGTCAGTATCAGACGCAGGTGCTTTCGGCCCGGACCCGGGCGGTGTCGCAGGTGCCACGCTATCTGTCACTCCGGCATCCTACTGGAGCGGTTATCGCCCAGCGGCGTGGCCACACGCGGGCTGGCAAGCGCCAGGGCTGCCGTCCGCCCTTACCAGGTGCGGCGCGCTCCCGAGGTCACCGTCCAGCGGCGCTCATCAAGATCCCCCGATCTCGGGACGTTCGCAATGGGCCCGGAGAACCTTTGCCAGGCGACCCGGCATTGGCACGTGGCAATAGGAGTGGCGCACTACCGTCATGCCAGCGCTGCGCACTTGCACAAGTCAGGAGCAGCAAACCCGGCTCTCTGCCGAAGGTGCCAAGGGCGCCTTAGATAGCCCGGCATTCACTGATGCGATCTTAGCGATTTCATGCAGTGTGACCGTACTCGAAATAAGCCAAAAAAAGGGCTGACCGCTGGCCTACTCGCCTGGGGACGGGGCCCCGTGCGGCCATAGGCATACCGAGCTGGCTCCGATCTGCAGCTGGCCGCCGGGAGTGGCCGCGGTGCCCCAGGTCAGGCTGACGTCGAACGCGTACGGCGGGGCCACCGCGGTGATCACCGGCTGGGTGGTGCCGATGCCGCGGCTGCCGGTGATCACCCAGTGCAGGTTCTTCCAGTAAGCGAGCACCTGCTCGCCGATCGCCGCGTAGTCGTGCACGGTGATCCCGCGCAGCCAGTACCCCCGGGACACGACGACCATCTCGGACGCGTCCGTGTCGGTGCAGCCCGTGGTGTTGTTGAGCTCATCGTAGGGATATCCGGCTACGCTGGTCTCCAGCCGCGGCCGGGGGGTGAGCGCCTGGCCCGTGTCCAGCAGGATCTTCTCGGCGTAGGTCGCGGCCTGGGCCGGGGTCATCGTGGGCTGGCTGTTGTTCACCTTGCTCCCCTGGCTGGTCGGGCTGCTGCCCGAGCATCCCGCTGTCCCGGCGACGGCCAGCGCCAGCAGCACGGCCACGGCACCGGACCGCCAGGCCCGGCGCGGCCGGCCCGGCCGGGAGATCCGCGGCATGGTCATCCCGCGGTTCCGGCCGGCGATCCCGGCGCCGATATGACCAGGTGGTACAGCCCGTCCACGATATACCCCATATTGGTCAGCGACGCCGAGCGCGGGGCCCAGTAGGAGGAATGCGCCTTGAAGCTCATGAAGTAGGGCAAGATGAACGTGGACGGCTCGCCCGGGACGAAGTTCGCGGTGAAGTCGTTGCCGCCGAAGGCCGGGGCGGCCGGGTTGGTGCCGAAGGAGCTCGCGCTCGGGTCCTGGGCGTGCGCGATCAGCAGCGGGGTCAGCGCGCCTTCCTCGGCGCCCTGCTTGACGTTGCCCCCGGCCAGCAGGCTCACCACCGCGCCCGCCGCGCCGTCCTCCGCGACCTTGGGCAGCAGCGCCTCGGTGTGCGGCGGCAGGTCGGGCACCGGGTCGTTGACGTTCGCGCCCGCCCACACGTGGCTCACGGGTATGCCCAGCCGGGCGGCTTGGTTCAGGCCGACGCCCGGGCTGCCCACGAAGACGATGTCGGTGGGGCGGACGCCGTCATGGGCGGCGGCCTCGCCGATGACCAGGGAGCCGTAGCTGTGGCCGAGCAGCACCCTCCGGCTGGGAATGCCGGCGGCGTGTGCGGCCGCCAGCCCGGCCTGGAACCCGGCCAGCGCCTTGGCCCCGGCCACCGCGTCCGCGGTGCTGCCGATCTGCAGGTCCCTCGCGATGTCGGTCAGGCTGAGCTGCGGGGCGTTGTAGTCCAGCCAGAAGATCGACGACAGGCTCTGGGAGCTGTGCTGGTGCGCCTGTTGCCACAGGTTGGCGGCCCGCTGCGAGTTGCCCAGGGCCCCGGTGAGCGCGGTCCCGACGCCGGGCACGTAGGTGACGGTGGTGTCCGCGGTGTCCGGGTTGCCGAAGGCCACGATCGCCTTCCCGATCCCGGCGGTGCTGAACCCCAGCAGGTAGGCGGGCGGGAGGTGGCCGTGCCCGCCCAGGGCCAGGGCCTGCTGCAGCGCGCTGATGCCGGCCAGCTGGTGCTCGATCCCGGCGATCTGGGCCTGCCACTGCACGAAGGCCGGGTTGGGCACGTAGCCGGCCTTCGCGTCGAGGTAGTCGGTGGCCGGAGGCGGGTGGGCCTGCAGCTGCGCAAGCTCACGTTCCAGGCTCGCCTTCTCCTGGATCATGGCGAGCCGGTTGGCCGCGTTGCGGGCGGTGGCCGGGAGCCCGTTCATCCACCCGATCGTGGCCGGGAACTCCCGGATCAGCTGATCCTGGGCCTGCTGGCTCAGCGCCTGCCACCAGTCGTGAGTTTCCTGCGGGGTCAGGCCCGCAGGCGGCAGCATCTCCCGGCCGATGTCCCCGGCCAGGCGGCCGGCGGCCGCTACCGCGGCCGCGGATCCCGGTAGCCGGGCCAGTTGCGCGCTGACCTGGTTATCCACCTCGCCGGCCAGCGCCAGTGCCCGCCCCACGAGGTCGGCCACCGCCTGCGCGGCCGGGGGTATCGCCGTGACCATGGCCTCGGATTCGGCCAGCCGCGCTCCGGCTCCGGCGACTACCGGGGCCGCGAGCGTCACTTCGCCGCTGGCCTCGATCACCAGCCCGTGGCTGGCCGCCAGGTCTTCGGCGGTGCGCAGCAGCGCCTGCGCGTCGGACACGCCCATGGCCGCGTCCCGGTACAGGGCGGCCATCGCCGTCATGTCTCCGCTCGTCGCCGTGAGCCGGGCCGACAGGCCCGACAGGCTGGCGCTGGCCGCGTCGGCCGCCGCTCCCGCCCAGAAGCCTTCGAACAGCGCTGCGGTCTGCGGAACTCCGCGGACAGCTTCTCGAACCGGTTCCCGGCCGCTTCCCAGTCCTGCGCGGCCCGCTGCAGCCGGTCCGGCTGGGCCGCTCGTAAGCTGGCCAGGTCTATGTCCACCGTCGTTACCGGATCGCCGCGGGCCCGCCCGGGAGCATGGTCCCGATAGCGGCCGTCCGGGCCGCCAGGCCGGATTCCACCGCCGAGTAGCTGGCCGCCGACCTGGCCAGCCGGCCGGCGGCTCCGGACACCGCGCTCGCCTGGGCCGTCACCTCGCGGTCCCAGCGCGACGCCGCGGCCGACGACGCCGCGGCGATCTGCCAGCCCGGGCAGCCCGACGCCGCCGCCGAGCACGCCGACGACACGTCGGCCGATAGCGCGCGTATCGACCCGGACAGCTCGCTCAGCCCCTCGCCGACCAGCCGGAGCGTTCCCCGGTCCACCTCCAGGACGCCACCGCTCCCGCCACTGGTTAACGGCACCCGTACCTCCCCTCGGCCAAGCCGCCCCAGCCTGTCGCGTTCCCGCCAAACCTTACCGTTATGGATAAACTATCTCGTTACGGACGGAACGGCCAGCAAGATCGGGGAAGGCTGGCTCAGGGGCCGCACATGGCGGCCAGCTTGGTGACCGTCGCCCAGTTGCGGGCCGTGCCGGCCACCTGGTCCGTTTTCCGCTGGCCGATCTTGACCAGCGCGGCGGCCAGGTCACTGCGCCCGTAGCCGTCCGGGGTGTGCAGGAAGATGGTGCGCCCGATGACCTCGGCGGTGTCGTGGCTGCCCTTCTGCGCGACTTGGTCCTGAGCCGCCGCCACCTGGTCCGCCAGCTCCGGTCCCGGCTGACCGCTGAGGAAGATGGCGTGCACGGCTCTCGGGTTCGGCTCGCCGGCGTACGGGTTGTCGCGCACCACCTGGGCCAGGTCCTCGCGGGACAGCACCACGACCCGGGACTGGACGCCGATGGTCTCGGCGATGGCCTCCTCCAGGGTCGCGGCCAGCGCCGCGGTGTCGGACTGCTCGGTGCTGAATACCACGTTGCCGCTCTGTATGTACGTGGCCACGTCGGCGTGCCCGAGCGAGGCCACGACCTCGCGCAGCTCGGCCATGGGCACCTTCTTGTGGCCGCCGAGGTTGATGCCCCGCAGCAGGGCGATGTGAGTAGGCACGGCAATATCCTGCCGCAGGATCGTGATCAGGCGTCGCTGGGCCAGGCGCGGGCGGTCGCGAACTCGGTGAACGCGCGGGCCGCGGCCGAGCGGTAGGCGTCCGTGCGCCAGACCAGGCTGAGCGTACGCCGGCAGCCGGGGGCGTCCAGGTGCAGCCAGGCGACCGGCGGGTGCGGCGCGGACCGGCGGGCCACGGCCGGGATGAGCCCGACGCCCACTCCCGCGCTGATCAGCGAGCGGACGGCGTAGGGCTCGTCGCCCTCGCACACGATCGCGGGCTGGATGCCCGCGGCGCCGAAGAGCCGGTCGGCGAGGGCGCGCTGCCAGTAGCCGGGACGGGTCGTGACGAAGGGCTCGCCGGCCAGCGCGTCGATCCCGACGCTGGTTCGCCGGGCGAGGCGGTGCCCGGGGGGAACGGCGAGCAGGACCTCTTCGCTGAGGATCTCCGTCGCCTGCAGGCGGGGTCCGGCCAGCGGCTGCGAGGCCAGGCACAGGTCCACCTCACCGGCCTGGAGCTGGGCGGACATGACCGGGGCCGGTGACTGGTAGAGCCGCAGGCTCACCTCGGGGTGGTCCGCGAGGAAGCCCGCGGCGAGCTGGGTGATCATGCGCAGCGTCTCCACGGCGACGGCGACCGTGCCCCGGGCGAGACCGGCGGCGTCCCGGAGTTCCTGCCGCGCCTGGTCGAGCTCGCCGAGGGCGTTCTGGACGCGGGCCAGGAACAGGGCGCCGAAGCGGTTGAGCCGGACCCGCCGACCGCGGCGGTCGAAGAGCGCGACGCCGAGCTCGGCCTCCAGGCGCGCGATCGACCGGCTGAGGGCGGGCTGGGCGATGCGCAGTTCCGCAGCGGCCCGGCTCACGTGCTGGTGCCGGGCCACCGCCTGGAAGTGGCGCAGCTGCAGCAGGTCCACGACCGCCACTTTATGCGTCGCAAGCATGAATACATGACCATATTGGTCTTGGACGGCATGAGCTGGCTTTCCTAGCGTGAACGTGATGCCGACCACCACGTCCGTCCCCCGCAGCCGCAGCGTCCCGCAGACCCGCCTGGCGGCGGTGCTGGTGTTCCTGGCCGTCGAGTCCACCGCCGTGGCCAGCCTGGGCACGCCGCTGCTGCCTGCGGTTCAGCAGGCCGAGCACGTGTCGCTCGCGGCGTCGCAGTGGACGCTCACGATCACGCTGCTGACCGGCGCGGTGGTCACCCCGGTCCTGGGCCGCCTCGGCGACGGGCGGCTGCGCCGGCGGGCCACGGTGGGCGCGGTCGCGGTGATGCTGGCCGGCTGCGTGCTGTCCGCGCTGCCCGCCGGTTTCGCCGTGTTCCTGGCCGGGCGAGCCCTGCAGGGCGCCGGGCTCGGCCTGGTGCCGCTCGCCACCGCGGTCGCCCGCGACGACCTGCCGGCCGGGCGTTCCCGGCACACGATCGCGGCGATCGGCATCACGACCGCGGTCGGCATCGGCGTGGGCTACCCGCTGGTCGGGCTGCTCGCCGAGTACCTGGGGCTCTACGCCCCGTTCTGGGTCGTCGCGGCGATGAGCGCGCTGGCCCTGGCCGCCGCCGCGGCGGTCCTGCCGGCCAGCCCCGCCCGGCCGTCCCGCCTTGACGTCCCCGGGGTCGTCCTGCTCGGATCCGGGATCGTGGGGCTGCTCCTCGCGCTGGCCGAGGGGCCCGGCTGGGGCTGGACGTCGCCCGCGACCCTGGCCTGCGCGGCGGGGTCCGCGGCGCTGCTCGCGGCCTGGGCCGGGTGGGAGCTGCGGGCCCGCCGGCCGCTGGTCGAGCTGCGCCTGCTCCGGCGCCGGGCGGTGCTGGCGGCCAACGTCACCGCGTTCGGCGTGGCGGTCGGGTTCTACCCGCTGGCGTCGCTGGTGGTGCGCTTCGTCCAGGCCCCGCCCGGGACGGGTTACGGCTTTGGCGCCTCGGTGCTCGTCGCCGGGCTGATGCTGACCCCGTTCTCCGTGGCCAGCTTCGCCGCCAGCAAGGTCGCGACCCGGGCCGCCCGGCGCACCTCCGCGGAGTTTGTGGTGGCCGCGAGCTGCGTGGTGCTGATCGCGTCGATGGTGCTGTTCCTCGTCGCGCGCGGCAGCTACGCCGGCATCGTGGTCATCATGGCGCTGGCGGGCTTCGGCGTGGGCTGCGTCTACGCGGTCAACCCGCTCCAGATCACCGGCGACGTGCCCGCCGATCAGACCGGCAGCGCCATGAGCTTCTATCAGCTCGTGCGCACCGTCGCCTACTCCATCGCCAGCGCGCTGAGCGCCACGGTGCTCGTCATGTACATTCCGGCCGGGCGGCTGCTGCCGAGCAACGCCGGCTACAGCGCGGCGGCCGTGGTCAGCATCGTGGTCCTGGGCGCCGCGCTCGTGGCCAGCACGCTGTTCGCCGTGCCAGGCCGCCCCAAACGCGGCGGTCAGGTCATCTCGGCGGGCTGGTAGGTGCCCGGCGGCAGGCCGAACGTCCAGCCGATCGCGTCCCGGGGGACCTGCTGTTCGGGCGGTACCCGCAGTACGTACCGCCGCTGCGACCCGTCCGGCTCGACGGTCGAGTTGACCACGTCGACCAGGACGACGTCCTCATCGCCGGCGCGGCGGCTGGGAATCCGCCACAGCGTCCCGTACTCGTCGGAGGCGATCTTTTCCGCGTCCACCTGGCCGAGCAGCCGGGCGTAGCCCATGCGCTCGGCGATCAGCCGCCGGAACTCTGCGTTCCGCTCGCCGAGCCAGTCGTCGGCGGTCGCCTCGCCGGTGGTGTACCGCTCCGGGACCACGGCGCCGTGCCAGGCGTGGATGGCGAACCCGTCCCGCCAGGTGAGCGCCGGGCCGTCCAGGCTGTGCAGCACCACCCAGCCGCGCCCGGGTCCCGAGGACTGCGGCTGAGTCTCGCAGCGGACCGGGCGCTCGATCATCACGCACGCGTCCGGGTACGGCCACCACGGCCCGGTGGACCGGGCGAGGGTCGCCATCAGGTCCACGCGCTCCGCGTACTCCGGGCGCAGGGCGACCAGGCCGAGCTCGCGGTAGATGAGGTTCATGCCGGTCTCTTGCGCGCTGAACTGGCCGCTCGCGCACCGGTCCGCGAAGGCGGGGATCAGGCTCCTGAGCTCCGGGGCGGCGCAGGCCCGCAGCGCCTCCAGCAGCACCGGCCCGAACGGCGGCAGTCCCCAGTCGTCCGCCGGCATCAGCAGCCGGTCCCGGGCGAGCGGCCGGACCCGGGCCGGGGAGGCCGACAGTTCCGGGCCCAGGTTGCCTCCGCCCCGGCGGAAGCGGGCCGCCAGGCGGCCGCGCCTCCGCAGTTCCGTCTCGTAGCGCCACACGGCCGACGGCAAGGACGGCCGGTACCCGACCTCACCGAGAAACCTGGCCCGCTGAGCCTCCCGGTGATCGTCCGACAGGCGCCCGACGGCCTGCAGCGCGCCGGCCGGGGAGTCCGTCCACACGAACCGGGGCGGCGGGCGCCCGGCGACCTCGTACAGCCGGCGGACCGCCCGCTCGGCCGCCGGGCGGTCCGCGGGGGCCGTGGCCACCGCGTGGCGCCGCCACTCGTCACGGATCTCCCGCGCCCGCTCGAGGCGCTGCCGGGTCAGCCTGATCACGATCAGTCGAGGACCGGGCGGAACCTGCGGGATGACCGCGCGGGCGCCGGCGGGACGTATTCCCGCTGCCGGACCACCTGGTAAGACCCGGGCGGCACGGTGATCGTGTCATGCTCCTCGTGCAGCAGCCGGGCCTGCACCCCGACGACCCGCAGGAAGCGGCGCTCGATCTCCTGGTCGGGCAGGGCCAGCAGCTCGGCGTGCGGTTCGGCGATCGCGTGGCGGTGCCCGGTCACCTCGCCGTAGGCCAGCACGATCTCGCCCTGGTCCCGGGGCACCGGCACGGCGCGGCCGGGGATGGCGTCCACGGCGATGAGCAGGACGTCGCCCTGGCGGTACTGCGCTTCCCGGAGCTGGTCCTTCCGGGTCTGGTCCTTCCGGGTCTGGACGTTCATGTTCCGGTTCCTTTCCGGCTCTCCGCCGCGCGAACCCGCGGCGCGCTCATCTGACTCCGCCCGCGTCCCACACCGGCACGTTCGGCGCGTGCGCGTGCACCGCGGCAGCGAGATCGGCCAGTCGCAGTCGCGCGTCGCACAGGGCCACCACCTTGCCCCAGCCGGACGGGTCGAGCGGCCGCCGGACGAGGGGCTGCGGGAAGCTGCCGTCCGGCCCCCGTTCCAGGACCACGACCTGGTGATCCCAGTCGCCGGCTTCGTCGCTGTGCGGCTTGCTGAACAGGACCACCTCCGCGACCTGGGGCCAGCCGATCCGCCGGGGCGGGCCGTTCAGGTAGATGCCGGCATCGTCGACGGCCAGCACCACCCGGCCGGCCATGCGCGTGCGGCCCTGGTCGCGAACCCAGAACAGGCAGGCCAGGGGCGACAGCAGCAACAGGGAGAAGCCTCCCAGCAGCAGCACGGCCTTGAGCGGGTCCGGCCCGGCCCCGGCGGCCAGGGCCACCAGCGAGCCCGGGCCGGTCACCATGATGGCGCCCACCACCCAGAAGTAGAACGGCACCCGGGGCAGGCGCACGGCATAGCTGCCGTCTCCGGCCGCTACATAGGGAGGCATGCGCGGCATCACCTCGGGCCAGGCTCAGTCCGGTGGACAGATCCGGTCTCGATTGTCGCGCCTGACGGCCGGCCGGGCAACGCCACCGCCCCGCCAGGCCTGGTCCCGGCCGGGTGGCCGGCCTGAACCGCGAACGCGCTGGGTCGGGCCTGGCTAGGGCACGTCGCCGCGGCTGAGCTGGTCGTAGCCGACCTGGATGGCCCGGGTCAGCCAGTCGGCGGGCAGCGGCCACCGCGACCCGCCCGCCTCGGCGGCCCGATTGGCC
>Ga0318554_10000470_pt1 | contig 14507 bp, 15 predicted proteins | sample GRESIP082b2f22_FD_203687 | JGI IMG/M metagenome (GOLD analysis project Ga0318554, IMG submission 203687) | Tropical soil microbial communities from Luquillo Experimental Forest, Puerto Rico - GRE.SIPMG.082b2f22 | ecosystem: Environmental > Terrestrial > Soil > Tropical forest > Bulk soil... | reverse complement strand
GTCCGTGACGGCGAGGTCGGGCGGCGCGGCCACGATCAGGCGCCACGAGCCGAGCGCGTCCCACGCCGGTCGGGGCAGCACGGCTCCGGCGCGCAGGGCCTGCCGGGTCAGCGATGCCCGCCGCGCCGCCAGGTGCAGCTCGGCCAGGGGCAGCGGGGGCCCGCTGGTGACGGCGGCCCGCGGCGGCGGGTTGACGTGGACGCTCATCTCCCCGCGCAGGGGCCAGCCGTCCGCCGCCCGGGGAGCGTTCACGGCCACGGTCGAGGCCGGGTCGAGTTCCTCGAGCGCGATCAGCTCCCGCGCGGCGTCGTCGTCGCGGCCGGCGGCCAGCCGGGCCAGCAGGGCGGCCCGGCGGCGGCCCCGTCCCTCGCTGGTCATCGGGGTCTGCGCCAGGTACATGGCGGCCAGCTCCGCGCACGCGACGATCTGCGGCAGCTGGGCCTCGGTCACGGCCTCGTCGCCGTTCAGCACCCACAGGTAGCCGAGCAGTTCCCGGCCGGAACGCAGCGGAACGCACCACCGCGGCAGCATGTCGGCTTCGGGCACGGCCGGCGTGCGGACCGGCCCCGGGGCCCGGGCCAGCCCGAGCCGGGTGACGACCGCCCGGGCCGCGGGGTCGACCTCGTGCTGCAGGATCGTGCGCATCCGGGTGCCGTCGACCTGCCCCTGAGCGCTCCACCAGATCGGCCGGTGCCGGGCGTCCTCGACCAGGACCGGGTGGGCCAGGGCCGCGCCGAGCTCGTCGACAGCCGACTGCACGTCTCGCAACGCCGTCACCGCCTCCCGGCCAGCATCCCCTCCCCCTGACCAGCATCCCCTCCCGCAGTTTCGACAATCGTAGGAAAGGCGGGCGGGAAGTTCCGCAACGGCGCCGAAGCCCGCGCCGGGCCTGCGTGCCTACAGTTCGGGGGTAGTACCAGACCAGGTGCCTGCCGTTACGTTGCGGAGAACATGCCATGACTGCTCTTGCGGGCCGGGCCGCGCTCTTCCCGATCGGACCCACTGTGCCCCTGGCGTTCGCCGCCGGGTCACCCGAGCGCGCGCGGACCAGCGCCGCGCTGAAGGAGGTCCGCCAGGCGGACTACGACGTCGCCAGCCTGATCGGCGGCCGCGAGGTGCGCACCGGCAGGCGCGTGCCCATCGTCACCCCGCACGAGCACGCCCGCCAGCTCGGGTACGTGCATTACGCCGGGGCCGAGCAGGCCGACCAGGCCATCGAGGCCGCCCTGGCCACCTCCGCGTGGTGGGGCCGGCTGCCGTGGGAGGAGCGCGCCGAGCCGTTCCTGCGCGCCGCGGACATGCTCCAGGACGGGCCCTGGCGGGACCGGCTGAACGCCGCCACCATGCTGGAGCTGTCGAAGACCACCTACCAGGCCGATATCGACGCGGCGTGCGAGACCGTCGACTTCATCCGCGCGAACGTCAAGAACATGGTCGACATGTACGGGATGCAGCCCGGGTCGCTGCCCGGGATGTGGAACCAGGTCGAGTACCGCCCGCTCGAAGGCTTCGTCTTCGCGGTCTCGCCGTTCAACTTCACCTGCATGAACAACCTGGCCTTCGGCCCGGCCGTGCTCGGCAACACCGTGGTGTGGAAGCCGGCCGAGAGCGCCTCGCTGGTCATGCACCTGTCCCTGCAACTGCTGCGCGAGGCCGGGCTGCCCGACGGCGTCATCAACATCGTCTACGGTGACGGCCCGGAGATCGGCGCCGTGGCCCTGGCCCACCGCGACCTCGCCGCCGTGCACTTCACCGGCTCGACCACGACCTTCCAGCACATCTGGCAGACGGTCGGCGCCAACATCACCGCCTACCGCAACTACCCGCGCGTCGTCGGCGAGACCGGCGGCAAGGACTTCATCCTGGCCCACCCGTCCGCCGACCTCGACGCGCTCGCCGTGGCCTGCATCCGCGGCGCCTACGAGTACCAGGGCCAGAAGTGCTCGGCGGCCTCACGCCTGTACGCGCCGCGCAGCCTGTGGCCCGCGCTCCGGGACCGCCTCGTCGCGCTCACCGAGTCGGTCGTGGTCGGCGACCCGACCGAGCCGCAGACCTACGTCGGCGCGGTGATCAACGCCAAGCAGTTCCGCAAGCACGCCGACGCGCTGGCCCGGGCCCGGAGCGAGAACCTGGTCGTGGCCGGCGGCCAGACCGACGACTCCGTCGGCTGGTTCGTGGACCCGACCGTGCTCGAGGTCTCCGACCCCGTCTCGCTGTTCCTGACCCAGGAGCTGTTCGCGCCGGTGCTCACCGCCTACGTCTACGACGACTCCGCCTGGGAGCAGACCCTGCGGCTGGTCGACGAGTCCACCCCGTACGGGCTCACCGGCGCGGTGTTCGCCGCCGACGCGGACGTGATCCGCCAGGCCGACGACGCGCTGCGGTATACGGCCGGGAACTTCTACATCAACGACAAGCCCACCGCCTCGGTCGTGGGCCAGCAGCCGTTCGGCGGGGCGAGGGCATCCGGCACCAACGACAAGGCCGGCACCGTGTGGAACATGATCCGCTTCGCCAGCCCGCGGGCGATCAAGCGCAACCACCTTCCGGTGTGCGACTACCGCTACCCCCACCTCGAGCCATAACGGGCCCGTCGCCGGATCACGCCCGATACGCGCTGGCTGGATCGCGGCCGAAGACTACTTCACCAGGGTTCCCGGGACAGGTCAGGATCCGCGGTGCGTGTCGCTGAGGCTCTCGTGCCGCCAGCTCTGGCCGAGTTCGTTGTCGTGCAGCCTGCGCAGCTGGTGCGCGTAATGGTCCAGCCGGTCGGCCGCGCGCTGCATCTCGTGAAAGTCCTGCCCGTGATCGCGGGCGGGCGTTTTCTCCTCGCCCCGCTTACGCACAATGCGCAGCTCTTCCTGGCCGAGCTCCACGATCTTGGCCAACGTTTCTTCCAGGTTCATCGTGCCCTCTCCCGGCTTCGGGGGCTTGCCTCCTGATGATCGCACAGGCCGCGCCACCGTCTCGTGGTCACCGCGCCCGGATACGGCCAGGGCCGTTACTGTCCAGGACTTGACGAGCCGGGGCGCGCCTGCGTAAGACATGCCACAGGCCGTGGCCAGCGACGCCGTAGCCCTCGGGGGGAGCCAGCGATGACGACCGACGTGACCGGCATCTTGCGCCGGACCGCTCTGCTCGGCTCGGTGCCGGCCGAGGACCTCGAGGCCGTCGCCGCCGTGTCCCGGCTGCGGAGCTTCCGCCGCGGCCAGGTCGTGTTCACCGCCGGTGATCCGGGCGACTCGCTGATCGTGGTGGTGTCGGGCAGCGTGCGGGTCGTGGTCCGCTCGGCGGACGGCGGCGAGCTGACCCTGACGATCATTCCGCCGGGCGGCACGCTCGGCGAGCTCAGCGTGGCCGACGGCGGCCCCCGGTCCGCCGACGCCGAGACCCTGGAGGAAGGCCAGCTACTGCTCGTCCCGCACGACGCGATCCAGGACATCTGCGCGCGGGTGCCGGCCGCGGCGCAGGCCCTCACGGACGCCATCGCGGCCAACCTCCGGCGGCTTACCGAGGCCGTGTCCGACCTGGTCTTCCTGGACCTGCCGCGGCGGGTCGCGAAGGTGCTGCTCGGCCAGCCCCGGGGCGACGACGGCGTGATCCGCCCCCGGATGAGCCAGGAGCAGCTCGCGCGTCAGGCCGGAGGCAGCCGGCAGAGCGTCAACGCCGCGCTGCGCAGTTTCGAACGGCGCGGCTGGATCGAGGTGCGTGACCGGTCGGTGACCGTGAGGCAGGCGGTGGCCCTCGCCCGGTTCGCCGGCGACAGCCGGTGAGTGTTGGCAACCCGACAACCACCGCGTCGGCCGGCTGACGGACGGCTCTGCCGCGCCCGGACATGCTGATGGCAGCTGGTCATTCGGGACCGGCGCCAAGCGGCAAGGGGAGCGTAAAATGTCGTGGATCTCGGTGAACATGGCTCTGGCGGCGGTCTTCTTCACGGCCTGGTGCGGGATCCCGCTGTGGATGGTCCTGCGGCACCCGAGCTGGAGTCACGCGCCGGCTGACAGCTACCGCAGCCCGGCGGCCCGGCCCGCGCCCGTGGCGCCTTTCGACCGCAGCCAGGAGCTGGTGGCCGCCGAGGCCGCCTGAGCAGGCGCCTCCCGCGGTGCCGCAGAACGCCGCCATATCTGCGGATATGGCGGCGTTCGCCACGCTAAACCGGCAACTGGGCGTAGTCTTCGGCCATCCCTCAATGCCGAACCAGCGTCGAGAGGGGCAGCCGTGGACATCCGGCCCGTCCGGCGGGTAGTGACCGGTCATGACGCCCAGGGCCGCGCGGTCGTGATGATGGACGGGCTGGCGGCCAGCGTGCTGAACCGGCCCAGCCGCCCCGACGTGGCCCTGACGAACCTGTGGGCGACCGGAGACAGGCCGACGACCCGGACCGACCACGACCCGGTGGACGGGCCCGTGGTGTTGCCGCCGCCGCCCGGCGGCACGGTCTTCCGCATCGTCCAGTTCGATCCCGAGGATCCCGAGGCCCTGGCGCGCGCGGACGGCACGGCCGCGTTCGCGGACCTGGGCGCGGCGGGCAATGTCGTCGCCAGCCAGCGCCACCCCTACATGCACCGCACGGAGACGGTCGACTACGCGGTGGTGCTGCAGGGCTCGATCACCATGCTGCTCGACGACGAGGACGTTGAGCTCACCGTCGGCGACGTCATAATCCAAAATGGGACCAACCACGCCTGGGCCAACCGCGGGACGGCCCCGTGCCTGATCGCGTTCGTGCTCATCGACGCGACCGGCGATCCCGGCCGGGGATGATCGGCAGGGTGCACCGGGCAGCGGAAGTCGACGGGTTCCGTCTGGCCTTCGACCGGGCCGGCGAGGGCCCGGCCGTGCTGCTGCTGCACGGATGGCCAGGCGACCGAACGGACTATCGCGACGTCGTGCCGCTGGTATCGGCGGCCGCGGACGTGGTCGTGCCCGACCTGCGGGGGTTCGGCGAGTCGGACAAGTACCAGGCCGACCCGGCGAGCCAGTACTCGGCGGCCGCCCAGGCGCGCAGCATCGCCGGGCTGATCACCGAGCTCGGGCTCGGCCGGGCCGTGATCGCCGGTTACGACATCGGCAGCCGGATCGCCCAGGCGGTCGCGCGCGACCGGCCCGACCTGGTCAGCGCGCTGGTCATCGCGCCGCCGCTGCCCGGGATCGGCGAGCGGATCCTCGCTCCCCGGGCCCAGCGGGAGTTCTGGTACCAGTCCTTTCACCAGCTCGCCCTGTGCACCGAGCTCATCGACGGCCGCCCGGACGCGGTCGGCGCGTACCTGCGTCACTTCTGGACCCACTGGTCCGGGCCGGATTTCGAGCTGACCGACGACCACCTGCGGCATCTGGTCTCGGTGTACGGCCCGCCGGGGGCGTTCACGGCCTCGATCGCCTGGTACCGGGCCGGCGCCGGGTCCGTCGCCGCCTCGCTGGCCGAGCGGGCGCCCCGCCCGGAAGATCGCATCGCGGCGCCGGCCACCGTGCTGTGGCCGGAGCACGACCCGCTGTTCCCCAGGGACTGGTCCGACCGCCTCGGCGAGTTCTTCGCCGAGGCCAGGCTCGTCTACCTGGACGGCGTCGGCCACTTCAGCCCGCGCGAGGCCGCCGGCGACTTCGCCGCGGCGGTGATCGCCGCGGCGGCGCGTTCCGGCCCCCGGTGAGCGCCCGACCGGGCGGGCCGGGCTCTCACCAGCAAACGAGATATAACTTGACTACCAGCGCGATGGTACCTAGCGTCTCAGGTACGGGCGGGCGTGGACGGCGCGGGGGCGGCCCCGGCCGGGGTGACGCCGGGCGGCGGGCAGGCGACCGCCTCCGACCAGGGGACGGAGCGACCATGGACGCGATAAAGATCCTGACCGTGCTCGGCACGCCGGAAGGCAGGGCGGATCCGTATCCGCTGTACGCCCAGCTGCACGAGCTGGGCCAGGCGGTCGAGATCGGCCCCGGCCAGGTGATGGTGATCGGCTACGACGCCAACAACTCGGTCCTGCGCGACCCCGGCTTCCGCGTCTCCGATGAGTCCAGCTTCGACCAGGGCTATCCCGCGTGGCGGGAGAACCCGGTGTTTGTCCAGGCCGCGGACTGGATCCTGAACCTGAACGGCCCGCGGCACTCGCGGATCAGGAGCCTGATGGCCCGCGCGTTCACCGCCCGGCGGGTGGCCGGGCTGGAGCCCGCGATCGCCAGGCTGGCCGACGGGCTGCTCGATGCCATGGCCGACCGCGGCAGCGACGGCGGCACCGTCGAGTTCATGCATGACTTTGCCTACCTGCTGCCGGTCACCGTGATCTGCGAGCTGATCGGGATCCCGGACGCGGACCGGGAGGGGTTCCGGCCGCTGGCGCGGGATCTGGTCGGCGTCTTCGAGCTCAACGACATCACCACCCTGCCCGCGATCAACGCCGCCGCGGTCGAGTTGCTGGCCTACTTCACCGCGCTGGCGGCCGAGCGCCGCGCCGAGCCGCGCGACGACCTGCTCAGCGACCTGCTCGCGGTCAGCGATGCCGACCACGACCGGCTGACCGACGCCGAGCTGCTGCACAACCTGACGCTGCTGCTGGTCGCCGGCTTCGAGACCACGACGAACCTGCTGGGAAACGGGCTGCAGATCGTCCTGCAGGACCCGCCCGCGGGCGAGGCCGTCCGCGACGGGTCGGTGCCGCCGGCCGCGTTCGTCGACGAGGTTCTGCGCTTCGACTCGCCCGTCCAGCTCACCAGCCGGATCGGCCACGACACCACCGTGGGCGGGCTGGCCGTGTCCGGGCGAACCGAGGTGCTCGTGATGCTCGCGGCCGGGAACCGGGATCCGCGCCGGTTCGCGGACCCGGGCCGGTTCGACCCCGCGCGCGCGGACGGCGGTCCGCTCAGCTTCGGCGGCGGCGCGCACTTCTGCATCGGCGCCGCGCTCGCCCGGCTCGAGGGCGCGGTGGCCTTCCCCCGGCTGCTGCGCCGGTTCCCGAAGATCTCGGCCGCGGGCGAGCCGACCCGCCGGAACACGTTCCTGCTGCGCGGCTTCGAGGCGCTCCCCGTCACGGTCGCCTGATCGCTCCCGGCGGCGGCCGCCTGACTACGATGAGGGCGTGTGCGTAGACGACAGCCCGGCGGGCCAGCCTCCCGCCGTGCTGCACGACTTTGAGCCGGCCGTCGAGATCGTGCTGGAGCCGGTGGACTCGGTCGTGGTGACCACGCTGATGGACAACGTCACCGACATCTTCATGCCCGACCAGGGCCCGGCGCGGCGGGTCGCGCCCGGGCGCGGCCCGTGGCGCCGGTCAGCGGTGATGGAGGGAGCACAGGTTCCCGAGGCGCTGGTCGCCGAGCACGGGTTCTCGGTGCTGGTCACGGTCACCAGGGCCGGGCGCGAGCACCGGTTCCTGTTCGACGCAGGGACCAGCCCCGACGGGGTGGCGGAGAACATGCGCCGGCTGGACATCGACCCCGGCTCGATCGAGGCCATCGTGTGCAGTCACGGCCACTTCGATCACACCACCGGGATCGACGGGCTGATCCGGGCGGTCGGCCGGGCCAACCTGCCGGTGCTGATCCATCCCCACTTCTGGCGGCGCCGCCGCGTCGTCCTGCCCGGGTACGAGCCGATCGAGCTCCCCAGCACCAGCCGGCGGGCCCTGGACGAAGCCGGGTTCGACGTCATCGAGGAGCAGCAGCCGAGCTTCCTGTTCGACCGGTCCGTGCTGATCACCGGGGAGGTCCCGCGGACCACCGGCTACGAGCCGGGCTTCCCGCCGCAGCAGGCCTGGATCGGCGGGGACTGGGAGCCCGATCCGCTGGTGCTCGACGACCAGGCCCTCATCGTCAACGTCACCGGCCGCGGACTGGTCGTGATCACCGGCTGCGGCCACGCGGGCGTGATCAACATCGCCCGGTACGCCCAGCGCCTGACCGGCGGCCAGCCGCTGTACGCGCTGCTCGGCGGGTTCCACCTCAACGGCCCGCTGTTCGAGCCCCTGATCCCGCGCGTCCTGGACGAGCTGGCCGCGATGAACCCCGGCGTGCTGGTGCCCGCGCACTGCACCGGCTGGCGCGCCCAGCACGCGATGGCCGCGCGGCTCCCCCACGCCTTCGTCCCGAACACGGTCGGCACCAGCTTCCACCTCTGACGCCACCCGGCCCGGTCATCCGGGCGCGGGCGAGCCCGGCGAGCCGGACGGCTCCGGATGAGCGGCCAGCTGGCGGTCCACCACCCACATCGCGCCGGTCCCGGCGGCCGCCTGGGCGGCGATCAAGCCGGCCGCCCAGCCCCACGCCGGAGCCAGGCCGGCCGCCACCGCCCGGGCCGGCCCGAGCTGCCGCTGGCGCCAGCCGCGCCGGATCGCGCGGGCCGCCACCACGGCCAGCGCCGCGTCCGTCACGACCGCGGCCAGGGCGTAACCCAGGAAGGCCAGGATCACGACGCCGCGTTCGTCATCGCCCAGACCCTCGATCTGGGCCGCCTGCAACTCCCTGCGATCTTCCCGCAAACGGTTCATATGGTAAGTATCCGGCAACTACCCGTGTGGTCCGGCAAAAGCCTCGGGCGGCGGGACCGGGGACGGCTCGGCGCGGGCGTCGGTGATCGGCCTGGTCCCCGCGACGAACCGGTCCAGGGCGGCACCCGCTACCACCCGGGCCGGGAACGGGTCGGCGGCAGCCTGCCTGGTCAGCGCCGCGACCGGAAGCTCGCGGCCGCCCGCGGCGACCACCAGGTTGCCGAACCTGCGGCCGCGCAGCACCGCCGCCTCCGCAATCACGCACGCGTGCCGGAATACCGAGGGACCGCGGCCACCCGGCCGCGGGCATGGGTCAGCGGCGGGCCGTCGCCGATATTGGCCGCGTAGAGCCCCGAGGGAGCCAGCGCCCGGGCCACGGCCTCGGTGAACTCCGCCGACGTCAGGTGCGCCGGGGTCTGGGCCCCGGCGAAGGCGTCCGCGACCACCACGTCGAACGACCCGGCCGGGACCTGCTCCAGCACGGCGCGGGCGTCGGCCACGCGGACCACGATCCGGCCGTCCCTGGTCCGCCGCCGGCCGGGCTGGCTCAGCGGCAGCCGCTGCCGGACCACCCGGGCCACCTCCGCGTCGGCCTCGGCGGCCAGCTGGCGCGAGCCTGGCCGGGTCGCGGCGACGTAACGAGCCAGCGTCAGGCCGCCGCCGCCCAGGTGCAGCACGCGCAGCGGCGTCCCGGCCGGCGCGGCCAGGTCGACGAGGTGGCCGAGCCGCCGCATGTATTCGAGTTCCAGGTGCCGCGGGTCATCAAGATCGACATGAGACTGCGGGACGCCGCCGGTGAGCAGCATCCACGCCCGCGGCCGGTCGAGGTCGCCGAGCAGCTCGACCGGGCCGTCCGCGCCCGGCTGCCCGTGGTCCGGCTGCGCGTGGTCCGGCCGGCTGGCTCCCCGCTGCTGACCCGGCATGAACGACATTGTCCCAGCGGCGCGACCCGCCTGGGCCCGCGCTCACTCCGGGCCCAGGTGCGGCCGGACCAGGCAGCCGTGCCTTTCCCCGGTCAAGACGAACTGCGGCCTGCCATCCTGGCCGGGCGACACGCAGTACGTCCACCGGCTCACCCAGTCATCGTCCGGATCCTGGCCGGTCAGGCTCTCGTCCGGAGTTTGCCAGAGCACGAGCGTCACGCCGGCCCCGCGGCGCTGGATCTCGTGCATGCCGGGCCCGGCCACCGGGGCGGGGTACCTCGAAGGCGCGTGCCCGGCCGCGGGCGTGGCCGCCGTTTCCGGCCGCCGGTCCCGCAGGGCCAGGGCTAGCGCGACCACCCATCCGAAGAACGTCCAGCCCAGGGCCGCGCTGATGACGGCCACGGACGGGAAATCCGGCACTCGCCGCACGTAGGCGACGAACGCGGGCAGGAAGTAGACCGGGAGCGCGACGACGGCGACGGCCGCGGCGGCGAGCGCGAGCACCAGCGGCTCCGAAGTGGTGCCGCGCACGAGCGCCAGGACCAGCACCCCGGCCGCGATGTCGATCAGCAGCCAGCCCAGCCACGCCTTCCGCAGCCATCCCGGCCGGGCCTGCCGCGGCTGTCCCGGCCGGGCCCGCCGCGGCCATCCGGGCCAGGCCCGCCGCGGCCGTCCGGGCCGGGCCCTGCGCGCGAACGTCCGCCGGGCCTTCGGGGGGTCCGCCGGCGGGGGCGCGGGCCGGTCAATGGCGGGCCAGGTTACGGTATCGGCCTTCGACGGGTCCGCGTCGGGCCGCGTCCGTGCCGCTGCCTGGCCGCGGCCCCTTCTCCGGCGCAGGGCCAGCGCCGCGCCGAGGGTCCCCGCGGCGGCCAGCATGGCCGCGGAGGCGGGGACGATCGTCTCCTTCCTTGCGTCCACGGCGGCTTCGACGGCGTAGACCGGGGTGGACCGCACGCTGAGGCCGACCGCGACGACCGTCTTCGCGCGCACGACCTGGGAGTTACCGCGGTACCTGATGGCGGTCAGCAGAATCTGCGGGTGGCCCGGCGCCGTGGCGGCGACGTCCCAGGTCCAGGCCCCCGACCGGCCGTTACCGAAGATCGCCTGGCGGGCCGGTGCCGACCGGGGCGTGCACGTCAGCCCGCCGACGCAGGTGATCTGCACGCTGACCACGCCGCCCGTCGGGACGTCTTGCGGGGCCGCGAGCCGGCCGCGTAGCTGCCTGGTGAAGGCCGTGCGCTCCGGCCCCCGGCCGACGTCGGTGACCTGGACCTCGAACGGGGCCGCCTGCCGGACCTGCAGGGTGGTGAGCTCGCTGTAGGTCAGCACCCCGCGGTCCAGCCGGGGGTGGTTGTGGGCCAGCCTCATCGTGAAGATCTGCGGGCCGAGTCCCGGCAGGGGCGGTGTCGCGTGGCCGGCTGCGCTGCACGCGCCGGCCAGCAGGGCCGTCGACACGGCGGCCAGCGCCCAGGCACCCGCCCGGAGCCCTGGCCGGCGCGCGAAGGGACCTTCGTTCATGCCTTATAGAGAGGCCAGCCCGTGCCGTCGATACAACCGGGGCCGCCTCAACCCGGGGCACTCGCGCCGACGGGCGGGACGGGCGGGCAGGATGGGGGCATGGTTCGTCCCGTGCCGCGTCACGATCAAGATGCGGGCGGCCCGGCCGAGGTGCTGGCCGCGAAGGCCGCCCTGCGGCAGGAGGTGTGGTCCGCGATGCGGGCGGCGCGGGTGGCCCGGTTCCCCGGAGCGACCGGGCGCATCCCGAACTTCACCGGAGCGGAGGCCGCGGCCGAGCGGCTTCGCGCCACGCCGGCCTGGCAGGCGGCCGCTACCCTCAAGGCCAACCCGGACGCGGCGCAGTGGCCGGTGCGCCAGCGCGCCCTGGAGGACGGCAAGACCGTGTACATGGCCGTCCCGCGCCTGGCCGGGCCCGAGCCGTTCTTCGCCCTGGACCCGGCGCACCTGAGCGAGCCGCCCCGCCAGGCGGCCTCGATCAGCGGGGCGTCGCGCTCCGCCCGGCGGGTCACGCTCGCCGAGCTGTCCCCGGTGGACCTCGTGGTCATGGGCTCCGTCGCGGCCGGGGAGGACGGCGCCCGGCTCGGCAAGGGCGGCGGGTTCGCCGACCTGGAATACGCGCTGGCCTCCGCGGCGGGCCTGATCGGGCCGCGCACGGTGACCGTCACGACCGTGCACGAGCTGCAGGTACGCGCCGCCGGGACGATCCCGCTGACCGGTCACGACGTGCTGGTGGACTTCATCGTCACCCCCGAGCGCGTCATCGACTGCCGCGCCCGGCACGGGCCGCGGCCGCCCGCCGGCATCTGCTGGGAGGACCTGACCGAGGAGAAGATCGCGGCCATACCGCTGCTGTCGGCGCTGCGGGCCGGGCGCGCGCCCGGAAGTTAGCGCCCGGTGAACGCGGGCGGGCGCCGTTCGGCGAACGCGCGCTGCCCCTCGCGGTAGTCGTCCGACCGGAAGCAAGCCTCGATCATCGCCTCGACCCGCCCCATGTCCCGGCGATCGGGAGACCGGCCGGCCTCGCGGATCGCCGCCTTGCTCGCGGCGACCGTGAGCGGCGCGTTCTGCGCGATGCCCTGGGCCAGGCTCATCACGTCGTCCCGCAGGCTGGCCGCGGGCACAACGCGGTTGACCAGGCCCATCTGCAGGGCTTCCGGCGCCGAGAACCGCCGGGCCGACAACAGGATCTCCGACGTCCAGGCCGGGCCGACCAGGTCCATCAGCGCGGTCACGCCGGCGAAGCCGGGGCCGACCCCGAGCCGGGCCGCGGGCACGCCGAACTGGCTGTCGTCGGAGACGATGCGGATGTCGGCCTGCAGGGCGGTGAACAGGCCGCCGCCCAGGCAGAAGCCGCGGATCATCGCGATGAGGGGCTTCCCGAGGGCATGCCAGGAACGGCCCAGCGCCGCCGAAACCCGGTCGTACTCGGCCCGGGCTTCCGGCGAGGTGCGCCGGTCGGCGAACTCGGAGATGTCGGCACCCGAGGCAAAGGCCTTGTCCCCGGCACCGGTGACGACCACGACGCGGATGTCGCTGTCGGCCTGCAGCGCTTCCAGCAGGCCGGGCAGTGCCGCGCGCATCGCGCTGGACAGCGCGTTGTGCTTGCCGGGGTTGTTGAAGGTCACCACGGCCACGGCGCCGGCCGCCTCGGCCAGCAGCTGGTCGGTGCCCGTGTCGTGCCACGCGGGCGGGTTCGATGACGTCATGCGGTCCTCTCAGATCACTCCCTGGGCGCGGAGCCGGTCGATCTGTCCGCGCGGGTAGCCCAGTTCGGCGAGCAGCTCGTCGGTGTGGGCACCCAGGTCCGGGCTGGGCGAACGGACGGTAGCCGGAGCGTCGGTCATCCGCACCGCGTTGCGGAGGATGTCCAGCCGGCCGAGCACCGGGTGTTCCACCGGCCCGGTCATGGCCAGGTGCTCGACCTGAGGGTCGGCGAAGACCTCATCCATCCGGTAGACCGGGCCGCACGGTACCCCGGCCTGGTTGAGCGCCTCGACCCACTCGGCCGTGGTCCGAGTGCGCAGCCGCTCGGCGATCAGCGCGTTGAGCTCGGCCCGGTTCGCCGACCGCTGGGCCGCCGAGTCGAAGCGCGGGTCGTCCGGGAGGCCGGGAAGGCCGATCACCTGGCACAGGTTGTGCAGCAGCCGCCCGCCCGCCCCCGCGATGTTGACGTAGCCGTCCGCAGAGGCGAAGCAGCCCATCGGCACGCTCATCGGGTGATGGTTGCCTGCCTGCGGCGGCACCTCGTGATCGATGGTCCACCGGGCAGCCTGGAAGTCCATCATCGCGATCATCGATTCCAGCAGGGAGGTCTGCACCCAGCGACCGGTCCCGGTGCGGCTCCGGTCGTGTAAGGCGACCAGCACGCCGACCGCGAGGTACAGGCCGGCGGCCAGGTCGGCCACGGGAATCCCGGCGCGGGTCGGCTCGCCGCCCGGCGGCCCGGTGACGCTCATCAGGCCGCCCATCCCCTGGGCGATCTGGTCGACGCCGCCCCGCCCGGCGTAGGGGCCGTCCTGGCCGAAGCCGGAGATCGACCCGTAGACCAGGCGCGGGTTCCGCGCATGGACGGTGGCGAAGTCGAACCCCAGGCGGTCCTTGACCGGGGGGCGCATGTTCTCGATCAGCACGTCGGCCGTGTCGATCAGGCGCATCAGCACCTCGCGGGCCTCCGGCGCCTTCAGGTTCAGCGACAGCGACCGCTTGTTGCGGTGCAGGTGCTGGAAGTCGCAGCCGTGCCTGCTGCCGGTCAGGGCCGGCGCGGCCGGGTCGGGCGGCGGCTCCACGCGGATGACGTCGGCCCCCCAGTCGGCGAGCTGGCGGACGCAGGTCGGCCCGGCCCGGGCGACGGTGAGGTCGATGACGCGGACGTCGCCGAGCGGAAGGTGGGTGGCCACGCTCCCTATCATCCCCGAGACCGGCGGCCGGGACCGCCGGAGGTTACGGCTGGAAGCGGTTGGGCCCGGGCGTGCCCTCGAGCAGGCTGAAGATCAGTAGGACAATCCCACCGAAGGGCACCAGCCCGATGAGCACCCACCAGCCACTCTTGTCGATGTCGTGAAGCCGGCGGACCGTCAGCGCGAGCCCGACCAGGGCCAGGTAGATGGCCGCGATGACGACGATGATGACGAACAAAGTGACGGCCGCAGTGCTGTGCGCGGCCGCCGGGATGATGATGAGCAGTTCTAGGACGATGATGGTGATCGTCTCGAACAGGACCCACCACCAGTAGGCCGAGCGGGAGGCACGGCCGCGGTAGACGAACCCGTTGCTGAAGGCCTGCTTGACGGCCTCGCCGAAGCCCACCGGGGCGCCTTGCAGGTAGCTGCGGGGCGGAGCCGCGTAGCCAACGGGCGGGTACGGGCCGGGCTGGCTGGGATAAGGCTCGTAGGGGCCAGGGGTGCTCACGAATGACCTCCGGGTTTGTTGGTTTCTGAAGCTGCCGCCGCGAGCCTGAGCGAGCGCGGCGGCCCCTCACCCGCCGACCAGCATCCTGGCCCGGGTGAGGGCGAAACCGCGGCCAGGATGAGCAGGACGGGATGAGCATGTCATATCCGGTGCCACACCCGAGGGAGATGCCGGTGAT
>Ga0318554_10000465_pt1 | contig 14536 bp, 17 predicted proteins | sample GRESIP082b2f22_FD_203687 | JGI IMG/M metagenome (GOLD analysis project Ga0318554, IMG submission 203687) | Tropical soil microbial communities from Luquillo Experimental Forest, Puerto Rico - GRE.SIPMG.082b2f22 | ecosystem: Environmental > Terrestrial > Soil > Tropical forest > Bulk soil... | reverse complement strand
GCTACTACGAGGGGGCCGACCAGCAGATGGCCGACTACCTTGCCGAACTAGGCTGGTCCGAGGAATCGGAATCGGGAGCGCGCGACGGGGGGTAGCGGACGCGGGTCATGGACCAGCATGAGCTCAAGGTGCAGTGCCTGGCCCTCCCGGGTGCCGTGGAAGACTTCCCGTTCGGGGATGAGGTCTCGGTCTTCAAGGTCGGCGGGAAGATGTTCGCGTTGTGCCCGCTCGACGGTGAGCCGCTGCAGCTGAGCGTCAAATGCGAGCCGGACCTGGCGGCGCAGCTGCGGGCCACGTACCCGGCCATCGCGCCCGGGTACCACCTGAACAAGCGGCACTGGAACACGATCACGCTCGATGGCTCGCTGCCTGATCAGATGGTGACCGACCTGCTCGCCGACTCCTACGACCTGGTCGTCGCCTCGCTCCCCAGGGCGCGCAGGCCGGCCTGACCGGACCGCAACGCCCCGATCCGTCACTGCGTAGTGCGCTAACGGACCTCATACCACTCGTAGTCGAGCGAAAGATCCTCGTAGAGGATTCCCTTGCCGACCGCCTGAATGCGGTTGAGCCACGCATAACGCTCGTCGCCCGTCTCGAAGCGAGGCGCGACGTAGGCCGTCATCGGGAACTGCCAGCCCTGCGAGGTGTCCAATCGGCCGTTGTACTGCACGAAGATGACCGCGCCGTCATCAGTCTGAAGCGTGGCCCGGGCGTCAACCGTTCCCGTGCCCTCCGGACCGACGATCATCCAGTCCGCGGCTGCGGCTCCCAGCATCTCGCCACTCAGGCGGTCCCCCTTCACCTGGGCACTCACCAGTTCGACGATCAGTCGCGTTCCGGTCGGCCCTGCGCCTGCCGCGATCGGCGGCTTCAACTGAATTCGCAGCGTGCACAGCGGCACCAGTTCGATGGCCATTACCCCTCCCACCTGGCCCTATGGTCCGAGCAACAGAGCGCCAGCTACACAATCTGTACCAGGCGCGTACCGGAATGGGTAGCCGGCCCGGACGGGTTCACGAGGCTGAATTGCTGGCGAAGCCGACGTTGGCCCGCCCCTTCAGGCTGGGCGCTTCTGGGCGCGGCGCCTGGCGATCGCCGCGCGCAGCAGGAAGGCCGGCGATGGGGGCACCCACCCGGCCTGCCGGGCCATGCCCAGGTCATCGCGGTTGGCCCAGTGCTCGGTGATCATGCCGTCCCGGGTGCGGAACCAGTGGGTCTGGGTGGCGGCGAATTCCTTGCCGGTGGGCGGCATGACGGCGTCCACGATGGCGGTGCCCGGCCGGTATCTGACGAACTCACCGGTGTGGCGGCCGGACATGGTCGCGTGCACGACCACCAGGTCATCCTGCTCGGCGGTCTGGTGGATCTCCCAGCGCAGGCCGGAGAACGCGGCGCGGAGCCACCCGGCGGTGGCGTAGAACCCGGCGGGCCCGGGCTGCCGGGCGGCCGGCGGCTCCGCGGCTGCCTCGCGGTTGACCGCATCCGGGCTGTACACCCCGTCGAAGTCCGCTCTGCTCCCGTCGGCCATGAGGTGCATGCTGCGGATGCACAAAGCGGTCGTCCCGGTGTAGGTGCTGGTGGTCATCGAAGTTCTCCCCCCGGCCAGGGCCGCCCATCTGATAGGGTCGAACCCTAACTAACTTCTATAGGGTGTGACCCTAATGAATATTGCCGATCCCGTCAACCCCCCCGCGCGGCCCTACCACGCTCCCCAGCGGGCGGCCGCCGCCGCGCGCACCCGGGAGGCGATCGTGGCCGCCGCCAAGGACGTCTTCGAGCGCCTCGGCTGGTCTGGTGCCACCATGCGCGCCGTGGCCGACCAGGCCGGCGTCTCCGTCAAGACCGTCGAGGCCCTCTACCGCACCAAGGCCGAACTGCTCAAGACGGCCGTCGACTACGCCATCGCCGGAGACATCCGCCCCGTCCCCATTTCCGGCCGCGAGCCGGCCGCCGCCATGCAGGCCGCCCCTGACGCACCGGCCATGCTCCGGCTGCACGCGCACCACACACGCTCCATCGGCAGCCGCGCCGCGCCCATCTTCTGGGTCGTCGAGCAAGCCGCCTCAGCGCACCCCGACATCGCCGCGCTCTGGGCCCAGATGAGCGGCAACCGCCGCACCGGCGCCCAATGGGCCGCGGCGACGCTGCTGGCCAAACCCGGCGTGCCGCCCCACATCGGCCAGCGCTACGCCGAGGAGGTGTTCTGGATCGCCATCGACCCCGGCACCTACCGCAGCCTTACCCTCGGGCGCGGCCTCAGCCCAGACGACTTTGAAGCCTGGGTCGGCAACTTCTACACCAGGATGCTCCTGCACGAACCGGGGCCGGCCCAGGCCGCGACGCAGTAGCTGGCCCGCCGGCCATCCGGCGGCACGATAGGCGCCCGGGCTATTGATCAAACATCCACTTAGTCCAGCCCCCAGCCCGTCCAGCTCGGGAGCGGCTGGTCGGGCGTCATGGCCAGCAGGACCCGCCCCTCGGCCGTCAGCGCCCGGAGATGCTCATCGTCATCGGGTACCACCAGGCCGTACTTTTCCCGGATGGCACGGAAACGGGGCAGCTCAGCGGTGATGTCCTCGCGGATCTCGACAGTGGCCGGAACCAGCACGGCCCGGAAGCCGACGGGATCGTCCACGAGCAGCTGCGCCCTCGGGTCCCGGCGGAAGATCGCATACTTCACGCGGCCCCTCGTGGTCGACACGTAAAACCGCTCGCCGTCCCAGTAGAACCAGTTCGGGCTCAGGTGCGGGCGCCCGTCGCGGCGGATCCCGGCCACGACGACGTTACGCGGCTCAGCGAGGAACGCCTCGATCTTCTCGGTTGAGGTCACCTCGTTACGCTATCGGGGCCGGGGCCGGACGGCACGACGGCCGCCAGTGGCCGGCAATCAGAAGAGGAGGCCAGATGGCATCCACGCTTGAGCAGGTCGGCAGCCTGCTGCTCGAGGCAGGCGAGACCCACCACCGGGTGTACCGGATCGTGGAAGGCGCCGACGACGACTGGGCGTCCTTCTACGCCTGGTGGCTCATCGAGCTCTCCGAGCTGCCGGCCCTGGTCGGCACCAAGCCCGTCCGCAGCGAGCTGGTCTATCTGCTCGTCAGCCTGGACAAGCAATACACCGCGGAAAAGCCGGACGAGCCCTGGGAGCGCTTCTACGCTCGCCAGATCGTCGACCACTTCAGGCCGCGCTAATCAGAGCGCCCGGCCTGCGCCAGCTGAGCTGCTTCTCGCCAGCCCGGTCAGCCGGTGAGGAACCCGCGGATGGCCGCGGCGATCTCGCCCGCGTGCGTCTCGAGCGCGAAGTGGCCGGTGTCGAGCAGCCGGACATCGGCGCCGGGGATGTCACGCTTGAAGGCTTCGGCTCCTGCGGGCAGGAAGAACGGGTCGTTGCGGCCCCAGATGGCCAGCAGCCGTGGCTGGCGGGTCCGGAAGTAGTCCTGGAACTTCGGATACAGGTCGATGTTGCTGGCGTAGTCGAGAAAGAGGTCCAGCTGAATCTCGTCCGCGCCGGGCCGGGCCAGGTAGTGGTTGTCGAGCGTGTAACCGTCGGGCGAGACCAGCGACGGGTCGGCTACTCCGTGGGTGTATTGCCACACCGTCGTTTCCGGCTGGAGCATGCTGCGGATCGCGTTGCGGTTGGCCTGCGTGGGTTCCTTCCAGTACGCCTGGATGGGGTTCCATCCGTCGCTGAGGCCTTCGGTATAGGCGTTCCCGTTCTGCGTGACGATCGCGGTGATGCGCTCGGGCTGCCGGACCGCCAGGCGAAACCCGGTCGGGGCGCCGTAGTCGAACACGTAGAGCGCGTAGCGGTCAAAGCCCACCGCGTCGGTGAAGCCTTCCAGGACGTCGGTCAGGGCCTCGAAGGTGTAGCTGAAGCCGTCCCGGCCGGGCATGTCGGACTGCCCGAAGCCGATCAGGTCGGGCGCGACGACGTGGAAGCGGTCGGCCAGTGGCGGGATCAGGTCCCGGAACATGTGGCTGGCGCTCGGATAGCCGTGCAGCAGCAGCAGCTTCGGAGCGTCCGAGGGACCTGACTGGCGGTAGAAGACCTTCAGGCCGTTCACGTCGGTGCTGCCGTAGGTAATCGGGGTCATGGCGTGGCTCTCCTAGGTATCAGGCTGGTTCCAGGCGGACGTCAGGTGGCCGCCGCCACATCGCGGGCCGCGTCGAGGATGATGTCGACGACGTCTGCGGGCGCGGTGATCATCGGCACGTGGTCGACCGGGCGGATGCGCGCCCGGGCGCCCATCCGCTCGGCCTGGAAGAGCTGGGTTTCCGGATTGATCATGCGGTCCTGTTCAGCGATCAGGACCCAGCTCGGCCCGTCCTTCCACAGCGGCCGCTCGACCGGGACGCTGATGCAGTCCACGTTGAGCGGGCGCTGCACGGCGGCCAGGATGGCCTGCTCGCCCGGCGATGCGTTCTGCGCGAAGGCGTCAGCGAAAGCCTCCTCGGGCAGCCACACCAGCCCGTGCGAGTCGGGCTTGGCTTCCGGTGCCTTCGGATGCGGCTTGCTGTGGTAGAAGACATCGGCAACGGTCTCGCCTTCCTCGGGCGCAAGCCCCGCGATGTAGACCAGCGAGGCCACCTTCGGGTCCCGGGTCTCGGCGATCACGGCACCGGCGTACGCGTGGCCGGCCAGCACGACCAGGCCGTCGAGCCGTTCCAGAACCCGGCCGACGGCTGCGATGTCGTCGGCCAGGGAAGTTAGCGGCAACGGTGCAGCCACTACCTTCAGGCCGGCCGCCTTCAGCGGGCCGATCACCTTGCTCCAGCTCGATCCGTCGACCCAGGCGCCGTGTGCGAGCACGACGTTGACGTGGTGGGCAGGCATGGTTCCCTCTCCGGGGCGATCACCTGTGGTGGATGGCATGAATTGCTAACCCTTTGGGCCGGTTGTTTGATGGCTTTCCTGAAGCGGTGAATTGCTATTTTGGCTGTTCCTAACAGGTAGGAACGAGCCTGGCACATCATTAATGCCGGGACAAGGGCCCAGGAGTTTCGAAGAATTCATGGCGTTTATCGAAATCCCTAATGCCTATACTCCTGATATGGCCGTTATGGAGATAACGCTGGTCAAGGCCGCCCGGCCCGGCGACCGCGATCGTGCCTACCTCACGGTCGGCGGGGTCACCCGGCGCGGCCCGGTTCACGTCATCCATGACCTTCCGCATCTGGTCGTCGAGTCTCTGTTCGCCATCACCGACGGATTGTGGGGAGAACTGGCCGCCGGGTCTCACGCGGTGGCCAGCCATGCGGCCACGGCTCGCGACCCTAAGCGCCACAAGCAGGGGCGGATCGTCTCCGGGGCCGCGGCCGGTGCTCCAACCGAGACGTGGCTTACCCCCGGGCACCGCCGGGCCAAGGCGATCACGAACTGCGTGGCCAACCGGTGGGGTGACGGTCCCGACACCCCGGCCGGGGTCCGGGACCGGGCGGCCCGGGAGAACGACCAATCGCTGGACGCCCTGCTGGCCCGGGTCGATGACCAGACGATCGCCCTGGCCATCCGGGGCGTCCGGGACCTGGAGCAACGCTGGATGGCGGTACCGCCGGGCGGGACGCTCAGGCTGTCCTGGCCCCTGGCACCCGGGTTCTTCGCCGGGGAGCCGCGGCGGGTGGCGAAGCGATCAGGCCCGGCCGATCAATGACCGCGCCTGTGCCGATCTCTGCCGCCAGCTTCCGTGCCGACTCATGGTCGGCGCTCGCGAGCCGCAGGGGCTCGCCGCCTGAGGCGAGCTGGCGGGCGATGACCGATCCGAGCCCTCCAGTGCCGATGATCGCGGTGGTCACCCGGACTCCTCGGCGGGCGTACTCGATGGCCAGTGAGCGGGGTGCCAGTCCCCCTCTGGATCTGTGGTCTGCCCCACTTCGATCAGGTGACCGTCGGGGTCACGGATGTAGCAACGGATCTCGTACTGGTGCTGTTTCGGCGGCGTCAGGAACTGAGCACCCCGGGCGCTCCATTCGGCGTACACGGCCGCGATGTCTTTGACCCGGATATTGAGGAAGCTGCTGACCCGGTCGGGATCGCGTGGCGTCTCCAGGGTGACCTCCGGCTTGTCGTCGGTCGGGCCACCGCCCTCATTGATGATGATCCAGCTGTTGGATAGGGCGACATAGGTCAGCCCTCCGGGGCCGGAGAAGGCCACCCGGCCGCCGAGTACTTCGGTGTAGAAGCGCCGGGAGCGCTCGACGTCGTCCGAGACGATGAAGTGGGCCAGCACGATTCCTTCTGGGGGCGGCGGGAGCTCGGCCATCGGGCACCTCCACTGGTCGGGTCTCGCGCCCCTCTTACGTCGGGGCGCCGCAGCCGATGCTATGGCCCGACGATGTGGGGCCGACGCTCAGGATGGGCGCCGTACGGTTCTGTCCGGGCGCTGGCGAGGCCGGCCGCCGCCGGGCCGGAGGCATCGCCGTGGTCGAGCCCGCCGCCTTCATGCGGTCGCCGCGCGGAATTTCGCCGCGACATAGCGGCAGACCAGACGTGGGCCGGGCGCCCGAGGTAGTAAGGAACTACGGGCCTGGCCCTCGCGGTCATCGCCTGCTTCTTTCCACATCCTGCAGACGCACGGGCCACCCCGGACGTGAGATCGCGCGAGGCTGGTTTCGTTTCTGAGACCTGACCGCACGTGCTGCGGGAGGTGCGTGCCAGCGTCGCCCGACGCTAGGCGGCGGACTGTGATGGCATCCGCGCGGCGCGGACCGGAACGCTCTCGAAGCCGCGCAGCACGAGCAGCGGGCGCCGGGTCGGCGGGGCCGCCAGCTCGAGCGCCGGGTAGCGCCGGGTCAGCTCCTCGATGGCAATGCGGCCCTCCAGCCGGGCCAGCGAGGCGCCGAGGCAGTGATGAATGCCGAGCGAGAAGGACAGGTGCCGGCCGGGATCCGGCCGGTCGATCCGGAACTCATCCGGCTGCTCGAAGACCCCCGGGTCGCGGTTGGCGCCGCCGATGAACACGATGACGGGCCGGCCCGCCCCGATCACCCTGCCGCCGACCTCGACATCCTCGGTGGCTGTCCGGGCGGTCAGCTGGACCGGGCTGTCATAGCGGAGCATCTCCTCGACCGCCGCGGGTACCAGGGCCGGATCCCGGCGGAGCCGGTCCCAGCTGTCCGGGTCGCCCAGCAGGGCGACCGTGCCGTTCCCGATCAGGTTCACGGTGGTCTCGAACCCGGCGACCAGCAGCAGCAAGGCCGTGCTCACCAGCTCGCCGGAACTCAGCCGGTCGCCCTCCTCCTCGGCCGCGATGAGCGCGGACAGGATGCTGTCGTCGGGATGGGCCCGGCGCTCGCGCACCAGGTCCTGCAGGTAGCCGGTCAGCGCTAGCTCCGCGGCGCGGGTATGCGCCTGCGCGGCCGCCGCCGTCTGGGGTTCCAGGGTGGCGGCCACGTCATGCCCCCAGGCCCGGAACTGGGCCTGATCCTTGGCTGGCACGCCGAGCAGATGGCAGATGACCGCGATCGGGAGCGGGAAGGCCAGCGCGTCGATCAGGTCGAAGCCGGCTGCGCCGTCCGCGGCCGTCAGCAGCCGGACCGTAACTTCACGGATCCACGGCTCGAGCCCGGCGATGGCCCTCGGGGTGAACGCGCCGGCCACGAGCCGGCACAGCCGGGTGTGGTCGGGCGGGTCCATCGTGAGCAGATCCGCGGCGGGCAGCCCGGCCCGCGGGTCGCCCGGCTGGTAGGACGGCGGCCGGTAGCCGTGCTGGTGCACCGGCGAGCTGCTGAACCGCCGGTCCCGCAGGATGCTCGCCACCGTCGCGTGGTCCGCGGTGGCGAACAGGCCGAGCGGGCTGCGCACCAGGCCGCGCTGCCGCACCTGCGCGTACAGCGGGTAGGGGTCGGCCTTCGTCGCCGGGAGCATCAGCCGGGCGACCGGATCACCGCGCCACTGGCACAGCCGCAGCATGGCCGGCTCGACGACGTGGTTCTTGACTCGCTCTCCGAGGCCCATCCCGCACTCCTTCGCCGCACCGCCAGGCTAGTCGCTTCCGGCCAGGCCGTCATCGGTTCATGTACCGACAGTATCTGTGTTCTGACGGTACTCTGTGTTCCGTTGGTATGTCAATGTGGCAACATGAGGGCATGGCCAGGGTGACCAGGGCAGAGTCCAAGGAGCGCACGCGGCAGCGGCTGCTGGCGGAGGCGCAGCGGCTGTTCCGTGAGCGCGGCTACGCCGCGACGTCGCTGGAGCAGATCGCGGAGGCGGCGGAGGTCACCAAGGGCGCCATCTATGGGCACTTCGCCAGCAAGGAAGATCTCATGCTCAGCGCGCTCGAAGCGGCCCCGGCCCCCGATTACTCGGCCACGCTGAACGACCAGTCGCGGCCGCTGCGCGAGCGCCTGGCCGAGTTCAGCCGGGCCGTCGCCGCGGAAGAGCCCGGGGACACCGAGGAGCTGGCGATGTACCTGGAGTTCTTCGCCGCGCTGCTGCGCGCCCCGGACGCGCTGCAGCGTTACCGCCGCAGCCGCGAGCGCCGGCTCCGGGAGCTAGCCGGCGCTGATGGAGGCGATAGTGGCGATGGTGGCGAGCTCGCCGCAGGGATCACGCCCGTCCAGGCCTGGACCATCGGGGAGGCGATGCTGGTCGGCCTGCAGATCGAAAAGCGCCTGGCCCCCGGGCTGGTCACGTCGGATGTGTTCGAGCGCGCGTTCGGCCTGCTGGCCGGGCTTTACCAGGAGCAGTAAGGGCGACGCGCAGCTGCCGGGTCGCGGGCGGCGGCGGCATCCTCTGCCTGGTCAGAATCCGATGGCTTCGCGCAGCAGCAGGACGGTGCCGCGCCCGGGGTCGGTGTCTGCGTTGAGGATGAGAAGGCGGTTGATGGCGCTGGGACGCCCGTAGACCGCCTGGACGCGGGCGCTTTCCAGCGGGAGGCAGTGCTCTTCGACACGGCGCAGCGCGGCGGGCAGGTCGGGTACCAGCTTCTGCGCCCCGACGATCCAGATCGCGCGGGCGGCGCCGCCGGCGTAGCCGGGCAGCTGGCTTCCGCTGGCCGAGGCGACCACCAGGGAGCCGGTCTCGGTGACCGCGTGGACGCTGCCCACGATGACGTCCGGGGTGGCCATCAGCCGCCAGATCTCGGCCATCTGGGTGGCGCGGTCCAAGGTCAGGCCGCGTGATTTGACGGCGTCGTAGCGGCCACTGGTGTTGATGTCGTCCTCGATGCCGGACAATCGGAGGGTCTCGCTGGCCCCGGTGAACACGCTGGCGCCTTCGGGTATCAGGTCTTTGATGCGAGTACGCGCGGTGGCGGCGTCGTCGAGGATTTCGACGGTGAAGCCGTGCGCCTTCAGCGCGGCGGCCGCCCGCTCGAGGCGCTGTGCGGGCGCCGGGTCAGCGAACGATGTTGTCGGCATGGGGGTAGCCATGATGCCTCCTAGGCTGGTCGTAGGTGGACGTGTTCGTCTCGGCAGTACGACCGCACAACCCCCCGGAATGTGAGGCGACGCGCCGGCCTCACATTCCGGCGCGCTGTCTTGTCGAACTGGTGAGGGCAGACGCGACCGAGGGAGGTCGGCGACACCATGGCCACCCGATCCGGGCGAGACTCTGCTGATACAGGCGGAGGCCGGCCCGACCCTGGCCTGAACGTGATCACGAGCGAGCGGCGCCGGCTGATCAACCTGACGTACCGGCTCCTTGGCTCCCTGGCCGAGGCCGAGGATGTTGTCCAGGAGACCTACGCCCGCTGGTACGCCATGTCCCGGCCGCAGCAGGACGCCATCGAATCACCCGGCGCCTGGCTGACGACGGTCGCCAGCCGCACCTGCCTCAACCTGCTCGGCTCGGCCCGGGCCCGGCGGGAAACCTACGTGGGCGAATGGATCCCCGAGCCGCTGCCCGAACGGACCGAGTGGCTCAGCGGGCCGGGCCCGGCCGACCCAGCCGACCGGGTGACCCTGGATGAGTCGGTCAGCATGGCCTTCCTCGTCGTGCTCGAATCGATGACCCCCGCCGAGCGCGTTGCGTTCATCCTGCACGATGTCTTCCGCTACCCCTTCGCCGAAGTGGCCGAGATCGTCGGCCGGACCCCGGCGGCGTGCCGCCAGCTGGCCTCCTCAGCCCGCCGCCGCGTCCGTACCTCGCAGGCTCCCGCGACCCCGGCCGCCCGGCGGGCCGGCATCGTCAGGGCCTTCAAGGCGGCCTGGGAAGCCAAGGACATTAACGCCCTGATCGGCCTGCTCGACCCCGACGCCACGGCCATCGCCGACGGCGGCGGCCTGGCCACCACCTTCCTGCACCCCATCGAAGGCGGCGAGCAGATCGCCCGCGCCTGGGTCGAAATCGCCAACCGGGCGCTCAGCAACATCAAGTTCGTGGAGCGCATGGTCAACGGCCAGCTCGGCCTGGTCGCCCAGGAAGACGGCGTCACCGTTACGGTGTTTGCGTTCGAGGTCGCCGACGACCGGATCAGGCACATCTGGGTCGTGCGCAACCCTGAGAAACTCCGGCCCTGGTCCACAGGCTGACTACCGGCGCCTTGCCTCGATGCGGGCGGCCAGGCGGTTGCGCCGGAACGCCGCGGCTGCGATTCGCGGAGCCTACTCGGCCCGGAGCGCGGACGCGGTACGGGCGCGGGCTGCCCAGCTTGCCGGGGCCAGCGCGCCTGCCACCGCGATGACCAGGCCGGACAGGGCGAGCAGGATCAACTGCGGCGCGTGATACACGTCCAGCACGGCCGCGGGCAGGCCGGTCTGCGCAGCGTTGCCCATGACCGGCAGCACATACCAGTGCAGGGCGACCCCCGCGGGGATGGCGATCAGTCCGGCCGCCAGGCCGGTCCCGGCGACGGTGCTGACCACCATCGCGATCGTCTGCCCGGGCGTCATGCCGACCGCCTTGAACACGCCGAGGTCATGCACCCGCTCCCTGGTCTGCAGCACCACCGTGTTGAGCACGCCGAGCCCGGCGACCACCGCGATCAGCAGCGTCAGCGCGCCCACGAGCCCCAGCAGGGCGAAGATCACCGTGCCGCCGTTGTCGTTGGCGCTGACCTCGTAGCCCTTCCCGAGCACGTGGTTCAGCGTGTTCACGTAGGACGCGGTGTCGGTGCCCGGCGCCAGCGCCACCTCGTACTCGTTCGGGGCCAGACCCGGGTCGACAGCCGACAGGGTAGGCAGGGCGCCGATCATCTCCGGCATGCCGCCCGCGGTGTCGAAGACCTCGCCGGCGATATGGACCGTGGTGTGCTGACCGTCTGAGGTGAGCGTGTACATGTCGCCTACCGCAGTGCCGGTGTCGTGCAGGAAGGCGGCATTGACGTCCACCTGGCCGGGACCGGAGTACCAGTGCCCGGCGATCATGGCGTAACCGGTCCAGCTGGCGTCGCCTTCGAAGCCGACGACCGACAGCTGGTCCGACAGCCCGAGCACGCTGATCTGGCCGCTGGCTTCGGCCACGTAGTGCAGCGTGCCGGGCTGGGCACGCAGCGCGGCCTGCACCGCTCGTTCCTGCGCGGCCAGGCTCAGCTTGGCCGAGCTCTGCCCGTTGATCAGCACGAGGCCTTCGCGCCCGGCCAGCTGGACCTGCACCTGTTCGGACGCCGCGCGGGACAGGTCGGCCTGGGCCCGGACCAGCGATGTGCGCAGGCCCGCCGAGAAGATCACCGCGGTGACACCGAACATGATCGCCGCGAGGGTGACCAGGGTGCGGGCAGGCCGTGCGAACGGCCCGGCCAGGCCGATGGTCACCGGCCTGGGCAGCCGGTGCACCCGGCCGAGCAGCCGGTGCGCGCCGTACCCGTGGGCGGGCCGGGGAGCGCGTCCGGTCGCAATCGCCTGAATCGCACTCATCCGTCCCGCGCGCAGTGCGATCGCGAACGCGGTGACGCCGACCAGGGCGAGCATCGCCAGCGGCACGACCAGGCTCACCCAGAACGGCACGGCCAGGCTGCCCACGCCGAAAACCTGCGCGGCCTGGCCGAGCATCGGCGCCGCCACCAGGTTGCCCGTGGTCACGCCCGCCGCGCAGCCGACGGCGGCGGGCAACGCCACCTGAAGCACGTAAGCCGCCACCACCTGCGCGGGGGAGAACCCGATGGCCTTCAGCACGCCGATCCGCCGGATCCCGGCCACCACCGCGCCGCTCACCACGTTGATCACGATCAGCACCGACATCGCCAGCCCGATCAGCACGAACGCGACGATGAACGGCACCCACGGCGCGAACGAGGCGGTCGCCTGGGCCCGGGCGTTCAGCCAGGACTCGGTACCGAGCACGCTGCCGTGCGGCAGCGCGGCGGTGATCGCGGCGATGTCCTTGGCCACCGCGCCGGTCGTCGCGGCGCTGGAGAAGCCGTACAGCATCTGTGCCGTTTGCGGCGCCCCCGCGGAGTGCAGCGCGGCGATCTCGCCCGGCGTCACCCAGCCCTGCGCGGTGCCGGTGGCCGACGTCGCGATGCCGACAACGGTCAGCTTCGGCGAGCCCGCCACCCCGGTCACCGTCATCTGCGACCCGACCCCTAGCTGCAGGCCCGACTGGCTGGACAGCACGATCTGTCCGGGGCCGGTCGGCCAGTGGCCCGACGTCAGCGTGAGGTCGTCGACCGGGCCGCCCGGCGAGGAGCGGCCGACGAGCGTGAGCTCCTGATGGCTGGCGGTCGTGGTCTTGTGGGCGTGGCCTCTGGCGACGGAAACGCTCGTGGCCTGCGTGGTGACCGAGACGCTGGTCTCGGGGAACGGCCCGGCCGACGCGGTCACGCCGGGGAGCCGGGTGGTGGCGGCCAGCTGAGCCTGCGAGGCGCCGCTGACCGTCGCGGTCACGTCCGCGCCATGCTGCGCGGCGAACGCCCGGTTGAAGGGCGCGCTGGAGTCGACCAGCAGGCCGAGCGCTAGCGTGGCGGCCGCGGTCGAGCAGAACACCACCAGGCCGACCACGATGGCCTGCACGCGCCGCCCGGACAGCCCGCCGCGCGCGGCCCGGACGATGGGGACCGGTTTCATCGCCGTGCCCCAGTCAGACCAGCGTCGCTGGCCACCCGGCCATCGACGATCTCGATAACCCGGTGCGCGTACCGCGCGGCCAAGTCGGGGTTGTGAGTGACCAGGATCAGCGTCTGCCCCGAGGAGTTCAGGTCGAGCAGCAGCTGGCCGATCGCCTCCCCGTTCGCCGTGTCCAGCGCCCCGGTCGGCTCGTCGGCCAGCAGCAGCGCCGGCCGGTTGACCAGGGCCCGCGCGATCGCCACCCGCTGCCGCTCCCCGCCCGACAGCCGGGCGGGGTAAGCGTCCTGGTGCTGCCCGATCCGCAGTGCCGCCAGCAGCTCATCGGCGCGGCCACGGGCCTGCCTGGCCGGCACGCCCGCCAGCTGGGCCGGCAGCAGGACGTTGTCGATGACCGTCATGTCGTCGAGCAGGTTGAAGAACTGGAAGATCATCCCGACCTGGCGCCGCCGGTACCGCGCGACGCCGGTCTCGCTCAGCGTGTCGATCCGCTGGCCACCGACCGTGACGGTGCCGCTGGTCGGCCGGTCCAGGCCGGCGATCAGGTTGAGCAGGGTCGACTTCCCGCTGCCCGAAGGCCCCATGATCGCGACCGACTCGCCGGCGGCTACCTCCATGCTGACGTGTGCCACCGCAGGAGACCCGTCGCTGCCGTACTGCTTGCTCACGTCGCTGAGCCGCACCAAGGTATCCATGCCCGCCAGGCTAGGAACGCAAGGGCCGCACCGTCGTCACGCTGGCGAGCCGTCTTCGGCGCGGCTGGCACGAGGGACGCTGGCCGCGAGCGTCCCCCGCCCGGGGGACGGCAGGAATGAGACGTCCGAATGATGAACGGTCGGCCGGGGGTAGCGGTCTGGCGCGCTGACGGGCCGTGACGGCCCGGCGGTATCTCGGCCGGGTGGCAGACTCGTGATCCCGGGGACCATCTCACGATTGGACCGATCATGGAGAACCCGCCCGCGCACTTTCCCGCCTGGCCCGGCGACGCCGAGGTGGCCGTGGCCTTGACTTTCGACGTGGACGGCGAGGCTCCCTGGCTGAGCGAGGGCTCCGAGTACGCCCGCCGGCTGACCACGCTGTCGCAGGGCCGTTTCGGCCCGGCCCGGGGCCTGGGCCGGATCCTCGGGCTGCTGGCCGAGCTCGATGTCACGGCCACGTTCTACGTGCCCGGCCACACCGCCGATCAGCATCCCGGCGCCGTGGAGGCCATCCTGGCGGGCGGTCACGAGGTCGCCCACCACGGGTACCTGCATCGGGGCACCGATGGCCTGGACGCCGCGGCGCAGCGCGCCGAGCTGGAGGAGGGGCTGACCGCGCTGGGCAAGCTGGGAGTCCGGCCGGACGGCTACCGGTCACCGGGCTGGGAGCTGACCCCGGAGACCCTGGGCCTGCTGGGCGAGCTCGGCTTCTCCTACGACGCCAGCCTGATGGCCGACGACCGGCCGTACTGGGTGACCAGCGGAACCGAGCCGCTGCTGGAGCTGCCCGGTCACTGGAGCCTGTGCGACTGGCCCTACTTCGGCTGGACCTCCTACGACCGGGGGCTGCTCGCCGACCCGGCCGCCGTTGAGCGGATCTGGCTGGCGGAGTTCGA
>Ga0318554_10000444_pt1 | contig 14725 bp, 12 predicted proteins | sample GRESIP082b2f22_FD_203687 | JGI IMG/M metagenome (GOLD analysis project Ga0318554, IMG submission 203687) | Tropical soil microbial communities from Luquillo Experimental Forest, Puerto Rico - GRE.SIPMG.082b2f22 | ecosystem: Environmental > Terrestrial > Soil > Tropical forest > Bulk soil... | reverse complement strand
CAGGGGCAGATGATCCAGGCCCCCGAGCCGGGGATGAACGTCGAGATCGTCCGGGCCGACCTGGGCAGGGATTTCGCCGGGGCGGTGGCCGTCTCGCCCGCCGTGGCAGCAGCGGTCGCCGCCAACCCGCTCGGCTGATCCGCGGGCCGCGGGGTGCTGGCCACTGCCCCCTGCCACCGGCGGCATTGCGCGCGGCTCATTGATGCGTAATCATAATTACATGAGTGCTGAAAAGCATGGCACACAGGGCGCCGAGCAGATCCGCGGCTGGTTCACCGGCCGCCTGCCCGCCGGGTGGTTCGTGGCCGCACCGGAGATCCTCGTCGATCGCGAGGAAATCACCGTGATCGGGCAGCTGCCCAGCGCGGCCGCCGGAGGTCCCGCTGCCACGGGCGGCTCGGCGCAGGCCGAGGGTGCCGGCGCGGCGGACGCGGCCGGCGCGGAAGCGGAGGCAGCCGCGGCAGGCCGGAGCCGGCGATTCCGGGAGGAGACCCGCGATGCCCGGATAGAGATCGCGCGCGAGGCGGAGCACTCGTTTGGCCGCAAGGTGTCGTGGGGTGTGACCTGCGATGGCCGGAAGGTGATGTTCACCACGCTTTCCGTCCCGGTGATGACCCGGCTCCGCCAGTCCGAGCGCCGGGTGCTGGACACACTGGTGGACGCGGGGGTAGCCCGCAGCCGCAGCGACGCACTCGCCTGGTGCGCCCGGCTGGTGGGCGAGCATGAGGACGCCTGGCTGTCGGAACTGCGGACGGCGCTGAGCCGGGTGGAGGAGGTTCGCGCGCAGGGCCCGCAAGCGTGACCAGCCAGTAACCGCGCCCGCGGTCCGCACCGAGGGCGCGGATCACGCCCAGCGCACGTCACCGGGACCGCCCCGGATCGCCAGCCGGCGATTTCCGGGGCGGTTCTATGCCGGTGCTGGCGTTCTGCCGGCGCGATGGCGGCGTACGCCCTGCCGCGCGTCCGGTCCTTGCCAGTGCCGCCGGCGTGGCACGATGGTGGGCAGCACCCCCACCCTGGCATGTCAGGCCCGGTCCGCTCCCGGGCGGTGCCGGCGGGTCACGGTGAGACAGCAACGTCACAGCGGAGAAAGGCTGGGGATGGGCTACCGCGATCTTGTCTACCGGCTGTACGAGCACAGGCTGGAGTCCTCGCTGGCCGGGCACGAGGTCCCCCGGCACGTCGGGGTGATCCTGGACGGCAACCGGCGGTGGGCGCGGTCCGTGGGCCTCGCCGACGTCAGTGATGGCCACCAGAAGGGCGCGGATCACATCTTCGAGCTGCTCACCTGGTGCCGCCAGGCAGGGGTGGAGGTGGTCACCCTGTGGCTGCTGTCCACCGACAACCTGGCCCGGCCGGCCGCCGAGGTCGGGGCGCTGCTCCGGATCATCGAGAGCACGGTACGGGAACTGGTTGCCCAGGGCTGGCGGGTCAAGCCGGTGGGCGCGCTCGACCTGCTGCCGATCGAGACAGCGCAGGTGCTCAAGGACGCCGCCGAAGCCACCGCGCACAACCGGGGCCTGCTGGTCAATGTCGCGGTCGGGTACGGCGGCCGGCGCGAGATCGCGGACGCGGTCCGGTCGCTGCTGCACGACCACGCCACCAAGGGCACCACGATCGAGGAACTGGCCGAGATCCTGGACGTGGAGCACATCGCCGACCATCTGTACACGGCTGGCCAGCCCGATCCCGACCTGGTCATCCGGACGTCGGGGGAGCAGCGGCTGGGCGGCTTCCTGCTGTGGCAGAGCGCGCACTCGGAGTTCTACTTCTGCGACGCCTACTGGCCGGACTTCCGCCGGGTGGACTTCCTGCGCGCGCTCCGCTCCTACGCCGCCCGGCACCGCCGTTTCGGATCCTGACCGCCTGCCGCGCCACGACATGTGACGCACTCAACAGGTACTACCCGGACAGGCCCGCCCCAGGTACCGTCATGAGCAGATGGGCGGTGCGTCGCCGCCCGCCGGGAAAGGCCCTGGACATCTCGAGCTTGTTGTCCTGGTACACAGGCGAGACGAGCGAAGGGCCGGCGTCCGGCCTTTCGTGGGCCGGAACCGGTCTGGATGACACATCTGTGTCCGAGCGTGGCGCCATCCCGGCGCCCAGGGGAGAACAGTGGCCAGTTCTTCTGCCCGTCGCGCGTCACCTCACATCAGTTCCCGCGCCGGCCGCGCGGGGGCTGCCAAGACCAGCGCAGGCAGCGCCGGCCGGCGCACCTATGTCCTGGACACCAGCGTCCTGATCGCCGACCCGGCGGCCATCGGCCGGTTCGCCGAGCACCGCATTGTCCTGCCCGTGGTCGTCATCACCGAACTGGAGGCCAAGCGGCATCACCCCGAACTGGGCTACTTCGCCCGGCAGGCGCTGCATTACCTGGACGACCTGCGGATCACGTATGGGCGGCTCGACGCGGACCTGCCGATCGGCGAGCAGGGCGGGACGATCCGGGTCGAGCTGAACCACACCGACCCGCAGGTGCTGCCGGACGGGTTCCGGCTCGGTGACAACGACACGCGGATTCTGTCGGTCGCGCGCAGCCTCGCCGCCGAGGGCGACGACGTCGTCCTGGTCAGCAAGGATCTCCCGCTCCGCGTCAAGGCGGCCTCGATTGGCCTGACCGCCCAGGAGTACCGGGCCGAACTGCCGCCCGACTCCGGCTGGACCGGCATGGCCGAGCTGGACCTGACCCCGGGCGAGATGGATGAGCTGTACGAGAGCGGGCGTCTCGACCTGCCCGCCGCCCGGGAACTGCCCTGCCATACCGGGCTGGTGCTGGCCGCGCCGTCCGCCAGCGGCAGCGCGCTCGGGCGGGTGCTGCCGGACAAGTCGGTGCGGCTGGTCCGGGGTGACCGGGAGGTGTTCGGGCTGCGCGGCCGCAGCGCGGAGCAGCGCATCGCGCTCGACCTGCTGCTCGACCCGGAGATCGGCATCGTCTCGCTCGGCGGCCGGGCGGGCACCGGCAAGTCGGCGCTGGCCCTGTGCGCCGGGCTGGAGGCGGTGATGGACCGCCGCCAGCACCGCAAAATGATCGTTTTCCGGCCTCTGTACGCGGTCGGCGGCCAGGAACTGGGCTACCTGCCCGGTTCGGAGGCCGACAAGATGAACCCGTGGGCCCAGGCGGTCTACGACACCCTGTCTGCGGTCACCTCACAGGACGTCATCGACGAGGTGCTGGCCAGGGACATGTTCGAGGTCCTGCCGCTGACCCATATCCGCGGCCGCTCGCTGCACGACTCGTTTGTGATCGTGGACGAGGCCCAGTCGCTGGAGCGCGGGGTACTGCTCACGGTGCTGTCCCGGATCGGGGCCGGCTCCCGGGTGGTGCTCACCCACGACATCGCACAGCGGGATAACCTGCGGGTCGGCCGGCACGATGGGGTGGTGGCGGTGATCGAGAAGCTCAAGGGCCATCCGCTCTTCGCGCACGTGACGCTGGTCCGCTCGGAGCGGTCGCCGATAGCCGCGCTGGTGACCGAGATGCTGGAGGATTCCGCCCGGTAACCCGGCACGCGCACCGCCCGGCTGGTCAGGCACCGCCGCGCAGGAGGGCCTCGGCGACGACCAGGTCGCCCGGGTAGGTGATCTTCAGATTGCGCTCGCTTCCGGTCACGATGTGGATGGCGACCTCCGGCAGGTAGCGCAGCACGATCCCGCAGTCGTCGGTCGCGGGCCGGGAGCTGAACCCCGGATCGGCCCGGGCGAGCTGGTACGCGTGGCGGATCACCGACAGCCGGAAGCCCTGCGGCGTCTGGCAGCGGGCCAGCGTGTCCCGGCGCGGCATCGCGGTCATGATCCCGTCGCTGACCTCGATGATCGTGTCGGACGACGGAACGGCGACCCCGATCGCCCGGTGCCCGGCCAGCGCCGCCATGCAGGCGGCGATGATCTGCCCGTCGATCAGCGGCCGGGCTGCGTCGTGGAACAGCACGTCGCAGTCCTGGTCACCGAGCTCGGTGATCGCCCGCCAGGTGGACTCGGCCCGGGTGGCACCGCCCGCGATGATGCCCTGGAGCTTGCCGTAGCCGCCGGCCGCGAGCTGGTCCGCCACCTGGCCGGTGTACTCGGCTGCCATCACCACCAGGATGGCGTCCACCCCGGGTGCTCGCTCGAAGGCCGCCACCGAGTGCTCGATCACCGGCCGCCCGGCCAGCGGCAGCAGCTGCTTGGGCACGCCGGTGCCGAACCGCTCACCTGAGCCGCCCCCCAGCACGACCGCGACCGTCCGCATGACGCGGACTCTACCGGCGGCGCCGTCCCGGCCCGCGCCCGATACGCCCGCTACCAGCAGTCCGCTGCCGGGCCGCCGCCCACCGGCAGCCCGCAGCGGCAGGCAGGCGGTGCCTGCCACCGGGCATCTGAACGGCCCGGGAAGAAACGGCGGGCCGCGTCGGCTGACGTTAGCGAGTCCCGGGGCAATGGCGTGCTGCCCAGCTAGCGGGGGACCCCCGCGCTGGCGGCCTGCCAGCCGCTAAGATCGGCCCTCAATGGAGGGTGCATGTCGTTGCTCGCCGTGAGGCAGGCACCGCCGAACCGGGTGCCGGCACCTTGGTTCGGCTGGCCGGCCATGGCCCGGGTGCCGCGCCCGCTGCTGGTCGCGACCTTCGCCGCCAGTGCTGTCTTCGCCATCATCATGGCCCTGGTCACCACCTACCACGCACACCGGCTGTGGGGGGTCTTCGCCGGCTGCGCCTATCTGCTGGCCGCGATGGCGGTGCTGCTGTGGCGCTCCCGCGGGCTGGACCTGGCCCTGGTGATCAGTGTGGTGGGGGCGCTGGCGGCGCCCATGTGGCTGATGGCCGCGGAACGGCTGCAGCAGCCCGAGGTGCAGGTCATCAACCGGTCCGCGGCACTGCTGATGCACCGCGGCACCCCCTACCCCGGCCCGGCGGTGACCGCCGCCGCACACAGCCCGAACGTCTTCGATCCGTACCTGCCTGCCCTGACCGCGTTCGGCATCCCGCGGGAAGTGCTCGGATTCTCGCCGGTCACGGATCCGCGGATCTGGTTCGCTGCCGCGTTCGTGGCAGCGTTCGGGATTGCCCTGGCGATCGCCGGGGCCAGTGATGTGGTGCGCTGGACCGCGCTGGTAACGGCATCACCGGTGATCGCGTTCGCACTGACCGTCGGCGGCACCGACGTCCCGGTCCTGGCCTGCCTGTGCCTCGGGTTCGCGCTGCTGTGGCGGCGGCCGCGGCTGGTGGCGGCTGGGCTGGCACTCGGCGCCGCCGCGGCCATGAAGGCAACCGCGTGGCCGGGCCTGCTGATCGCGGTGGTGCTGCTGGCCGCCCGGGACGGCCGCCGGGCGGCGGTCATCCTGGCGGCGACCGCGCTGGCGGTGGTGGCGGCCGTGGTCGGCCCCGTCGCGGCGCTCGGGCCGAGATCACTGGTGCAGAACACGATCGCGTTCCCGCTCGGCCTGGCCAGCATCAAGTCGCAAGCGGTCAGCCCGCTGCCGGGGCGGCTGCTGGCCGAGACGGGCCCTGCCGGGCACCTGGCCGCGGTGGTGCTGCTCGCGCTCGCCGGGCTGGCGGTCCTGGCGTCATTGCTGTTCTGGCCGCCGCGGACCGTGCCGGCCGCGATCTGGCGGCTGATCATCGGGCTGACCGCGATGTTCGTGCTGGCGCCGGCCACCAGGTTCGGCTACTTCGTCTACCCGGTGGGGCTGCTGGTCTGGCTGGAGGTGTCCCGGATGGGCCTGGCCGCGGGCGCGGGCGGGGCACGGGCCGGGACGGCCGGGGATGAGGCTGTTGCAGACGGTGCGGACCGGGCCGGTGCGGCCGGGGGCGCAGCCCGGGCCCGGCCTGCGGCTAGGAATGCCAGCTGGTGAACGGCTCCACCGGGGCTGGCCCGGCTACGGGGTAGCCGCCGGAACCGGGCTCAGCGGGCCGGCGAAGGCAGAGCTGTCCTTGCAGATGTTCTGGTTGCCGCTGATGCCCTGGTAGTTGTTCGACGAGGCCACGCTGGCCACCGACGGCCCCTTGGGCTTCGTCGTGTTGCTGCCGGACGGCAGGCCGGAGAACCTCGCGCCCAGGATCAGGCTGAGGGTGCCCGCATGCAGCCCGGTGACCCGCTTCACCTGCGCGCCCCCGACCTCTTTCCTGAGCGCGTTCACGGCGGGCATTTGGGCCGCGGAACTGTACTCGATGACCGACCTGGTGTAGCCGTAGCCGTTCGGGGCATCGCCGGTGCCAACCACGACGAAGCCGGCGTTGGACAGGCCGTCCGCGGTCGTGCCCGCCAGCCCCGCGGTGCCGGAGCCGTTGAGCACCTGCAGGTGGATCTGGGCTGGGGTGACGGTGCGTGCCCCACCGGTCCGGGTGGCCTTCCGGGCCGCCCGCAGGATGTGGTTGTCGTGCGAGATGGACTTGAACAGCGCGTCGGCCTGCGGCTGTGTCCAGAGCACCTTGTTCGGGTCGGGCGGGTACAGCCCGACCGGGACCGAGATGAACCGGACGGCGCTGGTGCTCAGGCCGCGCATGCTGTTGGCGATGCCCAGCAGCTGGGTGAGCGTGAGGTCGGTGGTGACAGCGTGCGCGACATCCGCCAGCACCTTGTAGTCACCGAGCAGGTTCGTCTGCTTCATCTTCTGCAGCGCGGCGGCCAGGAAGATCTGCTGGCGCTGAATCCGCTCCAGGTCGGAACCATCGCCGATGTTCTCCCGCAGGCGGACAAAGGCGAGCGCCTGCGCCCCGTAGACCTTGTGCATGCCGGCGTGGAGATACAGGTGGGCCTGGTAGTTGCGGATCGTGAACGGCAGGCACACGTTGATCCCGTGCATGTCGTTGACGATCAGCTTGAAGCTGCTGAAGCCAACCTCCGCGAAATGGTCGATGTGGATGTGCGTGGTCTGCTCCAGCGTCTTCCACAGGCAGGGCGCGCCACCGAAGGAGAACGTGGCGTTCAGCGGCTCCAGCTGGCCGGGGGTGGCGGACTGGCCGGGATGGCCCTCGTTGTCGTTCGCGCAGGAGTAAACCGGCACCATCGAGTCGCGCGGGAAGCTGATCACATAGGCGTGCGTGTGGTCGGGAGAGATGTGCAGGATCAGTGAGGTGTCCGACCGGGAGCCCTGGATGACCGACGCGGACCCATAGCCGGTGGTGCCGGCCCGCGAGTCGGAGCCGATCAGCAGGATGTTGGTCGAGCCGTTGAGCTTGGGCGGCCGGGGGCCGAGCATCGAGGCGGTCACGGTCTCGTGGTTGATGCCGTCGTACAGGTTGCGGACGCTGGCGTACGCCACCAGCGAGATTCCGACAACCAGCACGGTGCAGATGATCGCGGCCGCGGCAAGGATCGGGTGGGTGCCCAGGAAGCGGTGGTAGCCACGCTGCGGCCGGCTGGCACTGGCCTGGCCTGGCTGGCGGTGCGGGACCTTCAGGAAGCCGCGCCAGCCCCGCTGGCCGCTAGCGCCGCCGGTGGCGGAATGCTGGCCCGCCGACGGCGTCCGCTGCTGCCCAGACCCTGGGTAGTCGCCCATGCCCTCGGGATCGTGGTAGCGGCTCATCGCTCCTCAGACTGGCAGGCGGGATCACGCGAGTGGCGACATTGTCTACCCGAGAGGTTATGGTACGTCCCACTATTACCGGGAATTGGCACAGCGGCTCCGGTGACCCTCGTCTCATCCGCTTTACAGTGGGAGCGTGCGTCTGGGACCGAACCTGCCCGGCCTGCATATCCTGGGTGGCCGCTCTCGGGGGTCCGGTGAGCCAGCGGCCAGCGAGGAGCATCGGTCCTGGCGTGACCGGCTGCGGCTGCCGCAGCGGCTCGGCACACACCGGGGCGCCGATCCCGGCGGCACCGCGTTCGCACTTGTCACCGTGACGCCGGCCCTCGTGATCGCCGCCTGGCTGGTGGCCGGCCTCCCGCTGCTACTGGCCGGCCGGTTTCTGCCGGTGCCGATGGTGCTGATCTCGGTCCCGGTGATGGTGGGCCTGCTGATCCTCACCGGGCGCAATGTCCCCGGGCGGTGGCCGGGACACGGCCGGCCCGAGCGGGAGCCCAGCGGCCAGGCCCGGGCCAGCGGCTGGGCCGTCTGGCTGGGGCTGGCCGGGACGGTCGCGGTCGCCGCCGGCTTCGCCCTCTGGCAGTTCCACCAGAACTCACCGCAACTGCTCACCGACCGCGCCCCTGGGGCGTACTTCCAGTTCGGCTACTGGATCGCCGAGCACGGGTCGCTGCCCATTCCGGCGTCGCTGACCGCGTTCGGCGGCAGCCACCCCGGTCTCAGCTTCGCCAGCTTCGCTTTCACCAGCCAGGGCAGTGCGGTCATCCCCCAGCTGACGGCGGGGCTGCCGATCACCCTGGCCACCGGCCTGTGGGCACACGGGGTGCCCGGCGCGGCCGCTGTCAGCCCGCTGCTCGGGGCGTGCGGGGTGCTCACCGTGGGCGGGCTCACCGGCCGGCTGGCCGGGCCGCAGTGGGCGCCGGCGGGTGCCCTGCTGCTGGCGCTCACGCTGCCGCAGGCGTACACCAGCCGGTCCGCCTTCAGCGAGGTGCTGGCCCAGATCCTGCTGTTCGGCGGCTTGTGCCTGGTGGTGGATTCGCTGCTGGCCCGGCGCCCGCGGATGCTGGCCGCCACCGGCGGCTTCCTGCTGGGGCTGACCGTGCTGGCGGACATCCGGTCGCTGCTGTACCTGCTGCCAGCCATCGTCTTCCTGGGGGTGCTGCTGGCTGGGCGCCGCCCGCAGGGCCTCCCGGTCGGCGGCGGGCTGCTGCTCGGGACCGGCTATGGGCTGGCCGGCGGCTACCTGCTGGCCGGGCCGATGATGGCCGCCCTGGCCCCGCAGCTCGGCCAGCTCGCCCTGGTCGCGGCCTCCTTCTTGCTGGTCACCGCGGCCGGTGCCGCGGTGGCGCTGGCGGCTCCGGCGCGGCGGACAGCCACCCGGCTGCTGGCAGCCCGCCCGCTGCGCTGGCTGCCGGAGGCGGCAGCGGTGCTGGTCGTGCTGGCCGGCGTTGCGTTCCTGATCCGGCCCTACCTGCAGACGGTCACCGGTGCGGCGAATCCTTACGTCGCGTACCTGCAGCGGATCGCCGAGCTGCCGGTGAATCCGCACCGCCAGTATGCCGAGGACAGCCTGTACTGGGTTATCTGGTACCTGGGCGCTCCCGCGCTGGTGCTCGGGGTGGCTGGCCTGGCCATGCTCAGCCGGCACTGCCTGCGGGCGCTGCTCACCTGGCGCGATCCCACCCAGGTAGCCCGGGTCTGGGCGCTGCCGCTGCTGATCATCGGCTGGGGGGCGGTCACCGTGCTGTGGCGGCCCAGCACCACGCCGGACCAGCCGTGGGCGGGCAGGCAGCTGGTACCGGTGCTGATCCCCGGGCTGATCATGGCCGCGATCTGGGTGTGCGCCTGGCTGGCCGCCCGGGCCAGGGAGCGGGGAGCCGGCCCGGTCACGGTGACGGTCGTGGTCGCCTGCTTCGCCGCCGCGCTGGCGGTCCCGCCGATGGCGACGCTGTTCGGGATCGGCGCGAGGCCCGCGAGTTCCCCCGCGCTGCGGCCAGCCCGCGGCGGGCTGGCTGTGCTGCGGACCAGCGCCGGGCAGTCGGCGGCGGTGGCGCGGCTGTGCTCGGCGCTGCCGCCGGGTTCGTCGGTGCTGCTGCTTGACCAGCGCTCAGCTCGCGAGTTTACCCAGGTCATCCGGGGTATGTGCGGTGTCCCGGCGGCGGTCATGGCGGGTGCCCCGGTAAGCCAGGTGGACGCGGTGGTGAACGAGATCACGGTAGGCGGCCGCCGGGCGGTGCTGCTCGCCAGCAGCCGGGCAGAGCTTGCCCGGTACCGGCCAGCGCCGCGCGAGGTGCTGGCGCTGGCGACAGTCCAGGACGCTCATGTCCTCACCCAGCCGCCAGCGTCCGGCTGGCCGGCTCGGTATGAGCTGTGGATGTCGGGCCCGGGCGCGTCCGGCCACCGGGCCGCCGAGGCCTGACGCACCGGATCTGCCTGCTGGCAGCATCATCAGCCGCCCGCCGGGACCGGATCGGCCCGCCGCCGGGGAAGATCAGCCCGCGCCCGCGGGGCAGGATTTGCCTGCCAGTACGCGACCCCCTACAGTGAAGTGGCCATCGACGCGGGGTGGAGCAGTTCGGTAGCTCGCTGGGCTCATAACCCAGAGGTCGCGGGTTCAAATCCCGCCCCCGCTACCACGTAGCAGGTCAGCAGGCCCGGGATAGTCTCCCGGGCCTTCTTGCTGCTGGTCTGCCAGCCGGCCCGGGCTTACCGGCTGTCCCGCCTGGCCTGCCGGCGGGCTCCGGCTGCCCGGGTGCTGGCGCGGAGCTTGGTGGTGGCGGGTGAGCGCAGCGCGCGATCACCGGTGGGCTCCCCGGTGACTGCCTGGCCCTTCCGGCCGGCGGGCGATGCCGTGCCCCGCCGCCCGGGGCCCTGGCCTTGCCGGGCGGCCCGGGCGGCCGCGAGCCGGTCCGCCCGTAGTTGGGCGGCCGCCTGCCCGGCCAGGCTCGCGACCCGGCGGCTCACCCGGGCCAGTGCCTCTTCAAACGCTTCGGCCTTCATGGCGGCACGCGTGTTCTCCGGCCGCGCTTTGCCCCGTCCGCCGTGCTCGGACACGGCGGCACTGGCCGCGCGGCGGTACTGGCCGACGTATTTGTTCCGTGCCCGCCTGATCCGGGTCTCCAGCTCGATCGCCGCGTCTTCATCCAGTGCGGCGAGCGCAGCCCGCTCGGTCTCAGCCACCAGCAGCCGCTCGGCATCGCTGAGAACCGCCAGCAAGGACGCGTTCACCGGCCTCCTCCGTTCCGCTCGAGAGGCCCTGCTTGATCAACAGGCCCGGCCTGATCAAGCCTTCCCGTACCGCCCCCGGCCGAACCCACGGCAGCTGATCCATGAGCATGCCGCTGACGGCTGGGCTCAGTGGCCGCCCGTGGCGAAGGTGAACCGGGTGGGGGAGCCGGCGAAGTCGGCTGTGTCCAGGGCGAAGGCCCACTCGGGCCGCAGCGCGAAGACGCTGTTCGACGCCGGGTCCACCATCTCCCAGCCGTAGCTGGTGCCGTATTTCGCGTTTTCGGCCGCCAGCATGCCCGCCAGCGCGTCCCGGTCGGTGACCCGCCCGGCCCGCCCGTGCACCACCACCGGCTGGGCTGGGTCGCTGGTGGACACGGTGCAGCGGGGCTCGGCCGCCAGGTTTCGGGCTTTCCGGGACTCGTTGGAGCTGCTGAACCAGAGGTGGCCCGCCCGCCAGATCCCCCAGACCGGCATCAAGTGCGGGACGCCCGCCGGGGTCACCGTTGCCAGCCAGAAGTCGTGCGAGGCGGCCAGCCGTTCCTCGGCCCACGACCACCGGAGCAGGCCGCTTCCGGCCGTGGCGGGCAGGGTCCCGTAGCCGGGCATGTAGGGCCGGGAGGCGACCGGTTCGGGCACATTGCCGAGGCTAGCAAGCAGTCGTGGCGGCTGTGGCCGGCCATCCGGCCGCGGCACGCGTCCGCCAGAAAGAATTTCGTGGCGCAACCGGGCGGCGACATGATGGATGGGTGGCACACCTCAGCACCGCCGAACTCGAAGCTGGCCTGGCTACCGTCCGGGGCTCACCACCGGACCAGGGGCCGGTGGAGCTGATCGTCCGCCGTCCCGCGGTGGACGAGCGGGAAGCCCTGCTGGCGGCTGAACTCGACGTGGCGGCCGGCCTGCTCGGCGACACCTGGCCGGTCCGGGGCAGCACCAGCACCCCCGACGGCTCGCCGCAGCCCCACGCCCAGCTGACGGTGATGAACTCGCGTGCCGCGCTGCTCGTGGCGCAGGTCCCGGACCGGCGGTGGCTGGCCGGCGACCAGCTCTACGTCGATCTCGACCTCAGCCCGGCCAACCTGCCGGCCGGCAGCCGGCTGGCGGTCGGCACCGCGGTCATCGAGGTTTCTGCCCGGCCGCATCTGGGCTGTGCCAAGTTCGCGGCCCGCTTCGGCGAGGATGCGTGGCGGTTCGTGAACTCACGTACCGGCCGGGAACTGCGGCTGCGCGGGCTCAACGCCCGCATTCTGGTCTCCGGAACCGTCCGGCTCGGGGACACGATGAACAAGCTCGCTGACTGAGCCAGCGGGGGGGGGTCTCACCACACGTCACCGTCCCGCCAGTCACAGGTAAGCTCACCGGCCAGGTCCAGGGCCACGGTCACCGGCAGAACGTAGATGGCGCCGTCCTCGCCCGGGGTGCGGACGACCCCGGCGGGGGTCAGCGCCGAGGACGGGCCCTGCCAGAGCTGCCAGCCGCGGGCGGCGTAGAAACCGGCTGCCTCCCCGCTGGCGCAGAGTGCGCCCAGCTCGTAGCCACCCCGCACGATCCGCTCGGCGGCCGTCATCACCGCGGCGCCATAACCCCGGCCGCGCCGACCCGCGGGCACGGCCACGGCCTCGACATAGCCGGTCCGCAGCGCCCGGCCGCCGGTCAGCAGCCGACGCTGCACCACCGAGGCGTGACCGGCGAGCTGCCCGCCTTCCCAGGCCAGAGCGTGCATGCCGCCCAGGGCGTGCTCCCAGTCGTCGCTGGTCAGATCATCGAAGGCAGCGACCAGCATGACCCGGACCGCCGCCAGGGCGGCCGCGTCGAGGTCAGCGGTATGGACGGTGCGTACCTGGACCACGGTCTAGTCCTCACTGGCGGGCAGGCGGGCGCTGGGCGATGCCGGTGCGCCCGTGAGCCGGCGTTGCCCGGCGGGCCTGAGCAGGCCGCCCGGTGCGGGGCTGGACTGGACCCTACCCTGGCCTGATGACGCGGCAGCCGGCCCGGCCGCTGGACGGGCAGGGGGTGTCGCGCCGGTGGCAACCCGCTTCCCGGAGCTGGGCTACGGCCCGCGTCAAACCCAGCGCAGGGTGAAGTGCGACAGGGTGTACCCGAAGGCATTGACGGTCGGCTGGATGAAGTTGTCCCGGATCGTCTGGACCGCTTCGGACTCGGCCGCCCTGACCAGCGGGCCGGTCACCATGAGCGCGTGCCGCGACTTGTAGAACGCGATCTGCTGCGCCTGCGTGTACAGTACCGACTCCGGGAACTGCGGCTTGATCACCACCCCGCACCCCAAACCGGGGTAGGTCCAGCTGTGCTGGCTGTCGATCGGCCTGGACGGGACATTGTCGATGGTTACGTCATGCACAGACGTGGGCAGCTGCGGCCGCGGCAGGGCCATGGTGATCGACAGTCTGCCCGGCGCGCCAGACACCGGCCGGCTGAGGACCTGCAGCTGGTAATGACCGGCCGCTGGCTGCCACCAGGCCGGGCCGGGATTGAGATCGACGGTGGCCGAGGTGTGCGCCACGGCGTAGAAGGTGCTCGCGTACCAGCAGGGCCAGGGCCCGATGCTCTTGGACACCTTATGGGTGAAGGTGAACGTGAAGTTCGCCTGCCCGAGCGCCGGCCGGGAGATGCCCTCGATCTTCTGCAGCACCCACGGCCCGAGGTCGACGTTGGTGGTGGTGCCCGCGCTGATCGTCTGCCAGGGCCAGGCAAAGCTGATGTGCGGCAGATGAACCTGGAAACCGGCGAAATGCAGGACGGCTGACAGCGCCGTCACCGCGACCGAAGCGATGACCCGCCGGAAGAACAGGCCCGCGATCAGGGCGACCGCGGTCCACGTGAGCCACCGCGTCAGCGGGTGGTGGGGGCGCCGGCCGGGTCGGCCGCCGCTCTCACGGCGCGGGCTGGGCCAGTCCGGGCCAGGCTGCCCAGTGGGGGCCTCTCGGGTAAAGCCGAGGCCGCTGGGTGGCCCAGTAGTGGACGCCCCCGATGGCGGCGGCCCCGCGCGACCGCGGGCGGCAACCGCCTGATAACCGCCCGTCGCCCGCGGCCGGTCGGTGGTCAGCAGGTTCAGCAGCACAAGCAGGAGCCGGAACACCGGGCCCACCTTCTTTCTGTGTCGAATCGCCGCTCTTGTGCGGGTCGCATGGTGGATCAGACGGTCGCCGGCAGGTCCAGGCTCAGCACGATCGGCACCGCACCGAACGGCTTGCGGAACCGGCTGCCCGGCTTGTCGGGAGTGTTCGGGTCGGCTATGTCCGGCCACCGCATGTTCGTGTGCTGGTCGGTGAGACCGGCCACCGAGTACGGAAACTCCATGGCCGAGGTGCGGTGCGCCCTGAGCAGCCCGCCCCAGCGGAAGGCCGCGAAGGTGCTGGCCAGATCGCGCACCGACAGCCCAGCCGGGCTGGTCAGGTCGATCTCGTACACGGTGGCGGCGAGGTCGACGAGTTCCAGCGCGCACTGCGCGAGCGCTTCCGACTTGGTCCGGTAGACGGTGCCGTCGGGATTGGCGGTGCCGAGCCGCTCACCGCGCACCGGCGAGTGGCGGGGATGCGCCTCGCATTGCATCCAGTCGCAGGCCGCGAGCAGCCGCCAGTCGATGCCGGTGTCGCGCGCCACATCGCGGTACAGCGGTTCATACCGGACCAGCGTCGCCCGGGCGGTGGCCGTGAAGGCATGCCGGACCGGCAGCGGAATGTGATGCCGGTACTGAATCTCGGTGGCAGTGGCCGCCGCGGTCCAGGCCGCTGCCGGGCGGGCCGGCCGCCGCCTGGCAGCCGGGCGTGGCCGGGGCCGGGCTGGCGGCCAGGCTACCGGCACCCCGGCTGGGCCTGCGGCACGGACGGCGCCAGCGGCGGACCCGACGGCGGCCAGGGGTGCGCTGACCGGCGGGACCAGACCAGGCCGCAGGCTTGCCGCTGGCCGGCCGGCGGGCTGCGGGCTGACCGCCGCCGCCGCGGCCCGCTGGGAGCCGGGTCGGCGGCCCGCCGGGGG
>Ga0318554_10000438_pt1 | contig 14776 bp, 18 predicted proteins | sample GRESIP082b2f22_FD_203687 | JGI IMG/M metagenome (GOLD analysis project Ga0318554, IMG submission 203687) | Tropical soil microbial communities from Luquillo Experimental Forest, Puerto Rico - GRE.SIPMG.082b2f22 | ecosystem: Environmental > Terrestrial > Soil > Tropical forest > Bulk soil... | reverse complement strand
GTCCGAGCGCCAGATCGCCGACGGCGACGCGGTCGACAAGCTGTTCGGCCCGCGGTTCCTGCTGGAACGGCCGCTGCTGGAGGCGGTCCGGGCCGGCGACCAGGCGGTGCTGCTGATCGACGAGGTCGACCGCGCGGACGACGAGTTCGAGGCGTTCCTGCTGGAACTGCTCTCCGACTTTCAGATCACCATCCCCGAGATCGGCACGGTCAAGGCGCAGAGCCCGCCGCTCGCGGTGCTCACCTCCAACCGCACCCGGGAACTGCACGACGCGCTCAAGCGGCGCTGCCTGTACCACTGGATCGGCTACCCGCCCGCCGAGCGCGAGGTGGAGATCGTGCTGGTCCGGGAACCCGGCGTGTCCGAGGCGCTGACCCGCAAGGTCGTCGCCGCCGTGAACCGGCTGCGCGAGATGGACCTGGCCAAGCCGCCAGGGGTGGCCGAGACCATCGACTGGGTGCGCACCCTCGACTTCCTGGGCGCGTCCGATCTCGACCCGCAGACCGCCGAGGACACGCTGGGCGCCGTGGTGAAGGAGCGCGACGACCTGGACGTGGTCCGGGACAGCCTGGAAGAGATCACGTCCGGTGCCTGACGGGCGGGCTCCCCTGGTCGACGTGCTGGTGGCGTTCGGCCGCGAGCTGCGCGCGGCCGGGCTGGCCGTCGGCTCGGGCGACATCCTGGACTACTGCTCGGCGATGGCCCCGCTGGACCCGTCCGACCTGCTGGACCTGTACTGGGCCGGGCGCGCCACGCTGGTCACCCGGCGCGACCACATCCCCGTCTACGACCAGGTGTTCCGCCGCTTCTTCCTCGGCGGAGGCGACCCGGTCCGGGACGTGCTCACGCTCCGGGCACAGGTGACCGCGCAGGCCGAGGCCGTGCTGGAGGTCCCGGCGGCCGACCGGGACGGCGACGGCCCGCAGGAGCAGGAGGCGGCGCTCGGCCTGATGGCGTCCGATGCGGAAGCCCTCCGGCACAAGTCGTTCGCGGCCTGCACCCCCGCCGAGCTCGCGGCGGTGCGGCGGATCATGGCCCGGATCCGGCTGACGCCGCCGAAGCGGCGCACCCGCCGCACCCGCCGCGCGCCCTCGGGACGCGCCCCCGACCTGCGGCGCACGGTACGCGAGTCGCTGCGCATGCACGGCGAGCCCGCCGAGCTGTTCTGGCGCCGCCGGCGGGTCCGGCTGCGGCCGCTGATCCTGATCCTCGACGTGTCCGGCTCGATGGCCGACTACTCGCGCCACCTGCTGCAGTTCGGGTACTCGGCCCGGCGCGCCGCCGACCGGGTCGAGGTGTTCTGCTTCGGCACGCGGCTCACCCGGATCACGAAGGCGCTGGATCACCGCCGGCCCGACGACGCGCTGGACCGGGCCGCGCAGGCGGTGTTTGACTGGGAGGGCGGTACCCGGATCGGCGCCTCGCTGGGCGCGTTCGTGAAGGAATGGGGCCGGCGCGGCCTGTGCCGGGGCGGGATCGTGGTGATCTGCTCCGACGGCCTGGACCGCGGCGACCCCGAGGTCCTGGCCGCGGCCATGGAACGGCTTTCCCGGCTCAGCCACAAGGTGGTGTGGATGAACCCGCACAAGGGCGATAACCGCGACTTCCGGCCGAGCACGCTGGGCATGATGGTCGCCGCCCCGCACATCGACCTGACGCTGTCCGGTCACGACCTGAGCAGCCTCGAAGAGCTCGCGGCGCTGCTGCCGACGCTGAGTTAGGGGCAGCCCGTGAGATGGAGCGTGGGCGTCGAGGCCGAGAGCGACCGGGTGCTGTCACGCGAGGAGGTCGTGGAACTGGCCGACGCGGTCGCCGCGAGTCACGGCATTGCCACGGGGATCGGGACCAACCGGTACGGGGCCCAGCTCGTGGTGGACGCCGCCAGCCGCGAGGAGGCCATCGAGAAGGCGACCGGCGAGTTCGCGCGCGCGGCGGCGGCCGCGGGCCTCCCGCCGAGCCCGGTGGTGCGGGCGGAGGCGGTCAGCGAGGACGAGGACGGGCAGCCATGATCCGCCTCGGGTCGCTGGCCGGCTACCCGTTCGAGGGCCCGCGGCTGCTCGCCGGGTGGACGCCCCCGTCGGCCGCCGCCGTCTATGCGATCTTGTCCAAGCCCGAGCCGGACAAGCGGCCCGAGCATTACGCGGTGATCTACGTGGGGCACGCCGATGACCTGTCCGGGGAGCGCTTCCCGTTCCAGCACCCGCGCGCGGCCTGCTGGGTGCGCCGGGCCGGCTCGAAGTGGAAGGTCTACGTCGCCACGTACGAGGTACCCGGCGGCGGCCCCGCGCACCGGGAGCAGATCGCCCGCGAGCTGACCGCGATCTACCGCCCCGGCTGCAACACCCGCCAGTACGACCCGGCCTGGAAGGACGAGTGGATCGGCGAGTACCACGCTCCCACCACCGGCCCGGTCTCCCGCCGCGGCCCCGACCAGGCCTGATCCGGCTACGGGCCGCCGCGCGGCCCGGACCGAGCCGACCGGCCCGCCTCGCGGCTTACCGTTGCGGAACGAATCCCACCGCGTCGAGCAGCCGGGATCGGCGCGTGCCGGACGCGGGCCGCGCGGGCTCGGGCTCGGCCGGCGGCTCGGGCCGCGGGGTGACGTCGGTCACGATCTCCTCGGCCATCCCGTACAGCAGCGGCAGCGCCCCGGCGACCACGCCGCCGGTCTCGTTGATGTGCGCCACGCCGGGCCCGATGAGCTTGGCGTGGTCCCCGATCGCCCGTACCAGCTCCGCGCACTCCTCCAGGTTGGCGCCGATCCGGTCGAGCAGGCTGCCGACCCAGTACAGGTAGAACGCCAGCCCCGCGATCAGCAGGACGATGTCGATGACCGTGAAGATGACCATCCCCGTCATGACTTCACCTTCCCGAGCACGCGGCCGAGGAACAGGTGGTGCTGCAGGCCCTCGGCCAGGACCGCGTCCACGCCGCCGGCGACCTGCGGGATGAGCACGGTGTCCGCGGTGTTGGCCTCGGCCGCCTTGAGCGTGTCCTTGACCTGGACCACGCGGCGGTCGATGGTCTTCACCAGCATGATGAGGATGGTCAGCAGCGCGGCCACGGCGACCACCACGACCAGGCCGACGATGTTGGCCACCAGCCAGTCAGTGTGCTCGGACGAGGACAGCGCGAGGGCGTTATCCATGGCTAGCCTCCCAGCCGGGCGCGGCCGCGCTGCAGCCCGCCGATGATCGTCGTGGCGTACTCGATGGTCGTGCGCAGCGCGCCGAGCGGCGCGGTATTGTGCACGGCCTTCTCCAGCTCGCCGTTGATCTTCGATGCGTCGTCGCCGATCGCGCGGGCCAGCAGCAGGATCGGCACCACCAGCGCGACCACGACCAGGACGACCACGATGCCGATGACCCAGCCCACCACCCAGCCGGTGCTCATCTCAGACTCCTTCGCAGAAGTCGCTGACCGGCTTGAGGCTCGCGTTGACCGAGGTCAGCCGCTCCGGCACGGTGCTGGTGAGCTGCGCGACGGCCTGCACCCCCCCGGTGGTCGCGACGAGCGTCTGGTGGATGGCCCGCAGGTGGAAGATGACCCGCAACAGGCCCACCGCGGTGATCGCGATGATCAGCGCGGCGACGATCAGCGTGAACCAGGCGGCTGCCGGCATGACCGAACTCCTTTCAGCCCAGAAGTTTCGCGACCGAGCCCGCGTACCGGACCGCGCCGACGGATACTTCCCTGACGGTCTCGTCGGTCGTGGCCAGCGCCCCGGGCACGCCGTCGAGCTCTCCGACCAGGGCGACCCCGCCGGACAGGATCGCGTCGGTGGCTCCCCGGACCCGCTCCAGCGCGGCGAGCACCCGGTTGAGCAGGTAGATGACCACGGGCAGCACCACGACCAGCAGGATCACGTTGCCGATCCACCACAACACCATGGCTAGCTCCTTTCAGCTCGCGGGCTGGTAAGGCAGGAAGAATCGGCGAAAGACCCGGGTCAGCGCCATCATCGCGGCGCGCAGGCCCAGGGTGAGGCCGCCGGCCGGGGTGGCGGTCGCGGCGGCGACCTGCTCCGACGACTCGCCCCGGTCGATCCGCTCGATCCGGTCCTGCATGTTCGCGGCGAAGTCCCGCATCAGCACCGCGGTGACGTCGGAGATCATGCCGCGGCCGTACTGCGCGGCGGCCCCGGCGAGCTGCAGGTCCTGAGCGACGGCGACCTTGGTGCCGCGCCCGGCCTGGGTCAGCGCCGCGGTGATGACCATGCTGGCCTGGCCGCGGCCCTTCTCCTCGGCGCCGGCCGCGTGCACCACCACGCGCTTGGCCGCCTCGTCGCGCTCGGTGATCTCCGCGGTGCCGCCGAACTGCAGCCGGACCGGGCCCATCCGTACGGCCACCCGGCCCTTGTACTTGTCGTCGCCGAGGTCCTCGGTGAGCTCGGCGCCGGGCAGGCAGGCGGCGACCTGCGGGATGTTGTCGAAGAAATGCCAGACCTTGTCGACCGGCTCGGCGACCTCGAAGTCGTTCTTGATCAGCATCGGGTCTCTCTCTCCAAGTGGGCGGCAGGGTCTTGCTCGAAGGCCCGGCGGCAGCCGCTGCTGCAGAAGTAGTAGGTGACGCCGTCGTGCTCCAGCGGCCGGCCGGAGGCGTCCGCGGCCACCGTCATTCCGCATACCGGATCGACCGATTGTCCATAACGGTCCGCCGCGGGGCTGGCCGCGCCGCGGTCCGCGGCCGCGGTCCCGGGCGCCAGGGCGCCGGACGCGCGCAGCTGGACCAGTTCGGCCAGGATGGCGACCGCGATCTCCTGGTGCGTGGTCCGGCCCAGGTCCAGCCCGGCGGGCACGCGGACCCGGTCAAGCTGGCCGGCGGGCACACCCCGCTCGGCGAGGTAGCCGAGCAGCGCCCTACCGCGGCGCTGCGAGCCCACCAGGCCGAGATAGGCGGGCCGGGCCGTGGCCGCCTGCTCGACCGCCTCCTCGTCGAAGTGGCCCTGGGTGGCCACGACGACCATCGAGCGCTCGCCGGCGTGGGCGGCGGTGAAGTCCGGGCCGTCGACCAGCGCGGCCCGCCAGCCCAGCACCCGGGCCAGCTCGGTGAGCGTCTGCGCCATCGGCGAGCGGCCGACGACCACCAGGTGCGGCGCGGGCAGCACCGGCTCGATGTAGACCATGAGCGCGCCCTCGCTCTGGCAGGCGATCGGCACCATCCTCGCGCCCTCCGGCACCGCGCCGCCGAACTGCTCCGGCGTCCCCAGCAACAGCAGGCGGGCCTGCCCCTCGGCGACCACCTGCTGCGCCTCGGCGATCACCGCGGGCTCCGCGCACGCCCCGCCGATCCAGCCGCGCAGCTCGCCCTCGGCGGTGATGATCGCGCGACAGCCCTGCTGGCCCGATGACGGGCCCTGACGCCAGACCACGGTCGCGAGCGCGAACGCCTCTCCGCGCCGGGTCAGCTCGCCGGCCTGCTCTACGACTCCCCAGTTATCCACGGGTCGCGTCCCCGGCTCAGTCGTCCGTGCGGACCGGCGGGGCGCCGGAGACGTCGCGGTGGTGGGTGAGGGCCTCCCAGACCCGGTCCGGCAGCAGCGGCATGTCGATGTTGCGGACCCCGGTGCCGGACAGCGCGTCGATCACCGCGTTGACGAACGCGGCCGGGCCGCCGACCGCGGCGCACTCGCCGATGCCCTTAGCGCCGATCGGGTGGTGCGGGCACGGGGTGACGACCTCGCTGTGCAGCTCGAAGCCGGGCGTCTCCCACGCCGTCGGCAGCAGGTAGTCCATGTAGTTCGAGCCGACGCAGTTGCCCTCGGCGTCGAACGTGATGAACTGCATGTTGGCCATGGCGTAGGCCTCGGTGAGCCCGCCCATGATCTGGCCCTCGACGATCATCGGGTTGATCCGGACGCCGCAGTCGTCGACCGCCACCGTGGTCAGCACGTCCCACACCCCGGTGACCGGGTCGACCTCGACCGTGACGATGTAGCACGCGAACGGCCAGGTCAGGTTCGGCGGGTCATAGTAGGCGGTGTTCTCCAGGCCGGGCTCCATGCCGTCGGGCATGTTGCTGTACGCGGCCATCGCGCATTCCTGGATGGTCACCCCGCGGTCGGGCGCGCTGCGCACGTAGAACCGGCCGAGCTCCCACTCGACGTCCTCCTCGGACACCTCCAGCAGGTGCGCGGCCAGCTTGCGCGCCTTGGCCCGGATCTTGCGGGACACCATGGCCACGGCGGCGCCGGCCACCGGCGTGCTCCGCGACGCGTACGTGCCCATGCCGAACGGCGCGGTGTCGGTGTCGCCCTCCTCGACCACGACGTCCTCGGCCGGGATGCCGAGCTCGTGGCTGACGATCTGCGCCCAGGTGGTCTCGTGCCCCTGGCCCTGGGTCCGCGCCCCGGTCCGGACGATGGCCTTGCCGGTCATGTGCACCTTGAGCTCGGCCGAGTCGAACATCTTGATGCCGAGGATGTCGTACTCGCGGCTGTTGCCCGCGCCCAGCGGCTCGGTCATGGTCGAGATGCCGATGCCGAGCAGCCGGCCCCGGGCCCGGGCCTCCTCCTGCTGCTTGCGGAAGTCCGCGTAGCCGGCCGCCCGCAGCCCGACGTCCAGGCACTTGCGGTACTGGCCGGAGTCGAGCAGGAAGCCGAACGGGGTCCGGTGCGGGAAGTCCTCGTCCCGCACGAAGTTCATCCGGCGGAACTCGGCCTGGTCCATGCCCAGGTCGTCGGCGGCGGCCTGGATCATCCGCTCCTGGAAGAACATCGCCTCGGTGACCCGGAACGAGCACCGGTAGGCGACCCCGCCGGGCGCCTTGTTGCTGTAGGTGCCCCGGGCCTGCAGGTGCGCGACCGGGATGTCGTAGGCGGCGAAGGCCGAGTGCAGCAGCCCGATCTTGAACTTGCTGGGCTGGGCGTCGGAGAAGAACGCGCCGTGGTCGGCGTCACAGCGCATCCGGACCCCGAGGATCTTGCCGTCCCGGCGCAGCGCCATCTCGCCGTCGAGGTAGATGTCGCGGGCGAACCCGGTGGAGATCAGGTTGCCGGTCTTGTCCTCGATCCACTTCACCGGGCGCTCGAGCAGGATCGAGGCGAGGATCGAGCAGACGTACCCGGGGTAGACCGGCACCTTGTTGCCGAACCCGCCGCCGATGTCCGGGGAGATGATCCGGATCATGTGCTCGGGCAGCTCCGCGACCAGCGCCACCGCGGCGCGGATGATGTGCGGCGCCTGCGTGGTCATGTAGACGGTGAGCTTCGAGGTGGCCCGGTTGAAGTCGGCGATCGACCCGCAGCACTCGATCGGGCTCGGGTGCGAGCGCGGGTAGTGCAGCTTCAGCTTGGAGATCACGTCGGCCTGCTCGAAGGCCCGGTCGGTGCCGGCCGCGTCGCCGACCTCCCAGCGGTAGATGACGTTGTCGGCCTGGTTCTCCTTGTCGTCCCGGATCACCGCCGCGCCCTCGGCCACGGCCTGCGCCGGGTTGACGATGACCGGCAGCGGCTCGTAATCGACGTCGATGGCCTCGCAGGCGTCCTTGGCGATGTACGGGTCGTCGGCAATGACGCACGCCACCTCCTGGCCCTGGAACCGCACCTTGTCGGTGGCCAGGACCGCCTGGGTGTCGTAGGACAGGGTCGGCATCCAGGCCAGGTTCCTGGTCGCCATCATGTCGCCGGTGAGCACCAGGTGGACGCCGGGGATCTCCCACGCCTTGCTGGCGTCGATCGACTTGATCCGCGCGTGCGCCAGCGGGCTGCGCAGGATCTCCATGTGCAGCATGCCGGGCAGCGTGATGTCGTCGGTGTAGTTGCCCTTGCCCCGGATGAAGCGGTCGTCCTCGACTCGCTTGCGGCTCGCGCCCAGCCCGCCGATCTTGATCTCGTCCAGCGCCTGTGTCACGGCTGACTCCCGTCTTCGGTCGCCGGGGCCTGCGCCCGGAGCTTGGCGGCGGCCCACAGCACCGACTTGACGATGTTCTGGTAGCCGGTGCAGCGGCAGAGGTTGCCGGACAGCGCCCAGCGCACGTCTTCCTCGGTGGGGTCGGGATTCTCGTCGAGCAGGGCCTTGGCGGCCATCATCATGCCCGGCGTGCAGAACCCGCACTGCAGGCCGTGCTCCTCCTTGAAGCCCTCCTGCAGCGGGTGCAGCTCGCTGGCGGTGGCCAGCCCCTCGACGGTGGTGATCTCGCGCCCGTCGACCTGGACGGCCAGCATCGTGCACGACTTCACCGGCCGGCCCTCGCCCGCCTCCCCTGCCCCCTTCACCAGCACCGTGCACGCGCCGCAGTTGGTGGTGTCGCACCCCATGTGCGTGCCGGTCAGCCCGAGCCCGCGGCGGATCAGGTGCGACAGCAGCAGCCGCGGCTCCACCTCGGCGATCTTCTTGTCGCCGTTCACCGTGAACTTGATCCGGCGCACCGGGACGTCGCTGGCCCCGGTTCCTGCCTCGTCGCCGAGGTCCTCGTAAACGATGGTCATGGGTCAGGCCGCCCTTTCCTGCGCGGGCTCTGTCGGTTGTGCGCGGCCGAGGATGCGCGTGACAAAGGTACGCACCATATGCCGCTTGTACTCGGCGCTGCCGCGATGGTCGGTGCGCGGCTGCGCCGCCTCGGCCGCGAGGTCGGCGGCCCGGCCGATGCGCTCGGCGGTCAGCGGCCCGCCGGTCAGCGCGTCGGCCGCCGCCGTGGCCGCGACGGTGGACCCGCCGACCCCGGTCAGGGCGATCCCCGCCCTGGTCACGGTGTCGCCGGAGGTCTCCAGGGCCACCGCCACGCCGACGGTGGCGAAGTCGCCGACCCGCCGCTCGAGCTTGAGGTAGCCGCCCGCCCGGGTGCCCCGGGCCGCGGGGATGACCGCCTCGACCGCGATCTCGTCCGGGGCGAGCACGTTCTGGAACGGCCCGGTGACAAAGTCCGCGACCGGAATGGTGCGCCGGCCGCCCGGCCCGCGGGCCACGATCGAGCCGCCGAGGGCCATGACCACCGAGGCCCAGTCGCCCTGCGGGTCGGCGTGGCAGAGCGAGCCGACCAGCGTGCCCCGGTTGCGCACGATGGGGTCGGCGATCACCGGGGCCGCGGCGGCCATCGTGGGCTGGGTGGTCTTGAGCAGGGCCGAGCGCTCGAGATCGGCGTGCCGGCACAGCGCCCCGACGCGCAGGGTGCCGTCGGGGTCGGCCCGGTGGTAATCCAGGCCGGGCACGTTGTTGATGTCGACGATCAGGTCCGGCGAGGCGAACCGGAGCTTCATCAGCGGGACCAGGCTCTGGCCGCCGGCCAGCACCTTGGCGTAGTCGCCGCCGTCGTGCAGCAGGCCGATCGCCTCGTCGAGCGAACTCGGTGCCTCATAACGGAACCGGGACGGGTACATGGGATCCTCCGGGCGAGCCGCGGCTCAGCGCGGGTCGCGAGGGTCGGGTTCGGTCGGCGGCGGGGCCTGCTCGGCGGCCCGGCCCGCCGCGGCCGCCGGCCCCCCTGCAGCCCGCGGCGAGGATTCCGGGTCGGGCACCGCGACCGGACCGGAGTCGTACTCGGGATCCGGCCGGGGCTCCTGGTGCGGCGGCCACGGCCCGGCCACGGGCTGGCCAGCGATCTTGAGGTAGTCCATCAGCTCCGGCCAGGCCCAGACGGTCGGGCTCTTGCCCGTCTTCGGCGCGTGCTCCACCAGTTCGTACAGGCGGGGATTGCCCTGGCTGTGCCCGCTGGACTCTATCCGCATGCTGCACGCTCCCTGGTCCGGCCGGGTCATAATGTACGGTCATTTATGCCGGCACTTCCGCCCGCGAATCATTGACAGCATCCGCTGGGCCGGATGGCGCCGCAAGGCGCGAATAAGCTCTTGCTTAAGTGGCCATCTGCGCAGGCCCGGGCGGGTTAGCTCCAGATCGTCACGTACACCGGAGGGCGGAACCGCGACGGCGGGACCCCCGCGGTCGGCGAGCGCATCAGGTGCATGGCCTCCGGGCTGCCCAGGAAGCGGCGCAGCGAGCTGGCCGCCACGCTGCGATTCTGCCGCTCCAGCAGGGTGGCGTGCCAGCAGCCGGCGACCGGGGTGCCGGGCACCTCGGCCAGCGAGAGCTCGCCCCGGCGCAGCTGCTGGGTGACCAGGTGCTCGACGGCCGGCGCCACGCCCGCCCCGTCGGCCGCCGCCGCCCAGGCCGCGGTCTGGTTGGGGAACACCCCGATCCGGTTGTCGGGTATGCGCAGCGAGGCGAGCAGCTGGCCGGTGTCGCTGCCCGGATCGGTTCCGGACGGGTCCACCAGCCACCGCCACTGGCGGGCGTTGCCCTTCAGCTTGGACTCGCCCGCGGTGACCACGACCAGCCGGTACCGGAAGATCGGCTCGCACACCACGGGCAGCGCCGGATCGGGGGCCACGGCGGGGCCGATGGCCACGTCGGCCAGCCGGTTCGCGACCAGCACCGCCAGCTCGTGGCTGACCGCCACTCCGGCCGACACGTCCACCGCGCCGGGGAAGCGCCGGGTGAACGCCTCCATCAGCGGACTGGTGACGAACTCGGCGATCGTGGACGTCGCCACCACCCGCAGCTGCTCCGGGGCGCCCTGCGCGGCGCGGACCGCGGCGTGGGCCTCCGCGCCCAGCACGACGATCTGCGACGCGGTGGCCAGCAGCCGGGAACCGCCCGCGGTCAGCGTCATGCCGTTCGGCCCGCGGGTGACCAGCTGGTCGCCCAGGTGCATGCGCAGCGCCGACAGGGCCTGCGACACGGCGGGCTCGCTCACGCCGAGGGCGTTCGCGGCGGCCGTCACCGAGCCCAGGCGGGCCACGAGGACGAACGCGTTGAGCTGGGTGAGGGTCATGGCACCTTCAGTATTACTTAACGCCGCGCCTGCTCAGGCGTTGCTGACCACTGGCCCGGTCGTGGCGCCCGGCCGGCCGCCCCGCGGCAGCAGCCACCGCCCCTCCCGGCCCTCGCCCCGGCTACCCGGGTGACCGGACCGTAAACTCAGGGCACAAGGGAGGGTGCGTGCAGGTTCCGGCGTACGTCGAGTACGAGAAGGCGACCAACGTGGAGCACGCGCTCGCCCTGCTCACCAGGTTCGGGCCGGAGGCCCGCATCCTGGCCGGGGGGCACAGCCTGATCCCGATGATGAAGCTCAGGCTGGCGCAGCCGGAGACCCTGATCGACATCAACGGGCTCAGCGAGCTCTGCTACCTCAAGCTGGCCGATGGCGAGCTCCGCATCGGCGCGCTGACCCGGCACGCGCAACTGCTCGACGCGGCGGTCGCGGGCGAGCACTTCGCGATCCTGCACGACGCCGAGCGGGTCATCGCCGACCCCATCGTGCGCAACTGGGGCACGGTCGGCGGCTCGCTCTGTCAGGCGGACCCGTCCGAGGACCTGTCCGCCGCTTTCGCGGCGCTGAAGGCGACCATGGTCATCCAGGGCCCGGGCGGCACCCGGACGGTGTCGGCCCGGGAGTTCCACACCGGGCCCTACGAGACCGTTGTGGCCCCGAACGAGCTGCTGACCGAGATCAGGATCACGATCAGGCCGGGCGGCGGCAGCGCCTACGAGAAGGTGGGGCGCCGGGTCGGCGACTGGCCGGTCGGCGCCGCCGGGGCGGCGATCTGGCTCGACGGCGAGACCATCGCCGAGGCCGGGATCGGCCTCACCGCGGTCGGCGCGCCGCATTTCGCCGCGGCCGAGGCCGAGGAGTTCCTGAACGGCGCGCCCGTCACCGAGGCCAGCTTCGCGCAGGCCGGCCAGATCGCAGCCGAGCACTGCCGGCCCAGCTCCGACCAGCGCGGCCCGGCCGACTACAAGCGGCACCTGGCCCGCGAGCTCACCGTCCGGGCGCTGCACCGGGCACTTGTCCGAGCCAAGGGGGCGCGGGCTCAGGACGCCGGCGGCCGGGGCGCCTAACATGCAGATCACCGTCAACGTCAACGGCACCGACTACGCGCGCGAGGTCGAGCCGCGGCTGCTGCTGATCCATTTCCTGCGGGACGACCTGGGCCTGACCGGCTCGCACTGGGGCTGCGACACGTCGAACTGCGGGGCCTGCGTGGTGTGGCTGGACGACACCCCGGTGAAGTCCTGCACGGTGCTCGCGGCCATGGCGGACGGGCACCGGGTGCGGACCGTGGAGGGGCTGGCCGCCGGCGGAGAGCTCGACCCGGTCCAGCAGGGCTTCGCCGAGTGCCACGGGCTGCAGTGCGGGTTCTGCACGCCCGGCATGATGCTGACCGCCCGGTGGCTGCTGGACCGCAACCCCGACCCGTCCCCCGAACAGATCCGCGAGGCGCTATCCGGGCAGATCTGCCGGTGCACCGGCTACGAGAACATCGTGCGGTCTGTGCTCTGGGCGGCCAAGCAGGAGTCGGGCGGGCAGCCCGCCGCGGAGCAGCCGGCATGAAGGGGGATGGGGAGGTGGGTGGGGCTTACGGACCGGTCAAGCGCAAGGAGGACGCCCGCTTCCTGCGCGGCCAGGGCAACTTCACCGACGACATCCAGCTGCCCGGCCTGCTGCACGGCGCGGTCCTGCGCAGCCCGCTCGCGCACGCCAGGATCGTCTCGATCGACACCACCGCCGCCGAGGCCCACCCCCGGGTTAAGGCCGTCATCACCGGCCAGGCGCTGGAGGGCCGCGGTCTGGCCTGGATGCCCACCCTGTCGCAGGACGTGCAGGCCGTCCTGGCCACCGACAAGGTGCGGTTCCAGGGCCAGGAGGTCGCGTTCGTGGTGGCCGAGGACAGGTACTCGGCGCGGGACGCCCTCGAGCTCATCAACGTCGACTACGAGCCGCTGCCGGCGGTGATCGACGCCGCGAAGGCACTTGATCCCGGGGCCGCGGTGATCCGCGATGACCTGGCGGGCCGGCAGGACAACCACATCTTCGACTGGGAGGCCGGCGACCAGGCCGCCACCGACGCCGTCTTCGCCGGCGCCGACGTCGTCGTCGCGCAGGACATGCTCTACCCGCGGTCGCATCCGGCGCCGCTGGAGACCTGCGGCGCGGTGGCCGACTTCAACCCGGTGAGCGGCCAGCTCACGGTCTGGACCACCTCCCAGGCCCCGCACGCGCACCGCACCCTGTACGCCCTGGTCGTCGGGCTTCCCGAGCACAAGATCCGGGTCATCTCCCCGGACATCGGCGGCGGGTTCGGCAACAAGGCCCCCATCTACCCCGGGTACATCTGCGCGATCGTGGGCTCGATGGTGACCGGCAGGCCGGTCAAGTGGGTGGAGGACCGGTCGGAGAACCTGATGTCCACGACGTTCGCGCGGGACTATCACATGCACGGCGAGATCGCGGCCACCAGGGACGGCAAGATCCTCGGCCTGCGGGCCCGGGTGCTGGCCGACCACGGCGCGTTCAACGGCAGCGCGCAGCCCTCGAAGTTCCCGGCCGGGTTCTTCCACATCTTCACCGGCTCCTACGACCTGCGGGCCGCGCACTGCCAGGTCACCGGCGTGTACACCAACAAGGCCCCCGGCGGGGTGGCCTACTCCTGCTCGTTCCGGATCACCGAGGCGGTGTACCTGGTCGAGCGGATGGTCGACCTGCTGGCCCGCGAGCTGGGCGTGGACCCCGCCGACCTGCGGATGAAGAACCTGCTGCGCCCCGAGCAGTTCCCGTACACCTGCCCGACCGGCTGGCAGTACGACTCGGGCAACTACCCGCGGGCGCTGCAGGTCGCGATGGACATCGCCGACTATCCCGAGCTGCGCCGCGAGCAGGCGGAAAAGCGGCAGCGCGGCGAGTACATGGGCATCGGGATCAGCTTCTTCACCGAGGGTGTCGGCGCGGGCCCGCGCAAGCACATGGACATCCTGGGGCTCGGCATGGCCGATGGCGCCCACCTGCGGGTGCATCCCACCGGCAAGGCGGTGCTCAGCGTCTCCTGCCAGAGCCAGGGCCAGGGCCACGAGACGACGTTCGCGCAGATCGTCGCCCAGGAGCTGGGCCTGTCGCCGGACGACGTGGAAGTGGTGCATGGCGACACCGACCGGACGCCGTTCGGGCTCGGTACCTACGGATCCCGGTCCACGCCGGTGTCCGGGGCGGCCGCCGCGGTCGTGGCGCGCAAGGTGCGCGAGCGGGCCCGCATCGTGGCGTCGGTGATGCTGGAGGCCTCGCCCGACGACCTGGAGTGGGCGGACGGCCGGTGGCGGGTGCGCGGCGACCCCGAGAACGGCCGCGACATCGCGGAGATCGCGATGGCCGCGCACGGCCCGCTCGAGCTGCCCGACGGCATCGAGGGCCACCTCGACGCGGAGACCGTGTACAACCCGCCGAACCTGACCCACCCGTTCGGCGCTTACATCTGTGTCACCGACGTGGACCCCGGCACCGGCCAGGTGCAGGTGCGCCGCTTCATCGCGGTGGACGACTGCGGGGTGCGGATCAACCCGATGATCGTCGAGGGACAGGTCCACGGCGGGCTCGCGGACGGGGTCGGCATGGCGCTGATGCAGGTCATCGCGTTTGATGAGGAGGGCAATTGCCTGGGCGGCTCGTTCATGGACTACCTGATCCCGACCGCGGTGGAATGCCCGTCCTGGGAGCTCGGCGCGACGGTCACGCCCTCGCCGCACCACCCGATCGGCGCCAAGGGCGTGGGCGAGTCGGCCACCGTCGGCTCACCGCCGGCCATCGTCAATTCGGTGCTCGACGCGCTGGCGCCGTTCGGCCTGCGGCACGCGGACATGCCGCTCACCCCGGCGAACGTCTGGTGCGCGATCCAGGGCCGCCCGCTCCGGGCCGACCTGGCGGGACCGTGGGGCACGCCGTGACGCCCCTCCCGAACCCGCCTGACCGGCCCGTGACCCGAGCAACGCCCCGGCCGCGGCGGCCCCTCCCG
>Ga0318554_10000437_pt1 | contig 14789 bp, 9 predicted proteins | sample GRESIP082b2f22_FD_203687 | JGI IMG/M metagenome (GOLD analysis project Ga0318554, IMG submission 203687) | Tropical soil microbial communities from Luquillo Experimental Forest, Puerto Rico - GRE.SIPMG.082b2f22 | ecosystem: Environmental > Terrestrial > Soil > Tropical forest > Bulk soil... | reverse complement strand
GACGCCGGACTCGAGCAGGGCGGCCCGCTGCTGTTCCTCGACTGCCTGAGTCACCGCGACCAGCAGCCCTTCGCGGGATCCGAAGTGGTAGATGAGCATTCGATGGCTGGTGCCGATCGCCGCGGCGATCTGGCGCAGGCTCAAGTCGGCGATCCCGCCGTCGAGGGCGTGGCGGACGGCCGCGGCGAGCAGGTCTTCCCGGGCTTGCGAGGTGCGCATGATCAAGCGTACCATATGGTACATGTTCCATTTGGTACAAAGGAGAAGGCAGATGGCTCAGTTGCGCGTCGAGGCGGAGGGAGTGGCCCAGGCGGCCCCGGAGGCCGTGTGGGAACTCGTTGCCAACGCCGACAGGTACAGCGAGTGGGGACCGTGGAGCGCGAGCGGCTATGAGAATCTCGGCGGTCAGGCGCCGGACGGCGCGGGGGTGATCCGCTGGATGCGGTACGGGCGCACTACCACCGTGGAGAAGGTACTGGAATCCGAACGAGCCCGGCGGCTGGTGTACACAGTGGTGAAAGGTATTCCGGTGCGGAACTACCGGGCCGAGGTGACGCTGAGCCCGGTGGGGGAAGGCACGCACATCCGCTGGGCAGCCAGCTGGGACCGGACTCTTCCCGGCCGGGTCGTGCACCGCACTCTGCGCACCCTCTATCCCGACATCGTCGGCCGCCTGGTCGCCGCCGCCGAGCGGAATGCCCTGCCCGCCCAGCCATGACCGGTGCCGCCGCTAACGGCCACTGCGTCGGGCCACCCGGCCGCCTGGGCCTGGCCTGGCTCCTGGACACTGTCGGCAGGCTGGGCGTCCGCCCGGTGGAGCAGATCGATAACTGGGCGGACAACGGCGGCGTCACCGACCAGGACCCGGATGGCCGGGAGGTCGTGTTCGCATCCTGGGTCTACCGCCCGCCGGCCTGATGCCGTGCCGGTCAGTCGGGCCCTGGCGTCGCGGACCCGGCGGGCTCCGGATCGAGGTCACGGCCGGGTGCCTCGCCGCCCGCCGCAAGCTGGTGCGTGAGCCGGTCGAGCAGGGCAACCAGGCCGGGATGCTGGCTGGGATGCCAGTCACCGACATACTGCGCGATGCGCTCATGCCGGGCCTGGAACAGAGCGTCGAACGCGTGCTGGCCGGACTCGCTGAGCGGCACCGGCTGGTCCGGGTCTGGCCGCAGCATCTGGACGTAACCGATCGCGACCAGTTCGGTGAGCCGCCGCTCCAGTTCGGCGTCGGTCAGTTGCAGTAGTTGGGCCAGGTCGTGGCGGCTCATCTCGGGATGCTGGCCCACCCGCAGCAGCAGCCACGCGGCCCGCGGCGACGCCGCGATGCCCGCCGACCGGGTTAGCCTCGCGTACACCTCGCGACGGTGCTCGCGGCTGAGGATGGTGGTCAGGGCGCGCTCCATCTCCTGATCCGAGGTGCGGATCGTGGGGCGGGACGTGGGCGCCAGCGCGTCCGCCGGGTCCGGCCGGCCGGCCGTGGTCCGCAACGGGATGTCCTTGATCGTCCAGCTGAGCAGGAATGCCAGCGCGCCGAACGGCGTGGCCACCAAGAATACGGTCTGCAGCGCGTGGGCGTACCCGGTGATGTAGCCGAGGTGCACGGCGGCCGGCAGGTGCGCCAGCACCGCCGGGCTGGCGCCGCTGGCCGCGGTCACGCCGTGCGGCAGGCTCAGCCCCTTCAGGGCAGCGGTCAGGTCGCCGGCCAGCACGTTGGCGAACACCGCGCCGAAGGTGGCCGTGCCGAACGAGCCGCCGATGGACCGGAAGAACGTCGCGCCGCCGGTGGCCGCGCCGAGGTCTGCGTAGCTGACGGCGTTCTGCACCGCGACGACGAGGACCTGCAGTGACGCGCCGATGCCGGCCCCGAGCACCAGCATGTACAGCGAGGAAAGCCAGTCGCTGGTGGTCACGCCCAGGTGGGACAGCAGGTAGAGCCCGACCGTCATGGTCGCGGTGCCGATGATCGGGAAGATCCGGTAGCGGCCCCACCTGCTGACCAGCCGGCCGGTGACGATCGAGGTGGTCAGCAGGCCGGCCATCAGCGGCAGCAGCCGCAGCCCGGAGATGGTCGGGCTGACGCCCTTGACGATCTGCATGTACTGCGGCAGGTACGCGATCGCCCCGAACATCGCGAACCCAACGACGAAGCCGACCGCGCTCGACGCGGCGAACACCCGGTTGCGGAACAGGTGCAGCGGCACGACGGGCTCGGCGGCCCGGCTCTCCGCCCAGACGAACAAGGCGCCGCAGACCACCGCGATGGCGCCCAGCATGAAGATCGGCGCGGACGACCAGGCGTAGGTCGTCCCGCCCAGCGAGGTGATCAGCACCAGGCTGGTCGCCGCGCCCGCCAGAAACGCGGTGCCCAAATAGTCGATCTTGTGGGGAGCCCGGCGCAACCGCCCGGGCAGCACCGCCGCGACCACGATCAGTGCCACCACGCCGATCGGAATGTTGACGTAGAACACCCAGCGCCACGACAAGTTGTCCACGAAGAACCCGCCGATCAGCGGGCCGAGGACGCTGGTTACTCCGAATACGCTGCCGAACAGGCCCTGGTACCTGCCCCGCTCCCGGGCCGGCACCACGTCCGCGACGATCGTCTGCGAGCCGGTCAGCAGGCCGCCGCCGCCGATGCCCTGAATCGCGCGGAACGCGATCAGCTGGAGCATGGTGTGGGATAGCCCGGCCAGCGCGGAGCCGATCAGGAAGATGACGATCGAGGCCTCGAAGAACGTCTTGCGCCCGTACAGGTCGCCCAGCTTGCCCCACAGCGGCGTGGACACCGTGGACGCCAGCAGGTACGCGGTCACCACCCAGGACAGGTGCGACAGCCCGTGCAGGTCGCCGGCGATCGTCGGCAGCGCTGTCGCCACGATCGTCTGGTCCAGCGCGGCCAGCAGCAGCCCCAGCAGCAGCGCCCCGATGATGATGAGCCTGCGGCGCTGCCCGATCTGCTCCGGCTCCGCCTCCGCGGCGGCGGGCGAGGTCACCGTGCTGTCGTCCACGCAATACCTCCCGCCTTCGCTCCCTGCCGGGCAACCACCAGTGCAAGCGCATGCGACGGAACCACATCGCGCCTCCGGCCTGACGCTTGATGCTTTCCTGCGATAATCGCACCGTAACCATCGCACGCTAGGTGGTGGGCGATGATCAGTGACGGAAACCCGGCCCCAGGGGACGATGGCAGGGACCCGCGCCCGGCCGCGGTCACGTTCGTGACCACAGAGCATTTCACCCTGCAGGGCGCGCGCGCCGCGACCATCGCCGAGTCGACCAGCCGGGCCACCATGTTCATCGGCTCGGTGTCCGCCGGGCTCGTCGCGCTCGGGCTGATCGCGACGGCCACTCATATCGGCACCGCGTTCTACACTTTCGGCCTGATCCTGCTGGTGACGCTCTCGTTCGCCGGGCTCGTGACCTTCGAGCGCGTGCTCCAGTCGGGGATCGAGGACCACGGGTATGCCGAGCGGATCGCCCGGCTGCGGGCCTACTACTTCGACCAGGCACCAGAACTGACCCCCTACCTGGCCAGCGTCCCGCAGCCGCAGCGGCTGGCCATCCAGGGCCTGCGGCCCGGTTACTGGCAGGGCTTCCGCACCGTCGCTGGGTTGGTCGGGGTGGTTACCGCGGTGCTGGCCGGCTCCGCCGTGGGCCTACTCGCCGCCATTGCCGCGAACCACTCCGCGGTCGCCGGGTTCGTCGCGGGCGGAGTCGCGGCCCTCCTCATCCTCGTCGCGTTGATGCACGTGCAGAGCGTGGCCTGGAAGCAGATCGCCCAACACCAGTACTTCGAGGGCGATTAGGCGCTGGTTGTCTCCGCAGCGGCGTCCGCCGCCTTGGCGGCGTGGGCCCGCAGCTGGGATATCTGCTCCGTGGCCACGCCGAGCAGCGCGTCGCTGTCGAGACGGTCACGCGCCAGCACCGCCAGGCGGCAGGGAGTCTTGGCGCGCACGGTGACGTGGTCCTTGCTCACCTGAGTCCGCTTGGCCGGATCGAAGATCGCCCCCGGGCCGACCTCCACCGCCGGCTTGCCGTCGAACTCGATCTCGAGCAGCCCGTCCAGCAGCACGTGCACCTCGGCCTCGCCGATGGGCGCCTCGCTCAGCAGCGCCCCGGCAGGCAGGCGGTGCTGGCGGTAGCCGCCGGAGACGAGGATCGTGTCGGCCAGGGACCGTTCCGCCGCGCCCCGGACGTGCGCCACCGGTACCGGGTGGGCCACGCCGCTCCACGGGCTGTCCTCGTGTTCGGCCCGGCGCAGCCAGTGCCGGTAGCTGATCAGCGCGCTCTTGTGCGTGAGGTTCCCCTCGGCGTCGTAAAGATAGTGGCGCGGGAAGCAGCTCGCGCCGGCCAGCTCGGCCCGCGCCGACCCGTCGGCGTGGATGGTGAGGGCGACCGTCGACCAGGCGATCGGCGCGGTGAGGCGCATGAACGGCTGATGCGGGATGTGCCTGGGGACCACCGCGCCGGTGTGCCCGCCGACGGTCTGGGCGAACCGGACCCGCCCGGCATGGACCTCGGGCGGCGCGACGAGGTCGGGCATGGCCACCCCGGCGAAGGTCAGCGCCCGGGATCCCAGGCGCACGGTGGTGGAGCCAAGCCGGCCGTGGCCGCTCATCCCGTAGTTTGTGATCTCTCCGTCCCGGACCTCGATCCAGGCCTGTAGCTGGTTGGCGAACCGGATCGCGTCCGCAGCCAGCAGGCCGGCGACGTCCGGGGCAGAGTCCGGCGGCGGCTTGTCGTAGTGCGCGACCCCCAGCCCGAACGGCAGCTTGAACACCCCCTCGACGGCCTGGGGCGGGATCCAGGACAGGCAGGTCGCCGTGGCCTCGACACGTGTGCTTCCCGGGCGGGCCGCCCCGGCCCGCTGCCGCGCGCCCGGCCCGGTCACCGGGCCAGCCTCTTGTCCGGGTCGTGCACGGGCCGGCCGCCCACGACGGTGAACGCGGGGGTGAGGTCGGCCAGGTTGTCCGGGTCGGCAGTCATCGGGTCCGCGGGGTATCCGGCCAGGTCGGCGAGCTTGCCCGGGGTGATGCTGCCCAGCTTGCCCGCGTCGCCGTTGAGGGCGGCACTGCCCAGCGTGTACAACCGCAGCGCGTCGGCCACGCCGATGGCGTGCTCGGGACCCTGGATCCCGGCGGACTTGGTGCCCCGGGTCACCATGCCCCAGACGTTCGTCATCGGGTTGAACGGCCGGGCCATGTCGGTGCCCGCCGCCAGGTCCGCCCCGGCGGCCAGCCACTCGTCGAGCGGGTTGACGCGGCGGGTGCGTTCCGGGCCCCAGGTGGTCAGCATCTCGCTGCCCATGTTCCACAGCAGCGCGTGCTGCACGGTGATGGCGAAGCCGCTGCGGACCGCGCGTTGCCGCTGGGCCGCGTCGTTGAGCAGGGCATGCTCGATGACCAGCGTCCACGGTGGCAGCGGGCCCGTCTCCGCGACCACGCCCTCGTACACGTCGAGCAAGGTCGCGACCGCCCGGTCGCCCGCGGCGTGCGTGCCGACCCGCCACCCGCGCCGCGCGGCCTCGGTGCATACCTGGGTCAGCACTGCGGGATCCCAGTTCAGATGGCCCGAGTTCGTCGGGTCGTCGGCGTAGGGCTGCTCCAGCGCACCGCCTTCTACCCCCCCGTCCAGCACGAACTTCAGGCCCCAGATCCGCAGCCAGTCGTCGCCGAACCCGCTGCGGACGCCGAAACCAAGGATGAGCGCGATCGCCTGCTCGGCGGACAGTTCGTTGCCCACCCGGATCATCGGCCGGGCCCGCACGTTGAGCAGCCCTTGCTCCCAGGCGTCCTGGTAGGCGAGCAGCTCGTCGGGCATGATCATCGCCTCGCGGATCGTGCCCACCCCCAGCGCGGCGTACGCGGCCGAGCCGGTGCCCAGCGCGGCGGCCAGCTCGGCATGACCCGCCTTTGGCGCAAACGCGGCGACCTGGTAGACGGCGCCGCTCTCCAGCACCCCGCTCAGGCTCCCGTCCGGCAGGTGCCCGAACTTCCCGCCGGCCGGATCCGGCGTGTCCGCGGTGACGCCCGCGGCCCGCAGCGTGGCCGAGTTGGCCACCGCCAGGTGCCCGCCGCGGCGGGCGAAGACCGGATGACCGGGTGCCGCCGCGTCCAGTTCGGCCAGGGTCGGCAGCCGGTTCTCGGCCAGATTCGACTCGTGCCAGCCCATGGAGGTCACGACCCACTGACCCGGCGCGAGGTGCGCCGCCGCGTCGGCGACCATGCCGGTGAACTGGGCTATGGAGCGGGCCTTGTCCACCGGCACCAGCAGCGTGTTGCGGCTCGCCTCCATCAGGTGCTCGTGCGAGTCCGCGAAGGCCGGCAGCAGGGTGAGGTCACCGGCGTCGACGACCGCCGTGCCGTGCCCGGCCAGGTCGTCCAGCCCGCCCGGCTCCGCCGACAGCGCCACGATCTGGGGGCCCCGCACGCCGACCGCGCGGTAGGTTTCGCCGGTCATCGAGTGGATCGTCCCGGCCTTGATCAGATAGTCGAGCCGCAGCGGCTCCTCGGGTTCGCGCGTCATCGGTCCGCTCCTTCCACGATGGCACGGTTTGCAATTTCACTCCGGCTAGCACCGGCCAGCACCCGGCCGCCCTCGGTGGCCGCGATGTGCTGCGCGACCCGTGCCGCGTCGGCGGCGGCGCCGTACAACAGGCCAGAGCCGCGGTTCGACAGCCACGGGTAGCCGGCCACATACAGGCCGGGGAACGCGGTGACCCCGCGGCTATGCGCCGGGGCGCCGCCCGGCATGAGCACGGGCACGTGCAGCCACCCGGTGTCGGGCCCGAACCCGGTGCACCAGACCACGGTGGCGATGCGCTCCGCCCGGATATCCAGCGACTCGGGGGACCGCTCCAGCCCGGGCTCGGGCCGCTCGGCCGGGTCGGTATCCGGCTCGGCCGCCACGATGCCGGTCCTGGCCACGTACTCGTCGACCATGCGGCGGAACCCGGCCGCCCGGGCGTCGGCGTATTGCACGTTGCCGGGGAGGTCCGGGCCGAAGCGGAGCTTGCCCGCCTCGGCCCCGGTCAGCCGGCCAAGCAGCCGCACCCCGTCCCTGGCCAGCTGCTGGTAGGAGACCGTATGCCCGCCGTGGGCGCCGGACAGCATCGGGTGCGGCTCGGTGAACTCGGCCGGGTCACTCACCGCCTCGGCCGGCTGGTCGTAGGCGCCGAGTTCGACCGCCCATTCGTGCACGTCGCGGCCGCGGTACCGGCGGGGCACCCGGGGCACCCGGCTGGTGGCCAGCAACACGTCCCGGCCGGCCAGCGCCAGCTCGTCGGCGATCTGCGCGCCCGACTGCCCGCTGCCCACCACGAGCACAGCGCCCGCCGGCAGCGCGTCGGGGCTGCGGTACCGCGAGGCGTCCGACTGGACCACGCCCGCGGGCAGCCCGTCCGCCAGCCGCGGAATCACCGGGCGGCGCTGGCCGCCGCCGGCGACCACCACGGCGCGGGCCGCGATCGTGCCGGTGGCGGTGGTCACCCGATAGCCCTGGGCGCCGGCCGCCACCGAGGTGACCTCGGTGCGCTCCCGCACCGGCAGCCCACCGGCGAGCCGTTCCAGCATGGCGACCACGTCGCCGCGGGGCGGGAAGTCGCCGCCGGTGCCCGCCGCCATCCGGTAACCGGGGAGCCGGGTCATCCAATTCGGCGTCACCAGCGTGAACGAGTCCCACCGCGCCGACTGCCAGCTCTCCCCGATGCGGCCCCGTTCCAGCACGACGTGCTCCACCCCGAACGCCCGCAGGTAGTAGCTGACCGCGAGCCCCGCCTGGCCCGCGCCGACCACCACCACATCGACCTGCTCCGCCATGCCGTTGGTTCGCACCGCTCCTCCTGCTGTCTCGTCACTGGGGGACACGCGTCGATGCTGCGCCTCTGGCGCCCGGCAAACACCCGCCAGGTGGCCAGTTTTTGGGTTGAAGAACGACCGTCGGTGGCCGGCCTGGCCTCCCCCGCCCCGCGGTGTTGCGGGGCGGATCAATGGCCAACAGACTTAGCGTGTGAGCCACGGCGGCGCCGGTCAGGCCCGGCTGGCCAGCCTGGTGGGCCGCGAGCCCGAACAGGACAGGCTGGCGGCGGCGGTGCAGGCCGCGCGGGCTGGCCGGGGACGGATCGTGCTCATCTCCGGGGAACCGGGCATCGGCAAGACCGCGCTGCTCGCCTCCCTGGTGGCCCGGAGTGCGGGAGCGCGGGTCGCATCGGGCGCCGCTGAGGAACTGGAGCGGCGGATACCGTTCGCGGCGATCACCGACTGCCTCGGGGCCGGCGCCGGCGCCGCCGGCCGGGACACCGCTGAGATCACCGCGTTGCTGCGCGGCTCGCACCGGCCTCCCGGCGGCACCCTCGCCCGGGTCGATACCGAGTTCCTGATCACCGAGGCGATTCTGGGCCTGGTCGACGGGTGGTGCGCGGCCGGCCCCGTGGTGCTGGCCATGGACGATCTGCAATGGGCGGATCCGGCGAGCCTGCTGGTCCTGCACCGGCTCGGCCGGGTGACCGGCCAGCTGCCCCTGCTGATCGCGGCCGCCTGCCGGTCCGGTGCGACAGGTCCCGACCTGGACCGGCTCCTACGGAGTTGGGAGGCACGGGACGCGGACCACATCTCGCTGGGCCCCCTGGACGAGCGCTCGGTCGCCGTCTTGACCGGTCAGGCTATCGGCACCCGGCCCGCGCCCGGGCTGCTGGGAATGATCACCGCAGCCGCGGGCAACCCGCTGTACGTGATCGAGCTTGCCCGCGCGCTGGCCAGCGGCACCGCGGTGGCCGGGGCCAGCGTCGTGCCCGAGTCGCTGATCACCGTGGTGACCCGACGGCTGGCTGGGCTCTCGGACCGGGCACGCGAGATACTCCCGGTCTCGGCCATCCTCGGCCCCGGCTTCACCGTCGCCGAACTGTCCGCGGTGCTGGCCACACCCGCCCTGGAGCTGATCGGGGTGGTCCAGGAGGCGGTGGCCGCCGGGGTATTGACCGCCGAGGCCGACCGGCTGGTGTTCCGCCATGAGGTGATCCGGCAGGCGCTGGTGGAGGGCCTGCCCGCCTCCGCGCGCAACGCGCTGCACCTGCAGGCCGGGCAGGCGCTGGCGGCGGCCGGGGCGCCGGTGGAGCGGGCCGCCCAGCACCTGCTTGCCGGGATGACCCTCGACAGGAGGACCTTGGCCTGGCTGGCCGGGTCCGCCGACCGGCTCAGCGCCCGGGCTCCCGCCCTCGCGGCCGACCTGCTGCGCCGGGCCGTGGACACCGCCGACCCGGCCGGTGCGCAGGCCGTCCCGCTCAGGCTCGCGCTGGCCGGCGCGCTGCTCCGGGCGGGCCGGTTCGCCGATGCGGAGGCGGCCGCCGGTGAGGGGCTGGCCGTCCATGGCGGGCCGAGGGCTGCGGGGAGGCTGGGCGCGGGTGACCGGGGAGCCGGTGACGGGGCGGATCCCGGCGGGCAGCTGCGCTGGGTCCTGGTGCAGGCCAGCCTGAACCAGGGGCACGTGCCCGAGGCGCTACGCCAGACGCAGCAGGCGCTGGAGGACGGCGACCTCAGCCGCGCCGAGCGCGCCCGGTTCCACGGGCTGGCCGCGCAGTGCCTGCACGTGCTCTCCCCGGGCGGGCCGGGCCCGGCCATGCAGGCCGCCGAAGGGGCCCGGGCCGAGGGCGTGGCCAGCGGCGATCCGGTCGCGATGGCGTACGGGCTGCAGGCCGTCGCGGGCGCCAGCCGGTGGCAGGGGCGGTTCTGCCAGGCACTGGACCTGGCCGGCCAGGCCGTGGCGGCGCTGGACCGGGCCGGCCCGATCGCCGACAGCCAACTGGATCCGCAGCTAATCCGGGCCAACTGCCTGCTCGACCTGGACCGCGATGCCGAGGCGCAGGAGGCGTACGCGGCCGACCTGAGGCTCGCCGAGCGCGGCACCGGCACATTCTTCTTGTGCCTGCACCACCTGTCGGTGGCCCGGATGTGTTTCCTGACCGGCCGGTGGGACGACGCGCTGAGCGAGATCAGCACCGCGCGCGAGGCTCCCGACCACCTCGGCGTCGGCGTGCACCTGGACGGCCTGGCGGCGCTCGTGGCTGTGCACCGGCAGGACCGCGACGAGCTGGCGGCGCTGCGGGCGGCGCTGGACCGGCCGCTGGCCAGTGGCACCGTCCGGCACACGATCGACGACCGGTCCTGGGGGCGCGGCCTGGCCCTTCTCGCCGACGGTGAGCGGGACGCGGCGTTCGGCGTGCTGTGCCACGCCTGGCAGGAATGCGTCACGGGAAACCGCGAATACTGCGGACACTACCTGCTGCCCGACCTGGCCGCGCTGGCGGTTCAGCTCGGTGAGGTGCCCGCCGCTCGTCAGGCCGTGGCCGCGCTGGACCGTTACCTGGCCGACCGGGTCGCCCCATCGCTGCACCGTTCGGCCCGGTTCGCGACGGCAATACTCGACGGCGATCCGGGCGCGCTGCTCGACGTTGCCGCGGCCTACGCGGCGGTCGGCCGGCCGCTGCTGGAGAGCCAGGCCCGGGAGCATGCGGCGGATCTGCTGGCCGCGGCGGGCCGGGCCGGGCAAGCCCGGATCCAGCTCGAAGCTGCGCAGGACTGTTATGCGCGGCTGGATGCGGTCTGGGATGCGGCCCGGGCCGATGCCCGGCTGCGGACGCACGGGATCCGGCGCGGCGCGCACGGCCCGCGGCGCCGGCCCAAGTCCGGCTGGGCCGCCCTCACCGAGACCGAGCGGAAGGTCGCCGCGCTGCTCGCCGAGGGCCTGTCCAACCCGGACATCGCGGCGCGGATGTTCACCTCGCGGCGGACCGTGCAGTATCACGTGTCCAACATCCTGGCCAAGCTCGGCCTTTCCTCACGGGTGGAACTCGCCACGCTGGTCGCCCGGCGGGCCGGCTGAGCGCGCCCTGCACAAGGGCGAGGGTGAAGGTGCGCCTCGGTGCCCGGCTTAAGCGATATTGCTACGGGGCCACGCCGTCGCCTGGCTCATCGAGGACCGCAGCAGGTCCCGCCGGTTCGGAGGCGGCCAGAAGCGACTGGGCACGTTCGGCTCGCTGCCAGTCGGCGGCGGCAGCAGCGCGGTGAAGTGATGCTTGCTGCTCGTGCGCGAGCATGTCGCCGATCCCTGCCGCTGCCGCTCTATCGTGCACGCTGGCGACACGCTCGTGCGCCTGGGCCGCCTTGCGGAACGCCTCCACGCTGGAGGCCAGCACTCGTGCGGCGGCAGCGTGCGCTTGGGCCGCACGGCGCACGGCCGTTTCCACCCGCTCGCTGTAGGAGGGGGCCCGGTCCTTGTCGGCGTCCTGGTGTCTTTCCCTGAGTTCCTGAAGCCGTGCGCGGACGGCATCAAGCCGAATGTTGATCTGTTGCCGGCGGCCGGGCGGGGACTCTGGCTCGCCGTCCCTGCCGCCGGGCATGTCAGCGCGGTTGGCCAAGACTGGCTGAAAGCTCCTGGCCTGGAGGCGGGCTGACCGGGTCGTGGCCCAGTTGCGTTGGCGACCGCGAGTACCTCGCGGTGCCTAGCGTGATGGGCGTCACGTTGCTGGCGTTGCTACTGGAGGCGATGTGCTGGCGGTCGACCCAGATGGAGCCTCCAGAATTTGGATCCACGCTAATGACGGTAGCAGCCACCCACAGCGGGCGGCAGGTCCGTTAATCGAGGACGGGCCGGCCGGGCTGAGGCCGTGTGGTACTACGTGCGGGGCGTCCTAACCCTTAACGGGCAGCGCCCCGCCTCTATGGCGCCAAATCCATGGAATTAGAGCAACACCAAAGTCACATTCATGATGTCGCGCTGCTTCCGCGCCGCCGGGTGGCCGGTCAGGTGTCGATGTTGGGGTTGTCCGACGGCAGCGGGACCAGGTGCGCCGGGGCCTCGGGGATCACCACGGCGGACTCCACGGTCAGGTCGGGGCGCACGTGGACCAGTTCGCCTGACGCCAGCATCCGCCAGCCCTCCTCCCCGTCGAGTTCCTCCGACGCCACGACCACCGAGGGCACCGTGTGCAGCGCGGGAACGTGCACCGATGAGGTCACGCTGCGCGCGTGCAGCCCGGTGGCGGCGGCGCCGGTGCCGGGCTGGCTGCCCGTGGTGGCCGGGGTGCCGGCCTCGGCGTGGGTGTCCGGCGCGGGCGGGCTGCTCGCCCCGGCGGGCCGCTCGATGATGTGCAGCGCATGCTGGCCTGGGTAGCGCAGCGCCCACAGTTCCCCGGCCGTGGCCACGATGGTGTTCAGCGAGGAGACCGGCAGCCGTTCGCCGATCCACCTGGCCGCGGCGGCGATGCCCGCCCCCACGTCGCCGCCGTGGGCGTCGATTTGCTGGGTGATCAGCGCGAAGTACCGCTCGGAGTCGGTGTCGCCCTGCACCATTTCCCGGTAGTTGCCGAGCTGTTCCTCCAGCCTACCCAGGCCGCCGAGCCCGCCATTGTGCGCCATGATCCGGCCGGCCATCGTGAACGGGTGAGTGTTGGCCAGGGTCCGGTCCCCCGTGGTCGCGTAGCGCACGTGCGCGACGAACGTCACCGACCTGGCCTGCTTCGCCTCGCGGCGGAACTCCTCGTCGGCGAACGCGGGCTCGGGCTCCTTGTCGAGGACCGGCGCCCCGGATGCGTCGAAGAACCCGATCCCGCTGCCGTCCACGTTGCGGTGGCTTTGCACCTCCAGGGAGTCCGGCGCGTCAATCAGCCAGAACGACGCGCTCACCGGATGCCGTCCTGCGTTCAGCCCAAGCAGCCTGCACATGACACCGCTCCGTTCCCCGAAGGATCCCCGCTCGCCCACCTTAGGGTGCCGCCCGGTCGGGCCAGACGAGGGGACCGGGACGGAGGGCTACGAGGCTGGGTCCGCATGGACGAGGATGCCGCATTGTTCGCCCAGCAAATCGTCGATCTGGTCGTAGAACGTGCCGCGAAAGCGGCTGAACTGCACGAAGGTCATTTGCTCCTCCGCCTCCAGCGCACGCCCCACAACCCCGCCGCCCCCGGCCTTCCGCACGCTGCGCGGCGAGCCACGGCGGGCCACTGACGCCGCGGCCGCCGACCGGGCACGGCGCCCGGCCGGCGGTCAATTGCTCTCGGTGGCGAGCGCCTGTGCGAGTTCCTCGCGGGAGTGGATGCCGAGCTTCTGGTACACGTGCCGGAGGTGGTACTCCACGGTCTTCGGGCTCAGGAAAAGCGCGGCGGCGGTCTCCCGCGTGGTCTTCCCGCCGGCCAGGGCGAGCGCGATCTGCAGTTCCTGCGGCGTCAGTTCATCGATCGTGGCCGGGTCGCGCCGTCTGCGGGTTTCGCCGGTCGCCGCGAGTTCGGCGCCCGCCCGGTCGGCCCACGGGCCCGCGCCGAGATGCTCGAAGATGTCCAGCGCGGCACGAAGCTGCTCCCGCGCCAGCACCCGGTTCCTGGCCCGCCGCAGGCGCTCGCCGTAGGCCAGCCGGGTCCGCGCCGTCTCGAAGGCATCCAGGGTCTGCGCGTGCAGTCGTATCGCATGATCAAAGATGGCGGGGAAATCGGCGTCAGCCGCGAGCAGGCCCTGGCTGCGCAGCGCGCGGGCGAGCGGCCACGGCTGCCCCTTCGCGTCCGCCACGGCGGTGAACGCGGCGGCGGTCTCCCGCGCCTCATCGTCGCGGCCGAGCCGGAGGTAGGCCTCGGCGAGTTCGGCCGCGGGCGACAGGTCGGCGTCGGTGATCGCCAGCTCCGCCAGTAGCTGCTGCTGCCGCTCGAACTGGGCGGCGGCGCGGGCGGCGTCGCCGAGGCCGAGCGCCAGGTCGCCGAGGGCCGCCATCGCCCAGATCTCCTGCAGCCGCGTGCCGAGCTCGCGGCACAAGCGCAGCGCTTCGGCCGCGTGATCCTGGCACTCCCGCTCCCGGCCGCGGCGTGCCTGCAGAAAGGCCAGCCCGGCCAGCCCAGCGGCCAGTTCGGTCTGCTGCCCGCTCTCTCGGGCCAGGTCGATCGCCTCGAGGCAGGTGGCCTCGGCGACCGCCCAGCGATCGGTGGCCACCTGGTCGCGGGCGATGAGGTTGAGCACGTACGGGAGCGCGCCGACGGCGGCGCGGTCCCGGGCGGTCCGCAGCGCGTCGTCCACCAGCGGGCGCCCGGTGCCGGTCTCCCGCAGGAACAGCGGCCCCATGGCCAGCCAGGGCACGAGCTGGAGGTCTTCGCGCAGGTCGGCGGAGGCTTCGGCGAGCTTGATCGCCTCGTGCACATGTTCCGCGCCAGCGGAGGCGTCGCCGCCGAGAATCCGGGCCATCCCGACCGTGATCCCTGCCAGGAACCTGGCGCGCGGCGAGGCGTCCGCGGGCAGCACCGCCCGCGCCCGCTCGGCCACCACCAGCATCTCGACGGGGTTCCCCGCGTAAAAGCAGGCGATGGCGGCGTCGGTCAGCATCGCCACCGCCCGCTCGGGGTCGGCCCGCCCCGCGGCCGCGGTCAGGATCGCGTGACCGCGCATCACCGGCCCTCGGCGTGTCGCGATGTGCCCCCTGAGCTGGTCGATCTCGACCAGCTCGCGCGGGTCGGCCACCGCCGCGCGGGCCTCGTCCAGCAGCATCACGGCACGGTCGGCCAGCCCGGCCAGCCAGCCCGCCGCGGCCGCCTCACGCAGCAGCCGCACCCGCCGGCCGCCGTCGGCGGTCAGCCGCCCGGCCCGCTCGAAGGCCGAGGCCGCGGCCGCGTAAGCGCTGCGGTCCCTGCCCCGGGCGCCGGCCTGCTCCAGCGCCGCCGACGCCGATTCGTCCGTGCCAGCCGCCGCGGCGGCCAGGTGCCAGGCGCGGCGGTCCACATCCCGGTCCGGCAGGGCGGCGGCCAGCGCCCGGTGCGCGGC
>Ga0318554_10000429_pt1 | contig 14828 bp, 12 predicted proteins | sample GRESIP082b2f22_FD_203687 | JGI IMG/M metagenome (GOLD analysis project Ga0318554, IMG submission 203687) | Tropical soil microbial communities from Luquillo Experimental Forest, Puerto Rico - GRE.SIPMG.082b2f22 | ecosystem: Environmental > Terrestrial > Soil > Tropical forest > Bulk soil... | reverse complement strand
CGCGCACCGAGAGGATCGGCTTCACGCTCAGCAACGAGCCGACCAGCGCCTTCGCGCTGCCGAGGCGGCCGCCCTTCACGAGGTGGTCCATCGTGTCGATCGTGCCGATGAGGTCCGCGGTCACGACGCGCGCGGTCGTGCGCGCCGCCACCTGGGCGGCCGACGCGCCGGTGCCGGCCACCTCGGCGGCGAAGAGCGCGAGCAGGCCCTCGGCCGCGGTCACCTGCCTCGAGTCGACGACCTCGACGTCGATCCGTCCGGCGACGGTCTCGGCGGCGAGGACCGCCGCCTGGTAGGTGGCCGAGAGCCCCGAGGAGAGCGTGACGCAGACGACCCCCTCGCACCCCTCGTCCGCAGCGCGCTCGAACGCCGACTGGAACGCGCCCGGCGCGGGGGCGGCGGTCTCGGGGAGCCGCGTCGACTCGCTGCAGCGCTTCCAGAACTCCGCGGTCGAGAGGTCCATCCCGTCGGTGAACTCGTCGCTCCCGAAGCGGATCGTGAGCGGCACGACGTCGATCCCGTGCTCGTCGAGGACCGCCTTCGGCAGGTCGCACGCGCTGTCAGTGACGATCCGGACCGCGGTCATCTCCCCCTCCCGCCGAGAGCCTGCCACGCAGCGCGCCGGTCCGGCGCACGCGCCGGGTGAGCCACGCGCTCACGAGCACGAACGTCGCGCCGCCCGCCGCGATCGACCACACGAGCCGCGCCGCGAGCCCGACGCCGCTCGCCCACCCCGTGGCCGCCGACGCCGCGAGCGTGACCACGCCCGTGCACGCGGTCGCCACGGCGATCCGGGCGAGCGGCTGGTAGCACCCCGGCGGGCCGAGCGAGCCTGCCCGGTGGCGCACCACCCAGAGCGCGCCGACGGCCGCGGCCGTGTAGGCGATCGAGACCGACGCCGTGAGCGCGCCCATCGAGTGGCGCCCGAACGTCACGGCGAGGACGACGTTGCACGCGTTCTCGCCGAGGTAGAGCCAGAACGCGTCGCGGGCGCGCTGCATGGCCTGCAGGCCGCGGATCGCGAACTGGAAGCACGTGAACCCCGGGAGGCCGGTCGCGAGCACGGCGAGCACCGTGCCCGCGAGGAGCCGGCCGTGGCCGTGGCCGCGGTACAGGAGGAGCGCGACGAGCGGCTGGGCGAGCACGAGCAGCCCGACCGACGCCGGCAGGATGATCCCCATGGTGCCTCGCAACCCCGTCCCGAACCGCTGGGCGAACCCGGGCCGGTCGCCGTGGGTCCACCGGCGCGCGAGCTCCGGGGTGACCGCCGCCATCACGGAGACCGCGACCACCGCGTAGGGCATCTGCATGAACGCGTACGCGTAGGTGTAGGCCGAGACCGGTCCCTCGCCTCCGATCCCGAAGGCGAACGCGAGCACGACGGCGAGCGCGAGCTGGTTCCCGACGACGATCCCGAGCGTCCAGCTCGAGAGCCGCCCGACCGCGCGGACGGCCTCGTCGCGCAGGTCGAACCGCCAGCGCACGCGCAACGAGCCCGCGCGTGCGAGCGACGGGAGGAGCGCGGCCGCCTGCAGGGCCACGCCCGCTGTCGTCCCGAGCCCGAGCAGCGCGATGCGCTGCGGGCTCGCGGCGACCGACGAGAGCGTCGGGGCCGGGTCGATCGCCGCGAACCACGCGAGCACCCCGATGCAGACGAGGTTGTTGACGATCGGCACCCACGCCGGCGCGCCGAACCGCCCGCGCACGTTGAGCAGCGCCGTGGAGATCGAGAGCAGCCCGTAGAAGAGGATCTGGGGCGAGAACCACCGGAGCAGCGACGTGGCGACCGCTCGCTGCTGGGCCAGCTCGGCGGGGGTGCGCGTCCCGCCCAGGTGGTTGAGCGCCGTGAACGCGTCGATGATCCACGGTGCGAGCGCGAAGGCGATCGCGGAGGCGAGGACGAGCACGACGGTCGCGACGGTCACCACGGCCGAGATCGAGCGCCAGGCCCGTCGTTCGCCGTCGCGGTGCAGCCGCTCGATGAAGACCGGGACGAAGGTCGCCGTCGCGATCCCCCCGAGCACGACGTCGTAGAGCATGTTCGGGATGGTGTTCGCGAGGTTGTAGGCGTCCGAGAGCGGCGTGAACCCGAGGACCCACGCGAGGACGAGCACGCGCGCCACCCCGGTCGCCCGGGAGACCAGGGTGCCGGCCGCCATGGTGGAGGCGGCGGTGAGGGGCTTGGTCGTGGGCGCCGTCGTCATCAGCGCGCGGCGCGCCGTCGACGGGAGGTCCGGACCCACCACACGGCGAGCACCAGCACCGCGAGCACCGTGAGCGCGATGCCGACGATGGAGGTCTGGGTCGCCCGGACCGTGATCACCACCGGCTTTGCCAGCTGGAGGTTGTGGTCGGGGGAGACGAGGCTCGCGGTGAGCGGGATGTCACCGGTCACGTCGGCCGTCGCAGAGATCCGGACCGAGTAGACCCCGCCGACCGGGCCGTCGAGCTGGACCCTGCAGGTGCGCGAGGGTCGGCTCGTCGCGCAGCCGGGGCCGTCGGGGAACGTGAGCTTCGGGCTCGTGAGCACGAGGAACCCCGTGTATGTGTACGGCGCGCTCGAGAAGATCGTGATCGGCAGCGCGGCACCGGACTGCGTGAGGGTGATCGCCCCGTCGTAGATGCGGAAGTATGCCTGCTGGTCCGCGAGCCGCTCGTGGACGCTCGTGAAGACCCGCTGACGGAGCGAGGGGCTCATGGGCTGCTCGGCGGAGAGCAGCATGCCGTCGATCGGGCCGACCGGGGAGAGCCCTCCGCGGACCGCGGAGGCGAGCGCGTCGAGGGTGATGCGCAGGAAGCGGATCTCGCTCACGGTCGCCCCGGCGTACGTCCCGCTCGTCGACGTGGCCAGGTCCCGCACCCCTGGGAACCCGTTGGCACCGACCGGCACGGTGCGGAACGCGTGCGAGACGGTCACCGGGGTCACGACCGGGTTGTGCTGCAGCCCCGCGAGCACCTCGTTCACGAACGCGGCCGCGACGGCCGGCGACGCGTCGGTGACCGCGACGACGACGCGCGGGTCCGGGAGGTTCGGCGCCTCGAAGTGCAGCAGGGCGAGCTCCCCGAGGAAGTTCGCCGCGGTCAGCCCGGGGTCGTCCGCGGTCACGTCGCTGAGCGCGGAGAGCCCGGGGTCCGCTGCCAGCGCGGTCGGTCCCTGCGGCGCGCCGCCGAGGCGGAACGCGCCACCCCAGTGGAGGGTCTCCGCCGGGTCGACCGCGAGGTCCGAGCCGTCCACGACGAGGTGGTGGAAGCCGAGCGAGGCCACCGCGTCCGCGCTCGTCGGGGTCTGGGGCCCGGACCCGATCGTGACCGTGCGCGCCGTCGGGCGCCGGACGCCGTCGACGCGGAGCGTCGAGGCGGTGAGGGCGAACTGCGCCGGCACCTCCGCGGGGAGCGCGCTCGCCCGGAGCGTCCCGAGGTCTGCGGGCACGTACGCCTCGGCGGTGAGCTCGTGCGCCTGCGCCGCGGTGGCAGCTCTGAGGAGCGCGACGGCCGGTGCTGCCGCCGCGGACGGCGACGCGACGGTCTGCCCCTGCACGTCGACGGTGACCGGCACGGTCGGGTGCGCGGCGACCCCCTGGAGCGCACCGCGCGCGCCCGCGAGGGCGCTCGCCGGCCCTGCGACGCGGATGACCCAGGCGAGCTCGAGCGGGTTGGCGGCTGCGACCGCTGCGTAGGTGATGAGCGTGTCGATCGTCGTCGAGATCCCGCCGCCGTGCACCGCGATCCGCAGCGGGTAGACGCCGTCGCACCCGGCGCTGCACCCGAGCCGCAGCACCGGCGCGATGCGCCCGCACAGGGTGCGGTGCGGGACGGCGACCCCGTCGGGTGCGACGCGGAGCGCGACGGCGAGGACGCCCCCGGCCTGCAGGCAGCTGGCAGGGAGCGGCCCCGACGTGGTGACCGGCCCCGACGGCCCGGGCGACCCGACAGCGGCCAGCAGGCCCGACCTCGTCGTGAGCCGCGTGTACAGCGTCACCTGCACGGTCGAGCCGGCTATGGCGGCCGCGCCCGACCGGGTGAGCACGATCGCCACGGGCTGGCCCGCGCGGTGGACGACGGGGGAGACGTGGAGCAGGCGGACCGTCGGGGTGGGCGCCGCGTCGACGCGCACGGATGCGGCGCCCGGGACCCCGAGCACGACGGCGGCGAAGGCCGTGACGGCGGTCGTCGCGAGCAGCGCACGGGCGGCCCGGACGACCCGCACCCGCGCGCACCACGCCATGGCCCGAGAGGCTAGAAGGTGCCTTCAATCGCACCCGGTCGCGGTACCCTCGCCTCGGTGGCCGCGCAGGGAGTTCCCCCTCGGCTGCGCACGTTGCTCGACGCGGTCGAGCCGCTCTCGAGGAGGTTCGAGCAGGCCGGTCGACGGCTCTACCTCGTCGGCGGGTCGGTCCGTGACGCGCTCGTGGGCGCCGACCTCGATGCGATCGACCTCGACCTCACCACGGAGGCGCGGCCCGACGAGGTGCTGCGGCTGGTGAGGGGGGTCGCGGACCAGGTCTGGGAGCAGGGCCGCGCGTACGGCACGATCGGCGTGGCGGTCGGCGGGCGCCGCGTCGAGATCACGACGCACCGCGCCGAGGTCTACCGATCCGACTCGCGCAAGCCTGAGGTGACGTTCGGCGACGAGATCGAGGTCGACCTCTCCCGCCGTGACTTCACCATCAACGCCATGGCCCTCGACCTCGCGACCCTGCGGCTAGTCGATCCGTACGGGGGCGCGGCGGACCTCGCCCAGCACCGCCTGGCGACGCCGCTCGACCCCGAGGTCTCCTTCGGCGACGACCCCCTCCGGATGCTGCGGGCCGCGAGGTTCATTGCGAGGTTCGACCTCGTCCCCGACGAGGCGCTCGTCGCCGCGGCGACCGAGCTCGCGCCTCGCCTCGAGATCGTCTCGGCCGAGCGGATCCGCGACGAGCTCGACCGGATCCTGCTCGTCCCGACGCCGTCGGTCGCGCTGTGGTTCCTGGTCAGGACCGGGCTCGCGAGCCAGTTCCTCCCCGAGCTCGACGCGCTCGCGTTGGAGCAGGACCCGATCCACCGGCACAAGGACGTGCTCGCGCACACGCTCGCGGTGGTCGACAAGACCCAGCCCGACCGGCTCCTGCGGCTGGCCTCCCTCTTCCACGACGTGGGCAAGCCGAAGACCCGCGCGATCGGCCCCGACGGCGTGAGCTTCCACCACCACGAGGTGGTGGGCGCGCGCATGACCAGGGCGCGGATGGAGCAGCTCCGGTACCCGACCGACGACGTGGGGACCGTCGCGCGGCTTGTCGAGCTCCACCTTCGGTTCCACACCTACAAGATGGGCTGGACGGATCGCGCGGTGCGCCGCTACGTGCGCGACGCGGGCGAGCACCTGACCCGGCTCAACGAGCTCACCCGGTGCGACTGCACGACGCGCAACGCCAGGCGGGCGAGGGAGCTGGCGGCCAGGATGGACGAGCTCGAGGCCCGGATCGCCGAGCTGCGCGAGCAGGAGGCCCTGGACGCGATGCGGCCCGAGCTCGACGGCAACGCGGTCATGGCCCGCCTCGGGATCCCGCCGGGGCGCGAGGTGGGGGAGGCGCTCGCCTTCCTCCTCGACCTCCGCCTGGACGAGGGGCTGCTCGGCGAGGAGGAGGCCGGCCGCCGCCTGGTCGCCTGGTGGGCGGCTCGCGCGGGCGCCTGACGTCGAGCGTGAAACTTGGCACGAGGCCTTGACTTCGCAGGATCTACCTCATAGAATACTGAGTATTCTACGGAGGGAAGGCTCATGAGCGTCCGTCACGCGCTGCTGGCGCTGCTGAGCGACGGCCCGAAGTACGGCCTCCAGCTGCGCAACGAGTTCGAGGGCCGGACCGGTGACGTCTGGCCGCTCAACGTGGGCCAGGTGTACACGACGCTCCAGCGCCTCGAGCGCGACGGGCTGGTCGCCTCGAGCGACGGGAGCGAGCCCGGCCCCCAGAAGGACTACCGGCTGACCGAGCGCGGGGAGCACGAGCTGGCGGCCTGGCTCACGACCCCTCCCGACATGTCCGCGCCGCCGCGCGACGAGGTCGTGATGAAGGTGATGGTCGCCGCCGGCGTGCGCGGGGTGGACGTCGCCGAGGTCATCCAGGTGCACCGCCGGTACATGGTCGAGCTCATGCAGGAGTGGACGCGGCTCAAGGCCCACGACGACGGCGGGGACCTCAACTTCGCGCTCGTGGTGGACGCTGAGCTCTTCCGGCTCGACGCGCTGATGCGGTGGCTCGACGCCGCCGACGGCCGCTTCGCCCGCGCGCTGCACGAACGCGAAGGAGACCCGACCGGGCCGGTCCCCGTGCCGACCCTCCCGATGCCGAGACGACAGGGGGTGCGCCGATGAGTGCGCTCGAGCTCCACGAGGTGTTCAAGACCTACGGTGACGGCCCGGCCGCCGTCCACGCGCTGCGCGACGTGACGCTCACCGTGGACGAAGGCGAGCTCGTGGCCGTGATGGGGCCCTCGGGCTCCGGCAAGACCACGCTGCTCACGATCGCCGGCGGCCTCGAGGACCCGACGAGCGGCGAGGTCGTCGTCGCGGGTGACAAGCTCTCGACCCGGTCGAGGGGCCAGAAGGCGCGGCTGCGCCGTCGGTCGGTCGGGTACGTCTTCCAGGACTACAACCTGCTCGCCGGGCTGTCGGCGCTCGAGAACGTCTCGCTGCCGCTCGAGCTGGACGGCGTGCCGGCCCGCCGCGCCCAGACCATGGCGCAGGCGGCGCTCGAGGTCTTCGACGTCGCGGACAAGGGGCAGAACTTCCCCGACGAGCTCTCGGGCGGCGAGCGCCAGCGCGTCGCGATCGCGCGGGCGACGGTCGGGGACCGCCGACTCGTGCTCGCCGACGAGCCGTCCGGCGCGCTCGACTCGGTCAACGCCGAGGGCGTGATGCGCACGATCCACGCGGCGTGCAGGCGCGGGGCGGCCGCCGTCGTGGTGACCCACGACGCCAAGCTCGCGTCGTGGGCGGACCGCGTGGTGTTCATCCGCGACGGCAGGCTCACGGACCAGACCCGTCCGCCCGAGACCCCTGAGGCGCTCGTCCTCCGCGAGGTGTCGTGACCGCCGCCACCGTCACGAGCGGCGACGGGGGGCTGCCGGCGCGCCGCGCCGTGCTGCGCTGGTCGCTCCGCCTCTACCGGCGGGAGTGGCGCCAGCAGGTGCTCATCGGCGTGCTGATCGCGCTCGCCGTGGCCGCCACGATCCTGTCGGCCGGCCTGGTGAGCGGTTCGCGCGTCCCGCAGAACGCCCAGTACGGCACAGCCAACACGCTCGCCGCCCTCGACGGCAGCGACCCTCACCTCGCCGCCGAGCTCGCAGCCCTGCGCGCGCACTTCGGCGCCACCGCGGTCATCGCGTCGAGCCCCCTCACGACCGGCGCCGCCTCGGGGGCGCTGCTGGAGTCTCTCGACCCGCACGGGCGGTTCGTGGCCCCGCTCGTCCAGCTGACAGAGGGGCGCTACCCGACGGCGCGCGACCAGGTGGCGCTCTCGCCGGCGCTCGCGGGGCTGTACGGGCTCGGGATCGGGGACACCTGGCGCGCTGCCGGGCGGCCGTACCGGGTGGTCGGCGAGATCCGCAGCCCGACGGACCTCAACGCGGCGCTGGCGCTCGTCGCGCCTGGCGCGCTCGCGCGCCCCGCGAGCGTCACCGTGCTCTTCGACTCCACGCCCGCGCAGCTCTCGACGTTCCGGCCTCCCCGTGCCTTCTACACGACGCTCGTGGCCGCCATCCAGCCGGTCCCGCCGCCGAGCTTCGACATCGGCGAGCTGATCGTGCTGATCGCGGCCACCTTCGGGATGCTGTTCATCGGCCTCATCGCGGTGGCGGGGTTCACCGTCATGGGCCAGCGACGCACCCGGGCGATCGGCGTGCTCGGGGCGATCGGCGCCGCCGAGTCCAAGGTGCGCCTGGTGCTGCTCATGAACGGCTTCGTCCTCGGCAGCCTCGGCATGGTCGTCGGCGGGGTGCTCGGGCTCGCCGCGTGGTGGGCGTACGCGCCGCACCAGCAGGCGAGCGTCGGTCACGTCGTCGACCCCGCGGCCATCCCGTGGTGGCTCGTCGTCACGGCCATGCTGCTCGCGCCGGTGACCGCCACGCTCGCCGCTTGGCGGCCGGCCCGGGCGATGGCGCGCCTGCCGGTCGTCGCCGCGCTCTCGGGACGGCCGAACGAGCCGAGGGTCTCGCGCCGCAACGCCGCGATCGGTGCCTCGGTGCTGGCCGGCGGCGTGGTCCTCGTCTTCGCCGGGAGCGGCCAGGCCGGCGGCGCCGGCGGCGGCGGGGGCGGGGGCGTGCTCGTCGTGCTCGCGGGCATCGTCGCGGCGTGCGTCGGGCTCTACCTCGTCGCCCAGTGGGTGATCGCCCAGCTCGGCCGGGTGGCGGGGCGCTCGCCGCTCGCGGCGCGGATCGCGCTGCGCGACCTCGCGCGGTACCGCTCCCGCTCCGGGGCGGCGCTCGGGGCGATCTGCCTCGCGATCGTGATGACCGGCGTCGTCGTCGTCGCGACCACGGCGCGCTACTCGGACCCGTTCGACTTCGTCGGGCCGAACCTCGCGAGCAACGTGGTCGTGGTGTACCCCGCCGCGCCCGCGGGCACCTTCCTGACGCAGCCCTGCGGCGCCGGCGAGTGCACGCACAAAGCCGGTCCCCCGCCTCCCTCGGGCCGCTCGCTCACCGCGCTCAGCAAGCGGATCGCCAGCGCCATCGGCGCGACGAGCTCCCTCGTCCTCTACCAGGCGAGCGACGCGAGCCTCAACCGCACGACGCCCGGCCGGAACTTCAACGGCAACCTCTACGTCGCCACGCCGGCGCTGCTCGCGCACTACGGCATCACCCCGAGCGAGGTCGACCCGACCGCCATGGTGCTGACCTCGCGGCCGACGCTGCCCGCGGCCGCCGGCGAAATTGCGCTCGACTACGGCGTGACGCCGAGCGGCCCGAGCTTCGGGAACGCGGGCCCGTGCCCGCCGGGCTACTGCATCCTCGCGCCGAAGGTCCAGGCGATGCCGCAGCTGCCGACGGGGACGTCCGCGCCGAACACCGTCCTCACGATGCACGCGGTGCGGACCCTCCACCTGCACCTGAGCGCCGCGGCGGTGGAGCTGACGACGCCGGCCGCGCTGACCGCGCAGCAGAAGCAGGCGGCGCTCACGATCGCGAACGCCGCCACCGCGACGATCGAGACCGCGTCGTCGTTCGCCTCGCTCGACGAGGTGCTGGGCTGGGCGATCCTCCTCGGGCTGCTGGTGGCGCTCGGCGTGCTCGCGATGACGGTCGGGCTGATCCGCGCGGAGACCGCCGCGGAGCTTCGCGTGCTGACCGCGACGGGGGCGTCGAGGCGGACCCGCCGCGCCCTCACGAGCGTCACCGCCGGCGCGCTTGGTTTCGTCGGCGCGGTGCTCGGCGTCGTCACGGCCTACCTGCTGGTCACGGCGTTCCTCGCGAACAACTTCTCGGACAACCTGTCCGAGCTCACCCGGAACCTGCCGCTGCGCCCCCTCGGGGTGCTGGTCATCGGCCTGCCGCTGCTCGCCGCGCTCGGGGGGTGGCTGTTCGCGGCGCGGGAGCCGGCCGGCATCGCGCGCCAGCCCCTCGAGTGACGGGGCGGGCCGCCTAGGTGGCGGGGCGGTCGGCGCGCCGCTCGAGCCGCCAGACGAACTTGAGCCCGGACCAGTCCTCGTCCAGCTGCGCCACCTTCACGTCGACGACGCCGAGCGGGAGCATCGTCGCGCGCACGGCCGCCCCGGAGAGCTCGCTCTCGTGCCCGGCGGCCTTGCGAGGCCAGGCGACCCAGAGCGCGCCCGCGGAGGTGATCGCGCCAGCGAGGGTGGTCGCCTCGCGGCGCAGCGCCGCGAGGGTGGCGTAGAAGGCGACCACCACGTCGACGGGCCGCGCGCCGCGCCGATGCAGGACCACGCCGCTCGCGGCCGCGTCGGCGTCCCACCCGTCCGGCGCGTGCAGCAGGCAGAGGCGGTGGCCCTCGATCACGCCGACCTTGCGCCAGGTCGCGGCGTCTGGGTGCGGCACGCCCGCTAGGCGTCGCGGGGGGCGAGCGCACGCCCCATGAGCTCGCGGTCGAGCTCGAGGTCCTCTGCCCGGACGCGGCCCTCGTCGCGGAGCGCCGACGCCGCGCGCACGAGCGCCCCATACGCCGTCCAGGCGAGCGCCCCGCCGACCGAGAGGCGGCGGACGCCGACCGAGGCCAGCTCGTCGCGGGTCGGCCCGCCCGGGAGGAGCAGCACGTTGAGCGGGGCGGGCACCTCGGCGACGACCCGGGCGATCACCTCGAGGTCGCGCAGCCCCGGGGCGTAGACGCAGCCCGCGCCGGCCTCCTGGTACGCGCGCAGCCGCGCGATGGTCGCGTCGAGGTCGTCCACGCCGCGGATGTGGTGCTCGCACCGGGCGGTGAGCACCATGCCGGCGGCGTCGGCAGCGGCGGCCGCTGCGCGCACGCGGCCGACGGCCACGTCGAGCGGCTCGATCCGCTTGACGAGCGGGTCCCAGTCCTCGATCGAGCACCCCGACGCGCCCGCCTCGGCGAGGAGACCCACGGTGTGGGGGACCCCGCCCTCCTCGTGGGGGTAGCACTGCTCGGCGTCGACGTTGAGTGGGAGGTCCGTCGCCGCGACGAGCGCCTTCACGTGGGCCACGAGCGCGTCGCGGCCGACGGTCATGTCGCGCTGCCCGAGCGTGGCGGCGAACCCGCTCGACGTCGTGGCCAGGGCGTCGAAGCCGACCGCTTCGAGCATCCGCGCCGCGCCCGCGTCGTGCGGGTTGGGCATCGTGAAGGTGCCCGACTCGTGCAGCGTCCGGAACCGGGCGCGTCGTGCGGGGAGGTCCATGGCCCGATCGTCGCCCACCATGACGCCGAGAGGCAAGCGGTCTTCGGACCTCGATGGACGGGCTAGGCCTGCTCCCCCCGGGCGAAGGCCTCGATGAGCTCGCGCGCCTCGTCGTCGTGGTACTGCACCGGGGGCGACTTCATGAGGTACGCCGATGGGCCGACGAGCGGGCCGCCGATGCCGCGGTCGAGCGCCACCTTGGCGCAGCGGACCGCGTCGATGATGACGCCGGCTGAGTTCGGCGAGTCCCACACCTCGAGCTTGAGCTCGACGTTGAGCGGCACGTCGCCGAAGTTGCGGCCCTCCATCCGGATGTACGCCCACTTGCGGTCCTGGAGCCAGGGCACGTGGTCGGACGGGCCCACGTGGACGTCGTCGTCGGCGAGCACGGCGTCCTCGATCTGGGAGGTCACCGCTTGGGTCTTCGAGATCCTCTTCGACTCGAGCCGGTCCCGGTCGAGCATGTTGCGGAAGTCCATGTTCCCGCCGAAGTTGAGCTGGTAGGTCCGGTCGAGCGCCGTGCCGCGGTCCTCGAAGAGCCGGGTCAGCACCCGGTGGACGATCGTCGAGCCCACCTGGCTCTTGATGTCGTCGCCGATGATCGGGACGCCGGCCTTCGTGAACCTCGCCGCCCACACGGGGTCGGAGGCGATGAAGACCGGGATGGCGTTCACGAAGGCGACCTTGGCGTCGATCGCCGCCTGTGCGTAGTGGCGCTGGGCCGCCTCGGAGCCGACCGGCAGGTACGCCACCAGGACGTCGGCGCGCGCAGCGCGCAGCGCCTCGGCGACGTCGCAGGGCTCCGCGGGGGACTCCTCCACGACCTCGCGGTAGAAGCTCGAGAGGCCGTCGAGGGTCGGCCCGCGCTGCACGGTGACCCCCAGGTGGCCGACCTCGGAGAACCGGATCGTGTTGTTCTGCGAGGAGAAGATCGCCTTGGAGAGGTCGGTCCCGACCTTCTGGGCGTCGACGTCGAACGCGCACACGAACTCGAGGTCGCGGACGTGGTAGCCCGCGAGCTCCACGTGCATCAGCCCCGGGACCGGCTCGGCGGGATCCGCGTCGTGGTAGTAGCGGACGCCCTGGACCAGCGAGCTCGCGCAGTTCCCCACGCCGGCGATCGCGACCCTGATCCTCTCCATCTGCTTCTCCTTTCGGCCCCCTACGGGGCGACCTCCGTGGTGAGCGCGGGGTCCGCCGCTGGCGCGACCCCCCGCTCGGCGTCGACGAGGCCGTCGAGCCACGAGATGTCGAAGCGGACCCCGGCAGCGGCGTGCTCCACGACGGAGCGGGCGTAGGGGTCCAGCGCGGGCGCGCTCGCCGCGGCGTCGAGCTCGGCGAGCCTGCGCTCGAGCACGGAGCGGCGCCGCTCCAAGAGCTCGAGCCGCGCGGTCGGGGGGAGGTGACGCGCGAGCGCAAGGCGGAGCCCGAACCCGCGCGAGTCGTCCTGGGGCGGCGCAGCGGCGAGCAGGCGCTCGAACAGCGCGGCGCCCGACTCGGTCAGCCGGTAGACCTTGCGCGAGCGGAGCCCGCGGCCGATCCCGGCGCGGCGGCCGCGCGTCGCGGCCCGCTCACCGGAGAGCGAGCCGGTGGAGGGGACGGTCGCGGCGGGTGTGGCGCTCTGGGCCACGACCTCGACGGCGCCGGCGCGCTCGAGTCGGGCGAGCGCGGGGTAGATCGAGCCGAACGAGACGTTGGCCACGAGGCCGAGCTCGTCCCGGAGGAGGCGACGGATCTCGTAGCCGTGGCGGTCGCGCTCCCCGAGGAGCCCGAGGATGGCGAGGTCGAGCACGGAGCAAGTATAGCAGTCCGATATATCGATCGACCACTCTTGCCACACCTCAGGGCCCGGGCGCCGGCCGGGTCCGGAGTCGGGACGAGTCGGGTGGCCGGCTCGGCCGCGGCGAGCGCGCACTCGCAGTCGCGTTGCGGGCGACGCCGGCCGCGACCGACGGCGCTCGGCACGGGGGACGAGCTGGTGCCGCGTGGTGCTGCCTGCGTCCGCGCCGCTGTTCGGCGTGCCGAGCAGGCCACCGCTAGCGTCGGCGCGATGGCACGGCCGTCGCCGCGCACCGAGCCGGTCCGATCCGGCGTCGTCGAGTACGGCCTCGTGCGCCACGGCGTCGTGGAGTCGCTCCGCAAGGGCAAGGTCAGCCGCGAGGACGTCTGCGACGCGCACCCCGAGCTGCTCCGCGCGGCCCAGCACATCGGCGTGCCCACCGAGCGCGCGTGCCCGGTCTGCGACGCGGCGTCCACCACGGAGGTCACCTACGTCTTCGGGTCCCGGCTCCCGCCCGGCGGCACGTGCCCGGCGACGAGGGCCGAGCTGGACCGGCTGGAGCGCAGGGAGGAGCCGGTCGTGTGCTTCGCCGTCGAGGCGTGCACCGCGTGCGGGTTCCACCATCTGGCCCGCAAGTGGCAGGCAGGCGGGAGACCCGCACGCCGGGCGGCCAGCCGCAGGGCGTAGGGGTGGCGGCGACCACTGTCCCGGAGGTCCGGCGGCGCAAGCGGGCGAGCGGCGCCGATCCGCTCGTCATGGTCACCGCGTACGACGAGCCGTCGGCACGGCTCTGCGACGCAGCGGGGGTGGATCTGCTGCTGGTGGGCGACTCGGTGGCGAACACCGTGCTCGGGTACGACGACACCCTGCAGGTGACGATCGACGACATGGCGCGGCACACCGCCGCGGTCGCACGCGCGAAGCCCGAGGCGCTCGTCGTCGGGGACCTTCCCTGGCTCAGCTACCACACCGGGGTCGCCGACGCCGTCCGGAACGCCGCGATCCTCGTGCGGGCCGGGGCGGGGTGCGTGAAGCTCGAGGGCGGCGCGGTGCGCACGCCTGTGGTGCGGGGGATCATCGACGCGGAGATCCCGGTGATGGGGCATCTCGGCCTCACCCCGCAGTCGGTGCACGCGATGGGCGGGTACCGGGTGCAGGGTCGGGAGCTCGAGGACGCCAAGCGGTTGCTGGAGGACGCCCACGCGCTGGAGGACGCGGGCTGCTTCGCGCTCGTCCTCGAGGGGGTGCCGGACGTGCTCGCCGCGCGGATCACCGCGGCCCTGGCGATCCCGACGATCGGGATCGGAGCGGGCCCGTCGACCGACGGCCAGGTCCTGGTCTTCCACGACCTCCTCGGGCTCGGCAACCGGCCGCTCGCGAAGTTCGTCCGGGAGTACGCGCGCATCGGCCCGCTCGTGACCGAGGCGATCGGACGGTTCGCGGCTGACGTGCGGTCCGGCTCGTTCCCCGGGCCGGACGAGACCTACCGGGCATCCGACGAGCTCCGCGAGGCGTTCGGGGGCTGAGCCCTCCGCGTCAGGTGTAGGTGGCGATCAGCGCCCCGGTCGACGCGCTCATCTCGTCGACGACGCCGTTCGTGGCGTTGGCAACCCACAGCGTCGAGCCGTGCAGCGCGAACCCGGTGGGGTCCGCGAACTGGTACGGACCGTTGGAGTTGCACATCATCCACGGGCTCTGGAGCGCACGGTTGACGACCTTGAACTGCGTGACCATCGACGACGAGCCCTGCCAGGTCGAGCTCGACACCCACACCGTGGTCGGCGTGGCGGCCACGACGCCGGGGTCGTAGAGGTTGGTCGAGGAGCTGGCGATGAACCGGAGCGTGGACCCGGAGAGCTCGTCCACGGTGTTGCCCGAGGCGTTGATCTCCCAGACGTCGGTCCCGTCGGAGGCGATCCCCGCGGGGGACGCGAAGCCGTAGGCGGCGTCCTGTGCGTCGGTGACCGTCCGCAGCCTCGCGCCGGTGGCGACGCTCAGCTGGGCGACGCCGTCTGGGGCGGACCCCGCCCCGGTCGCGGCGTTTGTCACGTCGATCGTGCTGCCGAGGACGGCGACGCCGGTCGCGTGGGTGACGCCCGTCACGGTCGCGCGGATCGACCGCACGAGCGCGCCCGAGGCGATGGCCCACACCGAGACGACTCCGTCGGCGCATGCGTCGACGGAGTCGTCTCGGTGTGGGC
>Ga0318554_10000425_pt1 | contig 14883 bp, 10 predicted proteins | sample GRESIP082b2f22_FD_203687 | JGI IMG/M metagenome (GOLD analysis project Ga0318554, IMG submission 203687) | Tropical soil microbial communities from Luquillo Experimental Forest, Puerto Rico - GRE.SIPMG.082b2f22 | ecosystem: Environmental > Terrestrial > Soil > Tropical forest > Bulk soil... | reverse complement strand
GGCTGTTACGACGTCCAGGGGCTTCGGGCGGACGCCGACTACATGTTCTGGTGGACCGCCCCGTCGCCCGACGACCTGCAGGAGGTGTACGCCAGGTTCCGGCGCACCGGGCTGGGCCGGGCCAGCGAGCCGGTGTGGTCGGTGATGGCGCTGCACCGGCCGGCCGAGTTCAACAAGGGCCACATCCCCGCTTTCCTGGCCGGGGAAGAGCCGCGCGCCTACGCGTGCGTGTACCCGTTCGTCCGTTCTTATGAGTGGTATCTGCTGGATCCGGCGGAGCGCCGGCAGATGCTCGCCGAGCACGGCATGATGGCCCGTGAATATCCCGACGTCCGGGCGAACACGGTCGCCTGCTTCGCGCTCGGCGACTACGAGTGGATGCTTTGCTTCGAAGCCGACGAGCTGCACCGGATCGTGGACCTGATGCGCCACCTGCGCGGCGCCAAGGCGCGACTGCACACCCGCGCGGAGATCCCGTTCTACACCGGCCGGCGCAAGCCGCCCAGGGAACTGATCGCCTCGCTCGGCTGAGCATGGCCGAGGCCGGGCCCGAGGACGACGCCGAGCACCGCGCCGACCACCGCGCCGACCACCGCGATGATCACCCACTCCGCCGCGATCATCTGGGCCAGTTGCCCGCGGCGCATGTCGATCGCCGGGAGCAGCCCGAGTTCCCTGGTCCGCTCCATGATGGACAGCGCCAGTGTGTTCACGGTTGCGCGGCCAGCGTGACCGTCGCCGTCGCTGACTGGCCGGCCCTGGTGTACTCGATCGACACCGTGTCACCGGGCTTTTTGGTCAAGGTCAGCTCTTGCAGCTGAATGTTGCTGGTCGCCGGTTCGCCGTCGATCTTGGTGACCACGTCGCTGGGGCGCAGCCCGGCGGCGGCGGCAGGGCCGCCCGGCGTCACCGCCTGGACGTAGAGCCCCTCGGGCAGCCCTGCCTGTTCCGCCGCCGCGGGCGGTATCGGGACCGTCTGCAGCCCGAAGAACGCGTGGGTCACCCGGCCGGTGGCGATGATCTCGTCCGCGATGTGCGTGGCCAGATCGACCGGTATGGCGAAACCCAGCCCGATGCTGCCGCCACCGGAGTTCGGCACGGCCGCCCCGGCGGTTGGCACCCCGATCAATTTGCCTTCGCAGTTGACCAGGGCGCCGCCGCTGTTGCCGGGGTTGATGGACGCGTCGGTCTGCACCGCGGACACCAGCAACGCGGACCTGTCATTCTCGCCCGGGACCTCTACCGTCCGGTCCAGGGCGCTGACGATGCCGGAGGTGACGGTGCCGGACAGCCCGAGCGGGGCGCCGATCGCCACCACCGGCTGGCCCACCTTCACCGACGAGGAAGAGCCGAGCGAGATCACCTTGAGCTGGTGAGAGGTTTGCACCTTGAGCACGGCCAGGTCGGTTTGCGGGTCCCGGCCGGTGATCGTCGCCGGTTCGGTGTGCCCATCGGCGAACAGCACGTATACCGAACCGCCGCTGGCGGCGATCGAGATGACGTGATTGTTGGTCAGGATGTAACCGTCCGGCCGGATGACCTCACCGGACCCGGTGCCGCCCCCGGCGGGGCCGCTCGCGGCGATCGTGACCACAGAGGGAATGACGTGGTTGGCGACCGAGGTCACCGGGCAGGCGCTCTCCGTGGACGAAGCCGTGGAGTTGCCCGCGCTAATGGCAGAGCCCGACGACCGCGTCGCGCCGACGATGAGGCCGCCGGCAACGCCCCCGACGACCAGCGCGGCCCCCAGCGACGCCCACAGCCACCACCGGCGTGAGCTACGCGAAGGCTTTGTCTCATCCATATCCGCTCCGCATCCCGCCATGTTGCGGCTTGCTGGTATTCCGAGGCTGTTCCGAACGCTAGCGGAGGGGCGTCCTGGGCTGCATCATCCGGTCAGGATGAACCACGCGAGCGGATTTGATCACGGCGGTGTGGGCCGGTGCCAGGTCCGCTCAGCGCACGGCCGACGGTAGGCCGCCGCCGGTTGCTGGACCTTCCCGGAGCGCGGCGGGGCGGTTCAGTTGCCCGCTATAGCGCTCACTCGCCCGCCATAGCGCTCACTCGCCGGCGTTGGCGGGCTGTCCGTCTGCCGCGGGTTCCAGCGTGAGCGAGATGGAGTTGATGCACCAGCGCTGGTCGGTGGGCACCGGGTAGCCTTCTCCCTCGAACACGTGGCCCAGATGCGAGTCGCACTGCGCGCACCGGACCTCGGTCCGCACCATGCCCAGCGACCGGTCTTGGATCAGCACCACGGCGTCGTCGCTGCTGGGCTGGTAGAAGCTCGGCCAGCCACAGTGGGACTCGAACTTCTCCCCGGAGCGGAACAACTCCGCACCGCACGCGCGGCACCGGTACACGCCCTCGGCGCTGCTATTGGTGTACTCGCCGGTCCACGGCGCCTCGGTGCCCGCTTCCCGGAGTACTCGGTACTCATCGGGGGTAAGGCTTTCGCGCCACTGCCCCTCGGTTCGCTGGACCTTGCTCATGTGGCCGAGACTACCTCGCCGGATACCGATACCGTGGACACGACAGACACCGCGGAGGGCCTCATGGAGTGGCTTAACGAGCCCGCCAGCTGGCAGCGGACGGGTGATGTGCTCACGGTGAGTGTCGATCCAGGCACAGATTTCTGGCGCGAGACCGGCTACGGGTACATCCGGGACAGCGGCCATGTCTACGGTGAAGTGCTCGGCGGGGACCTGGACGTGTCGGTGCGGGTGCGCTGCACGCTCGGCGTTCAGTACGACCAGGCGGGCGTGATGCTCCGCGCCGACGAGCGCACCTGGCTGAAGACGGGAGTGGAGTATTTCGAGGGCCGGCCGCGGCTGAGCACCGTGCTGACCCTTGGCCGGTCCAGCTGGATGGTGACCGACCTGCCCGCTGGCACCGACGACATCGTGCTGCGCGTATCCCGCCGCGGCGACGCCGTGGAGGTCCGCTACGTCCTCGGCGACGGCCCAGCGGAACTTGCCGCCCTGGCCTTCCTGCCACCCGGCCGCGAGGTGCTCGCCGGGGTCATGGGCGCCGCGCCGGAGGGTCCGGGGTTCCGGGTGACCTTCCAGGACCTGCGCATCACCGAGCGGGACTGGTCCGCACCGGTCGGCGACGCTGCCACCACGTGGCAGGGCGGCCAGGCCAGGTGGGCCGAGGGCGAAGAAGCGCCCGGCGGGAGCCCCGCGGACGGTGAGCCGGGCTGGGCCGCGCCCGACGACGGAAACGAGGCCCCAGGCTGGTCCGCCGCGGCGGGCGAAGCGGACGACACCTCCTGGCCGCTCCCGGTGGTCGCCGAGGATGGCCCGGACTGGACCCCCCCGGAGGCCGCGGCGGACGACACCGACTGGCCGGTCCCGGCGGAGGAGCCCGGCTGGCCGGTCCCCCCCGAGGATGCGGCCCGGCCGGACCGTTTCCTCGCCGGGGAGCCGTCCCCGGACGAGCCCGCCGCGCCCGGTCCCGCCCGGTCCGAGGCCGTCCCGACCGATCCGGCCGGGCCGGAACCGGCCGCGGCGCGGCGCGAGCCCGGGGCGGGGGAGCCCGCCGGTGACAAGCTTCGCCCGCCGGATCCGCTGGGACCGGAGGCAAGCATCCCCGAGACCTGGTCGGCCGCGCCTGCCCGCGGCCCGGCGGACTGGCCCCCGGGGGGCGATCGCGACGCGGCGGCGGACTGGGACCAGCTCGCCGCGGGCGCCCAGGCCGGCCGGGCCGAGCGGTGGATCGCGCAAACCGACGCCGACGTCGCCAGCGAGTGGCCCGGGCCGCCACTGCGGACCGCGGTCAGGAACGGGCCGCTGGCCCCCGACACGATGCCCGGCGCGGCCGCGGCCTACCCGGCCGACGACGCCGAGACCGACCCCGGGCTGCCCAGGCCGGGGACGGCGCGAGACGCCGCGACCCTCCCAGACCAGGCGGCGGCAAGCGCCGAACCGGACCCGCCCGCCGCGGCCGGGAACGGGACCGCCGGGGACGCCATCGCCGGGGGCGTCACCACCGGGGACATCCCTGCCGAGCCGGGCCCGGCCGAGCCGGGCCCCGCCGAGACCGAGCCACCCGCCCGCGAGGCACGCCGGGCCAGGTCGAAGCACCCCGCCGCGGACCTGCCCGTCGAGCCCGACGCGGCCGACGAGTGGATCAGCCTGCTCACCGCCGACCCGGCCGAGGAGTGAGCTGGTCGGCTTTCCTAAGAACAGCCGCGTTGCGAATGCGCCAGGCGCAACAGTCGCGCCGCAGGCCAGCGTCACAAGGTGACCTGATAGGCGGGCTCAGCGTCGCCACGGCACAGTTCGGTACGCTCCACCCGCCCCGCCGCCTCCACGTCGCGGAGCACGGCCAGCAAGGCGTCCAGGTGATCCTGCCGCGCCGTCACCACCAGCGCGCGCACCGGCGCGCGCATCGACACCTGGGCGCCCGACTTGGCGCCCCGGATCGCGGCGATCGCTCCCGATGCGGCGGATAGCACCGCCGCGGGCCGCGCGGCCTCGACCTGGCCCGGCCCCGGCTCCCGCGTCACCTCACCCGGCACCGGCCACGCGGCGTTATGCACCGAACCGTCCTGCCACCACGACCACACCTCCTCGGTCACGTACGGCAGGAACGGCGCGAACAGGCGCAGGATCACCGAGAGCGCCAGGCGCAGCGCGGTCCGGGCACTGCGGCCCGGTTGCTCGCCCCGCTCCCCGTAGGCACGGCCCTTCACCAGTTCCAGGTAGTCGTCGCAGAAGAACCAGAAGAACTCCTCGGCCGTGGCCAGCGCCCCGGTGTGGTCGTAATCGTCCAGCGCCCGCGTGCACCGCCCGATCACCCCGCCGAGCCGATCCAGCATCGCCGCATCCAGCGGTTCGCTGACCGCCTCGCACCCGTCGTCGCCGGGATCGCCACGGTCGGCGTCCGGCGCGGCGAGGCCCAGTATGAACCGGCTGGCGTTCAGTATCTTGATCGCGAGCCGACGGCCGACCCGCAGCTGTGCCGGGTCGAACGTGACGTCGGCGCCGAGCCGGCCGCTCGCGGCCCAGTAACGGACCGCGTCGCTGCCGTACTTGCGCAACGGGTCCATCGGGGTGACCACGTTGCCGACCGATTTGGACATCTTTTTCCGGTCCGGGTCGAGCACCCAGCCAGAGATCGCCGCGTGCCGCCACGGCAGCGTGCCCGACTCGGCGTGTGCGCGCAGCACCGTGTAGAACAGCCAGGTCCGGATGATCTCGTGCGCCTGTGGCCGCAGATCCATCGGGTACACCCGGTCGAACAGGTCGCCGTCCAGGCTCCACCGCGCGGCCAGCTGCGGGGTCAGCGACGACGTGGCCCAGGTGTCCATCACGTCCGGATCCCCGGCGAAACCGCGCGGCTGGCCCCGCTGCCCGGGGGTGTAGCCGGGCGGGGTGTCGGCCGCCGGGTCCACCGGCAGCGCGTCGTCGGCCGGGATGATCGGTGCGTCGTAGCGAGGGCGGCCCTCGCCGTCCAGCGGGTACCACACCGGGATCGGCACGCCGAAGAACCGCTGCCGGCTGATCAGCCAGTCCCCGGCCAGGCCGTTCACCCAGTTCTCGTAGCGGACCTGCATGAACGGCGGGTGCCAGTCGATCTGCCTGCCCCGGGCCAGCAGCGCGGCGCGCAGGTCCTCGTCGTAGGCGCCGTTGCGGATGTACCACTGCCGGGTGGTGACGATCTCCAGCGGCTGGGTGCCCTTCTCATAGAAGTTCACCGGGTGCCGCACCGGGTCCGGCCCGGCCAGCAGGTCACCGGCCGCGCTGAGCATCCCGGCGATCCGTTTCCTGGCGGCCAGCGCGGTCTCCCCGGCCAGCTGCCGGTACGCGGCGCGCCCCGCCCGGGAGGTGATCGCGGCCGGCGGGCCGGCCAGCAGCCGCCCGTCCCGGCCCATCACCGGGCGCGCGGGCAGACGCAGGTCCCGCCACCACGTCACGTCCAGGCTGTCGCCGAACGTGCACACCATGGCGATCCCGGTGCCCTTGGCCGGGTCGGCCAGGTGGTGCGCCAGCACGGGCACCTCCACCCCGAACAGGGGGGTGGTCACCGTGGTCCCGATCAGCCCGGCGTAACGCTCGTCCCCCGGATGGGCCACCACGGCCACGCAGGCCGGCAGCAGCTCCGGGCGGGTGGTGATGACGGGGAGGATCTCCCCGTCCGGGCGGTGGAAGGCGATCCGGTGGGTCGCCCCGGTCACCTCGCGGTCCTCCACCTCGGCCTGGGCCACCGCGGTCTGGAACGTCACGTCCCACAGCGACGGCGCCTCGGCGAGGTAGGCCTCGCCCCGGGCCAGGTTGCGCAGGAAGGCGCGCTGGGAGATGGCCCGCGAGCCGTCGTCGATCGTCCGGTACATGGTGGACCAGTCCATCGACAGCCCGAGCCGCCGCCACACCTCCTCGAACGCCTGCTCGTCCAGGTCGGTGAGCCGGTGGCAGAGTTCCACGAAGCTGCGGCGTGAGATGGCGACCTGCTCGCCGTTCGGGCTGGCGGGCGGCACGAAGGCCGGGTCATACGGCAGCGCCGGGTCGCACCGGACGTGGAAGTAGTTCTGCACCCGGCGCTCGGTCGCCAGCCCGTTGTCATCCCACCCGATCGGGTAGAACACCTTCTTGCCGCGCATGCGCTGGTATCGCGCGACGATGTCGGTGTGGCTGAACGAGCAGACGTGCCCGATGTGCAGCTTCCCGCTGACGGTCAGCGGGGGAGTATCGATGGCGTAAACCTCGCCACGCGACGCGGAGCGGTCAAACTTGTACTACGCCCGAGTTCTCCCACCGGCGAGACCACCTGTCCTCGATGCCGTCAAGCGTGGGCTTGTCCGGCACGAGGCTGGCCTGGAGCGCCGCGCGCTCGTGGGAGTCGGTACTCATGCCGTCAGAGTAGCGCACCTGCGGGAGCGGCCCGCGGCATTTACTCCTCGGTCCAGTGCGGGCGGAGGAACATGCGGCCCAGCCGCTCGTGCAGCGAGTCGCCGATCTCGTCCAGCGAGCTGACCTGGTAGACGGCGGCGCCCACGGGGGGCGGCAACCGGCCCGCCTCCGCATCGTCGAGGCTGCACCGGATGTTGCAGATCGTGATCAGCTCGATCCGATCGGCGCCGATGAAGCGCAGGCCCCAGTCGGTGGCGATCACAATCCCGTCAAAGCGGCCCAGTCCCGGTACTTCGAGCACGTGTTCGAGCGTGCCGATCTCCTTGCCGGACCGGGTCAGCACCGGCGATCCCGGCACGGCGGCCTGGTAGGAAATAGCCGCGTCGGTCTCCATGGGGCGCCATCTCCTCCCCGAAGAGTCTCGCTGCCGTCCGAGGAGTTCTTACCCGCTGGCGCCGTTGCACACCTGCGGTACGTCAACACCAGGTCAACGGGCTGGAGCGAGCCCTTCGAGTATCTCCTCCGCGCGGGCCGCGGCCCCGGCCGGATCCGCGTCCGGGGCGCCGACCAGCGGATCCCAGTTCAGGTCGTAGAAGACCTCGGTGACGCCCCGCTCGGCCAGCCACTGGATGTCGCCGCGGATGTCGTCAAAACTGCCGCTCAGCGGCACCCGGCCGCCACCTTCCGGCACGGTCACCGGGGCGCCCCAGCGGACCACGCCGCGGCAGATGACCCGGAGCTTGCCCGGGTCCCGGCCGGCGTCGGCCGCCGCGGCCTTGATCACCTCGATGCCGTCGGCGATCCGGGACAGGTCGGCGCGGCTGGAGGTGATCCACCCGTCGGCCAGCCTGCCTGCCCGCTGCAGCGCCCGCGGCACCGTCCCGCCGAGCAGCACCGGGGGGCCGGGGCGCTGCACCGGCAGCGGGGCCGCCCGGCCCGCCGGGATCGTGTAGTGCTCGCCGTGGAACTCGGCCACCCCGCCCGCCCAGAGGTGACGCATCACCTCGATGTACTCGGCGGTGCGGGCGCCGCGGCCCGCCATGACGGCGTCGGCCGCGGTGAACTCCTCGGGCATCCAGCCCAGTCCGAGCCCCAGGTCCAGCCGCCCGCCGGACAGCACGTCCACCGAGGCGGCCTGCTTGGCCAGGTAGGCGGGGGACAGGTAGGGCATATTGACCACCGCGACGCCGAGCCTGATCCGCGAGGTCACCGCCGCCGCGTAGCCGAGCGCGACCATCGGGTCCAGCACGCTGTGGTACACCGGCTCCATCGCCGAGCCCTCCGGCACCAGCAGCCGCTGGAAGGTCCACAATGACCCGTAACCTGCCGCTTCGGCTTGCGCGGCGAAACGGGCCAGGCTCTGCGGGGTTGCCCAGGCACCGGACACCGGCGCCCCGAAACCGATCCTCATGGGGCAACCCTAGGCCCCGCGGGCGAGCCCGCGCCCCGGGTCGCGGCCGGTGACCGTAGGCTGGTCGCGGCCGGCCACAGCCCGGCATTCCCGCCCGTTTATGCCGAACGGAGCCGTCGTGGATAACGACCCCCGTACCCTGATCGCCGCCGTGCGTGACTCCCATGACCGGCTTGCGTCGCTGGCCGAGGCCATCAGCGAGGACTTCCTCACGCACATCTCCTACGCCGAGGCCTGGACCGTCGCGCAGGTGTTCTCGCACCTCGGCAGCGGTGCCGAGATCTCCGTCATGCTGCTGGAGGCCGCGCTGGGCGGCCCGCCGCTGGACCAGGGGGCGGTGCCCGCGATCTGGGACACCTGGAACGCCAAGACACCGCTGCGGCAGGCGGCGGACTGCGTGTCCGCCGACGACGCGCACGTCAAGCGGCTCGAAGGGCTGACCGACGCGGAGCTGACCGGGATCTCCTACGACGTCTGGGGCATGACGCTGGACGCGGCGGGCCTGATCCGGCTGCGCCTGTCCGAGCACGCCGTGCACACCTGGGACATCGCCGTGACGGTGGACCCGGAGGCGGTGGTGGCCCCGGCCGCGGTGGAGTTGCTGGTGCCCCAGCTGGGCTTCCTGGCCGAGCGGACGGGCCGCACAGAGGCCGGGCCGCTGCGGGTGCGGCTGCGCGGCACGCACCCGGAGGTGGACTTCCTCCTGGATGTGTCGGACCAGGTGACGCTGGTTCCGTGGCCCGCCGGCGGCGCCGAGGTCGACGGCGAGATCGCGACGACCACCGAAGGGCTGTTGCGGCTCAGCTACGGGCGGCACGACCCCGGGCACACCCCGCCGGCGCGGGTCAGCGGTCCCGCGGACCTACTGGACCGGACGCGAGCGGTGTTCCCGGGGATCTAGGGCCGGGCTCACGGATAGGTGGCCGGCCTGCCGAACGCCATGCCGACCGTGAGCGGGTTGGTCACCGTGACGCCGGGCATGGCGGCGATGGCGTTGACGATCTGCTGCCAGTCGGAGTAGCAGTACCGCTCGCTGTCGTTGGTCCAGTGCAGTGCCGGGTTCGACGACGTGCAGTCCCAGCGGTCCGCGTTGTGCGAGTAACCCGGGTTGGTGCCGGTTACCAGGACGTAAGACTGGAGAGTGAACCACTGGCCCGGCTGGAGTGCCTGGATCTGAGCGATGATCGTGCTTGGCAGGACGTAGCGCGGGTGGCCGCCGGTCGCCGAGGCGACGGTGTAACACGCCGCGGTCGCGACATTGCAGGCGCCGCCGTTGTCCGCCTCAGTCTCCTGCCAGTACGGCGGCGTGCTGCCGCTCGTGGCCGGCGTCATCCCCGACTTGTTGATCATCCGTCCCCAGGCGAAGCAGTTCGCCCCGTACCGGCTCTGCAGCGTCAGCGGGGAGGCCTGCGCCCCGGGGTAGGCGATGAGCCCGTGCCCCCCGGGAAAGCCGTGCGCGTCGAGGCTGGCCGCGGAGCCACACGTCTGCGCGTACGACTGCGTCGGCGTGAGGTTGGCCAACTGGCCCGGATACGTCGCGGTGTGGGACACGAACGACCAGCCGAAGTTCGCCGCCAGGCTGGCCGCGTCGGCCCAGGACGCGCTCAGCGAGTCGTTGTAGTGGACGCAGTTGAGAGCCGTCGCCTGGGTCACCCCGGTGGCCAGGCTGCCGGTGCCCGCCATGCCCAGCGAGCGCAGGTACGGCGCCACCACCGTGTCCAGCCGGGCGATCCCGCTGTCGTCGGGCACGCAGCCGTCGGCCGCGGTGATCTCGCTCCGCGAGAACAGGAGCGTCACGTAGGGCCCGGCGGTGGCCGAGCCGCTGGCTCCGGTGGCATGCTGGCCGGCGGTGGCCGGGCCGACGGCTCCGGTGGCATGCTGGCCGGCGGCCCGCCGGCCGACGCGTGCCCGCGCGGCCGGGCGGGCCGTGCCGGCCGCCGAGCTTGAGCCGGTGATCATCCGGACCCGGTTGTTACCGGAGTCGGTCACCACTACGTCACCGGTGCCATCCACCGCTACGCCCTGCGGGTAGTAGAGCAGGCCGGCGGTGGCCGGGCCGCCGTCGCCGGAGAAGCCCGGGGTGCCGGTGCCGGCGATGGTGTAGATGTCGCCGGGGGTCATCTGCTGGCCGTAGAAGGTGCCGGTGGCGGCCGCCACCGCCCGGACCCGGTTGTCCCCGAAGTCGGCGATCACCACGTTTCCCGACCGGTCCACCGCCACACCGGCCGGGACGGCCAGCCCGGCGCTGGCAGCCGCGCCGCCGTCGCCGGAGAAGCCCAGGGTGCCGGTGCCGGCGATGGTGTAGATGTCTCCGGCGGTCATCTGCTGGCCGTAGAAGGTGCCGGTGGCGGCCGCGACCACCCGGATCCGGTTGTTACCGGTGTCGGCGACCACCGGGTTCCCGGCGGCGTCGACCGTCACGCCCTGCGGGTAGTACAGCGTGGCGGTGGCGGCCGCGCCGCCGTCGCCGGAGAAGCCGAGGGTGCCGGTGCCGGCGAGGGTGTAGATGTCGCCGGCGGTCATCTGCTGCCCGTAGAAGGTGCCGGTGGTGGCCGCGACCACCCGGATCACGTTGTTACCGGAGTCGGCGACCACCAGGTTCCCGGCGGCGTCCGCGGCGACACCGGCGGGGGCTTTCAGCCGGGCGCTGGCCGCGCGGCCACCGTCGCCGGTGTACCCGGCGGCGCCGGTGCCGGCCACGGTGTAGATGTCGCCGGCGGTCATCCGCAGGCCGTAGAAGGTCCCGGTGGCGGCCGCGATCACCCGGATCCTGTTGTTTCCGGTGTCGGCGACGACCAGGTTCCCGGCCGCGCTCACGGTGACTCCTTCGGCGCCGTTGAGCTTGGCCGTGGTAGCGGGCTGTCCGCTGCCAGCGAAGCCCTGGACGCCGGTGCCGGCGGCGGTGTAGATGTCGCCGGCGGTCATCCGCAGGCCGTAGAAGGTGCCGGTGGCGGCCGCGACCACCCGGATCCGGTTGTCGCCGGAGTCGGCGATGACCGTGTTCCCGGCGGCGTCCACCGCGGCCCCGTAGGGCAGGCTGAGCGCGGCCCCGGTGGCCGGCCCGCCGTCGCCGACCAGCCCCGCGGCGACGCCCCCGGCCACGGTGTAGATGTCGCCGGCGGTCATCTGCTGGCCGTAGCTACCGCCGGTGGCGGCGGCGATCACCCGCACCCGGTAGTTGCCGGTGTCGGCGACCACCACGTTTCCCGCTCCGTCCACCGTCAAGGCCTGCGGCAGGCTGAGTTGGGCGCTGGTGGCGGGGTTCCCGTCGCCGGAGAAGCCCGGGGTGCCGGTGCCGGCGATGGTGTAGATGTCGCCGGCGGTCATCTGCTGCCCGTAGAACGCGCCGGTACCAGCGGCCACCACCCGGATAGCGCCGTTGCCGCTGTCCGCGAGCAGCAAGTTCCCGGCGGCGTCCGCCGTCACGCCCTGCGGGTAGTAGAGCGTGGCGGTGGTGGCCGGGCCGCCGTCGCCGGAGAAGCCCTGCGTGCCGGTGCCGGCGATGGTGTAGATGTCGCCGGCGGTCATCTGCTGGCCGTAGTAGGTGCCGGTCTGGCCCGCCACGACCCGGATCACGTCGTTGCGGGTGTCCGCGATCACCAGGTTGCCCGCGGCGTCCACGGTCACGTCCTGGGGCTTGGCCAGTTCCGCGCTGGTGGCCGGGCCGCCGTCGCCGGAGAAGCCCTGGGTGCCGGTGCCGGCGATGGTGTAGATGTCGCCGGCGGTCATCTGCTGGCCGTAGTAGGTGCCGGTCTGGCCCGCCGCCACCCGGATCACGTCGGCGAAGGTGTCCGCGATCACCAGATTGCCCGCGGCGTCGACCATCACGCCGGCCGGGTCGCTGAGCTGGGCGCTGGTGGCCGGGCCGCCGTCGCCGGAGAACCCGAAGCTCCCGGTTCCGGCGACCGTGTACACATCCCCGGCGGTCATCTGCTGGCCGTAGAACGCGCCGGTGGCAGCCGCGACCACCCGGATGCGGTCGTTTGCCGCGTCGGCGATCACCAGGTTGCCGGCCGTGTCGGCAGCTACGGAGCAGGTGTCCACCGGGGTGCTGGTGGCCGGGCCGCCATCGCCGAACGGTCCGCTGGCCGCGGTGCCGGCGGGGGTAGTGAGCTGGCCGGACACCGGGTCGATGCTGCGCACCGTCCAGTTGTCGGTGACCAGAAGCTGCCCCGCGGCGAACGAAACACCGCAGGGTGAACTGGCGGTTCCCGCAATCGGCGTGGATACGCCCAGGTTCACGCTCGTGGCCGCCGCCGGGCCGCCCACGCCCCCGGCGACCGTGGCGACCGTACCGGCCGGGGCAGCCGCCTGTGCCAGCCGGCCCGCGCCGGAGCGCCCCGTGGCGGTCACCTGAGGTGCGGCGGCCAGCCGCGCCGTCGCGCCGGCCGGCTCGGCTCGGGCCGGCGCCGTCAGGCCCATCGCCAGGGCGGCCGCTGCCAGGATCACCGCGCTGGCCGGCCCGAAACCGGGCCCCCGCACACGCCGCTCGAACCCCATCGGCCCCCCAAGGTCGTCGGCTCTGCCGACCGTGGTCACGCCGGGAGCGTAAATCCCCGGGCCGAGCCGTGCCTGGGGCGGAGCTCCTGGGTGACAGTTTCTTTACTCAGACATGATGGTTACCCCGAATTCGAATGAATCCACGGTGAATTGACCGCTATGGCCGTGTATGTCATAGCTTGGCGTCGCAGGGCTCAGCAACATGTAACTCTTCCGGTAGGTATGGGCCGTCAGGTCATGCCCGGACCGGCGCGCGGGAGGCGGCCACGGATCAGCTATCGACCGCGCGGCTCCGCCTCGTCCCGCTCACGGTGGCCGACGCCGATGAGATGGTGGGCGTGCTGAGCGGGGCCGCCCTGTACGCGTTCACCGGCGGCGCTCCGCCGGGCCTGGACGAGCTGCGCGCCCGGTATGCCAGGCAGGTCGGCGGGCGGTCACCGGACGGGCGTGAGGAATGGCGCAATTGGGTGCTCCGCCTTGAGCCCGCCGGGCAGGCGGTCGGTTACGTCCAGGCCACGATCACCGATGCTGGGCAGTGCGCCGAGATCGCCTGGGTCATCGGCCTGGAGTGGCAGGGACGGGGCTACGCCACCGAGGCCGCCCGGGCGCTGATCGCCTGGCTGGACTCGCGCGGGGCCCGCGTCATCCAGGCGCATATCCATCCCGGTCACGCCGCGTCGGCCGCCGTGGCCCGGCAGGCCGGGCTCGCACCCTCGGGCGTGACGGAGGACGGCGAGCAGCTCTGGTGGCGCGGCGCCCCCGCGGCGCGCTGACCGCCGCCGGCGGCTACGCCTGCCTCGGCGCCGGGATCCCGTTCGGCGGCGCGTGCTGCAGCATCCAGACGGGATTGGACGTGGCGACCGTCTTCCCGGTGGCGTCGGTGACGCGCAGCACGGCGAAGCTCTCGCTGGTGGTGTCCACGGCCAGCGTTTCCGTGCCGCCGGCCGCGGCCAGGGCGGTGCCGGAGTAGCTGGCGATGACCTTGGTGTTGTCGGCCAGGCCGGCGGTCCCGGCGTAATCCACCGCACCCTGCAAGACCATCAGCGACCCGCCTGCCGGGATCCCCGTGGCCGTCACCGTAAGCTGCCGCTGTGCCAGCGACGACAGGCTGGCCGACCCCATCGGGCAGGTGCCGTCCACGGCCAGGTTCAGGCTGGCGCCGGCGCCGAACTCCGGCAGGGACCCGCACCACGCCTGCCCGGCGGCGAGCGCCGCCAGCAGGTCCGCCGTCCCGGTGCTCGCGGCCCATGCCGACGTGACCCAGTTGTTGGTGATGCCGGCCCAGCTCGTGCCGAAATGGTCGTCGCTGGTTCCGTTGCCGGTGAGGAAGACGGCATTGCGCGAGAGGATGTTCCACAGCGACAGGTGGTGCCCCAGATCGACGCCTTCGCGCAGGTTGTAGCCGATCTCCAGCAGGTCACAGCCCAGCACGTTGTTCGCGAGCAGTGCCCCGGCGGTCGTGGCGAGCATCTGATTCTGCGTCGCCTGGGGGTAGGTGGGCAGGTCGCTGTACCCGAACGGATGGTTGTAACTGACCAGGCCGCCGGCGGAGTGAGCCCCCGGGACCACGCTGCCGGCCAGGAACTTGGAGTAGTTCGCCGCCGTGATGCCCTGGTAGCCCGGCACCGTGACGGTGCCGCCGAACCAGTTGAGGTGCGGCAGATACCCGGATACCTCCAGGCCCTGCCGCGCCGTGACGGCCGCGTATTCGGCGCTGAGCGCGCTGATCATGTCCGCCTGCTGGCTGAAGAATTCCCCGCCGCTGATGGTGCGGTGGAAGTTGAGGTAGTCGAAGTACCCGGACACGAGATCCCCCGTGCTTGCCGCGTTCAGGAACAGTTCCCACAGGGCGAAGTCGCGGTAGTCCAGGTCAGGCCACAGCGCGGCGATGTCATCGGACGGGGTGATGGTGACCGTCGTCCAGGTAGTGCCGTCGGCGGTCACCGGGCAGGTGATGATGCCCTGGTTCCCCTGGGCGACCCTGGTGCCGGCCTGGCCGTTAGCCGGGACGATCTGGTAGGACAGCGAGTACAGCCCGGCCGGGCGGCCCGCCGACGCCTCGTGATAGGAGGTGTCGATGAGCAGTTCGAGGTAGCCGTTCACCCAGCCCGGCTTGAGCAT
>Ga0318554_10000421_pt1 | contig 14942 bp, 10 predicted proteins | sample GRESIP082b2f22_FD_203687 | JGI IMG/M metagenome (GOLD analysis project Ga0318554, IMG submission 203687) | Tropical soil microbial communities from Luquillo Experimental Forest, Puerto Rico - GRE.SIPMG.082b2f22 | ecosystem: Environmental > Terrestrial > Soil > Tropical forest > Bulk soil... | reverse complement strand
ACGTACCATCGGCGTGTTCAACCTGGAGAGCGACCACGACGACGCCTACCACGATGGACACCTCGAGCTGCTGTCGGCGTTCGCCGCCCAGGCGGCGGTGGCGATCGAGCGTGCCCGGCTCACCCGCGAGCTGCTCGACCAGCGGCGCTTCGAGAAGGAGCTGGCGATCGCGCGCGAGATCCAGCTCTCGTTCCTGCCCAAGCGCGCCCCGACCCTGGCCCACTACGACATCGCCGGCACCACGCTGCCCCATGACGAGGTGGGGGGTGACTACTACGACTTCGTGCCGGTGGCCGAGAGCCGGATCGGACTGGCGATCGCCGACGTGTCGGGCAAGGGCATCCCGGCGGCGCTGATCATGGCGGGATTCCGCATGAGCCTGCTGGCCGAGGTGCGCAACGAGTTCGCGATCCGCGCCGTGATGCGCAAGGTCAACTCCCTGCTCCACGAGAGCACCGATCGCGACCGCTTCGTCACCGCCTTCTACGGTGTCCTCGACCACCGCAACAACGTGCTGATCTTCTCCAACGCCGGGCACAATCCGCCCATCCTGCGGCGCGCCGACGGCCGCTACGAGTACCTCGAGGAGGGCGGCGTGGCCTTCGGCGTGCTGCCCGACGCCCGCTACGAGGAGCGCCCGGTGGCGCTGCGCGGCGGCGACCTGCTGGTGCTCTACACCGACGGTGTCACCGAGTCCGAGTCGCCGAGCGGCGAGCAGTTCGGGACCCGCCGGCTCGAGCATCTGATGGCGGCGCTGGCGGCGAAGAGCGCGAGCGAGGTGGTCGAGGGCATCATCGCCGAGGTGCGGCGCTGGGCGGGGGAGCGCGGCCTGAGCGACGACGTGACGCTGATCGTCCTCAAGGCGCTGGGCGGCGACTGAGTCCGGCCGGGGTCAAGGCGTGTCCATCGATCCGGCGGCGATTGTGGTGCTTCCGGTGGCGGTCTTGAGCGTCGTGGTCCACGAGGTGGCCCACGGCGTGATGGCGTCGTGGCGCGGCGACCCCACCGCCCGCGAGCACGGCCGCCTGACCCTCAATCCGCTCCCGCACCTCGACCCGGTCGGCTCGCTGCTGCTCCCCGGCCTGCTGGTGGTGCTGCACGCGCCGTTCGTGTTCGGGTGGGCGAAGCCGGTGCCCATCGACTGGGCGCGGCTCAAGAGCCCGCGCAACGACCCGGTATGGGTGGCGCTCGCGGGGCCGGCCTCGAACGCGCTGCTGGCGCTGCTGTTCGCGGCCCAGGCGCGGGTGGCGCCGGTGACCGGGTTCCTGGCGCCGCTGCGCGTCATGGGGATCGCGGGGGTGGTGTGGAACTGTGCGCTCGGGCTGTTCAACCTGCTGCCGATCCCGCCGCTCGACGGCTCGTGGGTGCTGATGCGCTTCCTGCCGCTGCGCCACATCATCGCCCTGCGCCAGTTCCGGCTGCTGGGCCTGGCGCTGATCATGGTGGTGCTGGCCTCGCCCGGGATCTCGAAGGCGTTGATCGGGACGCCGCTCGACCTCGCGGTCGGCGCCTGTCTCGAGCTGTTCGGCGTGCCGCGCGGCCCGGGGACACCGTGAGGCGCGGGCGCGGCGGGCGGGATCAGTGCAGCACGACGAGCTTGCGCGTGAGCGTGCGGCGGGCGGCCGACAGGCGTACCAGGTAGACGCCGCTCGCCACCCGCAGACCGCGGTCGTCGCGCAGGTCCCAGGCGCCGCTCGCGGTGCCGGCGGCGCGCGCTCCGCGCTCCAGCGTCCGGACACGCCGGCCGGCGAGATCGAACACCGCCAGGTCGAGGGTCGCCGCGGCCGGGAGCCCGAAGGAGAAGCGGGCCGGGCCACGCGCCGGGTTGGGGGCGATCGCGCCCAACTCGAGCGATCGCGGCGCCGCGGCCGGCCCCACGCCGAGCACCACCGGCGTGTCGAGGTTCCCGGTGCGCTCGGCGTCGTGGTGGAACTGGGGCCAGGGCGGCGGTCCGGCGGGTGAGAAGGGAGCGTCGTAGTCCCACACCGTGAGCGTGCCGCCGAAGTCGACCAGCGCGATCTCGGACCTGCCGTCCCCGTCGCAGTCACACAGCGCGGCGGTGCTGGCGGCCTCGGCGCTCACCGTGATGGGGAAGCCGGGCAGCATCGCGCCGTCGGCGCCGCTCAAGGCCGCGAGGCCGCCGTTCTCATCGCCGACCACGACGTCGTTGCGGCCGTCCCCGTCGAGGTCGGCGACCACCGGGCTCGCCTCGGTGGCCTCGCTGGTGAGCGGCGAGAAGCGCGAGGCCGACGACCACGGCGGCAGCGGGGCGCCGCCGTGGTCGACCACGTAGATCCGGCCGTCGGTGCCGGCCAGCACGATGTCGGGGAGCCCGTCGCCGTTCATGTCGGCGAGCGCGGGGGAGGGCGCGCGGTTGGTGCCGGTCACCGGGACGGCGATCGGGAAGCCGGGGTGGGGCGTGCCGTCGGCGCGGATGACGCGGATCGTGTTGTCGAGCACCGGAATCACGATCGACGGCGGGTTCGCCGGTCCGTCGAGGCGGCCGACCGCCGCCGAGGCCGTCGTCGCCCCGACGAACACCGGGAAGCCGGGCACGTTCGAGCCGTCCGGGCGCCAGGCATAGAGGTTGCCGTCGAAGCTGCCGTAGACGATGTCCTTCTCGCCGGTGCCGAGCAGATCGGCGAGCGCCGGGGTTCCGTCGTTGTAGTCGTTGCCCATCACCTTGAACACGCCCACCGTGGCCGGGTTCGCGTCGCCGTCCATCCACTCGGCGCCGCTGTCGCGGAACACATAGAGCTCGCGCCCCAGGCCGGGCAGCGGGCTGCGCGAGCCGAACACCATCTCCTTGTGCCCGTCGCCGTCGAGATCGCCGACCGCGACGCAGGACCAGGTCTGGTCCTCGAACCCGACCGGGAACCCCGCGCGGGGATGGCCCTGCGGGTCGAAGACCTCGATCTCCCGCGAGTCCCACGTGGCGCCGATGATCGCCGGCGTGCCGCTGCCGTCGAGATCCGAGACCGAGGCGCCGGCGGCGTAGTTGCTCCCCAGCGTGGTCAGATCGCCCGGCGTGGCGGGGAGGCCATCCGCATCGACCGGCGCGGTGCCGTCGGGGTGGAAGCGATGGAGCACCGCTCCGCCGATGATCAGGTCCTGGGGATATCCGGGGAAGTGAGCGACACACACCGGCGAGCTGACGCTCTCGCGCGTGTACACGGGGAAGCCGGGATGGACCGACGGGTTGGTGACCGCCGAGACCGCCGCCGAGGGGCCCGACTCGTTGCCCGAGCTGTCCACCGCCGTCACGCGGTACCAGTAGCGCGTGAGCGGCGCGAGCGCGCCGTCGGTCGCGTCGGACGCCCGTCCGGTCGCCACCGGACCCACCGGGGTGAACGGCCCGGTCGCGGCGGCGGCGCGATAGATCCGGAAGCCGAGCAGGTCGGGGGCGCCGCTGCGGGCCCAGGTGAGATGCACCGAGCCGCGGCCACCGCTGGCGGCGAGCGCCACCGGCGCCACGGGGAAGCCGAGGTCGATCGTCCGCAGCAGGCGGATGCCGTCGGCGTCGCCGATCCGCACCGTCAGCCGCGCCGCGGCGCTCGCCGGTACGAAGCGCACCGCGGTCGTGGTTCCGGCCGCCCCGGGAGCGAGGTCGCCGAGCGTGAAGGTCGAGTCGAGCACGGTCGAGAGTCCGTCGTCGCTTGCGATGCTTCCGCTGAGGCCGGTCGCCGGGCCGGTGCCGCGGTTCAGGATCTGGAACGCGTAGCTCACCGTCTCGCCCGGCTCGGGGATGCCATCGCCGTTTCCGACCGACTCCGACTCCAGGTGTCCGGTGTGCGCCAGATCGGGCGCGCGGACGGTGAGCTGGAAGCGCTGCTGGAAATGGGCGCCGCCGCTCTCGATCAGATCGAGCGTGAACGGGATCTCGCGCTGGTCGGGGCAGTCGAAGGGCAGCCGCACGCGGAAGCCGGCGGCCGGCGACACCGGCCCGCCGGGCGCGATCGTGCCGTAGGTCGCGGCCGGCGTCACCAGCGTGACCAGTCCGTCGCTCGTCGACAGCGTCCCCACGACGTCGCCGGCAGGAGTGCCGCCGCTGTTGCGCAGCGGCACGATGACGTCGAAGGTCTCGCCCGCGTCGGGGATGCCGTCGCCGTTGCCATGGCGGCCGTTCAGTTGGTCGTCGAGGATCGCGGGGGCGAGGGCGCCCAGCGCCGGCGGGCCGGCGGTCACCACCCTGACGCTCCCGCGCCAGGGCCGGGCGTTGAACGCGGTGACGGTGAGCGAGCAGAGGCCGACTGTGTCGGGGCGCAGCGGCAGGACCAGGTCGCCGCCCGCGTCGGTGAGGCCGATCCGATATTCGTGGCCGGGCATCCACGCCGTGACGCGCGCGCCGGGAAGCGGGACGCCGCCGGTCTCGACGTGGACGGTCACGCTGCTGTCCGAGGCCGGCATGGTGCCGGGGGCGGTGACCGCGAGCGCGAGCGGCGTCGCGGTGTAGATGCGCAGCTCGGGATCGCCGAGCAGCAGCAGGGTGAGCTGGATCCAGCGGTCGAAGCCGTCGTAGTAGGAGTTGGCGACGAAGGGCAGCTTCTGCCGGCCCTGCGCCTCGCCGACCGCGGTGACGCCGGCCTGGAACAGCAGGCGGAAGTACTCCTTCTGATAGGCGCGGCCGACGCTCGGGAAGTCGAGGCCGGTCGAGCCGATGCTGGTGACCGCGCCGCCGCCACGGGCGCGCACGAACGCTTCGCCCAACGAGGCGAAGTCGATGGCGCTCGAGGTGCAGTCGATCGCGTACAGGTTGGCGAGCCGGGCGCCGTTGCTGAGCGCGTAGGCGTCGTGGTTGTCGAGGTTGTCGTCGCCGCACGACATCACGGTGCGGTAGCCGTGCCCGATGTGCACCGCCAGGTTGTAGCCGCGGTCGAGCGAGTCGATGACTGCGGCCCGGGTCTCGGTCAGCGCCCCCGGCCGCCAGCGCGCGTCGCCGGCATTCTCGTAGAGCCGCGCCACGTGCAGGCCCGGGACCGGGTCGAGCAGCGGCAGGAGGTCCTGCTCCACGAGCTGCGCGCCGTCGAGCATGGGCGCCGAGACGTGGTTCCAGTTCTCCGGCACCAGCACCTCGGCGAAGAACAGGATCTGGTTCATCGCCGCGTCGACCGGCGCGGTCTCGTAGCCGAGCGTCTTCGCGACGAAGCCCTCGGCGTCGGCCGGGGTCACCACCGGCGCCCGCCCCACCCACAGCTCGGGCAGCAGATCGGCGTTGTCGCCGGGATCACTGGGCCCGCTGTAGCCGTCGGCCCAGGTGCTGTCGCCGTTGGCGTTCCAGTTCCCGTCGAGACACGAGTAGTAGAGATCGCTGGGAAGCTCGGAGTCGTCGTAGGTGTGGTGCGCGTAGCGGGCGGGAATGACCTCGGTGTCGCCGCCCAGCAGCGCCCAGTGGGTTCCCCAGCGCGTGTAGGCGTCGCGGAGGAACAGGCGGATCCGTTCGGCGTCGTCGGCGCCCTGCGGATAACCGGCGCGGATGAAGCTCAGGGTTCGCACCACCGCCGGCACGCCGCTCGCGGTCTTCCAGTCGGCGAGGGTCTGGAATGCGGGCGCCAGCTGATCGTCGGTGACGATGACGTAGTCGACCGCGCTGCCGAGCAGCGAGGGGATCTGGGTGGGCACGAAGGGCTGAGCGGCGCGCCCCGGCGCGGCCGCGGCGCCGCCCCGGCCCGCGGCCGCCACGGCTGCGCGACCGATCGATGGCTGCGCGGCGTCGCGGGCGCGGCGCAGCGGGCGGTCCGCCGCCGGCTCGAGCCTGATCTTCACCACCAGCCGGCTGACACGCTCGAGGCGGCCACTGCGGGCGTCCCACCGCACCGGCGAGACCAGCAGCCAGGCGACGCGCTCACCGTCTTCGCACCCCTGGAGCCCGGGGCTCACCGGGATCTCGGGCTGGAACCCGGCGCGGTCGAAGAGGCCGGGATCGGGTGCAGCGGCGCCGGGGCGCTCGAGCCCGGGGCGGATCTCCGGGGCGGGAGCCACACGGACGCCCTGGGCGAACGGTTCGGTCTCCATGCGCTCGACCTCGACGCCGGCGAGGCGCATGTCCGGGGGCAGGCTCAAGCGCTCGGCGACCACCGGCAGATCGGGGCGGCCGACGCGGTACTCCGGCAGCCCACCCTCGCAGCGCACCGCGACCCCGCCGGCCGCCGGCTCGAGCCGCAGGCGGGCGGCCTCGTAGCGATACTCGCGGGTGACGGTCGTCGCCGCGCCCGCGAGCCGGGGCAGCGAGAGGCCCAGGAACAGCGTGACGACCATGGCGCGACCCGCTGGCTGCATCGTGCGCTCCTCCGCGCCCGGAGCGGCGGAATGCGCGCGACCGGGCCCGCACCAGTATAGCCTCAGGGCCGCCAAAAACCGCCGCAAGTCTTGATTCGTCCGTGCCTTCCCGATAGTCTGCGCGACGGTCTCTGATCGCCCTCTCCCGGGAGCCCTTCATGTGCCGGAATTCGGCCCTTCAACCCGCCTCGTCATCGTGAAGCGCGGACGCATTCTCTCGGGCATGCGCCCGACCGGCCGGCTCCACCTCGGCAACTACGTCGGCGCGCTCGAGAACTGGGTGCGGCTCCAGAACGAGGGCTGGCAGAACTTCCACATGGTGGCCGACTGGCACATGCTGACCACCGGCCACGAAGACACCTCGCGGCTTCAGACCGACACCTGGGAGATGGTGCTCGACTGGCTGGGCGCCGGGCTCGACCCGGAGCGGAGCGTCATCTTCGTCCAGTCCCAGGTCAAGGAGCACGCCGAGCTCCACCTGCTGCTCTCGATGCTGGTCAGCAAGTCGCGGCTCGAGCGCATCCCGACGCTCAAGGAGCAGATCCGCGACCTCCACCTCGACGAGCAGACCATCTCCTACGGTCATCTCGGCTACTCGGTGCTGCAGGCGGCCGACATCCTGCTCTACAAGGCCACCCACGTGCCGGTGGGCGAGGACCAGGTGCCGCACGTCGAGCTGACCCGCGAGCTGGCGCGGCGCTTCAACTTCCTCTACTGCCGCGATCGCGAGCCGGTGTTCCCCGAGCCCGAGGCCCAGCTCACCGCCTTCCCGCGCCTGCGCGGGCTCGACGGCGGCCGGATGAGCAAGTCGGTGGGCAACACCATCCTGCTCACCGACACTCCCGAGGCGATCGCCGCCAAGGTCAGGCAGGCCTACACCGACCCCCGGAAGGTACGCGCCAACGATCCGGGCCGCCCCGAAGCCGATCCCTCCGACGGCCATGGCGGCTGCGTGGTGTGGGAATACCACCGCAAGTTCAACCCCGGCGAGGCGGAGACGATCGCGCGGAAATGTCGCGCCGGCGAGCTGGCCTGCGTGCCCGACAAGCAGCACCTGGCGCGGGTGCTGGCCGACGCGCTGGCGCCGATCCGCGAGCGCCGCGCGCGCTACGCCGCCGATCCCGGGCTGGTGCGCGACATCGTCTCCGAGGGCAACCGCCGCGCCCGGGCCGTGGCGGCGGCAACCATGGACGAGGTGCGGCGGGCGATGAACCTCGAGCCCGCCGATCTGCCGGCGGCGGAGCGCAAGCGATGAGCACGCCCCCCGAGCGGCCCACGCCGCCGCCCGCCGACCCGGCCGGCGCCGCGGCCCCGGCCCCCGCACCGGCGCCGCCGTCGCCGGCGCCCTCGTCGCCGGCGCGCGGCACCGTGACGGTCAAGCTGGCGCGCTTCGAAGGACCCCTCGACCTGCTGCTCCACCTCATCCAGCGCGATGAGGTCGACATCTACGACATCCCGATCGCCCACATCACCCAGCAGTACCTCGCCTACCTCGAGCTGATGCGCGCGCTCGATCTCGAGGTGGCGGGCGAGTTCCTGGTCATGGCGGCGACGCTGATGCGCATCAAGGCCAGGATGCTGCTGCCGCTGCCGCAGAGCGGCGAGGAGGAGGACGAAGGCGACCCGCGCGAGGAGCTGGTCCAGCGCCTGATCGAATACCGCACCTTCAAGGAGGCGGCCGAGACCCTGAAGGGGCGCGAGGCCGAGCGCCGCCGCCTGTTCGAGCGCGGCATGGTGCCGGGCGAGGAGGAGATGGGCCCGCTGCCGCTCGCGCCGGCGACGCTGTTCGACCTGCTCGACGCGCTCAATCGCGTCATGTCGCGGCTCCCGGAGTCGGCAGTCTACGAGGTCGAGGGCGAGGTCTACGACGTCGAGGACAAGATGGCCCTGATCGCCGGCACGGTGGCCGAGCATGGCGAGGCCTCGTTCACCGCGCTGCTGCTGCGCTGTCGCGCGCGCGGCGAGATGATCGTGACGTTCATGGCGCTGCTCGAGCTCATCAAGATGGGGACCGTCGAGGTGGTCCAGAGCGAGCCGTTCGGCGACATCCGCATCCTCCATCGATCGACGGAAGGACGTGACACCCATGCCTCCGATCCAGCTTGAAGCGGCGCTCGAGGCGCTGCTGTTCTCGTCCGACCAGCCGCTGTCCCTGACCCTGCTCGCCGAGTCGCTCGACGCGCCGGCCGAGGAGGTGGCGACCGCGCTCGAGAAGCTGGGCGACGCCTACACGGCGCGCGGCGCCGGGGTCGAGCTGCGCGAGATCGCGGGCGGCTGGCTGCTGGTGACCACCCCGGCCCAGTCGGAGTGGGTGGCGCGGCTGCTGCGCGGCAAGAAGCGCATGCGCCTGTCGCGGGCCGGGCTCGAGACCATGGCGATCATCGCCTACAAGCAGCCGGTGACCAAGAGCGAGGTCGAGGCGATCCGCGGCGTCGATTCGAGCGCGGTGCTGGCGACGCTGCTGGAGCGCAACCTGGTCACGATCCGGGGGCGTTCGAAGGTGGTGGGCCGCCCGCTGCTGTACGGCACCACCCAGGAGTTCCTCGACTACTTCGGGCTGCGCGACCTCGCCGAGCTGCCGCGCCCCGAGGAGCTGCGGGCGCTGGTGGCCGCGCGCGAGCCCGAGCAGCTCGACATGATGGAGCTCGAGGTGGTCTCGCAGGTGGCTTCGGATCTGGCCGCCAACGAGGCCGCTCACCTCCACGACCTGGTGCGCCCCGGGCCCGCGGACGGCGCCGGCGACGAGGCCGCGCCCGCTGCGCCGGAAACCGACGCCGCCACCGACGAGTGAGCATCCGGCTCAACAAGCTGCTGGCGCGGCGCGGCATCGGCGCGCGCCGCAAGTGCGACGCGCTGATCAAGGAAGGCGCGGTGCGCGTCAACGGCGCGGTGGTCACCGAGCCCGGCACCCAGGTCGAGCCCGAGCGCGACCGGATCGAGGTGCGGGGCCGCGGGCTCCCGCCCGCCGCCGAGCTGCGCTATTACGTGCTGCACAAGCCGGTGGGGGTGATCTCGACGCTCCACGACCCCGAGGGGCGCCGCACGGTGCGCGACCTGCTGCCGCCCGGGGCGCGGCTGTTCCCGGTCGGGCGCCTCGACGCCGACACCAGCGGGCTGCTGGTGCTGACCAACGACGGCGAGCTCGCCCATCGACTCATGCATCCGCGCTACGGCGTGGACAAGTCGTACCGGGTGCGGGTCGCATCGCCGCCCGGTCCCGGGCAGCTGCGCCGCCTCGCGAGCGGCGTCGAGTTCGAGCCCGGCGTGGTGAGCGCCCCGGCCCGGGTGCGGCTGGTCGACAGCCGCCCGGACCGCGCGATGCTCGCGCTCACCATTCACGAGGGACGCTACCGCCAGGTGCGGCGGATGTGCGAGGCGGTCGGCCTCACCGTGGTCTCGCTCCATCGCTCGGCCTACGGACCGCTCCATCTCGGGGCGCTGGCGCGCGGGCTGTGGCGCGAGCTCTCCGCGGACGAGGTGGCGCGCCTCGGCGCCGCCGCGGCGCGGCCGGTGCGCCCGGGCGGACGGCGCTACCTCGGCGTGCCGCGCGGGCGCGGCGAGCGGCGTGGCCGCCCGCCCGGACCTTCGAGCCGCCGCGCGGACCGCCGCGAGCCCGCCGTGGCGGCCCGCGAGTCGCGGGGGCGCGACCGGGCTCGCGCCGGCTTCGCCGCCGCGCGCCGGCGCCGCCCGCCCCTCCGCGCTGGGGAGTTCCGCCCGAAAAGGGGGGGATCACCCAGCGCGATCGCGCGCCGACCGGCTGGCCCATCGCGGCGCCGGCCGCGACGCCGGACGAGGCGATCGGCTGAGTGAGTTGGGCTCCAACCGTTTAGAGCCTCTATCTAACGTGTTTCCGCACCCTGCCCGCGAACCCTCGCGGGCGTGCATTTCCGGAACGCTTCGTGCGGGGCACCGCGAAGGATACCCGGGTGTTCGGCGCCTCGCGTGGCGGCCCTCACCCCGGTTCGCGCGCACGGAGGCTCGCCCCCTGATTCCGGAGACCACCCGTGCAGCTCGATCGCGTGCCGCCCCCCCGCCCCGTCCGGCAGCAAGAATCTGGAACGGTGGCGCCCCCCGTCGGGGTAGGGATGGCAGCGTGTCCCAGCCCCGATTCGCCCTCCCCATCGCCGCCCCTCGCACCCGCCGGCCCGCTGTCCTGCGCGCTGGTGCTGCTGATGTGCGTGGCGCTGCTCGGGCAGGGTCAGCGCTGCATCATCGATCCCCGCTTCAACTCGCCGATCGCCACGCTGCGGACCTACTGGGAGTCGCTGCAACAGGGCGACGCCGAGACCGCGTCGCTGTGCATCGAGGACGGCGGCTACACCGGACCCTACCCGGGGTCGGTGTGGTTCATGCCTCCGAGCCGCAACCTCACGCTCACCGAGGTCCACGCGCTGCCGGTGCGGCGCGGCCGCGTCATGGTGAACTACGAGGTGCACTACTTCGCGCTCGGGGCCGCCGAGGAGCTGAGCTTCAAGACCGAGAGCCAGCTGGTCGAGCATCACGGCGAGTGGCGCATCACCCCGCCCTTCGGCGAGGTCAACGCACAGCCCTGGCAGCCGATTCGGCGCCTCGCGCCGATCTGAGGCGCGGCGGCGTTGACACGCGAGCGGCGCGGCCCGTAGGCTCGAAGGCTCAAGGGTCGCGACCGGATCACCGCGGGGTTTCCACGATGCGCGCACGAGCTTCCGCCGTCCTCGGCCTGGTCGCGGCCTGCCTGGTCGCGACCCCGGCGTCGGCCACCAAGTACGCCGCCGAGTTCCTCAAGATGCAGGTGGGCGCGCGCGCGCTCGGCATGGGCGGCGCCTTCGTCGCGGTCGCCGACGACGCCACCGCGCCGTGGTGGAATCCCGCCGGCATGGTCTACCTGCCCTACCGCGAGGTGCTGCCGCAGCACGCCGAGAAATTCGGCGGCCTGGTCAACCAGGACTTCGTCGGCGCCGTCATCCCGCTCGACGGCAAGCCGTCGCACAAATCGGCGCTCGGCTTCGCGTTCCTGCGCTCGGCGGTCGACGACATCCCGATCACGCCGCGTCCCGACCAGCTCAAGCCGGGCATCGACTTCGACGACTACGGGGTCGACAACGATCCGCGCACCAACGACTACGGCCAGAACGACGGCAAGTGGGAGCCGGGCGAGCGCCTCCACATCCCGGCCAGCGAGATCTACCTGGCGTCCAGCGCCGACATGGCGCTCTACACCTCGTTCGCGCACCAGCATGGCATGCACTGGGCCTTCGGCGGCACCGTCAAGTTCGTGCGCCAGAGCGTGCCCGACACGCTGCCCGGGGAGCACCAGACCTCGTTCGGCGCCGGGCTCGACGCCGGCGCGATCTACATGCCGACCGACGCGATCTCGATCGCCACCGTGTTCCGCGACCTCACCACCACCTACATCGCGTGGAGCAACGGCTCACGCGAGGTCGTGACCCCTCGATCGACACCGGCGCCGCGTTCAACTTCTATCCCGCCAAGCACCACGCGCTGACCGCCGCCCTCGACCTGGCGTGGGGATTCGAGAACCGCGCCCTCGACAGCCAGATCTCGTTCGGCAACGTCACCGCCGACGTCCGCACCGGGATCGAGTACTGGTACAACAACACCTTCGCGCTGCGCGCGGGCGCCAACGGCAAGGACCTCGCCTTCGGAGCCGGGGTGCGCTACAAGCAGATCGGCGTCGACTACGCCGCCAATCTCAACCGCTTCTTCTCCTCCAGCGACCCGGCGTTCTCCTCCAGCGACCAGAACCTCGAAACCACCCACCTGGTGTCGGCCTCCTACAGCTGGTGAAGCGCGGCCGCGGCGCGCGCCGCGGCTTGACTTGACCTGAGCGGGTTCCTACCTTCGGCTCCGCGCTCCACTTCCATCACGGAGACCGGCATGCGGCAGGTCATGGCATTGGTGCTCGCGGGGGGCGGGAGCGAGCGGCTGAGCGTGCTGACCGCGGAGCGGGCGGTGAGCGCGGTGCCCTTCGGCGGCAAGTACCGGGTCATCGACTTCGTCCTCAGCAACTGCTGCCACTCCGAGATCCGCCAGGTCGGCATCCTGGTCCAGCACGCGCCCACGTCGCTCCACGACCACATCGGCGCCGGCCGTCCCTGGGACCTCGATCACCGCGGCGGGGGGCTGATGGTGCTGCAGCCCTACCTGACCCGCAGCCACGCCGGCTGGTACCACGGCCCGGCCGACGCCATCGCCCAGAACTGGGACCTGATCGAGGAGCACACCCCCGAGCGCCTGCTGGTGCTGTCGGGGGACCACGTCTACCGCATGGACTACCGCGCCCTGCTGCGCGCCCACGTCGAGAGCGGCGCCGGGGCGACGGTCGCGGTGACCCGCGTTCCGCCCGAGCAGTCGCGGCGCTTCGGCATGGCGACCGTGGAGCGCGACGGCCGGCTCACCGCGCTGGAGGAGAAGCCGGAGCAGGCGCGCACGCCGTTCGCGAACATGGGCGTCTACGTGTTCGAGCCCGCGGTGCTGGGCGAGCGCATCCGCGAGCGGCCCATGGACATCGTGCTGGACGTGCTGCGGCCGATGCTGGCCGCCGGGGTGCGCGTCCACGCTTACGCCTTCGAGGGCTACTGGGAGGACGTTGGCACCGTGGGCTCGTACTTCCGCGCCAACCTCGAGGCGGTGGGGCCCGACCCGCGGCTGGTGCTGCACGATCCGGCCTGGCCGCTGCTGACCCGCGACGAGGAGCGTCCGCCGGTGATGCTGGGCGGGCACGCGGTGGTCGAGGACGGCCTGGTCGCGAACGGCTGCCGCGTCGACGGCACCGTGCGGCGCGCGGTGCTGTTCCCGGGGGTGCACGTCGCGGCCGGGGCGGAGGTCGAGGACGCGGTGGTGATGCAGGACACCCGCATCGAGGCGGGCGCCCGGGTCCACCACGCGATCCTCGACAAGTGCGTGCAGGTCGGGGAGCGCGCGATCGTGGGCTGGGGCGAGGTCCCGGCGGGACCCGAGCATGCCTGGCTCGAGGGCCTGACCCTGATCGGCAAGGACGCGACCATCACCCCGGGCGCGCGCATCGGGCGCGCCGCGATCGTCGGAATCGGCGCCGGGGCGGCCGACCTGCCGGGCGGCGAGCTGGTGGCCGGGGCGGTGACCGGGAACCGGCCGTGGTACGAGGGCGTGGTATGAGCGGTGCGCGCTACGCCTTCATCCTCGCCGGCGGCATGGGCAGCCGGCTGTGCCTGCTGTCGGAGCGCCGCGCCAAGCCGGCGGTGCCGTTCGGGGGCAAGTACCGGATCATCGACTTCACGCTCTCGAACTGCGTGAACTCCGGCATCGACGACATCGGGATGCTGACCCAGTACCGGCCCACATCGCTCCACGAGCACATCGGCACCGGCCGTCCGTGGGACCTCGACCGCTCGCGCGGCGGCATCCAGATCCTCCAGCCCTCGCTGGGGACGGTGCGCAGCGACTGGTACCACGGCACCGCGGACGCGATCTTCCGCAACCTGGTCCACCTGCGGCGGCGGCGCATCGAGGAGGTCCTGGTGCTGTCGGGTGACCACGTCTACAAGATGGATTACAACGTCCTGTACGCGTTCCACGCCGCCAGCGGCGCCGGCGCCACGGTCGCGGTCACCGAGGTGCCGGAGCACGCGGTGAGCGGCTTCGGGATCCTGGAGGCCGACCCCACCGGCCGGGTGACGGGGTTCCAGGAGAAGCCACGCCGCGCCTCGTCACGGCTCGCCTCGATGGGCGTGTACCTGTTCGATCGCGATTGCCTGATCCGCTGGCTGGTCGAGGACGCGGAGCTCTCGATCTCGAGCCACGACTTCGGCAAGGATCTGCTGCCGCGGCTGGTGGCGCGCGGCGAGCCGGTGTACGCGTACCGTTTCCCCGACTACTGGCAGGACGTCGGAACGCTCGACTCCTACTACGAGTCGAACCTCGCCTTCCTCGCCATGCCGCCGCCCCTCAACCTCGACGACCCCGACTGGGTGATCCACACTCAGAGCGCCGACCGGCCGCCGGTGCGCTTCGAGCACGGGGCGCGCGTGGAGCGCAGCATGATCGCCAACGGCTGCGTGGTGCAGGGCCGGGTCGAGCGTTCGGTGCTGTTCCCGGGCGTCACGGTGTCGCGCGGCGCCGAGGTGCTCGACAGCATCGTCATGCACGACACCTTCGTGGGCCCCGGCGGGCGGCTCGACCGCGCGATCGTCGACAAGGACGTCATCATCGCGGAGGGCGCGCGCGTGGGGACCGGCGACGGCTCGATTCCGAACCGCGCCTGCCCCGAGCACCTGTCGAGCGGGCTGGTGGTGATCGGCAAGGGGGCGCGGCTGCCGGCCGGCCTCACGGTGGGACGCAACGCCCGCATCGGCGCCTTCGTCACCGCCGACCGGTTCACCGACGCGGTCCCGGCGGGCGGTGTGGTCGACGGGCCGGAGCCGATGCACTGAGCGGAAACGCCCGGGGCGGCCGTGGTCTCACGGCCGCCCCGGTGCACCCGGTCAGCGCTCCGGCGCTCAGCCGTCGACGCTGGCGCGCGGCACGTGCAGCCGCTGGCCGCTGCGCACCTGGCCCGAATTGAGCCCGTTGGCGCGCTTGAGCTCGGCGACGCTCACCCCGGTGCGGCGCGCGATGGTCGCCAGCGTGTCGCCGTCACGGACCGTCACCGCGTAGCGGCGCGGGGCGGGGCTCGAGCGCCGGTGGTG
>Ga0318554_10000420_pt1 | contig 14948 bp, 12 predicted proteins | sample GRESIP082b2f22_FD_203687 | JGI IMG/M metagenome (GOLD analysis project Ga0318554, IMG submission 203687) | Tropical soil microbial communities from Luquillo Experimental Forest, Puerto Rico - GRE.SIPMG.082b2f22 | ecosystem: Environmental > Terrestrial > Soil > Tropical forest > Bulk soil... | reverse complement strand
GATCGAGTCCAAGGGCCTGCGGCAGATCACCGACAGCGCCGCTATCCTGCGTGCCATCGAGGACGTGATGGCGAAGAATCCGTCACAGCTCGCGGAGTACCGCGCGGGCAAGGACAAGCTGTTCGGCTTCTTCGTCGGACAGGTCATGAAGGCCACCGGCGGCAAGGCCAATCCCGCGCAGCTGAATGAGCTTCTGCGCAACAAGCTGTGCGGCTGAGAGTTGCGGCTTCGACCGAGCGACTCAGCGGGCGCCCAGTGCAGGGCTGTTGGGTCAGATGAGGCGGTCGACAGGGTTGAGTTGATCGTCAGTGCCCCCCATGCTGCGTGCGATGGACAACCCAGCCATCGTCACCCCTGACCAGGTTCGTCGCTTCATCTTCGAAAACCAGCCCGTGCGCGGGCACTGGGTGCATCTCGAGGGTGCCTGGCGCGAGCTGCAGGCGCACGCCAGCTACCCGCCTGCGGTCACCGAGCTTCTCGGGCAGGCGGTTGTCGCTTCGGTGCTCCTCGCGGCTACCCTGAAGTTCCGCGGCACGCTCACTTTCCAGCTCGAGGGCGATGGGGCGGTGAGCCTGCTGGTCGCGCAATGCACCCATGATTTTCGCGTTCGCGCGGTCGCCCGCTGCGACCAGGCTGCGGTGTGCGCGCTCACGCCCGAGGGGTCGGGGGCGCATGATGGCGCCGCGCGCTTTCGGTCGCTGGTCGGGGATGCCGGCCGGATCACGGTGACGGTCGAGGCTGATGAGAAAAGCCTGCGATATCAGGGCATCGTGCCGCTGTCCGGCGCTTCGCTCGCCGAATCGCTGGAAGTCTACTTCGCCTCCTCCGAGCAGTTGCCCACGCGCGTGCTGCTCACCGCCGACGGTGCCCACGGCGCGGGCATGCTCGTGCAGAGGCTTCCAGACTCTGAGGGCCACAGTGCCAGTGAAACGAGTGCCGTGGAGGAGGCCTGGGCGGGGGCGCAGCGCGGGATAGCGCAGCTCGGACCGCGCCGCCTGCGCCAGCACGGCATCGAGGAGCTCCTGGCGCAGGGCTTTCCGGGTCGCGACCTGCGGCTCTTTCGCGGCGCGCCGGTACGTTTCGAATGCCGCTGCTCCGAGGGCCGGGTAGCGGGTCTTCTGCGGGCGCTCGGTCAGGACGAGGTACGTGAGGTGCTGAACGAGCAGGGCTCGGTGACCGTGACCTGCGAGTTCTGCCACCGCCCATACCGATTCAATCCCGCGGACATTGACGTGCTCTTCTCGGAAAGCCCCGACTCCGGGGCATCAAACTCAATACATTGACCCTTCTTCATCGGGTTATTGTCTCCTCAGGGTGACAATTACTGGTCGTGGGAGCGGGATCTGTGGTCTCGCGTGGACTTGGCCTGCAATGCAAAGACTTGTACAATCCTTTAAATGGGATTGCCCCCGGCCGTGCTCCTCAAATGGCTGCGCGCAGCAGGTGAGCCGAGCCGACTGCGGCTGCTCGCGTTGTGCGCCGATGCTGCGCTCAGTGTGTCCGACCTCGCTCGGGCGCTGAAACAAAGCGAACCGCGCGTATCGCGTCACCTGAAGATCCTCAGCGAGTCCGGCCTCATCGAGCGCCAGCCGCAGGGGCAGTGGGTTCACTATCGGCTCGCCGCAGCGCCCGAGGCCGCGAGCTTCGCGCGCGGACTTCTGGCGCAGCTCGATCGGCGGGACGCGCAGTTGCTGCGCGATGCGACCAATGCACGTGCCGCGATCGCGGCGGACGCACAGCCGGCCGGACACGGTACGGAATCGCGGCTCGGGCGCGCGCTCGCCGAGTTCGTCAAGGCCGGCGCGCCCGGCGTGGTGTTCGATTCGGTGCTGGTCGTCGGCGTCACGCACCCCGAGCTGCTCGAATGGGCCGCGAGGTCCGCACGGCAGTGCACGGCGCTGGCACCCAGCCGGCGCGCGGCGCAGGGCGCGCGCGCCTTCGCCGAGCGGCGCGGTTTCACGTGCCGGGTACTGACCGCCGCCGGCGATGACGCGCGGTTCGGGTCTGAGCTGTTGCACGGCGGCGCGCATTTCGATGCGCTGCTGCTCGACCACCCGGCCGATAGCGGTGAGGCGCTCGGGCAGATGCTGGCCCAGGCACGCGGGCTGCTCGTCCTCAAAGGCCGGCTGTGGATGTTCGAGCCCTATGACTCGCTCGAGGGCTCACGTGGCCGGGTCATCGAGCACCCGCTCGCGCGGTTACGGCGGCTGCTGGAGGGGGCGGGACTGCACTGCGAGCGGCTGAGTCCCATCGAAGCCGATGGCGAGCACGTGCTCGCGGCTTTCGCCCGTCCGCTGGCCGAGGGTCCCGTGCTCACGACACACGCGGAGGGAGCCGCATGACTGCTGCAACCACTGACCATGCGATCCAGGTCTCGTTCGAGTTCTTCCCACCGGCCGATGCGGCGATGGAGGCGACGCTCTGGTGCTCGCTCGAGCGCCTCGCGCCGCTGGCACCGGGTTTCGTGTCGGTGACCTACGGCGCGGATGGCTCGACGCGTGAGCGCACTCACAACATCGTGACGCGCATTCAGCGGCAGACGGCGCTCATCGGTGCACCCCATCTCACCTGCGTCGGCGCCTGCCGTGGAGAAGTCCTCGACATCGCGCGCAGCTACTGGGACGAGGGTGTCCGGCATCTGGTGGCGCTGCGCGGCGATCCGCCGCGCGGACAGGGCCCCTATCGTCCGCATCCCGATGGCTTTGCGTTCGCCGCGGACCTGGTGGCGGGGCTGCGCGCGCTCGCGCCTTTCGACATCTCGGTGGCGGCCTATCCCGAGGTGCACCCCGAGGCACCTTCGGCGGCGGCGGACCTCGAGAACCTCAAGCGCAAGATCGACGCCGGCGCGAGCCGTGCCATCACTCAGTTTTTCTACGACATCGGGGTGTACCTGCGCTTTCGCGATCGCTGCGTCGGCGCCGGCATCGACGCCCCGATCGTGCCCGGCATCCTGCCCATCACGCGCTTTCCGCAGGTGGTGCGCTTCGCCCGCGCCTGTGGCGCGAGCGTTCCGCAATGGCTGCACGAGCGCTTCGCCGGCCTCGATGAGGATGCGGAGACCCGCCGCCTGATCGCCGCCGCGGTCGCGATCGAGCAGGTGGAGGAGCTGCGCCGTCACGGCGTGCGGGAGTTTCATTTCTACACGCTGAATCGCGCCGAGCTCACTTATGCCATCTGTCACGCGCTCGGCGTGCGGCCGCTGCCGCAGGCTGCATCGGCCGGTGCACTGACGTGAGCCACTGTGCGCACGAGGCCGGGCACGGTGACACGGCCATCACGGCGGCGGCGCGTGCCGATCACGAGCGCGAGCGGCGCGGACGCGAGAGCGCCCGGCCGTCCGTGGCGGTGCCCTACGCCATCGAGCCGTGCGATGAAACCGAGCGGCGCACACGCATCGAGCGGCTGAAGGGCCTGCTCGCCGAGCGCATCGTGTTCCTCGATGGCGCCATGGGCACCATGATCCAGCGCCTGCGGCTCGATGAGTCGGGCTATCGTGGCGAGCGGCTGCGCGAGCACGGCCATGAGCTCAAAGGCAACAACGACATCCTGACGCTGACGCAGCCGGCGGCGGTGAGCGACATCCACCGCGCCTATCTCATGGCCGGCGCCGACATCATCGAAACCAACACCTTCAATTCCAACAGCATCTCTCAGGCGGACTACGGCGCCGTCGCCCTCGTGCCCGAGCTCAACTACCGTGCGGCGCGGCTCGCGCGTCAGGCCGCCGATGAGATCGCACAGCGCGGCGGCGGCCCGCGCTTCGTCGCCGGCGCGCTCGGGCCGACCAACCGCATGAGCTCGATGTCGCCCGATGTCAACGATCCGGGCTATCGCAGCGTGAGCTTCGCGCAGCTCACGGCCGCCTATCTCGAGGCCGCCCGCGGCCTGCTGCTCGGCGGTGTGGACCTGCTGCTCATCGAGACGGTGATCGACACCCTCAATGCCAAGGCGGCCATCTACGCCGCGCTCACCCTGTTCGATGAGACTGGCATCACGGTGCCGCTCGCCGTTTCCGGCACCATCACCGATGCCTCGGGTCGCGTTCTCTCGGGGCAGACCACCGAAGCCTTCTGGAACTCGATCCGCCACGCGCAGCCGCTGTTTGTCGGCCTGAACTGCGCGCTCGGCGGCCGGCAGCTGCGGCCGTACATCGAGGAGCTCGCCAGTGCCGCGCGGGACACCTACGTGTGCGCTTACCCGAACGCGGGACTTCCCAACGCCTTCGGCGAGTATGACGAGTCACCGACCGACACGGCTGCGATTCTGCGCGAGTACGGCGACTCGGGACTGGTGAATATCGTCGGCGGTTGCTGCGGTACGACGCCGGAGCACATTCGCTTGCTGCACGAAGGACTCGCGGCGCACACGCCGCGCCGTCTGGCGCCGCTGGCGATGAAATGCCGCCTGTCAGGCCTCGAGCCGCTCAACATCGACGCGGACAGCCTGTTCGTCAATGTCGGCGAACGCACCAACGTCACCGGCTCGGCGAAGTTCCGTAAGCTCATCGAGGCCGGCGATTACAGTGCAGCGCTCGAGGTGGCGCGCCAGCAGGTCGTGAACGGCGCGCAGATGATCGACGTCAACATGGACGAGGGCATGCTGGACTCGGAAGCCGCCATGGTGCGCTTCCTCAACCTGGTGGCGGCCGAGCCTGACATCGCGCGCGTGCCGGTGATGATCGACTCCTCCAAGTGGTCGGTCATCGAGGCGGGCCTGAAATGCGTCCAGGGCAAGGCCGTCGTCAACTCCATCAGCCTGAAGGAAGGCGAGGAGCGCTTCATCGAGCACGCGCGCGCGGTGCGCCGCTACGGCGCGGCTGCGGTGATCATGGCCTTCGACGAGCAGGGTCAGGCCGACACGGTCGAGCGGCGCGTGGCCATCTGTCAGCGCGCCTTCCGCATCCTCACCGAGCGGGTGGGCTTCGCGCCCGAGGACATCATCTTCGATCCCAACATCTTCGCCATTGCCACCGGTATCGAGGAACACAACGCTTACGGACTCGCCTTCATCGAGGCAACCCGGCGCATCAAGGCCGAGCTGCCGCAGGTGCTGGTGAGCGGCGGAGTGAGCAATGTGTCGTTCTCGTTCCGCGGCAACGATCCGGTGCGCGAGGCGATGCACTCGGTATTCCTCTATCACGCCATCGCCGCCGGCATGGACATGGGGATCGTCAATGCCGGTCAGCTCGGGGTCTACGAGCAGCTCGATGCGCCGCTGCGCGAGGCGTGCGAGGACGTGGTACTCAACCGCCGCGACGATGCCACCGAGCGGCTGCTGGAGATGGCGGCGCGCTACAAGAGCGAAGGCGGCACGCGCCGCAGCGAAGATCTCGAGTGGCGCAAGCTCGAGGTCGGCAAGCGCCTCGAGTACGCGCTCGTCAAGGGAATCGACGACTACATCCTCGCCGACACCGAGGAGGCGCGGCAGCGCAGCGCACGCCCCCTCGATGTCATCGAGGGGCCGCTGATGGACGGCATGAACGTGGTCGGCGACCTGTTCGGCTCCGGCAAGATGTTCCTGCCGCAGGTGGTGAAGAGCGCGCGCGTCATGAAGCGCGCGGTGGCCTACCTCGTGCCGTACATCGAGCAGGGCAAGGACGCGGGCGCGAAACGCGCCAATGGCCGCATCGTGGTCGCCACCGTCAAGGGTGACGTGCACGACATCGGCAAGAACATCGTGGGCGTGGTGCTGCAATGTAACAACTTCGAGGTCATCGACCTCGGCGTCATGGTGCCGTGCGAGAAGATCCTCGAGACCGCGCGGCGCGAGCAGGCTGATCTCATCGGGCTCTCGGGGCTCATCACCCCCTCGCTCGATGAGATGGTGCACGTTGCCCGCGAGATGCAACGCCAGGGCTTCGAGCTGCCGCTCCTCATCGGCGGCGCCACCACATCGCCGGCGCACACCTCGGTGAAGATCGCGCCCGGATACCGCTCACCGGTGGTGTACGTCAAGGACGCCTCGCGCGCGGTAGGCGTGTGCCAGACCCTGACGCAGCCGCAGCAGCGTGCGGCGTTCATCGCGCGCGTCAGCGAGGAGCACGAGCGCCGCCGCGAGCAGCACGCCGCCAAGAAGGTCAAGGTCCCGGAAGCCTCACTCGAGGCGGCGCGCGCCAACCGCGCGCGACTCGACTGGAGCACGTACCTGCCGCTCGCGCCGCGCCTGCCGGGGGTGCAGCGCTTCGACGATTACCCGCTCGCGCAGCTGCTCGGTTACATCGACTGGATGCCGTTCTTCAACGCCTGGGAGTTCGGCGGCAAATTCCCCGACATTCTCACTGATCCGGTAGTCGGAGAGGCGGCGAGCAACCTGTACGCGGATGCGCGGCGCCTGCTGAAGACGCTGATCGCCGAGCGCTGGCTCACGGTACGCGCGGTGCTCGGGCTGTTCCCCGCCAGTTCCGTCGGCGATGACATCGAGATCTACACGAGCGAGGCGCGCCGCGAGCCGCTTATGACACTCAACTTCCTGCGCCAGCAGAAGGGCAAGCCCGATGGCCAGCCGCACCTGTGCCTCGCCGACTACGTGGCGCCGGCGGCGGGCGGCGTGCGTGACTACTTCGGCGCGTTCGCCGTGACCGCAGGTATCGGCATCGAGGAGCACGTCGCGCGCTTCGAGCGCGCCCACGACGACTACTCGGCCATCATCCTCAAGGCGCTCGCCGATCGACTCGCCGAGGCCGCCGCCGAGCATTTCCATGAGCGCGTGCGCCGCGAGCTGTGGGGTTACGCGGCCGCCGAATCCCTCACCAACGAGCAGCTGGTGCGCGAGGAGTACCGCGGCATCCGTCCGGCGCCGGGCTATCCGGCCTGTCCGGATCACACCGAGAAAGCGAAGCTGTGGCGGCTGCTCGATGTGGAGCGCAACGCCGGCATGAGCCTCACCGACGCGTACGCCATGTATCCGACCGCGGCGGTGAGCGGCTGGTACATCGCCCACCCGCAGGCGCGTTATTTTGCGCTCGGCAAGATCGACCGCGACCAGGTCGAGGACTACGCGCGGCGCAAGGGATGGACGCTCGAGGAGGCGCAGCGCTGGCTCGCGCCGAACCTCGGCTACGAGTCCTGAAAGCCACCCCGGCGTGAGTCCTAAATTGGCGCTGTAGTCAGGCGGGCGTCAGTTCGATGCGCAAGCGGCGGAACCAGGCTTCCGTGCCGCGGTGCTGCAGCACGATGTGCCCTTCCGCAAGGCGCGCGAACTGCGGGTAGTCGCGGAAGCGGCTGCGCGCGATGCGCGCCCGCAGCTCCTCGCTCGCAAGGTCGCAGCCGATCACCTGCACATCATCGATCCAGTATTCGACCATCGAGCCCTTCATCACGATGCGCGCGCTGTGATACGCGTTGGCGCTGCTGCGCAGGTCGTGCCACGGCGCCATCAGTCCGTAGAGTGCGCCGCAGGAGGTGAGCGAGTCGGCGCCGTCCGGGTGGTGCTCGTCATCGAGCAGCTGCAGCGCGGGGCCGGTGTGTGAGGCGGGACCTGCTTCTTCCTGCACGCGGTAGAGCACCGCGGTGCTGCCGGCACGCGGCAGACGCCAGTCGAAGAGCAGCGTGAAGTCGCCGAAGCGCTCGCGCGTGATGAGATCGACGCGTTCGGCCTGCGCCACCGCGCGCAGCACGTCGCCGTCCACACTCCACGAGCCCTGTGGAAACTGCTCGCGGCCATAGCCGCGCCAGTCTGCGGCGCTGAGCGCACGCTCAGCCATGATGAAAATCCCCCTTCATACACACAAATCCTACCGCAGGAAATTTTCCGGTGACATCGCCCGAAAGGGGCGAGCCGCGCAGTTCCGTGACGCGCATCGGGGTTTCCCCGGTAGCGCTTTACAGGGAACGCCTATTTCGCGCGGCGCTCGCTCTCGAGTGCGCGCAGGTAAGCGTCACCGCCCAGGTCGCGCATCTGCGCGAGGATCCAGTCGCGGCGCTCGATGACATAGTGTGAGGGCCGCTCGGCGTGCAGCCGCAGCGGGTTCGGCAGCACGGCCGCCAGCGTCGCCGCTTCCGCCGGGCTCAGCCGCAGCGCGGGTTTGTGCCAGAACCGCTCGGCGGCCGCCTGCACTCCATAAATGCCGCTGCCGAACTGCGCGACGTTCAGGTATATCTCGAGGATACGCTCCTTTGGCCAGAGCGTCTCGATGAGCACCGTGAAGTAGGCCTCGAGGGCCTTGCGCACGAAGCTGTACCCGGGCCATAGGAACAGGTTCTTCGCGACCTGCTGCGAAATGGTGCTCGCGCCGCGCAGACGCTTGCCATGCTCACTCGCGCGCACGGCCTCGCGTATCGAGTTGAAATCGAAGCCGGCGTGAAACGGAAACTGCTGGTCCTCGGAGGCGATCACCGCGATGGCCGCGTGCGGCGAGATCTGCTCGAGCGTCACCCAGCGAAAATCGGTGTGATAGTCACGCTGATGCGCACGCCAGGCGGCGACGCGCGCCTCGACCATGAGGGCGCTCGTGAGGGGCCGTAGCCAGCGCAGCAGCAGCACCGGAGTTGCCGTGAGCACCAGCCAGGCGAGCAGCGCGACGCCAAGGTAGCGCAGCAGCACGCCGGCGAAGCGACCGCGCTGTCGCTCGCGGCCGGCACGACGATGGCTTCCCGCCGCGCGCTGCGTCCTCGCCCGCGCGGGATGGGCACCCCTGAGAATCAGGTGCCCGGCACGCGTCGCGCCGACTGGACCACGACGTCCTCGAGCGGCGCGTCCTTGTAGCCCTTGCGCGTCCCGGTATTGACCTGCGCGATCCGGTCGATGACGTCCATGCCTTCGCTGACGCGGCCGAATACCGCGTAGCCGTAGTCGCGCGGGCCGTGATCGAGAAACGCGTTGTCGGAGAGGTTGACGAAGAACTGCGAGGTGGCGCTGTTGATGTCGCTGGTGCGCGCCATCGACAGGCTGCCGCGCGTGTTCTTCAGTCCATTCTTCGCCTCATTGGTGATCGGCGCGCGGGTCTTCTTGCTGGCGAAGTCGGCCGTGAGGCCGCCGCCCTGGATGACGAAACCCGGGACGATACGATGAAAGATCGTGCCGTCGAAGTGGCCCTCATCGACGTAGCGCAGGAAATTCTCGACCGTGATCGGCGCCTCCTTCGGGAACAGCTCGACCGTGAAGGTGCCATGCGAGGTTTCAAAGCGGATCATATTGACCTTCAGTGATGCGCTCATGACCGGCGAGATCGCGGTGCGAGCGTACATAACGGCAACCGGCGAGGACAAGCTCGTGCCGCACCGCCGCTGCCTGAGCGGCGCCGTGCTCGAGCAGGAGCCAGCCGCCCGCTTCGAGGTGCTGCGGCGCATCGCGGGCGATCTCGCGCAGGCAGCGGAGCCCGTCGACACCCGGTGTCAGCGCGAGGCGCGGCTCGTGAGCGAGCGCCGGATCTGCGAGCGCCGGATCGTCCGCCGCGACGTACGGCGGATTGCTGACGACGAGATCGAAACGCTCGCCGCCGAGTGGCTCAAACCAGCTGCCATGGCGGAAGTCGATCGTGGTGAGCTCCAGTTCTGCCGCATTGGCGCGCGCGACTGTCAGGGCTGCGAGCGACATGTCGGTGGCAGTCACCTGCCAGTGCGGGCGCTCGCGGGCGAGTGCGAGCGCGATCGCGCCCGAGCCCGTGCCGAGGTCCACGACCCGGCCCGTGGACGCAGCGCGCAGCGCCAGCGCCCGCTCGACCAGGAGCTCGGTCTCCGGTCGTGGCACGAGCACCGCGCTCGAGACGCGCAGTGGCAGCGACCAGAACTCCCGTGTGCCGGTGAGGTAGGCGAGGGGCTCGCCGCGCGCGCGGCGCTCGATGAGTGCGCGGTAGCGTTCTATAGCTGCCGGTTCGACCGCGCTGCGTCCGTCAGACATAAGCCGTACACGTGTCGTCCGCAGCGTGTGTGCCAGCAGCAGCCCCGCATCCAGTGTCGCACTGGCCACGGCCGCGGCGCTCGCGCCTGCCCGCAGACGCTCTGCGCCCAGGGCAAGGACGCTGGCGACGTTGCTGACACTCATGCGTAGGCTACTCAAGCTCGGCAGCGGTATGATAGTTGAATGAGCACCGTACCGTACCCTCCCCAGCGGCAGCTGTCGGTCGGGGAGGTGCTGGATCTGACCTTCCGGATCTACCGGGCGACATTCGTCAAATGCCTGGCATTCGCGACCTGCGGCGTGATCGCCGGGCAGCTGCCGGGCATCTATCTGGTCTTAAAAGGCGCATCTCTGCCCCACGCGCGCAGCGCCGCGGGCATGGCGGGGATGATGGCGGCGACGCAGAATCCCGTGTTCGATTCGCTCTACATCGTGGGCGCGGTGCTGACAGTGATCTTCTATGCCGCGGTGACCCTGCGCCAGTACGCGATCATTACCGACGCCGAGGTCGGTGGCGAGCTTTCAGCGGCGTTGCGCCGCTTACCGGCGCTCATCGGACTGCTGCTGCTCGTGGGGCTCGCCTTCGTGGCGTGCGTCGTGCCCGCGCTGGTGACCGGCGGCGCGCTGCGGCTGCTGCTGGTCGTGGCCGCAGTCGTCTTGCTGAGCTACGGCGTCGTGGCCGTATCCTGCGCTCAGACCATACTGCTGGTGGAGGGGGCGGGACCGGCGGCGAGCCTGGCGCGCAGCTGGCGGCTGACGACGGGAAACTTCTGGCGGCTGTCGCTGATCTACACCGTCGCGCTCATCATCCTGATTGCACTCTATCTGGTCACCGCATCGGTGGCGGGGTTTCTCGCCGGGGTGCTCGGGCGTGGCGATGTGGCGATGGTCACCGCCTTCTTCGAGGTGATTGCCATCATCCTCGGGGCGCTCGCGACACCCTTCTATGGCGCGCTGCTACTCGCCGTCCTCGCCGACCTCAAGGTGCGCAAAGAGGGCGCCGATCTCGCGCAACGTATCTCGGCGACGGCCTGAAGGCGTGAGGCGCGCGCTGCTCGCGCTGCTGCTCGCGGCCGCTCTACTCCCGTGCGCCCGGGCGCGCGATGCGCTCGCGGTAATCGATGACTGCGTGGCGAGGCTCGACAGCGAGCTCGATGTCGGCTACGCGCGTATCGCTGCACGCTGTCCGGACCTGCCGGACGCACTCGCCGAGAGCTCCTTTGCGCCGTGGCTGCCGGCCGACTGGAAGCGGCCGGACAATCAATTGTCAGCCGCTGGGCTCTCTGAGCTGCGCGCCCAGCTCGCGCACGAGGGCACGTGGAGGGAGACCCGGCGTCCGCCACCGCGCACCGAGCGCGTCGCCACAGTCCTCGCTGCCGTGACGCACGGCGCGGATGCCGGCCACATCAGCTGGTGGCAGCGCTTCAAGGACTGGCTGCGCAGCATCCTCACGACACGCGCCCAGACCGATAGCGGCTGGCTGCGTCGCTGGCTCGCCGGGATCGAAGTTTCGAAGGCCACCACGGAGCTCGTGACCTGGGTCGCCCTCGCCGTCGTGGTGGCGCTCGCGGCGGCCATCGTGATCAACGAGCTGCGGATCGCCGGAGTCCTGCGCGGCCACACGACACGGTCCCAATCTCGCGGCGGGGATTTCGCGCGCGGCGAGTCCGCTGCGACCCTGGAGCAGCTCGAGCGCGCCGCGCCCGAGCAGCAGCCTGCCCTGTTGCTCGAGCTGATCGCGGTGCGGCTCGCCGCTTTGCAGCGTTTGCCGCCGGCACGTGCATTGACCGCTCGCGAGCTGGAGCGCGCCGCACGGTTGCCCGGGGAGTCGGGCCGCGCGCGCCTCGCGGAGCTCGTGACGGTCTGCGAGCGCGTGCGCTTCTCCGGCCACGAGGTGAGCGCCGCGAGCCTGGCGGCGGCCGTGCGCGGCGGTCGCGAGCTGCTCGGCGCGCTCGCTGGCGCATCGCTTGCTGCGCAGGCGGCAGAGGCCTGATGCGCGAACGGCTCACGACCCTCGCCTGCGCGCTCGGCGCTCTGCTGCTCATCGGCACGCTGCTGCTGCGCGGCGATACGCTCGCGGTGCGGCGCGCCTCGCCGCCGACGACCCTCGAGCGCTCGGACAACGGGCTGCTCGGCGCCACGACCTGGCTGCAGAGCGAGGGCGTGCGCACCCTGGCGCTGCGCGAACGCTTTGGCGCTCTGCTGCAGCAGGCGCGGCTGCCGCGCAGCGGCAATCTCTTCATCGTCAGCCTGCCGGTTGTCACCGGCTTCACCTCCGCTGAGGCGCTCGCAATCGACCGCTGGGTGCGCGAGGGCAACACGCTGCTGGTGTTGGCGGCGCTGCGCGATCGTCCGGGCTGGGCGCAGTACCCTTTCGTCATGAACAACGATCTGCTGCTGCTCACCGACCTCAGCTTTGCGCCTACCGCGGAACAGCACGGCGAGCGGTCGCCGGCGCAGCGACCGGCAGCCGCAGCGCCTGCGGACCGCCGCGAGCGCCTGACGCGGCTCGCCACCGAGCTCGAAAGCCCCGAGCTCGGTACACTGGTGCCGAACCGCGCGCACCCCTTCTTCAGCGGCGTCACGCGTGCGGAAGCGCTCTCGGACTACGCGCCACTCGGTAACAGCGTGACGATTCCGCGCGATGGCTTCGTGCTGTCGCTCGCCCACGAGAAGAGCAGTGCCGAGGACGCCTTCTGGGTACGGCCGCTCGGTGAAGGCACGATCATCGTCAGCGGCTTCAGCTCGCTCTTCAGCAACCGTGCGCTCGGTCGCGCCGACAATGCGCGGTTGCTCGCCAACCTGGTCGGCGCAAGCGTCGCTGCCGATGGTGTCGTGGTGTTCGACGATGAGCACCAGGGCCTCTCCGACAGCTACGACCCCAGGCGGTTTTATCGCGACAGGCGCCTCTATGGCACGCTCGCCGTCATCGCCGTGGTGTGGCTCAGCTGGGTGCTCGGCGCGACCCAGCTGCACACCCCGCTCGCGCGTACCGGGGCGCCGCGCGAGGCGGAGCTCGTGCGCACCACCGGGCTCTATCTGGCGCGGGTCCTGCGCCCGGCGGCTGCGGCACGCCGCCTGCTCGAGCAGTTCCTGCAGCGCGTAGCCACCGCCACGGGCGCCGGAGACGCCGAGCCGGCACGGCTGTGGGAGTGGCTCGAGAACCATCCGCGTCTGCCGCGCGGCAACGTGCAGCAGCTGCGCGAGTGGTACGTCGCGGCCGGCGCCAACCGCGACGTGCCCCTCATTCGCCTGCACAACCTCGTCCGCCACACTGAAAGGCAACTCGCCCAATGAGCACTGCGATCCGCGACCTCAGGGATCAACTCACCGAGCAGCTCGGCCGCGTCGTCATCGGAGTGGAAGCCTCGGTGGAGGCGCTCGTCGTCGCGCTCATCGCGCGCGGACACGTCCTCGTGCAGGGTGTGCCCGGACTCGGCAAGACACTGTTCGCGAAGGCGCTGGCGCGCGCGCTCGGCGGGGAGTTCAAGCGCATCCAGGGAACCGCGGACCTGATGCCGAGCGACATCATCGGCGTGCACGTGTTCGATGAGGCGGCGCGCAGTTTTGCGTTCCGGCCAGGTCCCCTGTTCGCCGATGTCGTGCTGGTGGACGAGATCAACCGTGCGGGACCCAAGACGCAGTCGGCGCTGCTCGAGGCGATGGAAGAGCGCCAGGTGAGCGTCGAGCGCAGCGTCCTGCCGCTGCCCGAGGAATTCATCGTGCTCGCGACACAGAACCCGCGCGAATTCGAAGGAACCTTCCCGCTGCCCGAATCGCAGCTCGATCGCTTCATGCTGCGCATCGACATGGGCTACCCGTCGCGGGCCACGGAGGCTGTCATCCTCGGCCGCTACGGCGGGGTGCTGGCCGCGGCCCACGCGGCACTGGAATCGGTCGCGCTCATCGATCGTGCCTTGCTCGGTGCCGCGCGCGCCGCCGCCGAGCGCATCCATGTCTCCGAGGCACTCAGTGGTTACCTGCTCGATCTTGCCGCCGCGACCCGCGAGCATCCGCGCCTCGCGCTCGGGCTCTCGACGCGCGGGGTGCTGTCGCTCCTCAAGGCGGCACGGGTCGTTGCCGGATTGCGGGTGAGTGAGTTCGTGACGCCCGACGATGTCAAGCAGGTGGCGCCGTGGATCCTCTCGCACCGCCTGGTGCTGACTCCGGAAGCAACACTCGAGGGTGTGAGCGACGCGCAGGTGGTGCAGGGCCTGCTCGCGGGCACTCCGGTGCCGCGCTGAGGAGTGGACGGTGCACCTCGCCCGGCGCAGTTACGTCTTCATCGTGCTGACGGCGGTGATCGCGATCGGCGGCATCTGGTCGAGCGATCGGCAGCTTGCACTCCTGTGGCGCGCGCCCGCCGCGTTGCTGCTGCTGGGGCTTGCGTTCGAAGGCGTCACGGTGCGCCGCCTTCTGCCTCTTGCACGCATCGAGACGCCGACGCCGGCGTTCCTCGGCAGGGCGCAGCGCGGGGCGTTCGTATTTACCAACCGCGCCTCGCGGCCGCTGTGGCTCGAGTATGCGCCGGCAACGCCGGCCGGATTCGAGGCACCGCGGGGCGTGCGGCGCCTGACGCTGCCCGCCGGCGCCGCGCACGAGGATGCGCTGCAGTTGCTGCCCGTGCGACTTGGGCCGCAGCCCTGGCCGGGGCTCCCGGCGCGGTTGCGCGGTCCGCTGGCGCTCGCCTGGTGGGATACGACGCTGCGCCCGGAGGCGCGCTGCCTCGTGGCACCTGACACGCTGCGCGGCAGCGCACGCGCGCGCGGTCTCGCCAGCGGCACCCGGGCTCGGCGCACCGCAGGAGCTGGACAGGAGCTGTATCAGCTGCGCGCCTACGTGCACGGCGATCCGCTCACCCGTATCGACTGGAAAGCCACGGCGCGCAGCGCCGAGCTCATCAGCCGCGACTACAGCGAGGATCAGCACCTCGACATCCTGGTGGCGATCGATGCCGGACGTCTCAGCCGCGTGCGCGCCGGGGCACTCGACCGCCTCGCGCTCTACAGCAACGCCGCCGCGCGGCTGGCGGAGATCGCCACCCACAACGACGATCGCATCGGGCTGATCGTGTACGCGGAGCGCGTGCTCGCCAGCTGTCCGCCAGCACG
>Ga0318554_10000416_pt1 | contig 14973 bp, 12 predicted proteins | sample GRESIP082b2f22_FD_203687 | JGI IMG/M metagenome (GOLD analysis project Ga0318554, IMG submission 203687) | Tropical soil microbial communities from Luquillo Experimental Forest, Puerto Rico - GRE.SIPMG.082b2f22 | ecosystem: Environmental > Terrestrial > Soil > Tropical forest > Bulk soil... | reverse complement strand
GCCGAGCGTGTAGGTCGGCGCGTCCTCTACTACGACCCGCCGACCTACACGCTCGGCCCCCGGACGCTCGTCGGCGAGATCCTGACCCGGGCCGGGGCCATCAACGTCGTCGAAGAGGTGGGGATCACCGGCCCCGGGCAGCTCGGCGTGGAGACCATCCTGTCGCTCGATCCGGACGCCATCGTGATGCCCGTCTACGTCGACAACGTGTCGTCGGTGAACGCGCTCGCCACCACGCCGATCTGGCGCGACGTCCCCGCGGTGCGCGCCGGACGCGTCTACCAGGTTCGCGGCGCCGCCATCGCCAGCGTCTCTCACCACGCCGCGCGCGGCCTCGTGGAGATCGCCCGCCTGCTCCATCCGGACGAGATGGCCGGGACGGCCGGCCGTCCTCAGACCAGATAGAGGCCGTAGACGAGGTAGAGGATGCCCACCGCGCCGAGCAGCGCCGAGGCGCCCCACAGGGCCTTCCGCTTGGTGATGAGGCAGACGGAGGCCAGGGCGATCGAGATCTGCAGACAGGTGATGCCGAAGCCGAGCGGCGGGCCGTGCTTGGCCGCCTCGTCGCGCGCCGCCTCGAGCCGCTCGGCCTTGGCCTGGAGGTCCCTCTCGTCGGCGCGGTACCGGACGACGTCGGCCTCGGCGCGCGCCGCCTCGGCGCCGCTCGCGCCGCGGGTCTCCATCTCCGCGATCCGCTGCTTGATGCTCTTGGCCTGGTAGAAGGCCCAGGTGTCCGAGGCCTGGGCCTGGGTGAGCATCACCCGGCCCGAGTAGCCGGCGGCCTTGAGCGCGCCGACGCCGGTGGCCACCGCCAGCACCACGACCATGAGCGACACGTACTTGGTCCAGGACTCGCGCGCCTCCTTGACCTTGGCCTCGTCGCGGTCCGCTCGGATCGAACGGACGAGCTCGCGGACGTCGTCCTCGCGCACGGCCTCGGCGATGGCGTCTGAGCCGCTCATTGGCGCCGCCCGAGCTCGTTCCCGTCGTCGTCCATGGCCGGCACCCCGTGGTCGAGGTCGTCCTCGCGGATGGGGGAGGCGATGCGGTAGGCCCCGTCGAGCCACCCGCCGAGGTCCGCGGTCCGGCAGCGCTCGGAGCAAAATGGGCGGGTGGCGGCCGCCGCTGCGTCGTCGATCACACGGCGGCAGGTGGGGCATTTCCGCTGCATCGAGAAAAGATAGAGCCAAGGGCGCGGTGCCGCCAAGATAGAATTCGGCAGCCGGGCCCAATGGCGGTAAAAATCGAGGGGTGAGCCTGCCGTCCGAAAGCCCCGCCGAAGGGGGGCCCATGCGGCCGCGGCAGAAGCTCACCGGGAGCTTCCGCGCCGCGCTCGTCAACGTGCGGACGCTGCCGCGCGTGATCTGGCTCCTCGGGCTGGCGAGCCTGCTCAACGACGTCTCGTCGGAGGCGATCTTTCCGCTCCTGCCAATCTTCCTCGGCTCGCTGGGCGCGCCGATGCGTTTCATCGGCCTCATCGAGGGGAGCGCCGACGCGCTGGCGAGCATCGTCAAGGTGGTGGCGGGGCGGCTGTCGGACCGCGGCCCGCGGCGGTTGCTGGTGGCCGGCGGCTACGCGCTCCCGGCGGTGGCCCGGGCGGGGATCGCGGCCGCCACCGCCCCCTGGCACGTGTTCGCGGCGCGCCTCTTCGACCGCTTCGGCAAGGGGATCCGCTCCGGCCCGCGCGACGCGCTGATCGCCGACTCGGTGGCCCCCTCGCAGCGCGGGCGGGCCTTCGGCCTCAACCGATCGATGGATCACTTCGGCGCCGCGATCGGTCCCATCCTGGCGACCGGGATGCTGGTGCTCGGGCTCCACCTGCGCGTGGTGTTCGCGGTGGCGTCGCTGTTCGGGCTGATGGCCCCCATCGTGCTGTACTTCCGCCTGCGCGAGCACGAGCAGCTCCCTGACCGAAGCGGCCCCATCGACGCCGTCGAGGGCCGCGGCGCGCTCCGCCCCGGCTTCTCGAGCTACCTCGTCGCCTGCGTGCTGTTCGCGCTCGGGAACTCGTCGGACGCGTTCCTCCTCGTGCGCGCGCACGAGGTCGGCTGGGAGCTCAAGTGGATCCCACTGCTCTGGTCCTTTCACCACCTCGTCAAGTCGCTCGCGGCCGTCCCCGGGGGGACGCTCTCCGATCGCCACTCCCGGGCGGTGGTCGTCTCGTTCGGCTGGGCGGCCTACGCCCTGACCTACGTCGGGTTCGGCTTCGCGAGCGGGAAGTGGCAGATCCTCGGCCTGTTCCTGATCTACGCCCTCTATCACGGCCTCGCCGAGGGGGCGGAGCGGGCCATCGTCGCCGACCTCGCCGAGCGCGGCGCGCGCGGCCGCGCCTACGGCCTCTACCACGGGCTCGTCGGCGCGGTGGCGCTCCCGGCCGGCGTGGGCACGGGCTGGATCTGGGACCGCTGGGGGGCGCAGTGGGCGCTCGGCGCGAACGCCGCCTGCGCCGCGCTCGCCTCTGCGTTCCTCTTCGCGCTCACCTTCGCGGGACCGCTCCGGCGGACGGTCGTCAGCGCGCGCTAGATCTGGCTGGCGTCGCGGGCGAGGGCCAGCTGCTCGCGCCGGATGCGCAGGAGCTCGCGCAGGACGATCTGCAGGGTGGCGATGACGGGGACGGCGATGATGGCCCCCACCACGCCGGCGATCTCGCCGAAGAAGAGAATGGAGAGCGTGACCACCAGCGGGTTGACGTGCACGGTGCGGCGGAAGATGAGCGGCCCGAGGATGTTCCCCTCCACCTGACCGTAGGTGATGAAGTAGACGGCGGCAGCCACGCCGTGCCAGGTCCCGACGGTGAACAGGGCGACCAGCGAGATCAGCGTCCCCACCACCAGCGGCCCGGCGTAGGGGACCATGCTGGAGAGGCCCGCCAGGATCCCGAGCGGCAGGAAGAACGGCACCCGGTCGATGGCCAGGAAGGTCGTGGTCAGCGTGGCGTTGATCGTGCAGATGAGCGTGAGCCCGCCCAGGTAACCGCCGATCGATTGGTAGATCTTGGAGAGCATGTCCTCGTAGATCGGGCGGCGCTCGGCGCGGGCTTCGGCGAGCGCGTTGTCGATCAGCCGGCCGCCGAAGATGAGCATGAACACCACCAGGAAGGTGATGGTGACCGCGGCGCCGACGGCGGTGAGCAGCCCGCCGAGCGCGTTCAGGATCGGCGTCGCCGCCCCCTCGATCATGTCCGGGAGGCGCTGCTCGATGTCGACGAGGTGCTGAGCGAAGTGGAAGCGCGCGTCGACGGTGCGGAAGAGCGAGCTCGACAGGCCGCTGCGAATGAAGCGGGGCGCGTTGCGGATGAGCTCGCGCCCCTGGTCGACGGCGGGGGGGATGAGGGTGAAGCCCAGCGCCACCACCGTGCCCAGCAGCCCGGAGGTGACGATCGCGATCGCCACCGTGCGCGGCACGCGGCGGCGCTCGAGCGCCCGGACCAGGTGATCGAGGGCGATGGCGATCATGAGGGCCGCGCCGACGAGGGCGATGGCCACCATCGCGTGGATCACGGCGGCGACGGCGGCCACCACGATGAGCACGCCGAACGAGATGGTGAACGCGGTCTTGAGCGTCACCTGGGAGGGGCGGATCTCTGGGCTCGGCGCCGGCAAGGGTCCCCGCATGGTCGAGGATCGACGCCCGCATGTAAAGCGGAGCCCGACTACCGCGCGGGCTTCCCGGGATTAGTTTCTCGGCGAGATGCCGAATCCGAAGCTGCCGGAGAAGGCGGCGGCGAGCCTGAGCACGCCGGAGCTGGTCAAGGAGCTGGCCGCGCACCTCGGCACGCTGGTGCGCAAGCAGATCGAGCTCGCCAAGGCCGAGCTGCGGGCCGACCTGCGCGCGGAGATCCTGACCGCCCGCACACTGGGGATCGCCGCGCTCGCGGCGCTCATCGCCGTGAACCTCTTGCTGGTGACCGCGGCGCTCGTGCTGTCGCTCATGATGCCGGCGTGGCTGGCCGGTCTGATCGTGACCGGGTTCGCGCTGGCCGTGGCGGCCGTCACCGCTGGGATCGGCTGGAGCCGCCGGCTCCGCAAGCCGCTGGCGCGCAGCCGCCACGCGCTGGAAGAGGACGTCCGCCTGACCAAGGAGCGGCTCGCGTGAGCGGCGGCGAGAACGGCCACGCCTTCGAGCACGCCGACGAGCTCGAGCGCGAGGTGGCCGGGCTACGCAACCGCTTGGGGGCGCTCATCACCGAGCTCGGCCGGCGGCGGCGCGAGGCCTTCGACGTCCGGCTGCAGGCGCGCCGGCACCCGGTCTCCGCGGTGCTCGGCACGGCGGTCGTGCTCGGCCTGGTCGGGCTCGGGATCGCGGCGGTCGTCCACAGGCGCCGCCAGGCCCGATCGCTCCAGGGGCGGATCCGGGCGCTGCGGCGCGCGCTCGCCAGCTTGACCGAGCCCGCCGCCCGCCACGCGCCGGGGATCGGCCGGAAGCTGGTGACCTCCGGTGGCTCGGCGATGGCGTCGACGCTCGGCCGCCGCGTCGGCAAGAGCCTGTTCGGCGAGTAGCTCCGGCTACGGCTGGCGCCGCGCTTCTTCCAGTGTGTCGCGAGCGGCGTCGACGTTGCCGAGGCCGATCTCGGCCTTGGCAAGCTCGGTGAGCACGGCGGCGCGGTCCTCCGCCCCCTCGAGCGCCCGCAGGAGGTGCACGCGGGCCTGGTGGTAGCGGCGCAGCTCGACGTAGGCGCGCCCGGCCAGGTAGTTGGTCAGCGACAGATCGGGGTCGTCCCCGAGACTGCGCTCGAGGAGCCCGACCGCCTTGTCGATCTTGCCGTCCTGCTGGGCGATGGCCGCGAGACGCGCGATGGGGAGCGCGAAGGTGCCGTTGAGCAGCGCGGCCTCCTCGTAGAGGCGGCAGGCCTCGTCGATGCGCCCGGCCGCCTCGGCGAGCCCGCCCAGGCGCTCCTGCGGCGCGCCGAAGCCGGGCGCGATGGCGCGCGCCCGCTCGAACGCGGCGGCCGCCTCCGTCCGATCGCCGAGCTCGAGGAGGCGCAGGCCGCGGAGGTACGGCGCCTGGCAAGACGCCGGGTTTTGGGCCTCCGCGCGCATGAGGGCCTCGACGGCGGCCGCGGGGGCCTCGACCGTGGCGAGGTAGAGGAGGGGGAGGTGGCTCGTGGGCGCGAGCCGGACCGCCGCCGCGAAGTGGCGCTTCGCCTCGTCGGCGGCGCCGGCGCGTCGCTGGGCGATCCCCTCGGTGAGCAGCCGCTCCACCTCGCCGCCGCCGAGGGCGATGTAGCGCGAGCCGGGATAGCTCAGCGTCGCCTGCCGCGGGTCGGTGACGACGGGGGGCGGGAAGACGGCGTCGCCGTGGCCGCGAAGCTCGATCCCCATCTGCGCGGCGACCGAGAGGTAGAACCCGAGTCGCGCCGCCGCGTGCCGCCGCTCGAGGCGCTCGGCGGCGACGTAGCGCGCCGCCCGCGCCGGGATGGCCGCCCGCACCTCCCCCTCGGCGAGCGCTCGCTCGAGCACGGTCTCCAGCTCGGCGACGTCGCGGAACAGGTAGCCCGTCTGCCCGGGGCGCACGACGTCCCGGTAGGGCTCGAGATCGGCGCACACGGCGAGCACGCCGTGCGCGGCGTACTCGATGAACCGGTTGTCGCCGCGGCAGCGGTTGTAGGGGGTGGGCACCAGCGGCGCGATGCCGATGTCGATGGTCTCCAGGAAGCGGTAGTAGCCCTCGAGCGGTCCGAAGGGAGCGAACGTCACCCGGTCGGCGGGGAGCGGATCGCAGAGCGGGCGCAGCGCCGGATCGGTCATCACCGCGACGCGCGCCTCCGGGTGGCGCTCGAGCACGCCGGCGAGCGCCGGGATCACCGCCCGGAGATCCTCGCGGTGCGCCGCCGAACCGCTCCAGCCGATGACCACCCGATCGAGGCGGCGGAGCGGCGGGGGCGGCGGGGCGTTCCAGAGCTGGCTCGGGAACACCGCCCGGCGCGTGCCGAGGGCGGCGAACTGTCCCTCGAGCGCCGGCGTCGCGAACTGCACGCAGTCCGCCTGTCGGGCCAGCATCGGCCCGAGGCTCCGCTCCACGAGGTCGGGCGGGGCGCGGCCCGCGAGCTCCCCGAGCGGCGCCGCGAACAGGTGGCGCGTCACCTCGTAGGCCGTGAGTCGGCGCTGCCGGCGCCGCGCGGCGACGATCGGCAGGAGGTCCGGATCGGCGACGTCGCGGATGACGAGCACGTCGGCGGTCTCGAGCAGGCCCGACGCGTAGAGCGCCGGCGACAGCGTGCTGCCGCTCAGCACCGACACGTCCGACAGCTCGCCGAGCGCGCGGCAGGGCTGGAGCGTCCGGTAGATCGCCGCCCCTTGATCGATCGGCTCCGCGGGCCCGATCTGGGCGATGACCAGCCCTCTTCGCTCCAGGGCGGACGGGGACGGCGCCGGGGAGGTGGAGGGCTCGCTCACGGCCGCCGCGTCTGGAAGTCGTGCGCCCCGGGTCCGGTGAGGCCGCGCTCGCTCGAGGGGACGGCGGCCGCGAACCGCGCCTCCTCGGAGCGGAAGTCTTCGGCGAACAGGCGGCTCATCATGCCGCTCGCCTCGGCGCCGCCGCCGGCGATGAGCGGGGCGAGGGCGGCGCCGAAGTCGGTCGCCGTCTGGTAGCGCTTGGTCGGATCGGTCTCCAGCGCCTTGCGGACGATCTCGGCGCAGGGCGAGGGGAGGGCGGCGATCCGCCCCAGCTCCGCGGGCCCGGGACCGGTCGCCGCCTTGACGAGCAGCTCGTAGGTCGTCTCACCGTGATAGAGGATTTCGCCCGTCAGGCAGTAGTACATCACCAGACCCAGCGAGAACAGGTCGGCGCGGCCGTCGACGCTGATGCCGCGCGCCTGCTCCGGCGACATGAAGCTGACGTTCCCCTTGACGACGCCGTGCTGGGTCTTCGTCACCCGCCCTTCGGCCTTGACGATGCCGAAGTCGAACAGCTTCACCTCGCCCCGCGCCGAGACCAGCACATTGGACGGCGACACGTCGCGGTGGACGATGCCGAGCGGCCGCCCGCCGTCGCCGAGCTTACCGTGCGCGTACTCGAGCGCGCGCAGCGTCTCCGCCGCCGCGTAGAGCACCACCTTGGGGGGGAGCGGGTGGCGGTCGCGCTCGATGCTGCGCGCCGTGAGCCGGCCGAGATCGCGGCCGAGGATGTACTCCTGCGCGAGGTAGTACTCGTCGCCGACCTTGCCGAAGTCGAACACCGGGATGATGTTGGAGTGCACGAGCGTCGAGCCGAGGTTCGCCTCGTCGATGAACTGCGCGACGACCCCGGGCTCGCGCGACAGCTCGGCGCGTAGCCGCTTGACGACGAAGGTGCGGCGGAAGCCCTCGGCGCCGAAGGTCACCGCCGTGAACACCTGCGCCATCCCCCCCTCGCCGAGCAGATCGAGCAGCATGTAGCGGCCGAAGCTGGTAGTGCGGACGCCGCCCGTCGCCGCCAGCCGGGGGTCCGACCGGTGCAGCTCGGTCGCCGCCTGGGCCAGGTTCCCGCCGGCGCCGTGCGCGGGGGCCGGCGCCGACCCGGTCCCGAGGCCGGCCCGCGTCCGGAACGCGCCCCCCGGCGTCGGCAGCGGCTGCTCGGGCGCGGGGATCGTCGCGGTCGTCGTCTCCAGGGCCGCGGGCGCCGCCGATTTGCGGCGCAGACCGAGAAAAAGGCAGACGATCGCAATGAGGCCCGCGACCGACCAGATCGCCGCGGTCGTCGCCGCGGCGGTGCTCTCCGCTTCGTGCGCCGCGGCCGCCCCGCTGGCGAACGTCCAGAGCCAGAGGCCGGGGACGAGCGGGCTCGCGGCGGCCGCCCAGGTGCCGTCGCCCGATTCGTAGATCGGCCCTTTGGCCTCGGCCCCGACGGCGGCCTTCAGGAGGTCGCGCTCCGGCTCGGCGCCGGCGGCGATCACGGCGCGGCTGCCGTCCGACAGCAGCACCGCGCCGCGGGCCTTCTCGGCCAGCTTCCGGATCGCGGCGTCGTCGACCGGCTTGGCGAGCAGCAGCACCGCCGGGTTGCTCCGCCCCGGCATCTCCACGACGGCGGCCGCCGCGGCGTAGGGCCACCCCTTCCCCATGACGATCTCCGCGACCGCCTCCTTGCGCTCGCGCGCCTCGCGCACGAGGAGGTCCGAGGCCAGCTCCGCGGTCTTCATCCCCTCGATGACGTCGAGCTTGTCCCCCTCGAACGCCACGGCGTAGACCTTGAACGCGCTCCGGTAGGGCTCCCACCAGTCCTCCGTGCGGAACAGATCCTGGAGCGTGGCCGCGTCGGCGTTGCCGCGCAGCGCCGCCACCAGCCGCGGGTTGGCGGCGGCGTTCTGGGCCTCGAGCTTGAGCTCGCGCACGTGCGTGCCGAGGGCGTCCGAGGCGCGCATCCCGCCGGCCTCGGCGGCGCGCGCCGCCTCCCGCCGCACCGTGCGCGCCCGGTTCGCCTCCACCGCGCGCGCGGCCACTGCCGCCACCACGAGCACGGTCGCCGCGAGCAGCAGGGCAAGGGTGCGCTTCACCGACGAGATTCTTTCCTGCTGCCCCCCCGCCGTCAACACGCGGGGCAATTTATTTCCCTGGGGTTACGGCGCGGAAATCAGCTTTTGCGCGTCGGCGATGATCTGGCCGCCGGGGACCTTCGCCCAGCCCGCGGTGTGCTCGGTGCGGACGTAGGTCTCGGTCGAGGGGGCGGAGTCATCGGACATGCCGCTCGCCGTCTCGGGCCGCCCGATCTCGATCCAGCCGACGCGCTCCTTCTTTTCGAAATAATCGACGCGCACGGCCACCGCCACCTTGCCGTTCTCCGGGTCCTCGCCCTTGCCGAGCAGGTCGGAGGGGAAGAGGCGCCAGACGGCGTCGGTCCAGTTCTTGGCCATCTGATCGCGCTTGTCCGGCGTCTTGGGCGAGACGAGGCCCGCGGTCGCGTGCGCCTCGCGCCCGACCTGCAGGAACTCTTTCTGCTTGCCGCCCGAGGAGATGACGACCCGGTCGTACTCCGCCGGCTCGAAAGCGTGCAGGCGGCGGTCGACCATGTGCGCGGCGTTCTGCAGCTCCTGCAGCATGCTCCGCGGCATCAGGTAGACGCGCCCGTCGCGCTTGTCGAGCAGGAACGACTCGCCCGCCGAGGCGTTGGACGGCTGGCCGATCTCGTAGTGACGCACGTCGCCCTTGACGGTCACGTCCAGCTTCCGCTTGGGCGCGTCGAGGCCGAGCTCTTTGAGCTTGCTCGCGTCGAGCACGCCGAAGGCGCGCGGCGACACGAGCGGCGCGAACTCGTCGTAGATCTTGGCAGCGCCTTCCGAGCCCGGCAGATCGCGGGGCGGCGCGCCTTTGTTCTCGACCACCTTGCCCGGGTGCTTCGGGTCCGGCTTGGTGTCGGTCTTGGGCTTGACGATGAGGTGGAGCCAGACCAGCGGGTCGCTGCCGCCGTGCCCGCGCGTCAGCTCGACGGAGCCGGCGTCGTCCGCGTAGTGAACGAGGGTGACGTCGGACTTGCTGGCGTCGATGACCACCACCGATCCGGGCGCGTGCTCGGGCTCGCGCTGCCAGGTGAGGTGGGCGGCGAGGAGCCCGAGGGCAGCGAGGCCCCCCTGAACCGCGGCTGCGCGCCCGGTCACGACGCCACCCCCTGCGCGGCCGGCGCGCCGCCGCCCGTCGTTGCGCCGCCGCCCGTCGTCGAGCCGCTGGGGCCGCCGGGGCCGCTGCCGGCGGGCGTCCGTCGCCGCCGCCGCCGCGTGACGGCGACGCCCACGCCGAGCACCGCCGCCGGCACCAGGAAGATGGTGCCGTAGAACCCGACCACGTCCTGCTTGCGCGTGTGGGTGATCGGGACGTCGGCCTCCGTCGAGGCGACGCCGGCGAAGGCCTCGTCGCCGACCAGCCAGTGGGCGACGTCGAGCGCGAGCAGCTCGTTGGCGCCCGCGCGGATGGCCTCGTCGTCGAGACAGTCCGAGTCGGCCAGCACGAACACGCGCGCATCCTTCTTGACGGCGGTGGCGGCCAGCTCCCAGGCCCGGCGGTCCTCGCCGGGATCGGGCTGGTAGTTGCCGTTCTTGTCGACGAAGGTCGCGTAGTGCGCCTTGATGGGCGCGTCGACCGGGATCGCGCTCGATCGATCGCGCTTGGTGTTGATCCAGCCGGCCCCCGGGAAGATGAGCGGGGCGCGCCCGCCGAGCCGCTGCAGCGTGGTGACCGACGGGTGCGAGGTGAAGGTGGCCGTCACCAGGTTGGCGCGGTCGCTGTCCTGGTGGGTCCGGCGCGCGAACACCTGGTCGTTGGCCAGCATCTCCGGCTTGTAGGTCAGCTGGAGCGGCTCCAGCACCTCGTGCATGTCGACCTTGTTCTCCGGGTCGAGGGCGATGAGCACGCGCCCGCCGCGATCGATGTAGCGGTTCAGGGCCGCCGACTCCTCGGGGAGGAACGGCTTCTGGGGCCCGATCACGGCCACCGCGGAGATGTCCTTGGGGATCTCCTGGCCCAGCCCCTCGGCGGCGCTGAGCGTGCGCACATCGTAGGTCTGATCGACGAGCACGTCGCGGAGCGTCTTGATGCCGGGGCGCTTGTCGGTGTCGCTCTCCGGGCGCTCCCACGACCGCTCGCCGTGGCCCATGGTGAAGGCGAACGTGCGCGGGGGCTTGACCACCATCATGAGCCGCTGCTGGACCTCCTTGTCGAGCTGCCGGAGAGGGCTGCGCGCCGCCTCGAGCTCCTTGGGGAGGCCGAGCTGCTCGTGCCGCTTGCCGCGCACGAACACCAGCACGCCGTTGGTGGAGACGCCGTACTCCTTGGCCTTGAGCGGGTCGATGTCGAAGTCGTAGTGCGTGACCTTGAGCTGGCCGGACTCCTTGGCCAGGTCACCGAGGTAGTTGTCGACCTCCTCGCGCACCTCGTTGCCCGACGGGAAGAACAGCGCGACCTCGATGGGCTGGTCGAGGTTGCGGACGATCCGGCGCGTCACCTCGCCCGGGCGGGTAGTCCGGAAGTAGGCGAGGTCGAACTTCTTGTCGCGCTCCGAGGAGACGTAGGCGGCGGAGAAGGCGAACACGAGCGCGAACGCCAGCCCGAAGCCGGACAGCGTGGCGTCGCGGATCCGCCCGAGCTCGAGCCGCGGCGCGCGCGAGATCTGCCCGTAGGCCATCTCGCAGAGCAGGATCGGCCAGGCCGCCGCCAGCCAGATCGCCGGCCAGAGCGCGCCGAGGGCGGTGGCGAGCCGGGGCCAGTTCTTCTCCAGCGGCTTGCCGAAGGCCGAGGCCCAGAGGTCCGACTGGCAGACGTAGAGGACGAAGGCCACGAGCCCGAGCCCGTAGAGCCCGAGCAGGATCCGCTCCACCACGCGCCGGTCGGGCGCCGCGCGCTGCGCGCGGACGAGGCGGACGGCCATGGCCGCGAGCACGGCGAGGAGGCCCAGCACCGTGACCACCCCACGGCTCTTGCCGGCGCCGATCATCCGCTCGCCCACGAAGATGAGCAGCATCCCGGCGCCCCAGAGCACCGACCAGCGGCCGCTCTTGCCGAGAGGAACCCCCGCGTTCGCGCCGCCGGTCATCGCCACCGCCGCGCCTCCAACACCCGGATGGCCCCGAACAGCGCGATGTAGATGACCATCAGGTAGTAGACGACGTCGCGCACGTGGATGGACCCGGCTTGAAACGGCGGGAAGTGGCGGCCGTGCAGGGCCAGGGCGACGAACACGTCGTTCAAGGGGTGCTCCGTCACTTTGCCCATCATCCAGGCCAGCGTCATGGCCAGCGCGATGCTGGCCGAGATGATCACCGACAGCACCTGCGTCCGCGCCAGCGCCGAGCCGAACGTTCCGATGGCCACGCCGGCGCCCCCGATGAGGAGGAGCCCGAGGTAGCCGGCGAACAGGTGCCCGAACGACACCTTGCCGTTCACCATCACGAGGAGCGGCATGTAGATCGTCGCGGCGATGACCAGGGCCAGGAACACGAACGCGGAGAGGAACTTGCCGATGACGATCTCCGAGTCGCGGACCGGGGAGGAGGTGAGCAGCACCAGGGTGCCGGTCTGGCGCTCCTCGGCGAGGAGCCGCATCGACAGGAAGATCCCGGCGATGATGGCCAGGCCGCTGGTGGTGAAGAAGAACTGGCTCAGCACCTCGGCGGAGAGCTTGTCGGGCCCGCCGAGCGCGAGCACGTTGAAGAGCAGGCCGTCGACGAGCAGCAGGATCGCGGCGATCACGTAGCCGGTCATGGTGCGGAAGTAGGCGCCGAGCTCGCGGCGCGCGATGAGGAAGGTGGCGTTCATTGCGGCAGGTTCCGGGGGCTGTCCTTGTCTTGGGTGAGCTTGAGGAAGATCGACTCGAGGCGCGCCGCCCCGCGGTCGATGCGCAGCAGATCGATGCCGTTCTGGACCAGCGCCCGAGCGACCTTGGGGCGCAGATCGGGCGAGCCCTCGAGCGACACGAGCGCGATCCCGTCCGCCTCGCGGACGACGGTGCCGGCGCCGATGCCGGTCACGGTCCGCGCGATCTCGATGGCGCGCGCCGCGGGGGCGGCGACCTCGACCTCGATCGTCCCGCCGCCGCCGAGCTGGGTGGCCAGCTGCTGCTCGCTCCCCTGGGCGACGATCTCGCCGCGCTGGATCACGAGCAGCCGGTCGCAGGTCTGGCTGATCTCGGAGAGGATGTGGCTCGACAGCAGGATCGTGTGCTCGCCGCGCAGCGCCCGGATCGTGGCGCGCATCTCGACGATCTGCACCGGGTCGAGGCCGCTCGTCGGCTCGTCCAGGATGAGGAGCTTGGGCTGGTGGACCAGCGCCTGGGCCACGCCGACACGCTGGCGGTAGCCGTGCGAGAGGCTGGAGATCGGCTGATCGTGGACCTCGCGCGTGGCGGTCTTGTCTTCGGCGTCGGCCACCGCCCGCGGCGCCTCGGCCGCGGGGACGCCGCGCAGCTCGGCGGCGAAGGCCAGGTACCGGCCCACGGTCATCTCGTTGTAGAGCGGGGGCGTGTCCGGGAGGAAGCCGATCCGGCGCCGCACCGCGTGCGGATCGCGCGCGATGTCGATGCCGTCGACGGTCACCTCGCCGGCCGTCGGCAAGAGCACGCAGCCCAGGATCTTGAGGGCGGTCGTCTTGCCGGCGCCGTTGAGGCCGAGGAAGCCGATGACCTCGCCGCGGCCGATCGAGAAGTTGAGGTCGTGGATGGCGGCGAGCTCGCCGTAGTACTTGGTGAGGCCTTTGACTTCGATCATGGCTGGGGGGCGGTTCTAGGCGGGCGGATTATGCACGAAGTCGCAACGTGGGCGAATCGAGAAATCCAAACCCGAGCCGCGCTCCGCCTATTCCCGAATGTGGTAGCTTCCGTGCGCCATGTGCGGGGTCGTTGGTATCTATGGACACCCGGAAGCGGCGAACTTGGCCTACCTCGGCCTTTACGCCCTCCAGCACCGTGGGCAGGAATCGGCAGGCATCGTCGCCACCGACGGGCACCGGCTGCGCCAGGTGCGTGAGATGGGGCACGTCAACGACATCTTCACGGCGCCGCGGTTGCGGGATCTGCCGGGTCACGCGGCCATCGGCCACGTCCGCTACTCGACCGCAGGCGACTCGTCGCAGAAGAATGCTCAGCCGATCGCCGTGGACTGCGCCGGCGGGCCGGTCGCGGTCGGGCACAACGGCAACCTCGTCAACGCGGTCGAGCTCCGCGAGCGGCTCGAGGGGGAGGGGGCGATCTTCTCCGGCACCTCGGACACCGAGGTGATCGTCCACCTCATCGCCCGCTCGCGCGAGCACACGCTCCCCGATCGGATCGCGGACGCGCTGCAACAGGTGCGCGGCGCCTACTCGCTGGTCTTCCTCACGGACGAGACGCTGATCGCCGTGCGGGACCCGATGGGCTTTCGCCCGCTGGTGCTCGGCAAGGCCAAGGACACCTGGGTGGTCTCCTCGGAGACCTGCGCCTTCGAGCTGCTCGAGGCCAAGTTCGAGCGCGACATCGAGCCCGGCGAGATGGTGATCATCGATCGGAACGGCGTCCGCAGCGAGCGCCCGTTCCCGGTCCAGCGGCCCCACCGCTGCGTGTTCGAATGGGTCTACTTCGCGCGCCCCGATTCGACCATCGACGGGCGCTCCGTCTACACGGCGCGCGAGCGGATGGGCCGCCGGCTGGCGGTCGAGCACCCTGTGGCGGCCGACGTGGTCATCCCGGTGCCCGACTCGGGCGTCGCGGCGGCCATCGGCTACGCGCGCGAGAGCGGCGTCCCCTACGACCAGGGGCTGATGCGCTCGCACTACATGGGGCGGACGTTCATCGAACCCTCGCAGCAGATCCGCCACTTCGGCGTGAAGCTGAAGCTGTCGCCGGTGCGCGAGGTCCTCGGCGGCAGGCGGGTGGTGGTGGTCGACGACTCGATCGTCCGCGGCACCACCTCGCGCAAGATCGTGGAGATGATCCGGGGCGCCGGCGCGCGCGAGGTCCACATGCGGATCAGCTCGCCGCCCACGGTCGGACCCTGCCGCTACGGCATCGACACCCCCACCCGCGAGGAGCTCATCGCCTCCACGCGCACCCCCGAGGACATCCGGCAGTTCGTCGGCGCCGACTCGCTCGGCTACCTGTCGCTCAAGGGTCTGTTCGAGTCGGTCAACGGCGCGGGGACCGAGGTCCCGAACAACGGCTTCTGCCACGCCTGCTTCTCCAACCAGTACCCCATCGAGGTCGAGCAGCCGGCGCGCCTGCGCCAGCTCCGCCTCATCAGCGCCTAGCGCCGGGCGGTCGTCATGACCACCATCGCCTCATGACCACCATCGCCACCTCGGTCAGGCTGGTCGAGGGGCGGCTCCCCGACGCCGACGTGCTCGACGCGCGGCTCGCCGAGCTGCGTGCCACCTTCCCGCGCGCGATCCTCGACCGCTACCTCGCCAAGCTCCCGAGCTTCGGCCCCCGCGTCATGCTCGCCGCCGGCGCCGCCATCGCCGGCGAGGTCCACCTCGCCGAGGACGTCTCCGTCTGGTACGGCGTCGTGCTGCGCGGCGACCTCGCCCCCATCACCGTGGGCGC